>Ga0163179_10000169_pt1 | contig 45072 bp, 40 predicted proteins | sample AtlANTMetagenome_FD_109643 | JGI IMG/M metagenome (GOLD analysis project Ga0163179, IMG submission 109643) | Marine eukaryotic phytoplankton communities from the Atlantic Ocean - Atlantic ANT 2 Metagenome | ecosystem: Environmental > Aquatic > Marine > Oceanic | place: North Atlantic Ocean... | reverse complement strand
TTACTCGAGTTGTCGGCATTCGCAGTCAGGATCACGGACGGCTTGTGACCGTAATTCGAGACCGTGGTATGCGACGGCTCGGTGCCGGGGAAACCGGGAACGGAAATCGTCTTCGTCACCACCGCGGTAATGGGAGTGAGTGCCGCCAAGCCCGCATGCAGGGGCAGAAGCAAAAGCGCGGCCAGCAATCCGGGATGATGGAAGGGTTTCATGGCTTGAACAGGATGTTCACGCTGTCGGCGTGGCAGAGACGCCGTCAACAGCAGGAGATGGCTCTCTTCACTCCTATAATCTATAACAGTCCAGGGGCACAGTCGGCAAGCGGGGCATCGATCGACCTCCCGATCGATGGTGGCGGGCGGTAGTCTGGCACTGATCAAAGTGCTTCCGCAGGCGCTAAAAGTGGCCAAGATCGATTATTTCACGCTCCAGAAAATCAGGCATTTTCGACGTAAAACGCTGACTGTAAGGAGGTGGCTCGGGACGGAATCGAACCGCCGACACAGGGATTTTCAATCCCCTGCTCTACCAACTGAGCTACCGAGCCTTTTCACTGTTTTTGTAGGGCCAAACGCCTCCGCGAATGAACTTGCCCCCCTTGGACTGTCCCCCGAGTCGAATCAAATTGAAAGCCTGCGAAACAAAACGAAACCAGCAAGAGCAAGTCCGGGTCTGAATCACACAAGTTTCTGCCAAGTAAGCTTCCAAATCTCAAGGTGTCGTCGAAGACGGGAGTCTACTACGCCGTGATCAAAACGGAATCAAGGCGAAAGGTCCGGTCCCTGCGCACCAAGGATTACGCCACTGCAGCTCGGAAGTTGCCCGAGACCCTCAGCGCCCTCCGGGCCCTCGCTGGCTACCATTCGGAAGGGGGCGAAATTCCGACGTTCCGGCAGGCAGTCAGCGCTTATTCCAGCGCAGAACAGATCCCCATCAAAAAAACCTCCTGCAACTATTATCAGCAAAGCGCAGACGCGATTTTGCGGGTTGCGACGCGGAAGCTGCTCGACAAGCCCTGACGGACGTGACAACGCGCGATCTGGAGAAATGGCAGCGGGCCCACGCTCGGAAATACTCAAATTCGCGGGTTAACGGAGCGCATTCCTCTCTGAATCAGCAAGTCTTCGACCCGGCCGTCGCCAAAGGACAGCTTGGCCTCAATCCTGCCGCAAAGGTAAAACGCCTGCGCGTGCGTCACGAAGCGCGCTGGGTCCCGACTCCGGGCGAATTTGCCCGACTTGTCGCCGAGATTCGCGGCAACAGTTTTCGGCTGAACGAAAAGGGGCGCTGCACAGGCTCAGCCTATTGCGAAGTGACCGCCGACGCGGTCGAGCTGCTGGCCTATACCGGGATGAGATTGTCGGAAGCGCAGAATCTCACCTCGAGAGCGGTCCGGGAGAATCATATCGAGATTCGCGTCGGGGGCGACTTTGAGACGAAGAACGGAGAAAGCCGGGGCATCCCAATGAACTCATCGCTGAGGGAGCTCCTGGACCGCCTGAGAGAGGCTCCGCGCCCGAACGGCCCTTCCGACCCGGTGATGGGAGTCAAGCGCCCCACAATCGCTCTGGCGAACGCCTGCAAGCGGCTGGGCTTTCCTCACCTCCGCGTTCATGATCTTCGCCACTTGTTTGCGACCCGCTGCATCGAAGCTGGAGTCGACATGCCGACTGTTGCGAAATGGATGGGCCACAAGGATGGAGGGATCACATGCGCCCGGGTTTACGCGCACGTCCTTCCAAGTCACTCCGCTGAGGTACTAAATGACGAGCTACCCTGGTAGCCAATTCTCAACAATACTTCGGATTGTGGATGAACGGCCACAGTCTTGCTTCCATCGGATAGTGCGCTATTCAATCGAGCGCCAACCACAAACGCGATGCTTCGAAACGCCTTACTTCTGCTGCCTCTGTTTGGGTGCACGAACAACCTGGCTCTTGCTGCTGACCCGAAAAATCTGGATGGCCTGGTGCTGTGGCTCGATGCCACCGATCAACAATCTGTTCCCCGTGCCGACTATCAGTCTGCATCAACCGAATCCCATCTGGGCTTTCGCAGTCTCGCGGTTTGGAAAGACAAGTCCGACAAGAGGAATGATGCCAGAGTCTCCACCGTGCTACCAGGCGGGGAAGTCTCCTTTGGCAACGATGCCATCCCCAAACCGCGCTGGCTCATTCCGACCACCGATGACCACCTTCCCATCGTCGCGGTGCGAAATTTCGACCGCACTGGTCGGCTTAACTTCCCCGCCACCGGCATCGACACCGGTGTCCCACTGGCAAACGAATGCACTATCATCGTGGTAGCGGGCAGCCGCTTCCGAATTCATAACAAAGCTTACTCGTCCTACACCAAAGACAATCCCCACTGGAGTGCCACCGCACAGGAGTGGGACATCATTTCACACCATGATTCACAAGTCGCCGGACCCACTGATGGCTGCCTCATAGCCATTCGCCACGGCGAGGCCTCGGAGATGTTGGTGACCTCTACCGGACCGGATGGAAAGCGAAGGGAACGAAAGGTCAAATTACCGGACGAATTTGCAACCGGCACCTCGAAGAAGCACACTCTGAAACTGACCGGCTTTGAAGGAGGGGCTTACCTGTATCTTGCAGAGCTGCTGGTTTACCATCGAGAGCTATCAGACGAGGAATTGGCACAGGTCTGCGGACCACTAGAACGGAAGTGGCTGGCCGAGGGTGCCCTGGCCAAAACGATTTCCAGGGCCCGGCCCGCTGATCCCGTCCGGGCGAACCTGAGCGACCCCGCATCGTGGACCTGGCCCAACTGGAGCGACGGTTTTCCCGATGTCCCCCAGGAAGCGGGCGCAACCATCGAGACCCGCGCAGCTGAAGTGGAATACCTGGCCCTGTTCGAAGAAGACTGGGAGCACTCGCGACCGCATCCCTCCAGCATCGCCGACCATCTCAAAACCGGATCGTTGCTGCCTCGCCGGGGCGGACCGGGACACACGCCCTTCTCTCTCTTCAACGGCGTTTCCCTTGGAATCGAAATCTACGAACGGACCGATAACGAATTCTATCTGGATTATGCCCGGAAGGCATTTGCAGCCTACCTGGATGGAGCCGCCCGCGGTGGTGACTTTGACAAACTGGAGAACGGGCGCGGCACTGGAACGTTCAAGTACGGTAGCACCCTCGCCCGCATCGCTCCCTACCTCAAACTCACCGCAGAGCAACGTCGCACCGCCCGGGAACTGACTATTGCTCTGGCGCGCTACTCCCCGCCCCGCGAAGCCCGCGAGGGCGAAGTCAGCTACGACGGCAAACACTACCTCAACAGTTTGAGGATGTATGCCTGTGGTAACCATTCGACACGGCAGTTCGCCGGCGGTGCCCTGGCTGCTCGAGCGCTAAAAGGTGATCCGGAACTTCAATGGCTGATCGACGCAACGGAGTTCGGCTGGCAGTGGTATCAGTGGAAGCAGAGCGTCCAGGAGAACGACAACAGTTACCATTTCTACTGCCTGAACCCGATCATAGAGATGGCGCGCGACTTTGGTCACGGTATCAATTCGTTCCGCTCCGAGGGCTATCAGAAGCTGCTCACGCGCACTAGCTACCTGACCACTCCCGCCGGCTACTACCCCGGATTTGGTTATGCCGGAGGCAACCTCCCCAACGTGAAGCAGATCCTGGTTGCCGAAGTCGCCGCCCGTGCCACAAGCGATCCCAGCTGCCTCTACTTTGCCCAGAAATTGAACTCCCGACTACTGCGCCAAATGCGAAACGCATCGCCGTCCAGGCACGGGAGCGACGGGAACTGGATCGGCTCTTACGACTCGGCCTATTCGTCCTACCTGCTGAGTCTACCACCCACCAATCTGAAGCCTGTACCTCCCAAAACGCTGAGCGCGGTCTACAAGACGAATCAGTGGAAGCTCGACAAACTGTCCGTCGAGCGAACCAATAAAGCTAAATTGAGCCGAAAGATCCCGGACTCGCAGGCGCCCGACGAGCAGGTGCTGGAACGTGGTTACGACAAGCTAGTTCTCAAGACGACCGATGCTCCGGGTGGCGCGATGATCATCATGGATTTGGCCAGTCGACGGGGTGGCGGTGACAAGAGTCATCCCGAGAAGCGGCCGGCCATCCTGTACTATGAAGCCCACCAGGTGCCACTTTGGGTCGGCACCAAGTATTCCCGGGCCTCCCGGGTTCACAATCTTGTCTGGCTGACTCCACCCGATGACGAATTCCCGCTGCAGAGGAACGTGACTGATCCCAACATCATCGGCCGAATCGACTCCCGGTTCAACAACCAGGCCAATCCCCAGAACCTGGTTTATGGCGACGTCTTCGCTGAGAACAAAAGTGCGGATGCCTACGGACACGTCGAGTTCTCCAGCTACTACGCAGCGGACACCTCCCTGAATCGGCGCATGATTTTGACCGCGGAAGGATTCTTGGTGATCTGCGATCAACTGACTCCCGGCGCATCCGTCGATGGCTTCACCGCCGGTCCGCTCTGGAATCCTTATCAGTCGCGATCACCCAAATCGACGGCGGTCGCGCGGGGCGACAACTGGTGGAGTTTCTCGTCAGGAGCAGTCATGGGTTGCGATACCAAGGACCACAACGCCTACGCCTCCGATCTGCTACTCTACTACGCCAGGGCAGAAGGTAGAACGATCGGAGAAAGTCGGATCGAACCGGAAACCAAAGGACTGGAGCATGCCAATGGATGGCTCGTAACCCACGCCTCCGAAACCATTCGCAAGGGCCAACCAGTCACCTTCGTGACGGTTCTCGTCCCTCATCCTCGATCGGTGTCCGGCAATGTACTAGCAGACTCGATCCAAGTCATAGAGAAGGATGGTGGCACCGAGGTCACCCTGAGCCACAAGCGCGATACCGTCCGGGTGAAGTTTCGGCAGGGCAACCGGCAATGGAGCGTCGCAAGGCAGGAGCGCTGAACTGAGATCCAAGAAGACTGGGATTCGATTGCCGACTTTGTGGACGCCGGAGCCCTCCTCCGGCATACGGTCTCGGGCACCACGACCAGCGGGAGCCGACGCATTGACAGGTCCCGACAACGTGTCGAACTCGTCGACAAAAAGAAGCGCGTTTGACCGCCCGGGAGTGCCCCTTTGTGTGCCCCCTGATCGTCAAAATCGATCATTTCAAAGCTTTTCAGACTCTTTCCGGGCTCGCCGGGAAAGCGTGTTTCACCCTTGTTTTGCAGGGTTTATGAAGCAATTCGAAACGAATCAAAATGAGGCGGATTCGAATTTTCAATCCCCTGCTCTACCAACTGAGCTACCGAGCCGTCAGTCAGGATGGACGGCGGGAAAATGGGAGTGCGGCCGGTTCTTGGCAAGGCAAAGCACCGATCCCTCGGCGAATCAATCACCTCCCGGCCGGCACAGGGGATTCATGGCCTTCCGACCAGAGATCGGGGCAGTAGATTGCCGCGGGGAAATCAGTGACGCGTGAGGGGATTCCAGTGCATGCTCTCCCCGTGGCTGAGGACAGAGCGGTTCGACCCGGGAAGATTCCTCCCGGCGAGGTCGACCTGTGGTATTGCGCGGAATCCCACCAGCCGGCCCTCGAGGAACCCTACGTCCTCAACGACCTCTGCGTGCATGCACAGCAGCAGGCACGACGTTTTGTCTGCCCCGAGGATCGCCGCCGCTTTATCGCCGGCCGGTTACTCCTTCAGAACGTTCTCGCACGCTATTGCGAATGCGAACCTTCCCGCCTGGAATACTCCACAGGTTCATTCGGAAAACCTGCCCTTTCCAGTCCTCCCTCGGCAGTAGCCGCGGGCCTCCAATTCAATCTCTCACGGTCTTCCGAGGTGGTTGCCGTCGCCGTGGGACACATGCCGCTCGGCCTCGACATCGAGAAGCAACGCCCCGTCGCCCACGAGCAGGCCTTTCTCGCGCGGCAATTCTCTTCGCAGGAGCAGGAATATGTCAGGCATTCATTGAGACCGCGAGCCGCGCTCTTCGAGATCTGGTGCCGCAAGGAGGCCTACCTCAAGGCCCTCGGGCTGGGCATCTTCCACCCACTCAGGAAGTGCCCGGTGTCACCGGGCTGCACCCTCCCTGTCTTCGAATCCCCTCGGGGCCAGCCACATCTCGACTGGCAACTGCGCTCACTCAACCTGCCGCTTCCCGGCTATGCGGCCGCCTTGTGCACACCGGCCCCCACACCGTGCCCCCATCTCATCCCGCTCAGCTGCGACGACTTGCTGAACGGGATCCGCTAGTCCCTGCAGGATCCCTCGTCAACAGACCCGGGATCAGTGGTGTTCTTCGCGCACACGAAAGAAACGCGCCTTCCTGCCCTCGGCAGGATAGTGACGTTCCACCAGCCCGTCCCCGGGTATGCCGGATTCAAGGACTTCCCAGGTAAACAGATCAGCGGATTCCTCAATCGCATAGGTGCGTCCAGCCATCGAAGGAAAACTCATATGGATCCGGGAACCCTCCCCGGATGGCTGAAGGTCGGCGCTGATCGCTAGATCCACTGCGTGCCGATGGGGCTCATGGACATGATTGTGGAGAGAGACCCCGTTGAGAGTCACGTCCCCGGGTGTGATGACAGCAAGGTTTCCAGGAGTTGCGGAGAACCCGAAGACAACCGAGCCCCCTGCAGGGATGGACTGATTCCATCCATCATGGCGCACCGTATAGCGGTCCCCCTCCCGCCTGATGAGCTCCGCATTCCAAAAGGACGATATTTCCTGCTCGATCTCAAATTCCAGCTCCCAGGAGTTGATCGGGTGGTTGCCGATATTGGAAATCTTGGCTTCGGCGGTAAACCCGGACTCCCAGTCACTCTGGATGGAAAAATCAACCTTGGCTCTCGTGTCGTGTGGAATGACGGGCCTGTCGTCTGGATCTCTTCCTACGTTCCCGTTTCCAGTTCCATCCCCAAAGTCGATATCGCTCGCCGAGAAGAAGACTTCCCCGGCAGGATCGATCCGCTGCCAGATCACATAGAGAACGTGATGTCCGCTACGCTGCGGAAAATCCACGGTGAACCTGTAGTAGTTCTCATCGCGCACAGCCTGGTCGGCTCCCGCGAGAGGTTCGAGATCCTCCCAGCGTAACGGCTGGTTCGGGGACCATCCATCACGAGTGATATATGCCCGAAAGTAGCTTGGATCATGCGGCACCCACGCATCAAACTCGACAGGATAGGGCCCGGGATTCACCGGAGTGGCGGGCCAGTCCTCACGCACCAGGTTCAGACCAGCATATTTCTCACGCCCCGCGCCGGCCAGTTGCCCGTCCGGAATCAGAGCCTGGTAGGGCGCAAGGCTCCCGGGATCGTATCCCGGAACAACCCGACTCACCTCGTGCCAGTCGTAAAAGGCCTGGGTTCCGGCCGTGGCAATCGCCGCGGCAGAAACATCACTCCCCGGCGTTTCGGGATTCTCCTGAAAAATACGATACACCCGACTGACGGGATGACTGACAGATCCGTGGGCAGAGGCGCAGTCCATATAGCCTGCCAAGGGGCTCATGGCCAGAAGGGCGAGCACTTTCAGCCGACATGCCCCCCCCTGCATGGTTTGAGGTAAATCACGGTTATTCATGGGGAGCATTTCCTGATAGCCGGCATACCATAGCATTTTCCCGTAGCAACGCGAACAGGACCTGATCTGAAAGGGCCGCCTACCCCCCATGGCCTAGGAGCCCCACTGCGCGCCGGGCCAGCGACTCGATGCCGCTCCAGTCCCCTGCCTCCAGCACGGGTCTCGGTGCCAACCAGGACCCTCCCACCGCCAGAACGTCGGGGGAGGACGCATAGGACCGCAGATTTTCCTCATTTATCCCTCCCAGCGGAAGATAGCGAAGCCCCAGGTGCCGGTAAGGCGCAGCAATCCCCTCAAGGTATTCCAAGCCTCCCATCCCTTCTGCCGGGAAGAACTTCAGCAGCCTGCAACCAAACTCCAGGGCGGTTTCAATGTCACTGGGTGTCGCAATCCCGGGTGCAAAGGGCAGTCCGGCCTCCCGCGAGGCTTCCAGGATCCTTGCATTGGTGCCGGGGGCAACGGCAAAAGCCGCTCCAGCATCCATCACCTCGTCAACCTGGGCCTCGGTAACAACCGTGCCGGCACCCACCAGCATGTCCGGCACCTCAGCCACCACCCGTTGCAAGCCGCCCAGTGCCGCTTCCGAACGCAGGGTGAGTTCCATCGCAGACACGCCTCCGGCCACGAGCGCGCGCGCCAGCGGCACGGCATGCTCCTCCCGCTCGATCATCACCACGGCCGCGAGACGACTTGCCTGAAGGCGTTCGAAAACAGGATGCATGCCCCGCATCATCGCTTCTCTCCCACCAGCGGCAAGGCTCTCTTCTCACGGGCACTCTGATAAGCGGTATCCACCATCTGCTGCCCGATTCTCGCCATCCCGGGACTGAGCGGCCCCTCCACCGCTCTCCCGGTCTCGAGGCAGTCCAGAAAATATTCCACCGGATTGGATTCCGGGGTCCGCAGGGCTTCGACCTCAAGATCGTATCCCTCCCGGCATGCACGCGTCTGCACCTTGATGACGGAGTCGTAATCGTAGCTGGAAATAGTTCCTTCCGTCCCCTTGAGCACAAATCCACACTTGGGCTGAGGTTGATGCGTCCAGGGGTCACTGAACGTTCCCCAGCGAGTCTCAAACTTCGAGAGTCCGCAATCATAGCGGGCGACCGTGATACTGTGTTCATCCACCTCGAGTCCGCACCCTTCCTCCCAGTCCCACATGGCCATCACTTCGAGCGGTTTTCTACCGCCGTGAAACCAGGTGCCCAGAGTCGTGCCGTATCCGAGGTAATCAAGCAGGCTGCCACCACCTTCCGCGCGCTTGTAAAACCAGCTGGCGTCCTTCTCGTCCTCGGCGGGCTCTTTCTCGATCTTATCCGCTCCGTGCCACAAGGGACCGCGGTTTCCGTCATAAAAGTGCACTTCGCACAACTCGCCTATCTCCCCGCGGTTCACCAGTCGGTGAGCCATCACGTGACTCGCGACCCACCTCAGAGGCCAGTTTATGGCCAGCGGCTGCCCTGCCCCGGCCATCGCCTCGATCATTCGATCCGCCTGCTCAAGATTCGCCGCAAACGGCTTCTCCATGAGAATGGGCACCCCATACTCCGCAACCTTCTCTGTCCACTCCGCGTGCCGGGCCGCGGCCGGACACAGGATCACCATGTCCGGCTTGCTCGTTTCGAGGCACTGCCGGTAGTCCGTGAAGACTCGCTCCTCCCCAAGGCCCAGGCTCGACCGCACCTCTTCCATGCGCTCCGGCTGCTCGTCCGAAACGCCCACGATCTCAGCGTCATCATGTTCCGCGACCATGCGGAGCAGGTCGCCCATGTGAAAGTGGTCAAAATTGATCCCTGCAACCTTCCAGCTCATGACCCGATCCCAACCACACCTCAGTGGCCCGACTCAAGCTCAACCGTCAGGCGTTCTCCCCCCCGCATCACCCTGCAGCCTTGCTCCAGGCGCTCACAGGCAGCCACGAATTCATCGGGGTTCTCGGTATTGAACGTGAACATGTCGTAATGACAGGGCACTACCAGCCTGGCGTCCATGGCACGCGCCAGCGCCGCCGCCTCCGTGCCGTTGAGATTGCCTGCCACCCGGCGCTCCGGCTTGTTGCCATTGATCGGGAGGAGCGCCACGTCCAGCGACCCCCTCATCAGCGGGGGCAGGAGTCCGGCATGCCAGAGCGTGTCCCCGCTGTGATACAGCGTAAAGGCCCCGAACCGCACCAGAAAGCCGAGGAACCGGCACCTCCCATCTTCATCCCTCTCAACCTCATTGTGGGCCGCGGCCACCCCCTCGAGCTCCCAGGGATCTTCAAACAGCGCTGTGCCGGCATCCAGTCCGACGTAGTCGACCGGGGCGCCCTCAAGCCGCTCTCTGGCAAAAGGGATGTTGGCCTCCGGAAGAAGGAGAGTGATCCCCCCGGATGCCCGGGCGATCCCGGTCAGGGTTTCGCCGTCGAGGTGATCGGTGTGGTTGTGGCTCGAGGTCACATGGCGCACAAAATCGAGCCGGGCCGGATCCACCACCAATTCAGTCATGCGCACGTGCGGCTTGTCCGTGTCCGCATACTTCCGTGTCAGCGAGTCCGAGAGGTAGGGGTCAAGGAGGAGGAAGTGGCCGTTCCACTTCAACAGGAAACCGCTCTGCCCCAGCCACCAGAGATGGAAGGCATCGTCCCGGTCTTCAGCCGCTGCCACATCGGCGAGCAGGGCATCGTCCTTCCGCAGCGGGGAAATCATCACAGAATTCTAAAGTCCCAACTCATCCCGCGCCATCTGCACCCCCCCGACCATGTTCAGCAGCTTCTGCTTCGCGGCCCAGCGAGCGGTCTGGCTCAGCCCGCAGTCGGGTGCAAACACGAGTCGCTCAGGGGGCGCGAATTCGAGGCAGGCCTTCACCTTCTCGGCCACCATCTCCGGCGTCTCAATCAGGTAACTCTTCACATCGATGATTCCCACCGCGACATCCATTCGACTGGCCACCTCCCCGATGACTTCCAGTTCCGAGAATTCGCGGTTGGCCATCTCGAGGTGGAGTTCGTCAACTTTCAGGTCGAGAAAATCCGGGAACAGGGGGGAGTAGGAACGATAGCCTACCGGATGGCCCTTGAAGTTTCCGAAGCAGAGGTGGGTGCAGAGCCGCGTCTTGCCCACCACCGGCTCAACCGTCCGGTTGAAGATGTCCACGAACCGCGCGGTGTCCTCCTTGTAGCCGTAGCAACTCATCGAGGGCTCATCGACGCAGATCTCCTCGCACCCGGCTGCCACCAGCGCCTCCAACTCCTTCCGCACCAAAGGCAGCAGCGCCTCCGTAAGCGCAAAACGGTCCGGGTAATGACCACCGGCCAAAAGCCGCCCGCTCATTGTAAAAGGCCCGGGCACACTGACCTTGAGGGGTTGCCCTGCCGGAGCAAGCCGCTGCAGACGAACAAACTCCTCGACCGTCCCCAGTCCGCGAGGCGCCGCAAGCTCGCCCGTCACCTCGTGCTTCCCTCGCTGGTCGTGGGCGGGCGGCCCCCATTTGCGGGGGGACTCCGCCTCCAGGGCAATTCCCTCCAGGTAGCCGTAAAAGCTGAGATTGAAGTCAAAGCGGCACTGCTCGCCGTCGGTGATGACATCCAATCCCGCCCGTAGCTGGTCCCCGATCGCGGCCGTGGTCGCGTCCTCCTGCATCTCCGCGATATCCGCAGAGCCGAACTCAGCAAGCCGGCCGGAACAGGACTCGAGCCAGGCCGGGAAAGGATAACTCCCAACCACGGAAGTTCGCAGCGGTTGCTTCTTCATTGCTGTGAGCCGGTTCCGAGATTCTGGTAAAGCGTGGCCATGCGCCGGGCATGCTCATCATAGGCTGCCTCGAAGAGCTCTGTCGAGCGTTCCCCCCCGACCGTGCAGGCGGCGGCCAGCACCTTGGGAGGCGCGCCCGCCTGCGCCAGGCGCTCGGCAACCTCCGCCTTGATGCAATTGATCAGAATCACGCCCCCGACTGTGGAGAGCGGAGCCACCTTCTCCGCGAGACCCTCCACCTCGATCGCCGCATCGCCCACCGGCGCTCCGGTGTCGATAATGTGCTCGGCAAAGTCGGAAAGTTTCCTTCCGTCTTCCCGCTTTGCCTCGCTGGCTGCGGAATGAGCACTGCTGACCATCGCCACCACGGTAACACCCTTGCCCTGCAGTTCCTCCGCCATTTCCACCGGCACGATATTTGTCCCGCTTGAAGAGATGATCAGGGCCGCGTCTTCCGGGGTGATGTCAAAGTTTCGCAGGATCCGGGCTGCAAAACCACTGATGTTCTCAAGATACATTGCCTGGCGCTGTCCGTTCGCGCCGGTGGTCATGTTGTGGAAGGTCAGCGAAAGTTCCACGATGGGATTCCACCCCGGAAACGATCCATAGCGCGGCCACATTTCCTCCACCATGATCCGACTGTGACCCGACCCGAACAGGTGCACCATCCGGCCCTTGAGGATCGCATCCGCAAAGCAGCCCGCAACCCGTGCAATGACTTCCTTCTGTTCGGCCACCGCCGCGATCACCCCCGCGCCCTGCCGCAAATACTCTTCAGTCGCCTTCATCAATCACTCTCTCTGTTCCGCTGCATCGCAAAGTAGGCCGCTCCGTAAGCTCCCGCCATCGGCCCAAGCGCGGCGCGCCGGATCTCAACCCGTCCGCCTCCCGGGCGCCACTCAAAATGATCCATCCACTTCTTGAGCGGCTTCTCGATCTCATCCCAGGCCTCCGAGATCCCCCCCCCGATAAGGGCAAGCTCCGGATCCAGGATATTCACGAAAGAGGCAAGTGCTGCAGCAAGGGCGCGCATCGACCGGCCCCAGACCTCACATGCGAGCTCCTCGCCTGCCTTGGCCGCGGCCACCAACTCCCGCGTTGATTGGTAGCGGCCTCCCGAACGCTCTCCCACATTATGGTTCCCGATCATGTCCTCCAGCGCCCCGGGAATTCCGCAGATATCCGGAGCACCCATGAAATCAAGGGAGGCATGCCCCAGATGCCCGCCCTTCCCGAAATGACCCCGCACCAGGCGGCCATCACTCACAATCGCGCCACCAACGCCTGTTCCAAGAGTGAGGAGTATCACATCATTCACCCCCGCAGCCGCCCCCTGCCAGATCTCACCCATGAGGGCGGCGTGCGCATCGTTCAGGACAGCGGCGGGCCTCTCCAACGCATCCGGCCACTCCAGGCCTTCAAGTCCCGCAAGGCGTCCGGGCATCGAAATAATGTGACTTGCCGCCCGGTTGGCGAACCCCGGCGACGAAATACCCACGACGGCACTCTCCGCTCCCTCTGACTTCTCGAACCGGGCGACCAGCCTGCGCACCTCCGCCAGGAAGGCCGGCCCCCCCTCTTCCTCTTCTCCATCCCTCGTGGGAGCGGAGTCCTCGCCGAGCACCTCCCCTGTTTCCAGGTCAAAAGCGGCCGCCTTGATTCTGGTCCCCCCGAGGTCAATGCCTGTTCCAAAACGCCTCATGCTCCTCCGCTTGATCCCTCGGTCACACTCCAACCGCCATCCACACGCAGCACCTGTCCCGTCGTGAAGCGCCCCCCCTCTCCCAGGAGACACAGCACCGCACTGTCGAGATCATCCGGTCTTCCGATCCGTCCGCCACCCAGAGGCTGCTTTCCCTTGACGAACCCCATGATCCCTTCGTCCTCCTGCGCACGCTCTGACATGGGAGTTTCCACCAGACCGGGAGCGATGACATTCACCCGGACACCCACCCTCGCGTAGCAGGAGGCCAACGATTTTGAAAAGCCTTCGATCCCGGCCTTCGCTGCGGCGTAGGCATGAGAGGCGAAGTATCTCGGGGAGGGCGAAAATCCCAGGACACTCCCCGTGTTGAGAATGGCCCCTCCCGACTTCTGCAGCAGGAAACGCTCCACCGCCGCCCGGTTCGACCGCATCACGGACGTGAGATTCTGGCGGATGGTATACTCCCAACCATCATCACTCAGCTCATGAAGCGGCCCATCGCCCTGTGATCGTCCGCTGCCGCCCGCAACATGATAGAGACCGTGCAGGTCACCAAAACTCTCACACGTCCGCTCGATCAGCTCCTCCACCGCCCCGGACTCCGACGCATCCAGTTGCCGCCCCACCGCGTGTTCCCCAAGTTCCGCAAGGGCCGCAGCGACGCTCGCCTCCGAGCGACTGCCTATTCCCACCCGGGCACCATGACGCACCAAGGCCCGGGCCGCAGACAAACCCAGCCCGGTTGTTCCCCCTACGATCACGTAGGTCCGCCCGGTCACTCCAAAATCAGACATCTCATCGCCATTGACCGATACCGGGAGATTCTTTTCAAGCGCCAAGCCCGGGAGACGCGCCGACTCGACCCGGAGCGCGCTGGCATCCGCCCAGAAACAGCCGTGCCTCTGTCCCCGGCCCCTACTCTGGGACGAGGGACGAGTGGTGATGGCAAATCGGCCTCTCCGACGCAGGCTCAAGAACGTAGGAGAAGCGGGCTGCAAAACTCTTCTTCGCCCCACCCTCCTTGATGTGCCAGTCATAGATCCCCGCGATCACTGAAACCCCGGCCCCGCACTCCTGCTCCACCACGGTTTCATCGCGCACGACCACCCGTACCTCCCTGTCCTTCGTGATCTTGACGAAATAACCGGCGATACCCTCGGGGGTGCCGAGGATTTCCCCGGAGAACGTCGGGACCAGAACGGCCCCCGCGGAGTATAATCCCTGCACTTCGGCAAGCGCTCCCCCATTCACTCCCTCGATCCAGCGGCCGAGGATACTCTTAGATTTGGATATATCTTCACTCATGGTCTCTTGATTCGCTTTCAATCGATTACTCAGCATGGGCCGTTCCGCCCTCCACCCGATACAGCGGCGGCGACTCCCGGCCGAGCCAGGCAAGGCTCGTGGTCGTGATCAATTGCTGGGCGTGGGCTGGCAAGCATTCCATCAAGGCATTGCGTCGATGCGTGTCCAATTCGCCAAAGATATCGTCAATCAGGTAGACAGGCGCACAACCCCGCTCCTGCTCCAGAAGCTGCCCCTGTCCTAACTTGAGGGCGAGGGCCAGGGTTCGTTGCTGACCCTCGCTGCCAAAGTCGGAGGCTGCCAACCCATTCAACTTGAATACAACATCGTCCCGATGCGGTCCCACCAGGGTCATTCCCTGGCGCCGCTCCCGCGCCGACACCTGGTCAAAGGCCGAGCGCAGGTCCCCCGCTCCGGCCCCGAGATAATCGAGCTCGACCGACTCCCGCTTCCCGCTCACCGCCTCCTGGGCCACGGCTACCGGCCCGGTGAGCTGCTCCACCAGGGCCGCCCGCATCCTCTGCAACTCCTCACCATGCTCCACGAGCACGGAGGTGTAGGCCTCGATCTGCTCCTCGTCGAGCTGACGTTCCCGAAGAAGCACATTCCGCGCCTTCAGGGCCCGCTTGTACCTCGCCAGATGACGCCGATAGGCAGAATTCAACTGGGTAGCGGCAAAATCAAGGAACCTCCGGCGCACTTCCCCGGCCCCCCGGACCAGCTCAAGGTCCTCGTTTCCCATCCACACCAGTAAGCCCCCAGATGCCAGATAGTCGCCCTGCGCGTCCACCACTTCCCCATCAACCCGCATTTCAAGCCCTTCCGGCCCCCGGCTGATCCTCCGCTCCTGCCCCCAGCACTCTCCAGCCACCCCAAAGGAGGACTGTTCGAAGCGCCGCAGGTGCGCCATCCGGTGCGTTCGGGGCGAATGGAGGCGCACCAGGACACAGGCAGCCTCCAGAAGGGTCGTTTTTCCCTGGGCGTTTTCACCAACAAACACCGCGCTCCCGGGCGGCAGGGCGAGATTCAGCGCCTCGAAACATCGAAAGTCCACGAGACGCAGGGAGCGGATCACGGACGAGCTTTTCCCGCTCTGGCACGCTCATCAATTCGAATCATGCACTTTGACCTTGAAATCATCAAATCACGAATAAAATTCGCACGCGCCCGGCGGCCTGCGCCGCTGTAACCACTGGAACGGGAAAAAGCAGCCCAGTTCCCCAAGCAACACAACCCAGACCCGACGATCAACTCTCATGATCGAAGTCAACAACCTCACCAAGCAGTTCGGCCACAAAACAGCTGTCGACGATCTGTCCTTCTCGGTAGCTAAAGGCGAAGTCCTCGGATTCCTCGGCCCCAACGGAGCCGGGAAATCGACCACCATGCGCGTCATCACCGGCTTTCTCCCCGCTACCAGCGGAGAGGTAAAAATTTGCGGAATTCCGGTGGCTGAAAAGCCGGAAGACGCAAAAACCAAAATCGGCTACCTCCCCGAATCCGCTCCCCTCTACGAGGATATGACGGTCGACGGATTCCTGCGCTTCTGTGCCAGTATCCGCGGCTACGCGGGCACCTCACGACGGGAAGCGGTCGAACGCGTCATCGAGACCTGCTTCCTGCAATCGGTCGTCCACCAGTCCATTGACACCCTCTCGAAAGGGTATCGGCACCGGACCTGCCTGGCCCAGTCGCTATTGCATGACCCGGAGGTCCTGATCCTTGACGAGCCTACCGACGGACTCGACCCCAACCAGAAGCACGAGGTCCGCAAGCTGATCCGCGAACTCGGAAAGGAGAAGACCATCGTCTTTTCCACTCACATCCTCGAAGAAGTGGATGCCTCCTGCAGCCGGGCCATGATCATTGATCAGGGCAAGATCGTCGCGGAGGGCAGTCCCGAAAGCCTCCGCAATGACGGGGACGGCTCCCTTACCGAGCTCTTCCGCAAGCTGACCACTTCCGACGTGGCCGCCTGACCAAACTCCTTACCGCTCCACTTCTCATGTCATTACTCGGAATCCTCGCCCTCATGGTCCTTATGGCGGCCCTGGTCGGCGCACCCCTTCTCGTGCGCAATATCCGGGCCATCTTCACCCGGGAGGTGTCCTCATTCTTCACCTCTCCGCTGGCCTACGTCCTCATCTTCATCTTCCTTGTCGCGATCAACGCCCTCACCTTTCTCTGGCCGGGCCGCGAACTGATCGAGAACGAACAAGCCGCCCTCAAGGACTTCTTTTTCTACTACCACCCATGGGTCCTGGCCTTCTATGCCCCGCTCCTCGCCATGCGAACCCTCGCCGATGAGCACCGGCAGGGCACCATCGAGCTGATCTCGACCATGCCTGTCCGGACCATCGAGCTCGTGTGCGGAAAGTTCCTTGGGAGCTTCATCCTGCTCTGTGCCTCCCTGTTCTTCACCATCTCGGTCTGGATCACGGTCTCCAGCCTGGGGGATCCTGACCACGGCCCGATCATATCTGGCTACATCGGCAGCCTCCTTGTCGGAGGAACCTTCATCGCGGTCACCCTCGCCGTTTCAGCCCTCACCCGGAGCCAGGTCATCTGCGTGGCAGTCTCGATACCGATCTGTCTCCTCCTCTGCATCATTGGATTTGACCCGGTGCAGAACTTCTTTTCTGACAGTGGCGTCCGCTTCCTGACCTTCGTAGGCGAGCTCCTCGCCTCGGTCAGCGTCATGCCGGCCTTCGTGGATTTCTCCAAGGGCCTCATCGAACTGCGCTATCTCTTCTACTTCGTGAGCGCCATAGCGCTCTGCCTCTTCATTACCAACACCGTCCTCCAGAACAAGAGAGCCTAACCCCAGACCGAGAATCTCTGTTGTCATGAAAGCACTGAATCGATTGCAGCCGCTGGGCGTCGTCCTCCTCCTCGGCATCCTCTTCGCCTCCCTCAACGTCATCGTGAACCGCGCGGCAACCGCCCGCTGGGATGCCACCGAGAACAATGTCTACACCCTCACCGACGGAACCCTCTCAATCATCAAGAAAGCCGGGGAGTCCGGGCGCCCGGTGACCATCCGCTTCTACATGAGCGACCCGGAGGACGTCCAACTCCCCAAGCAATACGTCGACTACTCGAAGCGGGTGAAGGACCTCCTTGAGGAATATTCCAAGGCCTCCACCGAGTCGATCGTGGTGCAGACCTTCACCCCGGTCCCCAATTCCGAGGAACAGGACGCTGCAGAACTCGACGGCATCCAGCAGCGCGATCCGCGCATGGACATGCCCCAGAGCGCCAACCTGGACGACTACGATTACAACCAGCGCGCCAGCCAGCCCTACTACTTCGGACTCTCGGTGAGCAGCCTGGGGAAAATTGAGACGATTGCCTTTCTCGACCCGGCGCTCGAGAAAAAGCTCGAGTACCAACTCTCCAGCGCGATCAGCGCTGTCACCCGTAAGTCAAAACGCAAGATCGGCCTCCTGGAGGGAACCGAGATGGCCCTCGGGGGCTCCCCCGGAATGATGGGCGGACCCGGGCGTCCCCCTTCCGTGATCTACCGCAACCTCGCGCGCGAGTTCGAAATCGTCAACATTCCCTTTGATGTCGGCCCCATGAAACCCGGTGACGCGGACCACCCCTTTGCGGACATCGACCTCCTTCTCATTGTCCATCCGGTCAAGATCAACCGACCCCAGCCAACGCAGCCCGGCATGCCGCCCATGGGCAACACCACCCTGGAACTGATCTCCAAGGAAACGCAGTATGCCATTGACCAGTATCTCGTGAATGGCGGCAAGGCCATTGCCTTCATCGACAATCAGCACTTCGTGTCACGGTTTTTCGATATCTACTCCTCCCCGCTACCTTTCACTCCGCAGGACCGGCACCCCCAATGGTACAAGGACCTGTATAACCTCTTCACGACAAGCGGATGGGAACACTACCGGTCCGGCCTCGACGACCTCACTGCCGCTTGGGGAGTTGGCTTGGGCACCAAGGAAGAGAAGGATGGCCGACTGGTGGACGTGGAACCCCTCCTCTACGACCCGCAAAACTCCCGCCCTGTCACGTTTGAACGGCCGGTCAACCAGATGATCCAGCGTGAATTTCGCCTGAGCCGCCTCCTCAGCCAGATCCCGAGCCGACGGGACCAGCAGATGATCACCCAGCCACTCTTCCGCGGCAATGGTCTCATGGCCAAGTTCGAGAAAGAGTCCCTGACGGACAACCATCCAGTGACCCGCGATCTTTCCTCCCTCCAGATGGTCGACCCGTCGCCCATCGTCGGCAAGCCCACGGGGGGGTTGAGGATGCAGACGCTCGTGAGCACGTCCAACAGGGCGAAGGCTGTCCCCGGCGACACCGCCCGCATGCTCCTCGCCCAAGGCTCCGGACCGGAAGAGATCACCTCCAATTTCCAGTCCGTTGGGATCAAGCAGGACCGTTACCCGGTATCGGTCATTCTGGAGGGTAACTTCAAGTCCGCCTACCCGGAGGACCCCACGAAGCCGGACCCTGAAGACGAAGCACCTCCCGCTCCAATCACGCCCAGCCCGAATCCCCTCGCGCCACCGGTCAAGGCGCCCCTTCTTCCCCCCACCGCGCCGGATTCCACAAATACCCCACCAACCGAGGACAACGAAGCTCCTGCTCCTGCTCCTGCTCCTGCTCCTGCTCCTGCTCCTGCTCCTGCTCCTGCTCCTGCTCCTGAGCCTGCTCCTGAGCCTGAGCCTGAGCCTGAGACCCAACCGGAAGAAGAGTCCGGCGGAGGCGAACCTGCGGAGGGCGAGTTTCCCAACCCACAATCGGACGAACAGAAGACCGAAGAGTCCCAACCCTCCGCCGGTGCAGAATCTGCTGATTCGCCAGTCGAGGCCCCTCCTGTGGCAGAGGCCGGGACCGAGGCGTCCCCCCAACCAGAGGCCGCACCCGCTCCCTCGACAGAAGGGGAAACCACGACGGAAGCGCCGGCTGAGCCCGCAACGGACACCGAGAAGGAACCCGCTCCTGAAGAGGAAGACCACCATGTCATGGAAGGCACAGCGGAAGGAGCCATCGCAATCATCTCCGACGTCGATATGCTCTTCGACTACTTCATGGGTGATGCAGAGCGCGGAGCAGGTCGCGACAACAACAACGTGGATTTCATCATGAACCTTGTTGAATACCTTGTCGGAGATCAGGACCTCCTCAACATCCGCGGCAAGGACTCCACCAGCCGCCCCTTCACGGCGATCAATAAGATCCGGGAGGATGCCGCCAAGAAGCAAGTGGGCCCGCGAGCAGAGATCAAAGCGAAGATCGCGGAGGCCCGGAAGGCTCTTCAGGAAGGTCAGGAAGGTCAGGATATCGGCGGAGGACTCATGATCATCGGACAGAGCGAGGAAAGCCTCGAGAAGGTCCGTGAGATCGAAGAGCTCATTCGCGACGAACAGCGTAAGGAAAGCAAGATCAGCCGCGATCAGCGCAACGAGATCCAAGCGGCCATCAACACCCATAAGTGGAGGAACATGCTCCTCACTCCAACGATCGTCATTATCATCGGCCTCTTCGTGGGCTTTAAACGGAAACTGAAAACGGCAGCAAAATGAAGAATTCTCCCCTTCTCCTCCTCGTCGGGGTCACCGTCATCAGCATGATCCTCGCAACGGTCATGCTCCTCAATACCCCGGAGCGCTTCAGCCCCAACAATGAACTTATTGGCGAAAACCTCAATTCGGTGGAGGAAGCCACTGCCGGGGAGATCCGCATCAAGGACTCCGAGAACGAAGTCGTCCTGACCAAAAAGGGCCCGGACTGGGTCGTCTCGAATCGGCAGGACTACCCCATCGACAACCCAAACGAGATTAAACAGCTCCTCAAGTCCCTGGACCGGTTCAAGATTGGACTCGAGGTGCTCGCCAAGGAAGAACACTACCCTCAGATGGGACTTCTGGCCCCCGAGAACAAGGAACAGGCTGAAGCTTACCAGGAGGAACGCAGGCAGTCCGGCGAGACCAGCCCAGAAGACCCCCGCGGTCTCCACATCTCCGTCACCGGGACAGGCGGCAACAAAATGGTGGACGTCATCCTCGGGGAAGAGTTCGGCGAAGTAGCGAGCCGCGCGCCGCGCGGCTTTGTATTACGCAGCTTGGCTCGCAACCCGGGGATCTGGAAGGCGCTGGGGACTCTCATCCAACGGACCGGTGAGGCCGACTCCAAGAGCACCGACAAGCGCCGGGGCGAGATCTCCGACCCCTCCTCGTGGCTCGCCTACAAGTTCGTGGAGGTTGAAAAAATCCAGTCCATCACACTGAGCGCTCCCAACGACGAGGAATTCGCGGGCTGGACCGTCACCCGACCCGGCGAGGATGGCGAATTCTCGACCGGTGACCTCAAGGAGGACCAGGAGATGGACCCCGCCGGAACCGGTGCCTTCGGCACACTCTTCAACAAGCTCAGGTTCGAGGATGTTCTCGATCCGGCGGAAGCGGAGAAGCAGAAGGACTCTGCTCAGGCCCGCACCGCCGTCATCAAGACCTTCGACGGTTTCACCTACACCTTTTCCTTCTGGCCCATGAAGGGTGAGGAGGAAACGGATTCGAACGACGAGGATGCCCCTCCCCCTCCCTCCTCGAACTACATCGGGAACGTGCAGGTCGAGGCTGACTTGCCGACCGAGAGAACCAAGAAGGAGGACGAAACCGAAGAGGAGGCCAAGAATGCTGATCAACTATTCAAGGCCACACAGGAGAACCTCAAGTACAAGCTTGCAGTTGAGCAGGCATTTGCCAACCGCGCCTACGAGTTCGCCAGCTATACCATCGACACCCTGAACAAGTCCCGGGACGAAATCGTGAAAGATAAGGAGGAGCCCGCAGCCGCCGGCGCGGGTGAAGGTGCCGGCGGGAACAGCGTAGTATCTCCACCGGTGGCCCTTCCCTCCCCCGGTGCCGCCGTGACACCTCCGATTGCGATCCCTCCCCGGCCTGCGCCCGCCGAGGGAGAGGGCGATGAGTAGGGGCGACCCCTCCTTCGTAGCACTGGAAATATCGGCTCCCGCCGAAGATTGTCCCTTGCCAATCGGGGGGACCTTCATAGGTTGGCGCATCGATTGCTTGTAGGAAGCGCGCACGTATGAAAGCCCTAGCCCGCACGGTTGGATCCTTCTGGCACTCGTCCATCGGGAAGAAGGTCCTCGTTGCCCTGACGGGACTGGCCCTCCTTCTCTTCCTACCGGGGCACCTGATTGGTAATCTTCTCGTTTTCGCGGGCAAGGATGCAATCAACGAATACGCCCTCTGGCTTCATGAACTGGGGCACGGAACGGTAATCTGGGTCGCACGACTGGGCTTGCTGGGCGCCCTCGCCGTCCACGTCCAGCTGACCGTGCAACTGACCGCCCGTAACAGGGCCGCCCGCCCCTCCTACGCCTACCCTGGCACCGTTCAGGCAAGCCGGTCTTCCCGCATGATGATCTGGAGCGGCCTGACCATCCTGGCTTTCATCATCTATCACATCAGCCATTTCACGGTGCGCCTGGGAAATGATTACAACGGCAGCGCATACCAGACTGTCCTGCCCGGACACGATGGAACGGTTCACAACGTTTACCAGATGATCATCGACGGGTTTTCTCATCCCGGAAACGTGTTCTTCTACATCCTCGCCATCACCCTCCTCTGCTCCCACCTCTCTCACGGTTTCGCCTCCGTCTTCCAGACCCTCGGTCTTCGCTCGGGCCGGACCAAGCTCCTCATAAAGCAATTGGGCTGGGCCTATGCGGTGTTTATCTGGATCGGCTTCTGCTCCATCCCCATTTCCATTCTCGTCTTAGGATACGGCCAGTGAAATGATTGTTAGCCGACCAGCGAATCCGCGGTAAATTTCGATTATCCTCCATCCATCCCTACCGATGCCCGCCAAACTCGACAGTGCCGTTCCTTCCGGTCCCCTTGAGCAGAAGTGGACCCGGCACATGATGGATTCACGACTCATCAATCCTGCCAACAAGCGCAAGTTTTCCATCATCGTGGTGGGCAGCGGCCTCGCGGGCGGGGCAGCGGCAGCCACTCTCTCCGAACTCGGCTACCGCGTAAAATGCTTCTGCTATCAGGACAGCCCCCGAAGGGCCCACTCCATTGCGGCCCAGGGGGGTATTAACGCTGCCAAGAACTACCAGAACGACGGCGATTCAGTCTCCCGCCTCTTTTACGACACCATCAAGGGCGGTGATTTCCGTTCCCGTGAGGCGAATGTTCATCGCCTCGCCGAGGTCTCGCTCAACATCATCGACCAGTGTGTCGCCCAGGGCGTTCCTTTTGCCCGGGAATACGGTGGACTGCTGGACAATCGCTCCTTTGGCGGAGCGCAGGTCAAACGCACTTTCTACGCCCGCGGCCAGACCGGCCAGCAACTCCTCCTCGGCTGCTATCAGGCCCTCGCCAAGGAAATCGCCACGGGGGGAGTGGAAATGCATGCCCGCACCGAGATGCTCGACCTCGTGGTTGTCGACGGGCATGCCAAGGGAATCATCGTCCGCGACATGGTGAGTGGCGAAATCAGCTCCCATGCCGCTGACGCTGTTGTCCTCGCCACCGGAGGCTACGGCAATGTCTTCTATCTCTCCACCAACGCCAAGGGCTGTAATGTGATGGCGGCCTACCGCGCCCACAAACGAGGCGCCGCCTTCGCAAACCCCTGCTATACGCAGATTCACCCCACCTGCATTCCGGTAAGCGGAGAATACCAGTCCAAGCTCACGCTGATGTCCGAGTCGCTTCGTAACGACGGAAGGATCTGGGTCCCAGGGAGCAAATCGCTTGCCGAGAAGATCAGACGTGGCGAACTACTCGCCCGGGATATCGATGACGCGGACCGGGATTATTACCTCGAACGCAAGTATCCGTCCTTTGGCAATTTGTCCCCCCGGGACATAGCCTCGCGCTCGGCTAAGGAGGTCTGCGACGAGGGCCGGGGGGTTGCTCCCACCGGACTTGGAGTCTTCCTCGACTTTCGCGATGCCATCCTTCGGGACGGACGCGAGGCCATCTCCGCCCGCTATGGAAATCTCTTCGAGATGTACGACAAGATCAAGGGAGAGGACCCCTACTCGACCCCGATGCAGATCTTCCCTGCCGTGCATTACACAATGGGCGGCCTCTGGGTGGACTACAACCTCATGTCGAATCTGCCCGGCCTCCACGTCGCGGGGGAGGCCAATTTTTCCGACCACGGGGCCAACCGACTCGGCGCATCAGCCCTTATGCAGGGGCTGGCCGACGGCTATTTCGTCCTCCCTTCGACTATCGCCAATTACCTCGCTACCCAGGAGCCGGGGTCCGTCACGACCTCGGATTCCGACTTCAAGCGCTGCGAGGAGGACGTGAACCAACGCGTCAACTCACTGCTGCAGATTGACGGGAAACGCAGCGTCAACAGCTTCCATCGTGAGCTCGGCCTCCTCGTCTGGGACAAATGCGGAATGGCCCGCTCCCGGGAAGGACTCGAAGAGGCCCTCGAACGCATTCCGGAAATCCGCGAGGAGTTCTGGAGCAACGTCCGCGTCCCCGGCTCCGGGGAGGCGCTCAATCAGGAACTGGAAAAGGCCGGCCGGGTTGCCGATTTCCTCGAGTTTGCCGAGCTTCTGTGCCATGATGCCCTCGAGCGTGAGGAATCCTGCGGGGGGCACTTCCGGGTCGAGCACCAGTTCACGGAGGGAGATGCCGAGGTCCAGGACGGCCGCACACAACCCGGGGAAGCCCGGCGGGACGACAAGAACTTCTGCCACGTCAGCGCCTGGGGTTACAACGGAGTGGGCGAAAAACCGGAACTCACCAGAGAGCCCCTCGAGTTCGAGGACGTGGAACTGAGCATCAGAAGTTACAAATGAACCTCACTCTCAAAGTCTGGCGACAGGAAAGCACAGAGGCCAAGGGCCGGATCGAAGTGCATGATGCACACGAGATCCCCTCCGAGGCATCGTTTCTCGAGATGCTGGACATCGTCAATGAGCGTATCATCAATGATGGTGGAGATCCGATCCACTTTGATCATGACTGCCGGGAGGGAATCTGTGGCATGTGCTCCCTCACAATCAACGGCATCCCGCATGGACCGGAGCGGGCAACGACCACTTGCCAGCTTCACATGCGCCACTTCCGGGACGGCGATACGATCTGGATCGAACCCTTTCGAGCAAAGGCTTTTCCTGTCCTGCGTGACCTCGTGGTCGACCGCAGCGCCTTCGACCGTGTCATTCAGGCCGGTGGTTTCATTTCCGTGCGCACCGGTTCGGCTCCGGATGCCAATGCTACCCCGGTCTCCAAGGACCACGCCGATACTGCTTTTGATGCGGCTACCTGCATCGGATGCGGAGCATGCGTAGCGGCCTGTAAGAATGCCAGTGCCATGCTTTTCGTCAGCGCAAAGGCCTCTCACCTCAACCACCTTCCCCAGGGACAACCTGAGAAAGACCGCCGCGTTCTTAAAATGGTCGAGACCATGGACGCTGAGGGCTTTGGAAACTGCACCAACCAGTATGAATGCGAGGCCGTCTGCCCGAAATCCATTCCTGCTGACAACATTGCAAAGCTCAACCGGGACTATGCAGCCGCTCAGGCACGGGGCGCCTTGCAATAACCCTCCCTCCCGAAGAGAGCATCAGGGAAACAGGTAGAACCGGGGTTTCTTCCGCCTCGCCTGCGTTTATGCTCTCCTCCCCAACACAATCCAGGCTCCTGGCACACAAGGGACCTTCCTGCACAGGTTGCCCGTGCGCCGCCTCCCATTTTCGACAGGGAAGCCCACCCTTACTCCGGGGTCCGTCTCGGCCACACGGAACGCCTTGAAAAGCGACTCCCCAGCCCCGAGACTCCTGCCGTGCGCCTTCCCAGTCTCCTCCTGTCCTTCAGCTCCCTCCTCTTCACGGGATGCGGAATCCAGAAAGACTGGGAACGACCCGCTTCCCGTACTGCCGTAGATGTACCCAAGGCGTGGAACGAGGCCTCTCGCCAAGCCCACCGCAAGATTTCTACAGGCTGGCTCTCCGAGTTCAATGATCGCCGGATGAAGGCGCTCGTTCAGGAAGCCATCAGCAAGAACAATGACCTGCGGGCGGCAGCCTACCGGCTACGCTCTACCAGGGAGAGCACCATCACGAGCAGGGCAAACCGCCTTCCCCGGGTTGGAGCCGGAGGATCCGCATCCCGCTCCCGCGCCGGCCTTGGCCCCGCCACGGATGTCTCCAGCCGCTCCTACGGACTCTCTTTTACTGCAAGCTGGGAAATCGATGTCTGGGGGCGCCTTCGCGACCTCGATTATGCTACGCGCGTGGGCTACGATGCCGCTCGGGCAGATTATCGGGCAGCCCAGCTCTCCCTTGCGGCCAACACCGCCAAGGCATGGATCAACCTGACGGAGGCGCAACAGCAGGTGGAACTGGCTGAGCAGACACTTGCTGATTTCAAGAAAAGCCTCTCCTTGATAAGCCGCCGCCACCGCGAAGCCCTCCTCCGGGCGGTCGACGTGCAATTTGGCCGCAACAACGTAGCCAGCGCCGAACGCAACCTGCGCAGCCGTACGCTTCAAAGGGATGAAGCTGCGAGAACATTACAACTTCTCCTCGGCCGCTATCCCTCAGGTGAGCTCAAGGCCACCTCCGAACTCCCTTCCCTCAAACGCCAGGTTCCCGCCGGGCTTCCATCCCAACTGCTCGCCCGCCGGCCCGATCTGGTTGCCGCACGCGCACGCCTTGAAGCCTCCGCTCTCCGGGCGGACGCGGCACGGAAAGATCTCCTCCCGTCCCTCCGGTTGACCAGTTCCTCAGGGGCCAGCTCCGACCAGTTGCGCCGGGCCCTCGATCCCTCTTACCTGACCTGGTCAGTAGCGTCTTCCCTTGCCCAGGCGGTCTACGAGGGCGGAGCTCCCAGCGCCCGGGCCCGGGCGGCCCTTGAGGCCAACAAGGCTGCCATTCATGACTACGTTCAGACCGTGCTGCGAGCCTTTCGCGAGGTGGAATCGGCGCTGCAGATCGACCGCTCCCTGCGGGAGCAGGAGAGCTTTCTTCTCGTCGAGGTGGATCAGGCAGGGAAGGCTCAGGCCGCTGCCGAACGGGACCTCGGACTTGGCATCGAAGGCTCCAGTGTATTGGAGATACTCGAATCCCAGCGCCGGGCCGTCAATTCCCGCGGTGCCCTGATCCGCCTGCGAAACCAGCGCCTCCAAAACCGCCTCGACCTCCACCTCTCCCTAGGGGGCGGCTACGACACTTCCGGAGAGCAATAGAATTGCGGCGAAGCTCGTATGGCTGGAACAGACTCGGCGCGATTCACTGAAGTTTCGTTAGGAAAGGAGACCATTCCCCGCTAACCTCCCCGCACGCTCGTGAAAACGGTCATTCGCATCATCATTCCCGTGCTCCTCCTCGGAGGGGGCTGGCTTCTCAAGGAGAGCCTCGCCTCCAAAAAGGAGGAACCCGTTCAACGCAAGTATGGGCGCATGAGCGCCCCCCGGGTCAAGGCCATCAAGATCAAGCGCTCCAATTTTCAGGTCCTTATCCGCTCCAATGGAGTGGTCCGGGCACACAATTCAACCGCTCTGACCCCACGCGTCTCCGGTCGCATCGTGAGGATCGACGAGCGCTTCGAGGATGGTGCCTTTTTCAAGACCAATGATATCCTCGTCGAACTCGACCCAACGGACTTCAACGCGGCGGTAGCTGCATCTGAAGCCCGGGTCGCCCGGGCAGAAGCAGTTCTGGCGCAGGAAGAAGCCCTGGCAGCACAAGCCCTGCTCGATTGGAAGGACCTGGGATATACGGAGGAGCCGAGTAACCTCGTAAAACGCCTACCTCAGCTCAAGGAGGCCAACGCAAATCTGACCGCAGCACAGGCTGACCTCGCCGCAACCCGGCGAGCCGCCAATCGTTCCCGCATCCTTGCTCCCTACGATGGTTGTGTCCTGCAACGAGAGGCCGGGCTCGGCCAGTCAGTCAGTCCCGGCTCTTCCCTCGGAGAAATCTTCTCCACGGATTTTGCAGAAATCCGACTTCCCCTCAAGGCAAGCGCCCTCAGGTTCTTCGACCTCCCCGAGACAGCTCCCGTTCGCAGAATTCGCGCGCGCATCATTGATGCCCTAGACAAGTCCTCCTCCAGATCATGGAAGGGTGAAGTCGTCCGCTCCGAGGGCGCACTGAACACCTCTTCCCTTGAACTCTTTGTGATCACCCGCGTCGAAGACCCCTACGGCCTGAAGTCCGGCCATCAACCCCTCCGGATTGGCCAACCCGTGCAGGCCGAACTTGAAGGCCGCCTCCTTGAGGATGTCATCATCCTTCCCCGCAAAGGAATGCGAGGACCCACCGAAATTGTTCTCGTGAACCCCGAGGACATGACCATCCAGCGTGTTGAGGTTTCCCCGATCTGGGAGGACCTCGACAATATCATCGTACGGGACGACCTCCCCGAGGACTGGCTTCTTGTCACCTCGCAACTCCCCTACGCCGCAAACGGGTCGAAAGTTGAGGTTCTTTCCGATGGAGATACGGATCCCGAGCTCAATGCCTCCCAAAGCACGCCCACTGGCAATTCCAAGGGAGGAGGCTGATTCATCTCCTACTCCTGCGCGTAAGCGGGACGCACTTCCGGAATGACGGTCGACTCCGCGACCTTTGTGACCCGCAGGAGGCCCAGAGTCGTCCCTTGACCAGCAACGAGGTAATAGGACGCATCCCGAGCCTCCGCATAGCTGCTGGTCCGGAGAGGGCCCACCGAGAGCAGAATATCGCCCTTTCTCACTCCCACCACGTCGCCCGGAGAACCTGGGCATACCATCTCGATGGCAAGAACGGGATTGGCAGAATTAACCGTGATACCAACCAAGCAGGGCCCACGCCCCTGCGAGGATACTCACCCCGTGCAAACCTCTCATTACACTGCGCAGCGAGGCGAAGGGATCATCGATTCGCGAGCAGGCGGCCCCTAAAACTCGGCAGGCTTCGGGGACACGTCTTGCTTCTTCCCCTCCGGGTCGTGCTCAAAATGAAGGACCTTCTGCTCGGGCACCTCCCACGAAACCGGCTCGACCCCTTCCTTCGGCACGTTTCCTTTCGGCCATGCGAAGAAGCCGATGATCAGGAGGGCATAGGCCGCCCCGGCTCCATACATCCACTTCGTGCGTCCCATCTCCCTGATCCAGACCCCCACTCGCTCCATCAGCAGGCTGCGCGCCGATCGCTTCATCAGGTCCTGACGCTGGCGTAGGTGGAACTCGGCGAGAAAATCTTCGAAATACTCGTCTGCCGGAGCGCTTTCGCTTCGCATCTTGAGCAGCTTGCGAATCTCTTGAATTTCTGTGCTCACAAAGAGAGAATAAATAATAAAGAGGTCCGGACTTCGAACAACACCGGTCTGTTCCTATAAAAAACTAACGCTTCCAGAAGTCCTCGAGATGACCTTGCAGCTGCTGGTGGGCGTAGTAGAGCCGGGACCGAACGGTCCCTTCCGAGACCCCGAGGATCTTGCTGATCTCTGCATGCGGCATTCCCTGTATATCGAACATCGTGACAACTGCTCTGTGGTCTTCAGACAGAGCCTGCAGCGCTTCGTTCAATTTTTTTTGAAGTTCGTGGATATTACTCTGCCTCCTCGGGTTGGCCCGATGGCCCTGATCCACGAAAGACGTGTCGTTCTGGATACCACTTTCCTCATCATCGAGGCTTAGTCCCTTGCGACGTCCCCGCTTCTTGAGGAAGTTGAGCGTCATATTTGTCGCGATGGAATAAATCCACGTATAAAAGGTCGACTTGCCGCGAAAGTGGCGCAGGGACCGGTAGGCCTTGGCAAAGATATCCTGCAGAAGATCGTGGGTATCCTCCTTGTTGGAGGTCATGTTGTAGACGAGGCCATAGAGTTTACGGCTATACTTGATGACCAACTCGTCAAAGGCCTTGGTGTCCCCTTCCTGGGCGCGCCGGACGAGTTCGTGATCAGGGTCGTTCGCGTTTTCAGCCATGCAGGCAGGGAGAGGACTGCCCAGCAGCCTAGGTCACTCAGAAGGAGTGTCAAAGAGCAAGGCAGCAGGCGGCAACCGTTCCGTTGCTACCTCAGAGACAGCGGCATGCTGCAATCGTCCAAACTCGGGATGATTCCCCCTGCGAGAGCTTCGGAGCCCTTGCCCACACACCAACCCGTGGCGGGGGCGCTCGCCTCAATCCTCCCGCATTCCTCCGAGGGCCCTGTTCCTCAAAGGTTCCCTCATTGCTTACCCAGTGCCCCCGCCCGGTCGAACATCCACTTCTTCCCGCGTACGGCTCGTACGGACGAGAACCGCTTCCGTCTCGGGAAGGATATGTTTTTCTATTTCCACTGTGACTTGTCGCGCTGCGAACTCCGACAGCACCATGACCGCAACCTCGTCAGCGAGAGTCTCAATCAGTCTGCGGGGACGCTCTGCTGCGAGTTCAACTGTTCTCCGCGCCACCCTGTCGTAATCCACCGTGTCGGAAATCCTGTCCTGCAAACTGCTAAATCTGCGTTCCGGAGTAATCTCGAGGCTCAGATAGAGGGTCTGCGCTTCCGCCCTCTCTTCCTCCGGAACGCCAATGAAGCAGCTCACCGCCAGACGTCGGATCAGGATTACATCCTTAAAGGACTCCTCGGCCCCCCGCCGGGCTCTGGACAAAAGCAAATGCAAGGACCTGATACAGGGAAGGATCACCCCGGGGCCGGCGGCTGCCAGACGGGGAGCAGGGTCGTATCCACTCAGGACACCCACCGACGTCACGCCACCGTGATGGGCCGTATCAATGTCGTGGGCCATGTCTCCCACGTAGGCGGTCTCAATACGCTCCAGGTCATGGTTCTCCATGATTTCGTGAATCCTGCTGCGCTTATCCACCACCCCCGCATACGTGCACTCGAAGAATCGGTCGAATCCGAAGCTGACAAGTTGCTGCCTGAAGCACTCCACGTTCATGCTTGTCAGCACAAAGAGCCGGATGCCGTTCCCATGGCACCATTCGAGAAACTCAGCAGCTCCCTCAAGGGGAGTGACCGGATGACTGGAAGAATCGAAAGCCGCTCGAAAATGCTCCTCCAGCTCCTCGAGCCCGATCCCAGGCACGTGCTCGTCATACCACTCCGAGTAGGGCAGGCGGAAGCTTTCACGAAACTGCTCCCAACTCATGGCCGGCTTACCATACTTTGTCAGCACCTCATTGGTGGCGGCAAGCGTGGGAGCCGAGTCATCCACGAGCGTGCCGGACCAGTCGAGAATCAATGCGCGGAACATGGGAGTTTCAAGGTTGGCGATTTTGAGTGCGTGATGGGGAGACTGAACGGGGCTCAGCCTGTTTTGTGACGCTGCATTCCTACCTGTCGGCATCCACCAACACGGGGACGTAATCACCCGAGAACAAGTCGCACGTCACTTACAATCTTTGGTCCAAGGTGTTTCTTCAATCTCTTCAGGAGCTGGCCTCGGCTCTGTTCAAGGTGAAACCTCATCGCAGGCTGAAGCACACGAAGGGTAAGCACCCCCTGGTGAAGGGACATGGGCTCCGTCTGCCGGGCAACAAACCCGCCGGCCACCTCACTCCAGGCATCCCGGATCCTGCTCTCCTCGACCCCTTCACTCAGACGAAGACCATCCAGAATCCCGCCCATCAAGTCAGCCGGGGTCGACATGTTCCCGTCGAGGTCCAAGGGTTCTCCGGCTCCGCGAAATTCACGAAGCACCTCGGCGCGGATGACATCCCCACGCGACAGTCCGCGACGTCGGCCTCCCCTGCCTAGTCGCCCCCGTCGTCGCCGATGGCCTCCACCGGACAACCCTCCATAGCCTCGCGGCACTGCTCCTCCTCTTCCTCGTTGTCTGGCTGCTTGTAGACGAAGGAATATCCCTCGTCTTCCTCGCGCTTGAAATTCTCCGGTGCGGTTTCCCGGCAAAGGTCACAGTCAATGCACTGGCTATCGACATAGAACTTACCGGAAACGTTCTCTTCGTTCTTTTCTTCGCGGTCTGCCATGGAATTACGGATACGAATTGTTCGCTCCCCGGGGTTTGCTTCGCTTACAAGGCAGGGAGATGCAAACATTTTCCGACTCTCTTCCGGCGATCCGGATTCAACGCTCGCCAAGACCCGGGCAAAGAGTTAGAGCTTTCGCCAATCTCGGATGGAACCGAACCGCGATAAGGAAAACCCCGAACAGCCCCTGCCAGACCGGGAAAAGCCCGATTTGGTCCCGGAGGACGGGCAGAACACGACTGATGCCGACCAAACGGGATCCGAGCAGCACGATTCTCCCGATCGGCCCCGGGACGACGGGCAACCCGCGCCCCCTCCCCCGGACGCCTCCCCTGAACCCGCTAACAGCAAAAAGAGCATCCTGCCGGTGTATTCCCGCCGGGAGCTGGCGTGGCTGGGGGCCCTCGGAATCGCACTCCTCCTGATCTCCATTCTTTCCCTCAGGCTTTTCTTCCGGGACGTCAATACGACCACTCCGGATGAGGTCAACTTTCCGGTCGAAGGCACCAATGTCGTTGTAAAGAAGGCAGAAACCTTCTGGCGCAAGGTGGACCGGGAGAAAGACTCGGGAGTTCAGCTGACCACCCAGTTTATTCCCGCTGCCGACATTACCCTGAAATCCTCCAAGTCGGGTTCACTACGCTTTTTCTTTGAGAGTCCAGAGGGCGAGCGCGTAGGCGATCCCGTTACGCTGACTTTCTCGAACGGCAAGTTCGATGGCAGCGGGGATGCTGCCGCCAGCATTCATGCCACGGGCGGGCTCGAGGATCTCGGCGATTACAACGAGTACCTGACTGAAAAGGTCCACTTCTGGTACCTCATCATAACTGAAGGAGCCGGATTGGAGGCTGAGGGCTCCTCCTACGAGCAGATTATTCGCATGCCTATCTCACCCAAGCGCCGCTAACTCTATTCAAGATGTCCGAACCTGCATCTCCGCTCGTGCCCCGGGAAGGCTGGCACGTCATGCATCTCTTCTACCACATCGACCACGGGCAGTGGCAGATGCTGGACGATGGCGAAAAGCGTGAAGCAAAGACCGCCTTCACCGAACTGGTGCAGGAAATCCGCACCACTCCCGATACCCAGCTGCTCACCTTTGCGGTTGCCACTCCCAAGGCGGATCTGGGCTTCATGCTTCTCACACCTGACCTGCAAGTCGCCAATGCCTTCGAAAAGCGCCTGTCTCTCTCCCTGGGCGTCGATGTTCTCAGCCCTACTTATTCCTATCTCTCCCAGACCGAGCGGTCGGAGTACACCACCACCAGCGAGCAATATGCCGAGGAAACACTGAAGACGGAAGAAGGCCTGGAGGAAGGTTCCGAGGAATTCGAAACCAAACTCAGGGAGTTCGATGAGCGAATGGAGCACTACCTCCAGCACCGCCTTCATCCTGCTCTCCCCGATTGGCCCGCAATTTGTTTCTACCCGATGTCCAAGCGCCGGCAGGGGCAGGACAACTGGTATGGCCTCGACTACGAGGCCCGGCGCACCCTGATGAAAGGGCACGCCACAACCGGCCGCAAATACTCTGGTCGGATCCTTCAACTGATCACGGGCTCCACCGGGCTTGATGACGCCGAATGGGGGGTGACCCTTCTCGCCAAGGACACGATCGACATCAAATCCATTGTCTACGAGATGCGATTCGATCCCGTTTCCGTCCGCTATGGCGAATTTGGGGACTTCTATATCGGGATGCAGATGCCTCTCGATGAGATCTTCAAGCGCCTCTGCCTGTAACCGGCCCCGGGGGAAGAAGCCGCCCTGTCGCCACCAGCCACCCGCTTGCGGAAGCTGTCTGCTGATCTGGCTATCCCGGGCCCAAGACGCCCAGGGACTCAGTATACCACTTCCACAACATCCAGCCGCCAAAAATCCACGCTGCCCCACCCAACGCCAGAAAAGGACCGAAGGGCAGTTGCCTTCCAAAACCGATTCGCGCCGGGAGCGCCCAGAGCAAGGCGAGGATGCAGGCTGCAAAGAGCGTAAAGGCGACTCCCTGCCAGCCGATGAACGCACCAATCAGCCCGAGGAGCGGCGGATCCCCGTCCCCCATCGCCTCCCGCGGAATGACCACCCGGGTGGCCTTGCCCTCCAGTGACTTCATCTTCGCGATGGAATACTTCTTTCCTCCCATCTCAACCATCTCCCGGCTGATCACAATCCGGGTCGCCCTGCTCCGTTCACCATCAATCTGGATCCCATGCCCCTCAATTTCCAGGCGGTCGTAATCCCGGAAAAAGAGGTCCCCCCACGCATACATCTCTTCTTGCACCCCTTCCCCGCCCTTTCCGGGCATCCTGAGCACGAAGCAAAGCTGTTCGTCCTCCGACTCTGGCTCCCGCAAATACCATTCGTGCGCCTCCGTAAAATCAAGGCGCTTGAGCCCCATCATTTTCTTCCCGAGATAGACCACCGCCATGAGTCCTCCCCACCCGAGGGCAATCCCGCAGACGGCCTGCAGTCCACCCTGCCACCAGTTCAAATCCTCCGCTCCGCCTGCCAAGGCGACCAGCGTGGGGTCCAGGCACGCACCAAGCACACCGATTCCCATCCCCCACCAGCAGAAGTCCACCGGAACCACCATGAGGTCGGCATCAATCCAGGCGATGCAGATGAGGAGCACGGTTAGAACTGCAATCAACCCAGCGGTCACCGGCAGGGCCGGAGAATGACTGGTAACAAACACGTACCATCCCAAGGTGAAGAGAATTGCGGTGAGAAGCTCAACGGCGACATACCGAACGGGAATGCGGGCATCGCAATCCGCACACCTCCCACGCTGGATGATCCAGGTCAAAATCGGGATATTGCGGAACCAGGGAATCTCCTTCCCGCAGATCGGGCAGAAGGACCGTGCCGGCTTGGTGACGGAAAGGTTCTCCCGCGGCCAGCGGTAAATCACCACATTAAGGTAGGATCCAACACAGGCTCCAACCGCAAACACTCCATACAACCAGATCGGGTTGCCCGGGATGACATCCATCTGCCCGAGTATGCCCTCTTCCCGGGATTTCGAAAATAACATTTGTGCCCGCGCCAGGTTATGCTTTTGAGGCGTCGTGCAATCACTCCGCCAAGCCGCCGAATCCGTCGCCCGCCGCCTGACTGAGGCTGGCCATGAGGCCTTGTTCGCCGGAGGCTGCGTGAGGGACGCCCTGCTCGGCCTTGAGCCAGAAGACTATGACATCGCTACCGCCGCGCGCCCCGGAGAAGTCGCCACCCTCTTCCCGCGCCACAACGAAGTGGGCGCCCATTTCGGTGTCGTTCTCGTCCGCGAAGGCGAATTCCAGTTCGAGGTCGCGAGTTTTCGCTCCGATGGAGCCTACCTCGATGGTCGGCATCCCGAAAAGGTGACCTTCACGAATGCAGAAGAAGACGCCAGGCGCAGGGATTTCACCATCAACGGTCTCTTCGAGAACCCTGCGACCGGAGAAATCCACGACTACGTCGGTGGCCGAGAGGACCTCTCAAACAAGGTTCTTCGTGCGATCGGCGTCGCCCGCGATCGCTTCGAGGAGGATTCTCTTCGTCTCCTGCGGGCAGTTCGCTTCGCAATCCGAACGGGATTCGAACTCCATCCGTCCACCTGGGAGGCCATACGCGCAAATGCCGGCCTCCTCCAGCGGGTCAGCCCCGAACGCATCAACGGCGAGTTCAGCAAGATTATCACTGACCCCTCGCGGCGCCGAGGCATGGAGCTCCTGGTGGAAAGCGGCCTCATGCAACACATCGTGCCCGAGTTCCTCGCTCTCCAGGGATGCAGGCAGCCACCCCAGTTCCACCCGGAGGGAGATGTCTACGTCCACACTCTCATCATGCTGGAGCTTCTCGAGAATGACTCCTCCCTCGAACTGGCTCTGGCTGTCATGCTGCACGATATCGCCAAGCCCCCCACATTCACCGTGGATGAAACGGGGCGTATCCGCAACAATGGTCACGACCGGGTTGGCGCAGAAATGACCGAGACCATTCTGCGGCGCTTGCGTTATTCAAACCAGGTCACCGAGAACGTGTGTGCCATGGTGGCCAATCACATGAACTTCATGAACGTGCAGCAGATGCGCACGGCCAAGCTTAAGCGCTTCATGGCGCGCCCGACTTACCGGGACGAAATTGAACTGCACCGCGTGGACTGCACCAGCAGCCACGGAATGCTCGACAACCTTGAATTCCTCCATGGCAAGGAGGAGGAATTCTCGAACCAACCCCTCATTCCCCCTCCCCTCGTCACCGGTCACGATCTGATCGCCCTCGGCTTCGTCCCCGGGCCCAAAATCGGGAAAATCCTCGAATTCGTACAGGTTGAACAACTTGAGGGGAGGCTTTCGGACCGCGAAACGGCCTTGGAAATCCTTCGCGAGAAATTTGTCCCCGATTAACATCGCCGACGCGACCTCTGCTGAGTCAAATTCCGCGCATACGCACCTGCTACCCAGCCCATTCCCGCGAATTCAATGAGTATTCCGACCGAGCACGACGAGGAAATCAACGCGCGCATCTTATCCGTATCTGAAGACCTCGTGGAAGGCTTTCAGGAACAACCGTTCCGCGTCATCGCAGAGCACTCCGGCGTTCCCCTGGAGACTGTTCTTGAGCGAATCCGGGCGATGCTCGAGGCCGGCGTCATCCGCCGCGTTCGGCAGACCCTGCTTGCCACCAAGCTGGCACACGGCGCCCTGGTGGCATGGCGGATTGCCGAGGAGAAGCTCAATGACGCCTTCGAATTCATGGCCAGAAACGACCCGTTCTCCGGACACGTCGTCATTCGCTCGACCGACGAAGACGTCTCAGGGTCGGGCTACCGCCTGTGGACCACTCTCAAGGTCCCCCAGGGCGAATCCCTGCAGGCGCACGGTGACGTGCTCAAGCGCCTCGTTGGCGCAGAGGAATTTCTCCTGATGCCAGCAAAGGGCCTCTTCGCCCTCGGGGTGGGGCACGTTCGCCGGAGAGGGCTCGAGCCCGGGGCTCGTATTGACGAACCGGCCCGGATGATGACCACGGCCACCGTTGAACTGGAGGCAGAGGAGTGGAGGGTTCTGCTTGCAATGAAGGAGGAGCTGCGCCCCGATGAGATTGTGGACACCCCCTGGAACCGGAGGGCTGAAATCGCGGGGGTTTCCCTCTCCCGCTTTTTCGAAGTGGCCCGCACCCTGAACGAGAAAAGGGTGATTGGACGGTTTTCAACCTTCCTGGAACACGTCAAACCTTCCCAGGCCGGAAAACGGGTGACCCGCTTCAACGGGCTCTTCCACTGGGCCGTCCCGGAAGGCCGGGAAGTTGAGGCAGGCGGAGAAGTCGGCCGCCACCATTGCATGACCCACGCATACTGGCGGGAAGGAGGGCCCCAGTTCGGGAATGTGAACGTCATGGGCGTCGTTCACGGCACGGAAAAGGAAACCGTCCTGGCCCATAAGGCCGCGATCGACCGCCACCTCGAGGATTGTGGCATCCCGGTATCCTATACGAATGTTTTCTGGGGAGGCAGGAGCGAAATCAAACCTTCCGAAATCTCCCCGGAAGTCTACCATGCCTGGCACGACAAACACCGCCTGTCAGAAGACTGATCCGCCGTTCCCCGTTCGTGAAGGAATTGTCACATTAATTCGGTAGTGGACAGAGATTCGCGAGGGTTATGCAACTGCCAGTGCCAAAGATTCTCATCGTCGAGGACGAGCCCGACATGGCCGAGCTTGTGGCCTTCAAACTTGATCGCGCGGGTTTCCAGACCGTAGTCGCCCAAGACGGGCTCTCCGCAGTCAAGCTGGCATGGTCCGAGGAGCCGGACCTGATTCTGCTCGACCTCATGCTGCCCGGTAAAGATGGCTTCTCGGTCTTCAAGGACCTGCGACGTGACGCCCGCACAAGCAACACTCCGGTGATCATGCTGACCGCCCGGGCCCAGACTCAAGATCGGATTGAAGGTCTCGAAGCGGGTGCCGACGACTACCTCACCAAGCCGTTCAGCCCGAAGGAATTGATCCTACGCGTGGAGTCCGTACTGAAACGATACATGGACAGGCAAAGCTCTGTGAAATACGAATGCGGTGTTTTCCGCTTCGACAAGAACAACTTGAAGTTCTATCTCGCCAAAGAGGAGGTCGAATTGAGCATTACCGAGTTCAAACTCCTCCTCCATCTCGCTGAGAAACAGGGCATTACCCAAACTCGGGAGGACTTGCTGAGGCTCGTCTGGGGCTACAGCGACAATGTCCACAGCCGCACCTTGGATACCCATATGAAGCGGCTGCGTAATAAACTGGGAGAATGGAGGGGAATGTTGGAAACCGTGCGCGGGGTAGGCTATCGTTGCCGCAAACCGGATTGATGCTCATTCCCATTCTCAGTATTCTGAGTAGTCTGCTTGCAGTTGCGCTCGTAATTTCCATCCTGCGCCTTACAGGTGAGCGTCGGCGATCTGCCCGTGACAAGGCCCGACTGGCAAACGAATATCGCGCAGGCCTCGCTGAGCGGGACCGCCAGAACAAGGACCTCCTCAACGCCCTGAACGACCCTTTTCTGCTCCTCGATCATGAAGGAGTTGTTCGCTTCGCTAATGCACCGGCGGAGGAATTGTTCTCCGGGCGCACTATTCTTGACCAGCACCTTGACGAGGTCTTTGTCGATCGCGCCCTCGCCGATCCGGTCAAATCCGCTCTCTCCACCTGTGAAGCGGTCACCGACCAGGTGATCCTCACCCAGAAAATCTCGTCTCTGGGAAACCTGAATCAAGCCGCGGAATCGGCGTGGCTTGTTGATGCCGGCCCTGTCGGATCAACCCCGCCATACAAACTCTTCCGGGTCATTATTCGAAACACGACCACGGAATATCACACCGAGCAGGTTCGCAAGGACTTCGTTGCCAACGCGTCCCACGAACTGCGCACGCCACTTGCCATTATCAACGGATACCTTGAAAACCTCATCGAGGAGGAACTCCTTGGCAATCAGGAGACCTCCCTGCGATTCCTCAAGATCATGCGTAAGCACGGCGATCGTATCGCTCGGATCGTGGAGGACATGCTCATCATTTCCCGTCTCGAATCCGGGGAGGCCAGCACCCTGAAGGTGAAGCCCTTCCCGCTTGAGAGTTGTGCACAGGACGTTTTGGAACGCCTCGAATCCGTCATCCAGACCCAGGGGGCTTCCGTGAAGCTCGCCGAGAACGATCCCGAACTCTGCCTCCGTGGTGACCGTTTCTACTGGACACAGATCCTGTTCAATCTGGTCGAAAACGCCCTCAAACAGAACCCTGATATCCCCCTCAAGATTGAACTCGGGTGGCGGGTGGAAAATGATAACGTCCTGAAAATCTGGGTTCTCGACGATGGAGTGGGAATACCCGCTGCTGATCTCCCGTTCATTTTCAGGAGATTCTACCGGGTGGAAAAGCACCATTCCCAGGTCGAGATCAAGGGGACGGGACTGGGCCTCTCGATCGTTCGCCGGGGAGTCGAGGCGCACGGTGGCGAGATATCAGTCTCTTCCACGCCCGGACAAGAAACGAGGTTTTCAATTACGCTCCCCCCGGAAGCGGTAACGACCGCAACCCTGAAGGAAGGCGACCGGACTCCTCCCCAATCCCAGGCTCAGGAGCAGCAACAGCCGGCCTGAATCGCAGGGGGCTCGATCTTTCCTCGGCTTTGGCCCTCCCGGCGGGCACTGACCAGCCCTGCACTTTTTAGCCTGTCACCTCAGCCTCGTCCGGCTCCGACTTGGAGGGCTTCGCCTCGAAGGACAGCACCTTGGCCTCTTCCTCATGGCTCACGGCCACAAGGTCTCCGAGCTTGAAGTCGCCGCGAAGCAAGGCCTCGGCGAGAGGATCTTCCAGGTGACGCTCTACCGCGCGGCGCATCGGACGGGCCCCGAAATTCGGATCGTAGCCCTCCGTAATGAGGAAATCGCGGGCCGAGCTGTCCAGTTCCAGTTCGATTTCCTTCTCCCTGAGCCGTTCGAGCAGCTTGTCGATTTCGAGGTCTACGATGGCCGAGAGACTTTCTTTCTCAAGCATCTTGAAGACCACCAGGTCATCCAGCCGGTTAAGGAACTCCGGTTTGAAATGCTTCTTTGCCTCGTCCATGATCTTCTCCTTCATGCCATCGAAGTCGGCCTCGTCCTCGTTCATCGCACTGAACCCCAGGGAAGTCTGGCGCTTGATGCTCTGCGCCCCGACATTCGAGGTCATGATGATAATCGTGTTCCGAAAATCAATCTTGCGCCCAAAGCTGTCGGTGATCATGCCTTCTTCCAGAATCTGGAGGAGAAGATTCATGACATCCGGGTGAGCCTTCTCGATTTCGTCAAAGAGAACAACTGAGTAAGGACGCCGTCGCACCGACTCAGAAAGCTGTCCGCCCTCCTCGTAGCCGACATACCCTGGCGGAGAACCGATGAGACGACTGGAGGTAAATTTCTCCATGTATTCCGACATGTCGATCTGGATCAGCGCCTCTGCATCACCAAACATGAACTCGGCCAGGTTGCGCGCAAGGTATGTCTTCCCCACCCCCGTGGGACCGAGGAAGAGGAAGCTCCCGATCGGCCTGCGAGGGTCCTTGAGATCAGCCCTCGAACGACGAAGCGCTTTCGAGATCGTTACCACCGCGGTATCCTGCCCGATGACGAACTCCTTGAGGTCGTCTTCCATACGGAGAAGCTTCTCTGTCTCCTTCTCTTCCATGCGCTGGAGAGGCACCCCCGTCCACTTGGCAACCACGGCCATGATGTCGTCATCTTCGACGTCCACCACTTTCTCCTCACTCTCACATTTCCAGGAGTCGATCAGGTCCTCGAGCTCCTTCTTGGTCTGCTTCTCGGTGTCCCGAAGGGCCGCGGCCTTTTCAAAATCCTGCGAGTTGATGGCCCCCACCTTTTCCTTGTTGATCTCCTCGATCTTTCTCTCCAAGCCCTTGATCTCAGGCGGCCGGGTCAGGGTGCCGATGCGCGCACGGGCCCCGGACTCGTCAAGAACGTCGATTGCCTTGTCCGGCAGAAAGCGCCCCGTGAGATAACGAGAAGTGAGACGCACCGAGGACTCGATCGCTTCAGGAGAATAGCGCACCTTGTGATGCTGCTCATACTTGTCCTGAAGCCCCTGCAGAATGGCAATCGCATCCTCGACCGAGGGTTCCTCGACCTTGACCTGCTGGAATCGCCGCTCAAGAGCAGCGTCCTTCTCGATATACTTGCGATACTCGTTAAGGGTGGTGGCCCCCACGCACTGCAATTCGCCGCGGCTCAGGGCCGGCTTGATGATATTGGACGCATCCATTGCGCCCTCCGCTGACCCGGCTCCTACGATAGTGTGCAGCTCGTCGATGAAGAGAATGACATTCTTGACCTTCCGAATCTCATCCATGACGGCCTTGATCCGCTCTTCAAACTGTCCGCGATACTTGGTTCCCGCCACCATCAGGGCCAGGTCAAGGGTGACAACCCGCTTTTCACGAAGAATTTCCGGCACGTTCCCACTCCCGATCTCTTGCGCCAAACCCTCCACGATCGCGGTCTTGCCGACACCGGCTTCTCCGACAAGGACCGGGTTGTTCTTCGTCCGACGGCAGAGAATCTGGATCACACGTTCGATCTCCGTCTCGCGCCCGATCACAGGATCAAGTTCGCCATCCCGGGCCAGTTTGGTGAGATCCCGGCCAAAGGCCCGCAGGGCAGGCGTCTTGGTCTTACCCTCACCCGGGGCTCCCTCCATGGCCTCCTCCTCATCCTCGAAGCCTTCGAACTCATCCTCTGGCTCCTCCGGAGAGAAGTTTGGATCAATCTCCGCCAGGATCTCATTACGAGTTCGCTGAATGTCGACATCGAGAGTCTGGAGCACCCGAGCAGCGACTCCCTCACCCTCCCGCAGGAGGCCTAAAAGGATGTGCTCGGTTCCTACGTAGGAATGATTCAGCGCCTTCGCCTCCTTGTTTGCAAGGGCGAGAACTTTTTTCACTCGCGGTGTGTAAGGAATGTTTCCTGTCACCTTCTGGTCCGGTCCTGTTCCGACCTGCTTCTCCACTTCCATCCGGACAGATTCGAGGTCGAGGCCCATTCGCTCCAAGACGCTGACTGCCACACCCTGCCCCAGCTTGATGAGTCCAAGCAGCAGGTGCTCAGTTCCCACATAGTTGTGATTGAACCGGTCTGCTTCCTTCCTCGCGAGCGCCAGGACCTGTTGCGCCCTGGGAGTAAAATTATTCATAGGTCAGCAATGGTATCGGGTGGCGTCTCCCACTCTTCATCCGCTTGTTTCCTATTCATATCAGGCGGATCGAGTGATTGCAACCGGGTCCGGATAATTTCGGCCCTGATAGCGTCCCGCTGCTCAGGTGTGAGCTTCTTGCCGGAGTGCAACTGCAGGTGAGCTGGCTGGATCTCCATCAGCAGAGAGTCACAGGTCCTCACGGCTTCCGCCGGGAAAAACTCCAACTCCGCACCCAACCGCAAGAGCGACAGCAGGTTGAGCGCCTCTTTCGAGGCAATAACGTAAGCATGACGAAGAGTTCCGTAGGCCCGCCCAACCCGGTCGAAGACCATATCCGCATCATCCTCAAAAAGCTTCAACCGCGCGTTCCGCTCGTGGGAGGCCACTTGCCCGATGACACGCTCAAGGCGTCTAATTATCGTCTCTTCACTCTCGCCGAGAGTGGATTGGTTGGACACCTGGAACAGGTTGCCAAGGGACTCGGTGCCCTCACCAAAAAAACCACGCACCGCAAGCTGCAGTTTGCCAACCGCCTGAAGGACCTGGCCGATCTGGTCACTGAGGACAAGCCCGGGAAGATGGAGCATCGCGGAGGCGCGCATGCCCGTCCCCAGATTGGTAGGGCAGGCGCTGAGATAACCCAGTTCGTGATCGAACGCGAATTCCAGACTGTCCTCCAGCTTTCCATCAACGCCAGAGACCAGTTCGTAGGCTTCACTGAGAGCGAGTCCCGGTCGGATCGCCTGCATCCGCAGATGGTCTTCCTCATTGATCATCAGGCAGAGCGCCTGCTTGCGATTGACTACTGCCGCACTTCCCTCCCCCCGGGCCGCCTGCTCCCGGCTGATCAGATGACGCTCAACGAGGACCTGCTTCTGCAGCGAGGTTAATCCGTCCAGTTCCTGAGAAAACCCATCCTTCATTTCCACCAGCGCCTCCACTTCTGGCTTAACGCGTTCCAGCACGGATACCCTCCGCTCCTTGGTGGCCCATCCGGGAAACGGTTCAAGCCGCAGATTGCGGGCGAGACGCACCCGGCTGGTCAGCACCACACCGGTGCCCTCCGCAGTACCGGTCATCCAATCAGCAGGGTGCTTGAGAAGCGTCGAGAAGCGCATCATGGCTGCGTCGCTACACTTGTCTGGATCTCTTGGATTTCATCGCGTAACCCGGCCGCTTCCTCGTAATCCTCTGCCGCTATGGCCTTTTCCAACCGACCTCGCAGCTGATCGAGCCGCTGCTGGCGCGCATGAGCCTCCAGAAGCCCCTCGGGAACGCGTCCAACGTGGAGGGTTCCCTTGTGCATCCCCTTCAAACGGCGCCCTATATCATCCTGAAAGGTCTGGTAGCATTCGCTGCACCCCAGACGACCGACCTGCTGGAATTTGTTGAAGGTGAATCCACAAACCGGGCAGGGCGTTCCTTCCTCCGGTAGTGTCACTGCCTGACCTTGGTCCGCTGCTCCTCCCCCCGTCAGGATTGAATCGGCGAGTGAGAATCCTGTCGGATCGGTAACTCCCTTCTCTTCAGCGCATTCTTCGCACAGGCACATCTTCTTCATTTCCCCCTCCACCAGCTGGGTCAGGAAAACGGTGGCCTTTTTGTCGCAGAAATCGCACTCCATCCGGGGAAACCCTACTGCAGCTCCCCCCGAATTCGAAATAAAAAGCAAGATTTACTCCTCCTCGATGGGAGTGCCCGAATTCCGAACCAGGGAGCGAAACGCTTCAATGAATTGCCCCGTCACCGGACCCGGAGTCCCATCTCCGATGGGCCGGTGGTCGAGTTCCACTGCTGGGATTACCTCGGCGGCCGTTCCAGTCAGAAAACACTCATCCGCCGTCATGATATCGAAACGGGTCATTGTCCGTTCCTGGATGATCAGGTCCAATTGAGAAGCGATCTCAAAGATCACTCCCCTCGTGATCCCATCCAGCCCTCCGTCGGAAACGGGCGGGGTGGCAACCACACCGCTCTTCACAATAAAGATATTGTCTCCTGTGCACTCTGCTACGTAGCCCTGCTCGTTCAGCATGAGTCCCTCCCGCCCTCCTCCCCGCGCGGCCTCCACCTTCGCCATGACGTTGTTCAGGTAGTTCAGCGACTTTACCTGGGGACTGAGCGAGCTGTGGGTCGGGCGGCGGGTGGCGCAGGTCACTACCTTCAGTCCCACCTCGTAATCAGACTGTGGATACAGCTGGATATCAGCCGCAATGATGATCATGGAGGCGCGCTCGCAACTGTCCGGGCTCAGACCCAGCGAACCAACCCCACGCGTCACCAGGAGACGGATATAGCCATCCTTCAGGCTATTGGCGCGAATCGTCTCAAGGATGGCAGCAATGACCTCTTCGCGGGACCAGGGCAAGTCCAGCATGATCGCCTTGGAAGACGCAAAAAGGCGTTCCACGTGCTCGTGCAGGCGGAAAACCCGTCCACTGTAAAACCGTATTCCCTCAAACACGCCATCCCCGTAGAGCAGGCCATGATCAAAGACGGAAACTTTCGCTTCTCCTTCGTCTACGAGGGATCCGTCGAGCCAGATTTTAAGCGCCATAGATTTTGGGTTCGGACTTTGGGTATTCCGCTACGGATTGCAATCAATACTGACCTTCGCCCTCCCCGCTCAGGGCGGCATCCCCTCCAACGATCAGGCCATCCCGGATCTCCAGCGTCCGGTCCCCTGACTTCGCAAGATTTCGGTCATGAGTGACCACCACCAATGTGGTCTGCAGCTTCTCCACGAATTCGAGGAGAACGTTCATCACCTCTCCGCCGTTCCGGGAATCGAGATTGCCCGTTGGCTCGTCCGCGAAAACAATGGCTGGATCATTCACGAGCGCCCGCGCGATCGCAACCCGCTGCTGCTCCCCGCCACTCAGTTCTGCCGGCAGATGATGAATCCGCTCCCCCAGGCCCACCGCCTCCAGCAATTCGGTTGCCCGCAGGCGCTCCTTGTGAGACCTGATCAACCCGGGGATCATCACATTCTCCAGCGCCGTTAACTCCGGCAGCAGATAGTAATTCTGGAAGATATATCCCATTTTCCCGTTCCGAAGCTGGCTCTGCTCCCGGAGTGACAGGCGATACAGATCCTCTCCCGCGATGCATACCCGCCCCCGATTAGGCCGCTCCAGGCCCGCGAGAGTGTAGAGCAGCGTGGTCTTCCCCGCTCCACTGGCCCCACACAGGAAGACCCGCTCCCCCTGCATGATTTCCAAGTCAATTCCGCGCAATACTTCAACCCGCTTATTCCCCAGCTTGTAGGTACGGTGAACGTCCTGCGCTATGATCAGTGGCTCTTCGGGCACCGGCGAGCAGTAGGCCGGGCCGCCGGGCATTTCCAGCGTTATCCACCGCTGCTCACAATTATTTTGGAAATACGAATGAATCTTGCTAACCTGTTTGGCAATGGCGCGGAATTCCCCTTCCACCAAAGAAAGTCGTCGGCATCCGGTCGGACAGCACATCCGCGCCCGAACTACCGGGATACGGATCGTCAACCGTGCCGCCTTTTTCGTTCTCCTTCTCACCGCCTGTGTGGCGATGGCCGTCCTCTCCGTGCCCCAGGTGCGCAAGCTCC
>Ga0163179_10000168_pt1 | contig 45078 bp, 41 predicted proteins | sample AtlANTMetagenome_FD_109643 | JGI IMG/M metagenome (GOLD analysis project Ga0163179, IMG submission 109643) | Marine eukaryotic phytoplankton communities from the Atlantic Ocean - Atlantic ANT 2 Metagenome | ecosystem: Environmental > Aquatic > Marine > Oceanic | place: North Atlantic Ocean... | reverse complement strand
TCCTAAGAAGAAGGCTACTCGCAAGAAAGCTACCCGTAAGAAAGCTACTCGCAAGAAAGCTGCTCCTAAGAAGAAGGCTACTCGCAAGAAAGCTACCCGTAAGAAAGCTACTCGCAAGAAAGCCGCTCCTAAGAAGAAGGCTACTCGCAAGAAAGCTACCCGTAAGAAAGCTACTCGCAAGAAAGCTGCTCCTAAGAGGAAAGCTACTCGCAAGAAAGCTACTCGCCGCCGACGCAAATAAGCGAGCGTTATTCAACTCTGGATCACATAAGGAAACGGCCTCATTTGAGGTCGTTTCTTTTTTTACACCCGATAAAGTTGAGGAATCAGGTAATAATATATTTATTGAGAAGATTATTTAACTTTTGACTAGAACATGTACGAAGTAAAATATGATGACTCATATTATTGCCGAACCATGTATTGGAACAAAAGACACTGCGTGTGTTGATGTTTGTCCCGTAGATTGCATACATCCAGTACAGGACAGTGATAAGTTTGTTGATTCCGAAATGTTGTACATAGATCCCGATACTTGCATTGATTGCGGGCTGTGCGTTGACGAATGTCCCGTGCAAGCAATTTTTCCAGAAGAGGATTTGCCTGATGAATGGCATAAATATATTCAACTCAATGCCGATCACTTTGAATAATTCTCAATGGGTTTAATAGCTAAATAGAATTTGACTTGCGATCCCTTCTTCTAAGCGCCTCGCAGGAGTTTTTTCTAATCTGCGGCTTACTTGGTTGGTTAAGTTTTTTGATACAGTCATGGTTTTTACCCTATGATGAACTCATTGGAGCGGGCCAAGCCCCTAGAACGATAGGAATAGGGATTAAAGATATAATTTTGCAATAAACTAGCAACTAAACCCATAACTATTATGACTAAAATTGAGCAACAAGACCATTCTCCGAACATCCTTGCTATTTTTTTGGGCATCCTTGTGCCTGGTTTAGGCCACGTGCAAATTGGCCAGCAACGAAGAGGTTTTCTTATCATGATAGGGGTGTTTTTCTTGGTTATGTGTGGCGTTCTGGTCGGTGGAATTGACGCTGTTGATCATACGAATGATAGCCTGTGGTTCGTCGCACAAATTTGGTGCGGTCTTATTGTCTTGTTGATTGATTTGTTGAACCACTGGTTAATTATTCCACTACCAATTGCAGAAAAAGCAACCCTAGTTGGTTTAAGCCATTCAAATGAACTAGGCATACTATTCATTGCAATGGCGGGCCTAATGAATTTTGTTGTATTACTTGATTTATTTCAAGCCAAGCCTTCTGATGATCTTGAACGCAGAGGTCCAAGAAGAAACAAGGTGGTTTCGTGATGTTAGGCTGGATTCCATTTTTTGAACCCATGAATGCAATGCAATCATATTGGTATGTTTTGTTGTTACCAATGTCATTTGGTATTTCAATTATTTACCGCGCACTTCGTCACAAAAGTTATGCTAGCTATTGGCGTTCAGTTTTTTTAATGACCACCCAAATAGTCTTAGGCATAGTTGCGATAGCAATTGCGATTAGTTTATTTGTTCAATTTATTGTGCCGAATCTTAACTAGCTAGTGCCCAGGAAGCATCCTTGTTCCCAAGTTTACTCTTTAGTAGAGCTTGAATATGCTTTAAACGTTGGCTTACACGTGATTCACTGTATCCAAGTGTGTCTCCAACCTCAAGCATAGTGAGGCCTTCGTAATACGTTAAGAGCACAATCAGCGTGTCGTATGTATCTAACTCATTACACAGCCATGTTCGCAGGTCATTACGCTCGGTATAACAGATATCAACATGTTTTAGTTCTACAGAGATTGAGGCAAGACCCTCAGCATCCTGATCTTCACTCGCGGTGTGAAATGAAAGGGTATTTGGTACGTGCATATCCTTCATTACATTCGTAAACTCTTGGCCATTCATTTGTAATTGCTCTTTTAACTCATCGTTCGTGGGTCGCCGACCATATTCTGCATGGAATTGGTTTATTCCATTGGCAATCATTTTTGTTCTTGATCGGGCTAATCGTGATGCGGGGTCTTCGCGTCTTAAGAAGTCAAGCATTGAGCCTTCAATACGTCTTCTTGCATATGTTTCGAATTTATTGTTTCGTTCTGGTTCGTACTTTGTTAAGCAATCCTGAAGACCAAAATAAGCAGTTTGAATCAAATCTTCGGGATCAATACATTTTGGGAGGTTTGAGCAAATGCGCTTTGCAGTTTTTCGAACAAGTGTTTGCATGTAGTATTCAAGAAGCCAAGATTGCGCAAAAGCGCATTCTATTCGTTTAAAACGCGTCATCATCGCAATTGCAAATTCAGGCTCAGACTTGCTATTTTCTATTCTTCGGTGATATGGTGGCAGAAAATCGCCACCATCCTGTTCTGGATGATTCATCATTGGTTTCTTCCCTGAAACGTGTTGCAATGTATGGGCTTAGTGAACACGCACTGCCCAGCATAATATTTTCGTCCACAATTCGATTGAAACCGTAGTTTTTTTAAAAAAATGAGCGCAGGCCACAGTTTCGCATGAGATAAAGTGATTATCAACGAGATTTCACATGATTTGAGACACTGCGCCCGAATCAAAATTCCAGCGTAACTTGTGATATGCCTAACAATGCAGTATCCAAGGTTTCTATCGAGCAGATTTCTATAACACTTGCCGCCAGGTTTATCATGGCATACACTTACCAATCGGAGTAAACTATCCCTATGGCAAAATTGTTCTATACATTGGCAGAAGCAAGCGAACGTTTAAGCAAAAGCGAAGACGATATTCGTGAAATGGCTCAATCTGGTCAGCTCGAAGAAATGCGAGATGGCGATCAAATTATGTTTAAACGGCAACAAGTCGATTTGATTGCCGGAGATGCAGATAAGGTTGATGACCTAGATTTGGATTTTTCAGGTGGTTCATCTATAGGCTTTGGCTTAGCAGATTCCGCGGCCGATGTTCCAGGGGCAGATGTTACAGCAGACATTGACAACCCATCCACCAGCGAAGGGAGCGGCGGCTTTGGTCTTGGTGATAGTGGAACTGGTTTGGGTCTTGCTGGAAGTGGTGCCGGATTAGATCTTGGCGGTAGTGGTTTTGGTTTTGATATGGGTGACTCTGGTAGTGCCGCAGGCCTAGATCTTGGTGGGGGCTCGAGTGCAGACAGTGGTCTTGGTATAGCTTTTGAAGGTGGAGAAGATGATGACTCTGCCGAAACACGCGTTGCAGATGCTGTTGATGAAGAACTTAGTTTAGAATCAGTTGGAAGCGGAAGTGGTCTGCTTGACCTTACTCGAGAATCAGACGACACCTCCCTTGGCGCCGAACTGCTTGATGAAGTTTGGGAAGGTGATGAAAGTGGTGATTTTGGAGCAAATGCTTCTGGACTATTTGATGCAACAGAGCCCGAGACGGTTGCACCAATTGCTACCAATGCACCGATGGGCCTTACAGTTGCACACACAGAAATGTACGATGGTAAGTGGTCTGGTGCTGGCGTAGGGTTCCTGCTTGGTGCAATGATTGCATTGGTAGCAGTTTGTCTTATGCTTATAACAAGCATTATGGGCGTCTCACCAAAACTTGGCGCAATGGTGACAAATGATGTCATGATTTGGGGTGGTGGATTTGCTGTATTTGCGATTATTGCCGGCCTAGTTGGTATGTTTATTGGTAAAGCAAGCGAGTAATCCTCTTTGACCTTGACAAAATATGGGTGGCCCCAATGGCTTACTATTTCACTCGTACTGGCTATTCCATTTGGATTAGGCATTAATTTTTTAGGCAATTCGCAGCTCTGGTGGATTCTTATTGCAACATCCGTGGTTTTTTGGCTTGTTTTGGTCTCATTTTTTCGAAACCCATATCGAAGAATCCCCTCCAACTTACCCGATGGCATGATGCTAAGCCCCGCAGATGGTGTTGTGTCTGCTGTTGAGTTTGTGGATTCTCATGAAACCATCGAAGGGCCAGGGGTGGTAATTAGAATTTTCTTAAGCGTTCTAAATGTTCATATCAATCGAGCACCATGCGAGTGTTTACTTATACAGTCTATATACCGCAAGGGAAAATTTCTGGATGCGCGAACGGAAGAGTCTGCAAAGGTCAACGAATCAAATACACTTTTTTTTGTCTATAAGGGCGAACAGATTGGTTTGCGCCAAGTTTCAGGTAAAGTGGCTAGACATATTGTGTGCCCAATCCACAAAGGTGACAAACTGATGCAGGGGGAACAATTTGGAATGATTAAGTTTGGGTCCACGACTGAGCTAATCTTACCAAGACCAAATGATGTTTCCATTCATGTGAAAAAGGGTCAGTCTATTCGTGGAGGCCTTACTCGTCTTGCGACTCTGCCGCCGCGCTCTTAAGCCAAATTGATTTTAACAATGGCACCAGTGGATCATCATCATCAGTATGTTTCTGGAGAGTTTGAAGGCCACGTTGAATCATGTCTAAGTCTTGAATTTGATGCCCAATATATGCCAAGAGAAATCCATAAGTACCGGCATCACGTTCTATTTTAAGCCGCTTGGTTATTTCAACGCCCGCTCGAACAAGTTCAATTCTTGGAGGTAAGAGTGATGGATCAAAGGTCACATCAATCATTTCTGGTTGAAACGATAAAAGAGACTGCAACACATAACCAGCAGAAAGATAGAGGCCTGCACCAATGTTAGCGTTGCCCAAGCCAGCAGTGGCCAAGGGATGACCCGGGATGAATTGCAGTGCCTGGTTAAATCGTTTTTGCGCTTCGAAATATTGCTTATTTTCACTTGCTTGCTCACCAAGTTGCAGCAGTTCGTCGAATCGAGTGGCATCATTTCCTGCAAATTGTGTTATTTTTTCACCATGTCGAAGTGATGCTGCGATTGTATTAATTTCATCATCAGTGAGTTCGCTATCTTGTGCTACCGTAACTGCTTCAACTGCACTATCCAAATCATCCAAATCATCACCCGAAAACGGAATACCAGTAAGACCCTCTTGCAATTGAGAGTAAATGTATTCAAGTTCCTTAAGTGCATCAGCTTCATCAGGGCTGCCTAAGTCAAGAGCTTTTTGTTTTGAAAGTTCTTCAATACTTTTTAATACTTGGTTGTACTGTTCCGAGATATCAACCTGTGAATTAATAGGAGTTTCCTCAAGTCGATTTTCTGCTGTTCGCCAAGGTTGAACGAGTTGTCCATTTCCATTTCCACTTGCTTCGTCTTCCGCAATTCGAGCAGCATCCCATGCAGAAAAGCCAAGCGCAGAAGTAGGCTGGTCTGTTGTTTCTGCAGTGATGCCGGTCATTGGTGCTGCGGTTAAGTATCCTTTGGTTTCGCCACTCGCAAATTCTCCAATAGGAATAGGGGACGTATCTTTTGATGGTTCTGGATCACCATCACCAAGTGCTTGCCCGAGTTTATATTGCTTGAGTTGTCGTTTTGACCACTCATTTGGAGCCTCCGATTCTCCCTGAACAGCAAACTTGCCAGCTGTATCGGCACTCCACTCATGTGAGTAGGAGCGAATTCCCCTGCCACTTGACATTTGCTGTGGTGCTGTAGCCCAGTTATCAATAAAATTCGGATTAAAATAGCTTGTGTCGCCCTGAGCCATAAATTGTGCCGATTGAGAACTCCAATTATTCCAATACCAGGGGGTATTATAAAGCGCTTCTTGGTACGCAACGGTTCCTTCATTTGCCGCATCAGAAAGAAGTTGAAGATTTGCAGCATTTGAGGCGCTTCGCCCAAGATCTTGATTGAGACTTCGCCCTTGAAGTATGCCGCTTTCTCGAAGTTCTCCATTGCTGACTCCAGCGGGCAACGGTTTTGATGAATTGTGTGGACCAAACTGCGATGTATTTGCATCAAGCGCATCACCCCCCCCAAGTGAATATTGGGCGTAAGCGCTTGTTCCAATAAGGAGGGTTGCAAGAAATGGAATTAAACGGAAATACATACAAGGGCTCCTTTATAGCGCGTTCCTAATTACACTATGCGATATGTCACAAGAGACTCGATACATTACAACGCCAATCTACTATGTGAATGATAGACCCCATATCGGCCATGTGTACACTACAACATTGTGCGATATTTACGCCAGATCAGCCAGATCACTTGAAAAAGATGTTTTTTTTCTTACTGGAACCGATGAACACGGGGTAAAAGTGGAACAATCTGCCCTAAGCAAAGGGATGACGCCCCAAGAGCTAGCAGATAAAAATTCTGAAGAATTCCGCTCAATTATGGGATTATTTGATTTAACGAATGATGATTTCATTCGAACAACAGATAAATCCCACATGGAACAAGTTCAGGCATTTGTCCAAACCTTACTTGATCGTGGAGATGTATATTTAGGAACTTTTGAGGGCTGGTACGATGAAGGTCAAGAGGAATACCATACCGAAACCAGTGCTCGAGATTTAAATTACACATCATCAATTAGTGGGAAGCCACTTGTCCGAGCAAGTGAAAAGAACTATTACTTTCGCTTGAGTGCCTACCAAGGGAGAATTGAGAAGCTGTTTGAATCTAATCCACAATTTGTACTCCCTGAAAGCCGTAGAAATGAAGTGCTTGGTCGATTGAAAGAAGGATTGCAGGATGTGCCCATAAGTCGAACAAACTTCTCTTGGGGTATTAAAATGCCCGGCGATGAAGAACATGTTATCTATGTTTGGATTGATGCTCTCTTTAATTATATTACAGCACTTGGTCTTGGTCAGCCTAGCAGCGAACGTGTTGACAATCGTGAAAAATACTGGCCAGCAACGTACCACATAATTGGAAAAGAAATTCTTTGGTTTCATGCAGTAATTTGGCCAGCTATTCTAATGGCGCTAGAAATCCCATTGCCGGCGTGTGTATATGCTCATAGTTTTTGGATTAGCGAAGGTCGAAAAATGTCAAAGTCACTTGGAAACTTTATTGATCTTGAAACAATTCAGGCGTATCTCAAAAAATACAACATGGATGCTTGGAGGTACTACCTTGTTACTCAGGGTCCACTAGGTGCTACAGATGCAGATTTTGCATCTGCTAAATTCCACGATATTTATAACGCACATCTTGTTAATACGGTTGGGAATTGCGCTAGTCGTGTAACAGCAATGGTAAATAAATACTACGACGGTATTGTTCCCTCAGAGCTGATTGAAGGTACTGCACTGAAGTTTAATGGTTTCGATTGGCCTCAAAAATGCAGCAGCGCAATCGAGGAGTGGACTTCTTGTATTAACTTATTTTCACTCCCCAAAGCGACCGAAATTGCTATGGGACTGATTCGAGATGTTGATTTATTTATAAACGATACTGCGCCATTTAAATTAGCAAAAGACGAATCCAAACAGCCAGAGCTTGGTGCAATTTTGTATCAATGTCTTGAAACATTACGAATATCAATGATTATGCTCGCTCCCGTTATTCCAAATAAGGCAGAAGAATTCCATCGCGCGATTGGTTTTGATAGTATTGATTCGCTCAATATGAAATACGCAATCTGGGGAGGATTACAGCCAGGAGTTATAGTCGAAAAAACTGCACTGTTCCCGCGTGTTGATTATTGAGCGAGTTAAAAAGTAACAGTTATTCTGCACTATCATCAACACCGGTCATGGTTGGACCAGGTACGACTCCATGGGCTCGAAGTGCGTTCGCGACGGATTCGTTTGTTGGTTCAATCATCCATGCTTCACGCCAGCGAGCTACTGCAAGTGAATCGTCTCCTAAGCGTTCAGCAAAAGCTGCGCCTACTATATAGGGCTCAGCATTTGTACCGTTACTGATTGCGATTGCAGTATTGATTGCATTTGTTGCTGAGTCTGGGTCATCGAGATCCATAGTGTACTCGGCAAATACCAGCCAATCACGCACACTTTGTTGCTCTTGAGCTCGTTGATAGAGGTAGGAAAACAATCGATCCCGTTGGCCACTTTCAAGTAGTGCTTTGGCAAAAAGATCAGAAATATCGTTATTGTTTGGTGCCAGAGATTCTGCAACTGCAAGCGCCGGGCAAGCTTTCATGGGCTCATTCATTTCCATATAGCACTTGCCCAGATTATATTGAGCTTCACAATCTCCCGGATGCTGAAGAGTTGCTTTTTGGTAAATTTGCGAAGCATCAGACCAACGTCCTTGCCACATAGCATAACTTCCTCGTTCCAGGAGCGCCGTATTGCTCGGTTGACTACAACCGACGATTATTGCTAAAAGCATCCCACATAAAGCCATACATATTGTGTTTTTTTGGTTATTCATGTTGTATCTTTCTCTCTACAGTTCACGATGAGTGTCACTAACGTCATGATACGGTAGGCAGAAGTTTGTTGCACGCCCCTAAGTCGAATTTCCGTGGTAGGCTACAAAAAATAGCAAAAGAGGAGTAAGTCATGGCAGCACCAACCAAAGAATCACCATTTGCCACAGTCGTTCTTCAGCACGATTTGCCTGATGGAACATCTCATTTTGACTGGCTTCTCGCGGTCGATGCAGCAAGTGAAAAACCACTGGTAAGTTTTAGAGTGGATGAACGACCAGACCTTATTTCTGAAAGTAGGTGGGTGGACCTTGATGCTCGACCGGATCATAGGCCCGAATATCTTCAGATTGAGGGAAAGATAGATGGCGAACGTGGAACAATAACTCGTCTTGCTTTCGGCTCAGTTGTTATGTGGAGAGAAATACAAAAGGGCTGGAACATGATGATTCAGTGGGAAGATGGCCCACTGGTAGAGTTCGAAATTTTATCCGGAGAAGGCGTTCTTGCACTCAGGAGAATTTTTGAAGATCAATCACAAGAGCCGGCGCCGCCACTTCCTAAACCTAAAGTTGGTGATGTGCCTATTGAAAATAAAGAAGCAGTTTATGGATTAACAAGAAAAATTACAGCATTTGGGAACTCTAAAAAAGAAGAAAACAAGTGGGCTCGATTACCAAATAACACAGGAACAGGTGCGTCCCATGTTCGAACCTTTCATAGCAAGTTAACTGATGATGCGCTGGGGTATGTCGATACACAGATTAACACTTGGCTTGATGAAAACCCAGATTTTGAGGTCAAACTCGTTACCACAACAATTGGCACTTTTACGGGGAAAGTAAAAGAGCCGCATTTAATCTGTCAGGTTTGGGTTTAGTTATTTATGGAAAAAGATGATCAAGTTTGCATTTGCCATAGAGTTTCATTGGGTAAATTATGTTCATTCTTAGAGAGGGAAGATCCTAAAGTTGCCTCTCAGCTTTCTCAATGTTTAGACTCTGGCACTTCCTGTGGGTGGTGCATACCATTTTTAAAAAAGCTACATTCACTTTACGTTAAAGGTTTGCCCATGAATATTGATATTGATATGGAGTGCTACAAGGAACAGCGTGTAGAGTTTAATAAGAATAAACGAATAAACAAAAAAGCAGATGAATAACAAAAGCTTGATTCCAAAAGTAATTGGCGGTTATAAAATTGTAGAATTACTCGGTGAGGGCGGGATGTCAGTAGTTTACACAGCTATGCAAGAGCATCCGCGCAGGAGGGTTGCCATAAAGGTGTTGCGCGGTGGAATGTTTAGCGTTAATGCTGCGAAACGTTTTTACCAAGAGGTCGAGATACTTGGGAAACTCGACCATCCTTGGATTGCTAAAATTTACGATGCTGGGACTCATGATGATGGAAATGGCGCGACACCATTCTACGTGATGGAACATGTAGAAAATGCTCGTGAGTTGACGGACTATATCGATGATATGCAACCGGAACGGCGCGAACTTTTAAAACTATTTACTATGGTTACTTCTGCTGTAGAGCATGGGCATCACAGGGGTATTGTTCACAGAGATTTAAAACCCGGAAATATACTCATTGATGCAAATAACGAACCAAAGATTATCGATTTCGGAGTTGCCCGTTCCCTCAACCAAGATACTGTGACTGAAGAAGCGATGACCGAAGCGGGGCGCCTTGTTGGAACGGTTCAATTTATGGCACCAGAGCAAGTTGATGCTAAAATCTTTGATATCGATGCTCGTTGTGATGTGTACGCTCTTGGTGCAGTTTTGTACCAAATGTTGACAAAGCGTTTGCCTCGTACTCTTGAGGGTTTACCCATTTATGAGGCTGTTCGCCAGATTTGTCAAGAAGAGCCGGTGAAACCAACAACATACGATGCTTCAATTGATCAAAACCTAGAATCAATTATTTTGATGGCGCTTTCAACTAATAGAGAAAAGAGGTATGAGACAGCGGGTGCATTTGGGAGAGATATGCTGCGTTACCTGGGCAATAGGCCAATCAAAGCAAGACAATCAACACTATTCGATCATTTTAAACTATTTACATTACGGCATAAAAAACAATTTTATGGCACAATATTTTTTGTTTCATTACTCACACTAGTTGGTTCGATTGTTATTTCGATGCGTTCTGAGCAATCTCAGGAGATTGAAACATTACAAACTCAAGTAGAGCAATTAAACAAAGAAAAAGAAGTATTAATTCATGGATCGGCAGGTACCGAGGTGCCTGGCAGCAAAGAAATCGAGGAGCTACTCTTGTTTGCTTCTCCACCCTCTGTAATGGTTGCTTCCACAAATGGAGCAACTTTTGCAGCAATTATTGATGATGAATATTATGCGAAGAATAGTGATGGCCAATCTATCCCCTTGCCAATTATTAATATTGATCCCGAAGGTGCACACCTTGCACTATCGCAAAACGGTGCGTCGCTTGCGGTAATCACCAGCGTTTCGGGACGTTTGGTTTCTTTGCAGCAGCAAACACCTACAATCAAGTTTAGTGGCAATTTCCCTGACATTTCTCAGGTTGCAGCCACGGAACGATGCGTCGCATTTACTTGTAAAGATATGTCGATACATCTTGTGGGTAAGTCAAAAGATAATCTACGTGCGCTTTCAAATTCAGGTGAATTTCTTGCAGTTGAGTTTAGCAACATGGGAGATCGTCTGTTTGCTGCAAACAACCGAGATTTTTATGTTTGGACTGTAAGTAGTTTCCCAAAACAAGTTCGGAGGGTTCAGGGTGTGAAATCACCATGTTTTATTGGGGACCGAAACGGCACTACCGTTCTTGTGGGTTTACGTGGCCAGATAAGAACGTTTAATTCGGAAATGTCTCTCAATATAGCGCAAGACCTACAACTTGATTCAGTGATTGAACAATGCGCAGTTGGAGTTAATGGTAAGACAATTGGCTATATAGCAGGTGGGAAAGCTTACAAATACACAATTGCCTCTGATATTACCGAAGAACTAGACTGGATTCCAGAACCCCCAGTTGGAATTAAATTTGATTTAAATAACGAAGTATTATTGTGGACAGCAGATGGCAAACTCTTCCAAGAATAATTTATTCGTTCATTGGTTCGTTTAATACATCTTGAATAAGTTCAAGTCGATTCACGACGACGGTCATAGACTCCGGTCGATTAGTAGGGTTCGGTTGAACACAATCCATAATTTGTTTTGAAAGCAACTTGTGGATTCTGGGATTACGCTCATGTGGCGGAACCGGCAACTCGACTTTATCCGCGTCTACCGCACCACCCACTAGACTACCTCGGTCTTTTTTTGGTGGCATGGCAGTGGGAATAACTTCTCCGACGAGCACCCAATACATCATTGCCCCAAGGTTATATATATCAGTTGCTGGTGTAATTTCGCCTCGGTGCGCTTGCTCTGGTGCCATATACCCCGGTGTACCTTGAATGCGTTTTTTGATGGTTCCAGTTGCGCAGGCCTGGCCTAAATCAATAATTTTTACTTGCGCATTTTCATCGACAAGAACATTATTTGGTTTGATGTCCGCATGGACAAAACCTCTGCCATGCATATGCGCAAGGCCTTTGGCAACTTGTAAGAAAATGTCAACTGCCTGATTGTGGTTTTTAGGAAGTTGTTGATCTAGGGTTGTTGCGTCAACAAGTTCCATCAACATAGATACCGCTGTGATTTTGAGAAACTTACGATGTCTGACTAATTTTCGAAGTTTACGAATATACTGATGGTTGAGTTTTGACCCAATGGCATATTCTTGCTCAACTTGGTCTAAGAATCTCTGTGATTTCTCATCTGTCTTTTCAACGTATTTTAGCGCTGAGACTTGCTTATCTTTTGGATTTTGCACCGCATATAGTATTGAAGCAGCCCCCTCACCGAGTTTTGCAAGGACGGTGTAATGACCTATTTTTTTAGGTTGTGTTCTGCTTGATGGCATCGATTGTGTTGATCTGCCTTAATAATAAAGTAGGCAATAAATATGAACCGTAGAGTACATTGCGATTCTCTTGATTTCAACTTTTTGTTTTAAAAATGTTGTGTTTTAAGGTAATGGAATATCGAGAAGCTGGCTTTTAAACTGTGCTTCAGCAAAATGCTTCCCTGGAGAGCTATTTTTTTCACCAAGTTCATGCGCTAGCCATACACGGTTTGCCGGTATTGAGAGCTCAATCTGTAGACGTTGAACTAAATTACAAAGGTGTACGAGTTGCTGAGAAGTAAATGGCCTTCTATTTCCGTTGCCAACTAAGCAGATACTGACCGTTCGAGATCCCCAGTTGCTTTCGTTAATATCTGTTGGCCTAGCAGCAGAAGTTTGATTAAGCCAACGATACCCAACATGTATGTGTCCATCATCAAGACCATTACCATTACCAATGAGAAAATGGTAGCCAAGACCATTTAAGCCGGTGTTTTTATGATCTCGATCGATAGATTCCACGATACCAGCGGGCTTGGCAAGATGTTGAATCACGATGGCGTCCCAAGACTGTCCCTGAACAGCATCCAAGATTACATCAACTTCAGGGCGCTCTTCCACAGGCGCAAGTTTTGTAAGTAAAACTCCACCTTGAATCTCCCCATCACCAAGTTGGAGGATAAACAACACACATGGAATGACAATAAAAAATGAAGCCCATACAAGTTGAGTTCGTTTTGAAAGCATCCGTGCTGAATTTGTCTTCATATTTGGGCAATTCCTTCGTCAGTGACATGATGTCGTCACCGCAAGTAGTCTATCGGGCAAAACCCCCCTGCGGACTTTATAAAAGACCATATCGGACCCAAATTGAGAATTTATAGGTATTAATCTTGTTGGCTGAGGCGAGCTCGTAGTGCAGGCTCAGGCAGACCAAAGGGATCTTTTTGTTCGGTGATTTGGGGACCATAACGCATAGTGTTATATGCCTGAAATTGTGTCCGCTTTTCATTTTTTGGAAATAGTGTCCTTCGACACCCGCCAAGGATCAACATGAGGCCAAGCAAAGTGAGAGTATAAAGTTGGAGCTTACAGTTCTTCATCCAAAATTAACCATCACTGGGCAGCTGGGACAAAATCTGATCAATTAGACCATATTCAAGCATTTCTTTAGGATCAAGCCACTTATTCCGTTCGCAATCCTCGTGTATAACTTGTTGATCTTTTCCAGTTGCTTTGGCATAGATTCCAAACAAAATGTCACGAAGTCGAAGCATTTCTTTTGCTTCAATTTCAAGATCTGTCGCCTGCCCTTCAAGGACACCACTCAACAAAGGTTGGTGCATTAGGTTCTTTGCATAGGGCAAAGAGAATCGTTTCCCTTTTGTTCCACTGGATGCAATTACAGAGCCCATCGAAGCAGCTTGACCAATGATGTATGTCGAGATATCGCAGGGGACAAAGTTCATTGTGTCCACGATACCCAGTCCTGCAGTTACGGAGCCTCCTGGAGAATTGATATAGAGGTTAATATCTGCTTTTGGGTCTTCATTTGCGAGATAAAGTAATTGAGCTACAACAAGATTAGCAGATTCATCCATCACCGGACCACCCATAAAAATAATGCGGTCGTTTAATAGACGAGAGAAAATATCGTAAGATCTTTCGCCACGCCCTGTTTTTTCAACAACGATTGGTACAAGTGTTGACATTATGTTTAGTCTTTCTTCTTATCTTCTTGAAGTTCAAACACCTCATCGACGAGTCCATACGCTTTAGCTTCATTTGCGGAGAAATATTTATCGCGCTCACCATCGGCAGCGACAGTTTCGAAAGTTTGCCCACTGTGGCTCGCAATAATTTTATTAAGTGTTCTTTTTGCACCAATAATTTGTTCCGCTTGAATTTGAATATCCGTTGTTTGGCCAGTAATACCACCATAAGGTTGGTGAATCATTACTTTTGCGTGCGGAAGGATGTGTCTTTTCCCCTCTTGCCCTGCGCATAGAAGTACCGCAGCACCACTGTATGCTCGCCCAATACAATATGTTGCAACATCTGAAGAGATGAATTGCATTGTGTCATACATCGCAAGCGTATCATCAACGGCACCGCCTGGACTGTTGATGTAAAGGTTGATTTGTTGCCCACGCTTCTGATCTTCAAGATAGAGCATTTGCATCATGACTCGCGCAGCAGATGCTTGATTGATTTCACCAATCAAGAAAATGACTCGATTTTCAAGCATGAGCTCATCAAGAGTCATTTCTCTCGTTCGCTGGTAGCCCGAGGCCATAATAGGCGGTGCTGTGTATGAACTGGACGAGCCGCCAACTGCTCGTACGAGGTCAATGTCATTATATGTTTGAGTGGTTTGTTCTGTCATCATATGTGTAAATCGGATCCTTCCGCGGTTTAGCATGATAACACGACACCCACATTTGCGGAATTGTTTTTAAGCCTTAACTTGGATTCATGGAAGTCCCGTGAGTTCCACCAGGGTCACCGTCACGCTCCGTTGGAAGATAAATATGGCAGACTGTTCCACAATTTACTGCTTTTTCAAGTTCAATTACACCACCATGCTCGTTGAGTATTTTTTTAGCCACAGCTAAACCAAGCCCAGTTCCCCTTTGCCCTTTTGTTGTATGAAATGCCTTGAACAGTGTTTCTTTTGATTTTTCATCAATTCCACCCCCGTTATCCGTTACAGAAATTACCGCTTGACCATTTTTTTTGTTGAACCTTGCCGCAATCGACACGACTCCGTCAGTTTCAGGTGTTGCATCGATGGCATTATGTAATACATTCAGAAGAGCTTGGAGTAATGCTGTTGAATCAAGGGGTAGCGGCGGCATATCTGGCTCAATATCTATGGAGATTTTTACGTTACCTCGTTCGCAAGCGCCCCGAACGAGTTCTACAGCATCTTCAATAAGGGGCTGTAGCTGCTCGAGCAAGATGTCGAGATTTTGTGAGCGCGACCAGGCAAGCATGTTGAATGTCAATGTATACACCCGGTCAAGATTACGAGATAAAATCGGCCATCCTTCTTTTGCTAATTCGAGATCGTTTCTATTAAGTGCAAGGTCAATCGTACTAGCACCACTTCGCAATCCCTGCAACATGTTTTTAACACTATGGCTAATAGAAGCAACCGTTTCGCCCATTGCAGCCAGTCGCTCGTGTTGCATTCGGTTGTCCGCCAAAAAAGCAGTCAAGAGTGCCAGCCCTGCATGACCACACGCGGTAGAGAGTAACTCTAGTTCGTTATCTCCCCACTGTCTGTTTTCACTGGTAATTTCAAGCAATATTGCACCAAGAATGTTCCCATGAGCAAACAATGGTGCACAAAGCGCCGATCGAACACCGCTTTTTTGCACCCCGTCATCTTGCGCAAATCGAACATCGTCTTGAACGCTCGCAATTCTAATTGCAGACTTTTTCTTGCATGTGTGAATGATAATATTTTCAGAAAAATTACTTGCATTATTTTGAAGTCTTGTGGTTGTAGCTTCAATTTTTGTGCCAATAGCATTGTCGTTATCGAACAACACGCCAACGCATCGGTCTGGTTTAAATTCATCAACAAGCACAGCAACAAGTTGTTTAAGAATCTCTTTGATGTCAAGTGATCCGGCTGTTGCAGCGGTAAGTCGGTGAACCATTCGTAAATGGTTTTTTGCCGATTCAAGTGAATGGGGAGAGGATATAACAATTGATTCAGCGCTTGTGTCAATGCATGGATCTGCATGCTGCGGATCATGTGTCAACGTTAACTTCTCAGTAAGTCGAAATAGTGTCGCTCCACAGCCAACTTCATCACCGTTTTGTAAAGCGGTCCTCCTCCGCATTAGATGGCCATTGACAAATGTACCATTTGCAGAATTTAAATCTCTTAAAAACCATTTTCCATCATCTGGTGTAAGCTCAGCGTGAAGTCGGCTAATAGTTGGATCACTCAAAGGCAGTGCTTCAGAAGATCTCCCAATTAGCTGCGGTTCATTTTGAGGAAGTGGGAAAACACTGCCTAAATCAGGACCTTCAATCACCTCTAAAACTAACATAGAGACATCCTAACACATGGTAAGATGCAGTCGATGGCAAAACAATCAACATTCACTGGCTCAACAAAAATAGCAATAATTCATGGCAAAGAGCACTTTCTCATGGAGCACTACACTGTTGATTTAGAGAGCGCTCTTGCTAAAGAGTATGGTGATATTGACCGTGTTGTTTTTGATGGCGAAACAATTGATCTTGCAACGGTGCTTGATGAAGTTCGCACATTTGATTTGTTGATGCGATACAAGCTAGTGATTATTGACCATGCGGATACGTTCCTGGCAAGGAAAAATAAAGATAACAAGCCTACACGACAAGCGATAGAGCGGTATGCAGAGTCTCCGGTAGAGTCGGCAACATTGTTGTTAAGAGCAAAATCTTGGCGTCCGGGTAAGCTCGATAAAATTGTTTCAAAGGTTGGTACTGTGTGTAAATTACAAAATTATACCGAGCAAGACACCGTGCGATGGTGCATTGCACGGTGTGAAAAAGCGCACAAGTGTAAGATTGATTCCAAAGGAGCAAGCACATTAGTCTCTAGAATTGGACTCTCGTTGACTAGCCTTGATAGTGAGCTTTGTAAACTTTCCGCTTGTGTTTCGCCTGAAACATCAATTTCTAACGAGGATGTTCTTCAAATGGTTAGGTTAGGCAAAGAAGAACAAGCATGGGAAATTCAATCAGTATTGCTTACCGGTAACGAGGGTGCAGCAATGACAAAGTTGTGCGAATTGATGGATATTTCAAAACAACCAAAGGAACTTCTCATGTGGTCGGTCGTTGACTTGACTCGTCGATTAAGTGCAGCCTCAACTATGTTGAGTAGTGGTTTATCGGGCGGTGACGTGCGTAAATCCCTTAAACTGTTTGGTGACGCTGGTAATCGAATTCTTTCGGTTGCGAAAAGGCAAAAACCAAATAGACTTGCTGATTTGTTTACCGAAGCTGTTGCTGTGGATGTTCAGACAAGAAGTGGACTGTTGGATGGGAGGCGCGGCTTAGAATCGATAGCGCTACATGTTTGTAAGGCAATCCGTTTATAGCAATGAATGTCCAGTCATCTCTTTTGGCTGTTCAACCCCAATCATTTTAAGCATTGTTGGCGCAATATCCGCAAGGATCCCGTCAGTTTGGAGGGTCGTTTTTTTCCAAGATTCTCCAACAATATGAAGTGGAACATCATATTTTGTGTGCGCTGTATCTGGACTATTTGTTTCAGGATTCCAAGTGCATTCAGCATTACCATGATCGGCAGTGATGATAAGAGAGCCACTACGTGCTTGTGTTGCTTCGATAATTTTTCCGCAGCATGCATCTACAACTTCAACAGCCTTAATAATTGCTTCGAATTTACCCGTGTGACCCACCATGTCTATATTTGCAAAATTTACAATAATTACAGACGCACCATCTTCCTTTGCCAATTCATCAAGGACCCCTTGGCAAACGTTTTTTGCAGACATTTCTGGCTTTTGATCATACGTAGATACATCTGTTGGGCTTGGTACAAGTAAACAAGATTCACCTTCAAATGGTTCAGTCTTGTAATCGTTGAAAAAGTATGTGACGTGCGGAAATTTTTCAGTTTCAGCACAACGGAATTGCCGGATGCCATTTTTGCTTAGCACACAGCCTAAAATATTATTCATTGGTTCTGGTTTATCGAATGCAACAGCCGATACCGGTAAATCTGATTCATAGTTTGTCATTGTTGCAAAATACAGATTTGTGTACGTGGTTGATCGTCCAAAGGGTTCACGAGGAACATGGCTCCAGTCCTTATTAGAAAGGACAAACGCCTTAGTTAACTCTCGAGGTCGATCACCTCTGTAGTTAAAGAAAAGGACACCGTCACCGTCTTGTATTAGGCCAACTGGAGTACCGTCATCTTTTGTAATTTGTGTTGGAGTTATAAATTCATCACCAGATTGACTTTCTTCGGTTGGGTTGTCGTAATATTGTTGGATGGCATCAGCGGCTCGATATGCAGTTTGCATCCTTGGCATTTTTGATTTGAGTGGGTGCGAAGTAATTTGGCCCGTGAGCGTTTCATATGCCATACCGATGCGTTCCCAACGATTGTCACGATCCATCGCGTAGTAGCGGCCAATAACTGAAGCAATAGTAACGTTTGTGTTTCTAATGCGACTCTCTAGTGCTTCAATAAAACCTAAACCAGCGCGTGGCGAACAGTCACGGCCGTCAGTGATGGCATGTATAAAGATTGGAACGTTCTTTGGTGCCGCATCTATTAATGCAAATAGATGTGCTATATCACTGTGAACTCGTCCATCACTCACAAGCCCGATTAGATGAACACTTCCACCGCCAGACCCACGATGAAATACTGATTGGATGACCGGATTTGTTTTAAATCCCCCTGCTTCAGAAGCAATATTAAGTCGCATGAGTTCTTGAGGAACAATACGACCTGCGCCAATGTTTTGGTGTCCGACCTCGCTATTACCAATGACTCCTGCAGGCAATCCAACTTTAGTGCCACAGGTTTTAATATGTGTTGTAGGCCAATCTCTATGCAACATATTCGCAACTGGAGTGTCCGCTTGAAGAATTGCATTGTTTTTATCTAATTTTGGGTTGGGGTTTTTCCCCCAACCATCTCGAACAATTAAAACGATTGGAGTATTTTTAATCATTATATTCCTTTCGTAATCGTTCGAGACCTCTTTTGTTTCTGCCTTGTGCAGTTTGAAGTAACACATCAATCAAATTAACAATCCCATCTTTGCCCATCGTCCGTACAACTTGGTCCTGGATTAGTAATAAATCGTCCAGTTGATAAGGTTTACGTAAATGTTGAATTAAAATATGGATGGGAGCATCTTGCTGAATACCAACCAGTTGCCAAAGCATGTCTTCTTCTAAACGAGTAGGTTGCTTAATTAATTCAAACGCCCATAAAAAAGCACCTTCGTTTTTTAAACGGAATAAAACAGGAAGTACAGATTGAGCAGTGAGTGAACCAGCAACTCGATCAACACTTGACGCAGATTTCCACAATTCAAGACACATAGTGTCATTGCCAAGAATTTTGATAAGCTCAATTGCGGCGGAGTAATTCGAATCGTTTGGCGAATCGATGATATCTTGCATGGCTTGTTTGGATAGATCCTTTACACTTTGATATGTGTTGTCCTTTTCTGAAGATACATAACTTCGTAGTGGTTTTATGTTTGGCGGACAGAGCATTAAAGGGTCACCGATGGTGTTTATTCGCCATGGTTTAGAAAACATGTTTTCGCCTTGATTCCATCGTGCTGCAATGAGAAATGGTATATAGCTCATCGTTCTTCGCAACATTTCGTTTGGCGGCACAAATGCACTGAGCATTGGTTCATGCGAGGAACCTACGTATGCATAGGCGCCTCTTGTCAGCCAGGTACCACCAACAGTGGTTATTGAGCTTGGGTTTTTAAGTGACCAACTGTGGATAAAATACAGTGCCGTTGGTGTATTCGGAATAGGAAGCCAGGTTGGTGAGGTCTTTTGATCAGACATTTCAAGGAAGTCTGAATTTCCCTTGGACATAAAGTAAGCAACGTCTGCTTGGATACCACCGCGCTCAGCCTGTTGTAGACTCGACAGATTCCCCGGTATGGTTGTGCTAGTTATTTGGAGCTCTGTAAGTCCTTTTTGTACCGCCGTCAAACCATACTTCGCCCAAACACCGGTTTTTGGGTAAGTATTGCAGAACCAATAATTATTTCGTTCAAGAAAGAGGCTGCACATTGCCATGTACGCAGCGTTGGCTTTGGAACCAAATATCCATCCTGTCCAAGCAAATCTTTTACCACTTGAATCACGACCAATAACATCGCTTATTGCAACGGGATTTTCGTTTGCAGCCGTAAACTCTGCGCGAGAAGGAAGAGTCATGCAAACAGTTAATGCATCGATAGTATCCCCAATGTCATTGTATTTTACACCGCTATTTTGCAATGTAACCTCAATATTCTCGATCAACTCGTTTGTTCTTGCTTTTGAAAGAATTTCATTTCCGCCACCCCACCCAGAAGGAATAAACTTTAGAAGTTGACCTCGCCCTGCTGCAAGCGCGACGGCCGCTGTCCTGGCCGAATCATTCACATTCGTGAAGACGATACCGGTTGGTGGAAGTTCTAATGCAGTAAGTGCGTCTTCAATGCTTTCATCACCACCCCAAGCCTGAGCGACAGTTGTGCGCAATGTCTCTTCTTTTTTATCAATGGTCGTTCCGATTGCTGTGCGAACCCATACTTCCTCGGGCTGAAATCTGCGAATGAACTGTGAAGCGTATGGTTCTCGATGGAATAAAACAGGCCAGCGTGCCGTGGTCGACCACTTTGAAATCTCATCCAGATATGTGGCTTCATCAGGAACAAGTACGACTTGTTTTCTGATAGGTAGTCGGTGTTCAATCAACGCTACTCTATTTCCTAAAAACCAACTCGCTCGCTGTTCTTGGTTTGTTTGCTGTTCAGCTTGCGAGAGAAGTAGAGTGAGTAAAAGAGGTACGATCATAATCTCACCGGATTTAGAATCACATTATCCCGACCTGGGATGATTATATCTGCAATTTCAGCACACTCTTTGAACGACTCTTGTGCGAGTTCAATGTTTGAGGCATTAGCTAAAACAGAGCCACTTGCAAGATGTTCGCGCGTCGCAACGGTATCGCCACAAATAAGAATTGTATGTTTTGATGTTGGAAGTAACAGACCACAACTTCCGGGCGTGTAGCCTGGAAGTGGGAAAAGATCAACGCCATCAAGCATATGGTCTTGCGGCGAAGTAAATTCGTGTAAAAGATTTCGATGACTTTCGAGAATTTGAATGAGCTCTTGATCACCTTCTGCTCGATAAATCTCATCCGAAATTGCAAGTGCCGCACACTCTATTTCTGGTGCATGCATGCACCAAGTCGCATGCTCCATTCCGGCAAGTGCTCGTCTTCTATCAGGGTCAAAACTAGTAAGAAAGATGTGCGTAACATCTGTACTTGTTAAGCCCCATCGTTCTTGCAAACGAGCATTGATGATTTCCACTGGAAGTGAGGGATCGACAAGTAGTACGGCGTTGCCGCTTTTAATAATCGTAGTTGTGGTATGCCCAGTGCGCAAAGCACCTTTTTCATTCCAGAGAGGATTCGATGGTAGTGTGCCTATAGAGGCGATTCGCCAATCCATGATTACTCCATGTGCGCATCCATGCCGTGAGCACGGAGTGAACTCGAGGGGTTGTCTTGCAATTCTTTGAGACGTTTAATGACGAGTGGGGGGATTGTATTATGTAATCTTTCTACATCGCCACCAAGTGCGGCAATTTGGCGAATCAAGCTTGAAGAAGTAAACGCATATGCTTCACCCGTTACGATGAATACAGTTTCCATATTTGCCACTTGCCGATTCGTAATCGCAAGTTGAGTTTCCATAGCCAGGTCGGTTACATTTCGTATGCCCCTGAGTAGTGCGATGCCGCCAGAGTGTTTTGCAAAGTCAACTGTAAGACCCGAGTACTGTTCAACGGTTACAGCTGCTTTATTTGGATTTTTTGCTGTTAACTCTTCGACAAGTGTCTTGGCCATTTCAACTCGCTCCTGAAATGGGAAGAGTGCTTGTTTGTCAGGGTTATGCCCAATTCCTACAATAATTCGATCAAACATATCTCGAGCCCTCGAAATGACATCAAGGTGCCCGTTTGTTATTGGATCAAATGACCCTGCATAGATTGCGATATGCTTGCTCATAGATTGAATTGTACGGGTAACTGGCTTAAACGTCATAAACGGAATATGAAATGAACAAAACCTATTTTGAAAACGAATAGTTGTATATGACAATAGAGTGATTGAACAATGATTTCTCCTCCATTGCAAGATCGGGCGCTTTTGCCTGATCCAATCTCCCATCGGTCGAGCCTCCAATCGACCAAACAAAAGGGCCCTCACCAGCAACGGTAGGGTCCTTTTTTCGAGTTGCTGCGACGGATGGTGTTCCACAGTTCCAGCCAAACGGTAATTCAATGATCGTTTGTAGATATATTTTAAGAAGCTGATATTAGTTGTCTAAAAGTTCTCCAAGCCCTGCAGTATCAAGAATCATCTTAAAATTATCTGAGAAGACGAAATTGTGCTTTGGAAATGAGATGCCCGACATGTTGTTATCAATGTGACTAAACATTAGTTCAATTTTTCCTATTCGTTCCCAAGCGTCACCCCCAGGAACCCGTCGGTCAATGGAGCCAACAGTAGCCGCCCCACCATCATCTATACGGTCAATGTTTGCGTCATATCGAAGAGTGTCACCCGCAGTAACATCACAATCAAGCGAAGCCCTCGTAATCTTTGCAAGAATGACTTTTTCTTTAAAACGAGTCACACTACCAACAAGGATTCCTGCTGTTTGCGCCATTCCCTCAATCATTAGCGAAAACGGCATAATAGGCTTATCGTCTACAAGGTGGTCGTGCAAATGTTCTTCTGCAAGCGAGACGTTTTTGATTGCAACAAGCCTTTGGTCGGGCTCATACTCAATAATGCAATCGATCCAGAGCCAGCGCATCGTTAACCCGCGAGTTTCAATTCGACGAAGTTGACAAGTGAGTTAACGGTAATAAGATCACCAATGGTAGAAACATCACGGTCGCCATCTGCAAAATTATCGAAATTGACATGGGTCATGCGTTCGCGGAGCATTACAAGACCCGAATCAGTGAGTTTCCCATCGTGGACCCACTCTTCGTTTTCGGTGAGGCCTTCTGGAAAGAGCTCCCCTTGTGAAATTTTGAAATCAAACATTTTTTCAATTCGGAACACAATATCTAAAAAGTCGATTGATTCTGCACCTAGGTCAGCAGTCAAGCTCGCATTGGGCGTTACTTCGTCCTCATCCACTCCGAGTGCATCATCGAGAACTTCTTGGATTTTTTCAAAAATATCATCGCGGCTCATTACCGTCTCCTGTCTTTTGTTTCGTTAGGACATTTGAACGGGTCGTATGGTAAACCGTCCTGCGACGGCTGTCTCAGTTTCTGAGGCATCATTTCGAAGAACTGTACCAGTACCCTTACATTGCATGGACCCGTTTTCGAGCCGCTTCATTTTATGTACCTCTATTTGAAGTCGATCACCCGGTCTGACCATGGCTCCGTATTTCACGGCCTTAACTTCACCAAGGACCATTCTCGAACCAGATTCTGAGCAAAGAGCAGACGCTGCTTGGACCATTGCCTCCAGCATCATCACACCAGGCAGTATGGGAAAGGTTGGAAAGTGGTCTGCAAGATACTCCTCCGCTTGTGAGACCTGTTTTATGGTCACAATTCGGTTTTCTTCTCGCTCTAGAATTTGATCTACAAGATTAAACTTCATATGGTGTACGATTATAGCTAGGTTAAGGCATATGGTCATTTTGATGGCATCAAAGAATAGTCTGCCACTTGGCAAGAAGTGTAATTTTCGGTATCCTGTGGCGTTTTGAAGCTCCTTTTTGTTGGGGCAAAACTTCTCTTTTTTTAAACTTACGAATTGGATTCAATAATGTCTACAACAGGCGAAATTATTCAGGTCATTGGCTCAACCTTTGACGCTCAATTCCCCGCAGACGCGCTGCCAGAAATTTACAATGCTGTTACTACAGAAATTGATAACGCTGGCGAAAAAACTAGACTTGTTGGCGAAGTGAACAAGCACCTTGGTGGTGGACGAGTTCGTTGTGTTTCGCTTGGCAGTACAGACGGTCTTCGCCGTGGTCAAGCATGTGAAGATACTGGCGCACCCGTTAAAGTTCCTGTAGGCGAAGGTGTCCTTGGCCGAGTCTTTAACTTATTTGGACAACCTGTAGATGAGCGTGGAGACGTACCACATAAAAAACAAATGCCAATTCATGCTGCTCCACCAAAAATTTCCGACTTGAACCCAAAAACGGAGATTCTTGAAACAGGTATTAAAGTTGTCGACCTTCTTTGCCCGTTTGTTCGTGGCGGTAAGATTGGCTTGTTTGGAGGTGCTGGCGTTGGTAAAACCGTCGTTATTCAAGAAATGATTGCGCGTGTTGCTCGCGACTTCGATGGTTACTCAGTTTTCGCTGGAGTTGGCGAGAGAACGCGTGAAGGAAACGATCTTTGGCTTGAAATGCAAGAAGCACAATTCACAAATGACGCTGGTGAAACAGTATCGGTACTCGATAAAGTAGCGATGGTGTTTGGCCAGATGAATGAACCGCCGGGAGCGCGTCTTCGTGTTGCACTTTCAGCCCTGACTATGGCGGAGAACTTCCGTGACGAGTCAGGTAAGGAAACACTTTTGTTTGTAGACAATGTCTTTAGGTTTACACAGGCCGGTTCAGAAGTATCTGCACTTCTTGGGCGTATGCCTTCTGCTGTGGGTTATCAACCAACACTGTCAACAGAAATGGGCGAACTACAAGAACGTATTACTTCAACAAGCAAGGGAGCGATTACATCTGTTCAAGCGATTTATGTCCCTGCAGATGACTTGACTGACCCAGCTCCCGCAACAACATTCGCCCACTTAGATGCTTTTGTTGTTCTTGAACGTAAAATTGCTGAGAAAGGTATTTACCCCGCAATTGACCCGCTTGCATCCTCATCGCGAATCCTCGACCCACAAGTCGTTGGTGAACGTCATTATGAAGTATCAAGGCGAGTTCAAACAATTTTACAACGTTATGCTGATCTTCAAGACATTATTGCAATTCTTGGTGTTGACGAATTGTCTGAAGAAGACAAGTTAACAGTTTCTCGTGCTCGACGGATTGAACGGTTCTTGAGCCAACCATTCCACGTGGCTGAACAATTCACCGGTTTCCCTGGTGTGAATTCAACACTTGAAGAAACGATTGATTCATTCGAACGTCTTTGTAATGGTGAAGGCGACGAACTGCCTGAATCAGCGTTTATGTATGTTGGAACTCTTCAAGATGCCTTCAAAAAGGCTGAATCAATGGCAGCGGCAGCAGCTAGCTAATTAAAGAGTCAAACACTGTAATTCACAGGACCCGCACAAATGTGTGGGTCCTGTTTTCTTATACACTACACAGCTTAAATTAAAGGAGCCCCCCATGATGAGGCACATCGCATTTTGTACAGTTTCGCTCATTTTAACAGTTGTGAATGCAGATCGAACAATCCCGCAAACACCAGAAGAATTAACAGCTCGCGTAGAGCAAGCGTTTGTAAACGCTGATCTTGAAATTGAAGCAATTATCTCGATTCCAGATAACGAGCGAACATTTGAGAATACAATTGGTGCACTTGATGACATGATGGCTCGGTTAAATGAAGCGAGTAACATTGCTGTTTTTATGGCGTACGTTCACCCTGATGCAGCAATTCGAGAAGCCGCTTCTGGTGGAGAACAGCTTTGGTCTGATTGGTCTATTGACTTTAGTAAGAACGAAGATTTATACAATGCAGTGAAATCATACGTGGACACAAATCCAGTTCTTGTGGGTGAGCAAGCACGTATGCTCGAGCATACGATGCGCGATTATAAACGCAGTGGCATGATGCTTACTGAGGAAGACCGCACAAAACTTACTAAGATTCAAAAGGAGCTTGGTAAACTCAGTATAGAGTTTGAAACGAACATTCGTAGCGACGAAACAGTTATCCCAATGACCTTGGAAGAGCTTGCGGGAGTCCCCCAAGATGTGATTGATAGTCTTACAGAATTTAACGGTGTATATTTAGTAACACTTGATTATCCAACGTTTGGGCCAATCATGGATTACTGTACAGTTTCTGCTACGAGACAAAAAGTTCGTTGGTTGTATTCACGCCGAGCTGGACGCAAAAATGTTCTTGTTCTTGAAAAGATTCTTAAGCTTCGAGATGAGGCATCAGATCTTCTTGGCTATGACACCGCTGCAGATTATGAAACAGAAGTGCGTATGGCAAAAAACAGTGCTACTGTCGCCGAGTTTTACGAGCAACTCCAACCCGTTGTACGGAAAAAAGCAGAGAAGGATTGGGCTGAATTGGTCGCAGCGAAGCGCGAGGATTTGGGCGACCCAGAAGCGGAGTTTCATCCTTGGGACTTTAGTTATTACTACGAAAAAATTAAAAACAAAAAGTACTCGGTGGACTCACAACTCGTGCAAGAATATTTTCCACTTGAGAATGTAATGGATGGTTTGTTTGAAATCACACAAAACTTATATGGTCTCGAATATAGAGAAGTTACAGCCATCGCTGAAGAGCGAGGCACGCCGCTTTGGCATGACGATGTGCGTTTATTCGAGGTGTGGGATACAAATACCAGCAAGCAACTTGGTGAATTTTACATTGACCTTCATCCACGAGAAAACAAATATTCGCATGCCGCACAGTGGGGTCTTGTCCAACACAAAATTTGGCCAGACGGTTCAGAGCGACTGCCGGTTGCAGCTCTTGTGTGCAATTTTACAAAGCCGACAGCAGATAAACCATCGCTCATGACCCATGATGAAGTAGAGACATTCTTCCATGAGTTTGGCCATTGCTTGCACACGATTTTAAGTGAAGCAGAACTTGCTGGCTTTGCGGGCACAAGTGTTGAGCGTGACTTTGTTGAGGCGCCTTCTCAAATGTTCGAAGAGTGGGTTTGGACGCCAGAAACGTTGAAGCTATTTGCTCTACACTATAAAACGGGAGAGCTAATGCCAGATGAACTGATTCAGGGCATGATCGCTGCAAAAAATTTACAGAGCGGTATGAAAGCAGAAAGCCAGATTTTCCTTGGTAAAATCGACCAGGCCTACCACACTGACAAAGATGGTATTGTTGATACTACTCAAGTCGGCTATGACATTTATGATGATACTCGGATGTACACGCACACGCCCGGCACTTGGTTTCAGGGTTCGTTTGGACATCTTACTGGGTACCAAGCTGGTTATTACGGATATATGTGGTCGCTTGTGTATGCGCAAGACATGTTTCAACGGTTTAAAGAGTTAGGCATGTTGAATCCTGAAGCAGGGGCATACTATCGAAAGAAAGTTCTATCCAGAGGTGGTACTGAAGATAGCATTGATATTGTTACTGACTACTTGGGTCGAGATCCAAATATGAACGCGTTTCTTAAATCGCTTGGGCTTGATGGTTCTTCTGTTGGACCCGAAGCACTGGATTTGCCCGGTGACCCCGTTTATGGGGCAGCTGTAGAATCAGGCACCGGTCTTAAATGGTGGACTATTCGAGATGGCGGTGATAAAGGCGCCGTGCCACAACCAACCGACAAAGTGAAAGTTCACTACACAGGCTGGTTGACGGATGGCACAAAATTTGACAGTAGTACTGATAGAGGTGAACCAATTACATTTGGTTTAAATCAAGTTATCCCAGGTTGGGCTGAAGGAGTTGGCAACATGCGTGTTGGTGACAAATTCAAATTATGTATCCCGCCAGATCTTGGCTATGGATCACGCGCCGGTGGATCTATTCCACCAAATTCAACACTTATTTTCGATGTCGAATTGCTCGACATTAATCCCGTATCCCCTTATGCAAAGGTACCCCCTATGGATCAATTACCAGGCGACGCAGTAACAGGAAATCCACAATCAAGTGATAGTGGCCTCCAATGGTTTGATATTCTTGAAGGTGATGGCGACACGCCATCAAGCCCGGCGAGTTCAGTGGAAGTGCACTACACTGGTTGGCTGACTGACGGCACAAAGTTTGACAGTAGTGTTGATCGAGGCCAAACTATCTCATTCCCGCTTAATGGTGTTATCGCAGGTTGGACAGAAGGCGTGGGATCAATGAAGGTTGGGGGAAAGCGCAAACTCATTATTCCAGCAAATCTTGGTTATGGTGAGCGTGGCACTCCTGGTGGGCCAATTCCAGGTGGCGCAACACTCATTTTTGATGTTGAACTTGTTTCAACGAACTAAATCAAAAATTATGATTTATGCTGTCATCGAATAGAGAGGCTCTGGCACTCGGGAGTCATAAGCACTCGCTCATTATTGGGTGTTTGCTGCTTGGATTGGCAGCAATTCCAGATGTCATGGTGGTGCCAGTGCTGAAAGCACTAACGGTTGACCGCTTTGGAGTATCTGAGGGCAGCGCTCATTATTTTATGGCGGTTAACCTATTAGGCGCCTTGATAGCTGTATTTATTTTGGGCCTTCTCAACAAGAGGCTTTCAACAGCAGCACTTCTAATTATTTCAGCCCTGATGTCAGCAATCCTAATGACTTCAATGGCTTTTATTACTTCTTGGTGGGGTTTTTTAGCCTTGAGATGCGTAGAGGGAGGAACAGATTTAGTATTGCTTGCAATTCCGCTACGCTTGATTGCTTCCGCTGGGGAAAAAGATAGGTTTGCAGGTCGAATGGGGGGTGGGTTTACAGTAATGATGCTTGCAATGGCAATTGGTGCAGGTTTTGGCGGGCAAATTGGCGAAGCAGACCCGGGCAAGGTTTTATGGGCAGGAGCCGCCATCATGCTTGTACTCGCTCTATTTTCGTCGATATTGAGCCGAAATATCAATAAAATACGCGAAAGTACAGAGAAAGCTCTGGACTCGAGTTCCCTTATTCCAAGCGAATGGCTCGGTGGTGGCTTTTTGGTGCTTGATCGTGGGCTTGCGGCCCTTGTCTCAACTTCAATGCCCATTTTGCTTGCTTCAGGTTTTGCTATTGGTTCGACGTTACTTGGAATTGCCTTTGCGGGGATGTTTGTTGCTCTGGCTATTTTTGCTGTACCGGCTGGAATATTGTCTGACAAGTATGGTGGCCAAAAAGTTAGGTTCTTGTCCTCCGTCTTGTGTGGTTTGTCGCTTTCAGGTCTTGGATTGATGGTTTGGTTTCCAGCAGCAATTATTCTCCCGCCCTGCCTGTTGATGTATGGAGTGGGTGCTGCTGGGCTAATGCCTTCTGCATTTGCAACGGCGGTTCGACCTAATGCTTCAAATCTTGTGTACAGTTCGCTTCAAGCAGCAGGACAAGCAGGCTACGCAGGCGGTGTTTTGGGTGGACTGCTTATTGTTTCTATTATTGCCTTGCCAGCAGCTGAAATGATTACTCGCTTGTTTCCAATTGCCGGAGTCTTATTTATTCTGTGCAATATAATATTGCTGCTTGGTATTAGAACTCTTGAAAGCAGAGTGGGTTAACATGAGATGAAAAAATTACTTTCTATTTTGCTGTTAGGGACTATCCTAGTTATTCTGATAATTAGCGCATTAGCCTGGCTAAGCTATAAACCACAGTCGTGGTACGCACCTCCAAATTACTCAAATCCAGAAGTGGCAAAGCTTGCTGACCGCGCAGAATACCGTTTAAATGAGGAATTTCACAAGATTCGGGATCCAGAACATCAGTGGAGTATTCGGGTAACAGACCAGGCCATGAATGCTTGGCTTTCCGGGCGGCTTGAGGGTTGGCTTACTCACGATCAAGATATGGAACTCCCGCCCAACTTTAAAGATCCTCAAGTTTACACAACACCAGCAGGTATTTGGCTGGGCGCAATGGTGTCTGCGGAACCTCCAGGTGGAGAAAAGGAAGCTCTATTTAGACCTGTTGCGATTCAACTTTTAGTTTGGGTGGACAATGGGGGGTTATATGTTGAACCAATGGCACTTCGACTCGGCGTAATTCCAATTCCTCTTACGGTCCTAGAAACAATTATGGAAGAGATAGATAGTAAAACCCAGGTAATTGATGCAATAGCCCCTCTTATGGATGATCGAGAAGTGCATATCAGGGAAATAACCCTTGAAAACGGTGCGATCGTACTTACTTGCCAAACAGTCCTCCCACAGTAAAAACCAATTCTCTACAATATCTTTCCTATGCCAACGATTACCATCGACGGAAAAGAGCTCGACTTTGAACAGGGGCAATCCATTCTCGACGTAGCCCAGAATAATGGCCAGGATATCCCCCATTATTGTTATCACCCTTCACTTAGCGTGGTGGCAAGTTGCCGGATTTGTCTTGCAGAAGTTTGGGGGCCAAACCCACGCAATGACAATAAGCTTGAGCCAATGCCTAAATTGTTGCCGACGTGTCAAACACCTGCTGGTGACGGACAGGTTGTTTATACATCATCTCCTAAAGCAACAGCAAATCAAAAGGCGGTAATGGAAATGTTGCTCAACCATCACCCGATTGATTGTCCAACATGCGACCAGGCAGGTGAATGTTCTTTACAAGATTATGCCTATGAGTATGGTCGCGGTGAACGCAGATGTGATATCGATAAAATTACACAGAGTAAAAAAGACATTGGCGATAATGTCATGTTGTATGGCGATCGTTGCATTATGTGCACACGTTGTGTTCGATTTACTGAAGAAATCACAGGTACTGCAGAGCTGTATATTGATGGAAGAGGCGCTCACGAAGCCATAGATGTATTCCCGGGCCATGGTATTAATAATGAACTTAGCGGAAATGTAATTGACATTTGCCCAGTTGGTGCATTGTTAGATAAAGATTTTATGTTCAAACAGCGGGTATGGTTCTTAAAAACAACGCCATCAATAGACCCTATTACGAGTAGTGGCGACAATATCAACATTGAGCACAATGAAAACCAAATTTACCGTTTGAAACCTAGAACAAACATGGAAGTGAATCAGTATTGGATTACAGATGAAGTGCGCTATGGCTGGAAGTTTGTATACGACGAGTTTCGTGTTGTTGATATGAATGAAGACGCCGAAACGATGGCTGCAGATAAGATGCAACATGCGACCCAGATTGCACTTTTAGTAAGTCCAATGCTTTCCTGCGAAGACGCGTGGCTTCTTGGCGAACTTATTCGAGGTATAGATAAAAACGCAGTTATCGGTGTAGGACCAGTTCCAAACAATGGTAAAAACAAAACTTTCAAAAGTGGCTTTACTGTACGTGGTGAAAAAGCACCAAACGCAAGAGGCGTTCGACGTGCACTTGGCAATGTTCTTGATTATGAACAGTGGAAGCTGCAATCTAGGAATACGGATACAGTAGTTATCACAGGAAATTATCCAGAATCTTGGGATACTCCCGATATAGGGGACGAGCAAACGCTGATTTTAATTGATACGATTCAAAATAAATTAACCGAGAGGGCAGATGTTTTTTTACCAGCTGCAACATGGGCTGAAAAAGCAGGTGTATTTGAGAATGACAACAACGTGCTTCAGTTGTTCGAGCAAGCTATTCAACCAATTGGTGATGCACAAGCCGAAGGGCAAATTGCAATGAATTTGCAAGCACTGATACACGATATGGAAACAACAATATTTAATGCGGCAACAGTGCGAATACGGATGGCAGATTCGGGTATTGTGGGCATGCTAGATGTTCAGTTACCTATAAATACAAACAAGGTTGCTACGGACATGCCACTCTCTGAAATTTAACTTTAATTTAAGTTCTCAAATTCAGCTGTGAAGTGTCGCAGAGCGCTTGGCTGCTTTTTAATTCGCACTCCTTTAATAGACTCTTTAATTGTATTAATGTACTGCAGCACTTCAACAACGTAATCAATATGGCTTTGGGTGTAGACGCGCCTTGGAAATGCAAGACGAACGAGTTCTTTGTCGGAAAACTTTTCGGTACCATCAGGTTGTTGGCCAAACATTACGCTGCCAATTTCACTTGCACGAATACCACCCTCACGGTACAACGTATTTGCTAATGCCCATCCTGGATAGCCTTCTTGTGGGATGTGTGAAAGCCACGCTTTTGCATCAAGATAAATTGCGTGTCCACCTGGTGGCTGAAGAATTGGAATGCCCATTTCATTCATTCGGTCACCAACATACGCCACTGTTCGAACGCGGTACGCTAAATAATCTTCGCGTAACGCTTCATATAAACCCGTAGCAACTGATTCTAAATCATATCCAGCAAGTCCACCATAAGTGGGAAATCCCTCTGTCAGAATTAACATTGAGCGGCATTTTTCAGCAAGTGTGTCGTCGTTTAGTGCAAGAAATCCACCCATATTTGCCATGCCGTCTTTCTTCGCACTCATCGTCGCCCCATCTGCATAGGAGAATATTTCTTGAGCGATTTCTAGCGGGGTTTTATTTTCATATCCCTCTTCACGAATTTTTATAAACCATGAGTTCTCAGCAAAACGGCATGCATCAATAAAGAACGGTACCCCGCGTTCTGCGCAAAGTCCACTTGCTTCTTTAATATTTTCCATGCTCACAGGCTGGCCACCATTAGAATTATTCGTAATAGTCATCAAAACCATTGGCACTTTGTCGGACCATTGATCAAGAATTATTTTTAATTCACTAACATCCATATTCCCTTTAAATGGTGCAATACTTTGAGTGTTATGACTTCCGGGTGTTGGAATGTCTACGGCGGTAGCAAGACGCGCTTCTATATTGGCGCGTGTTGTATCAAAGTGGGTGTTGTTTGGAACAACTTGGCCTTCTTGAACAGCAGCACCGAACAAGATACGTTCTGCAGCCCGTCCCTGATGCGTAGGAATGATATGTTTAAAACCAGTGATATCTTTCACAGCTTTTTCAAAGCGGTAGTATGAATCTGCGCCAGCGTAGCTTTCATCGCTTCGCATCATTCCAGCCCACTGCTCATTGGACATAGCACCTGTTCCGGAATCCGTAAGTAAATCAATCAAAACATCTTCCGCTTTTAATAGGAAAACATTGTTCCCAGCATTCTCAAGAGCGGCAATTCGTTCTTCACGCGTTGTTGAACGAACGGCTTGGACTTGACGGATGCGGAAGGGTTCTATAATCGTTTTGAATTCCATGTTATCTGTTGCTCTTTTCTTATCCAATCAGTTGTTCAAGAATGGCCATGCGAGTAGCTACACCATTTTTTACTTGCGAAAGAATTAAATTGCGCGGTGCACTTTCAGTGTTCGCTACACTGTCATCGATTTCCAATCCGCGATTCATAGGTCCTGGATGTAGAATTGCTCCATCAAATTTGGCGAAACGCTCCTCTGTGAGTCCATACTTCTCATGGTAATCTTGGCTAATTTTTGCATTACGTTCAAATTGCACTCTTAACATCATGCACGCAGAGATCTCGGATAGCGTAGCGTCGAAATCACTAGAGGTATTACAATCGATATCATTAGGCAACAATTCTTCTGGGCCAACAAGTGTTACTCTTGCTCCAAGTTTTTGCAATCCAATGATATTTGATCGAGCAACCCTGCTGTGTTTGATATCACCAACGATAGCTATATGTTTTTGAGAGAGGTCGTTTGTGCCAAAGTATCTTGTTAAAGTTAAAGCATCAAGAAGGCCTTGGGTAGGGTGAGCCATTGCTCCAGAACCTGCATTTATGACAGGCACCCCTACATGTTGCGCGATGTCCCATGGCCCTCTTTCTTCAGAACACCGAACAACGATTCCAGATACGCCCATCGCCTCTAAATTCAGCGCGGTGTCAATAAGTGTTTCACCCTTTGATGTACTTGCTGTTGAACCCATCAGATCAACCACATTACCGCCAAGGCGGTGCGTTGCTATGGTGAAACTACAACGTGTTCTTGTGGAGTTCTCCATGAAGATGTTTGCAACAATTTTCCCCGCAAGAGGTGAATTTGGTTCATATCTATTTTCCATATTTAGAAAATGCCCCGCACGAAGCATAATCTTAATCATCTCTTCAGATGAGAGATCATTTAATGTTAAAAAGTGTCTCGCGCCAGATGCCATCGAATAACTATTGTACCTCTATTCAAGGCCCCAATGTTTTGTTTAACTAATGATCTAATTTTTCGACTTAAACATTGTTAACCCCAATTTCCAATGGCAGTGAGAATATCAGAGACATTAACATATCCATCACCAGTAACATCTGCGGGACAATCATCAGGATTTCCACACGCACCCCACTCGCTAATCATAATAAGTAAGTCGCTGACATTCACCACCCCATCACCATTAACGTCGCCTGGAATAGGATTACTTTCAATGTCAATCATCATGCTGTCCATTACAATTGGTGCACTCTTACCTTCCAGTAACCATTGATCGTAAGCAATCTGCCCAGTATCGTCAGTGACATTTGCATCGCGCAAAAACTCAATGTATTCCTTACTGGTAGTCTGGTGATATAAGGTTGCAATTGCTTGTACTGAGGAAGAAGGGATAGAGAACTTCGTATCGTCCCAGTGCTGCCCATCTTCGTAACTGTATCCAACGGGCGCAGACTGAATCGCTTCGAAGTTTGCGTTTGTGAAGCCCATTGGCGGGATTCGGTTGTCTGAAACGACTTCATTATTCAAAACAAGGTGGAACGATTCACCTGCAGGCAAGTTTGTAAGTTTTGCCATTTCTGGAGTCATTCCAACTTTTGTTTGGTAAATTTTAGTGTCTTCACTAAGTTCTGCTGTATCCCAATTATAAGCACCACGCTCCTCAACGATGTCCCCGTTGCCATCTAGGAATTTTATATTTAACCAAATACGCCGGCCTTCGGGGTAACCTGTAGGCAAACTGTGACCAGTCATATTTGTAATACGAACATTTATGAAACTATCATCAATGCTTAAATTCATATCCGATGCTTTTTGCATAAGTAATTGAGTACGTGTATGGTTTAATGCAATGTTTTGATCATTTAATCCTGTTTCAAAATCATCGTATAAATTGCGAACAGCTCTAAGTACCCAACTGTTTGACCCAATAAAACTATGTTCGGGTACATGATCGCGCAAACCCACATCGTCCATTTCCCAGAATACACAAATCGCCCCCGGATTTGCAGGCATGTGACAATCTTGGCAACTGTTTACAGCATCCCCACCGTTGTTGTCAGTAAAGCGACCATCTTCAAACACAACGCCTTCATCTTGTGCAAAGGAGGAATTCAACCATTCGCTGTAGGTTCGCTGCTCCGGCATCATTTGGTGAATATCACCACTTGGATGTGCAGCATCCATTGCATTCGGCATAAACGTGCCATCTTCTTGCAACGAGAGGATTGGATTTGATAAGTCGTGGCATGCTCCACACATCGCTGATTCTTCATGGTGTGGCGATGCCAACATTGGCACACTATGCATATTTACAATGGAATCATCGTCTAGGGGGCTGCGCCTGCTTCTTGCAGGATCAATAATAAAGCTAGCATTACCAGGTTGCCAAGGAAGATCCCCAGCATCAGCTAGGTCCGCAAGAATATCAATATCTTCGGAAGGATTTTGTATGCTGAATATTGGATCAACCATTCGGTGGCAAATATCACAACTAACACCATCGAAGTCGTCTTCAATTAATGCTGACCCATCTGCAGGCATTGCACGCCCATTTATAAATCCTGCTGGCATATGGCAACGAATGCAAAGTGTGCCAGAATCTTTGGCATCTTGATTTGCAATCGTCATTGCGGCATGAAATATTGGATCTCTTGATGATTGGGCCATCATGCTTGCAACCCAGTTGTTATATGGTGGAACGACCTCGTCAGGGTTAGCATCATCTTCAAACTGATGACAGTTGATGCAGTTAAATCGACTGACCGCAATAAAATCGTAACCTACTGGGTCAGGCTGAGAACCCGGATGATAATAATCATGTTCCGTTGTTTGTACTTGCTCTTGACCACCCCTTGGGCGTGCAATTGCAATTGAGGTGAGCGATAACATCACCAGTAAACATGTTCTTCCGATATGCATAAAAGTTCTCTATGGACATTTTCGTCACAAAATGTGTGTAGATGCAACGATTTTTCATATTTAAGGGTACTTCAAAAAGGTCAAAAAACAAACACAAAAAGCCATATAACGCCCTTTTAAGTATTGTTATCGCTATCCTACAGTCCATGCGACTGCGTATTATTATTCCTCTGCTTCTTTTAGCTAGCTGTAGCACTCATAAGGGGGGCCCTGATGTGCTTATGATAGATTCTTCGAATTATGCAGTTGCTTTTGATGCTGCAGTCGAAGCTGCCGGGCAAGAAGGTATGAAAGCCGTTCTTTTAGACCGTCGAGGCGGTATTATTTCAACAGATTCTGTAATTGCGGGCAGTTTAGTCGAGCCATGGAAACCACAGGCTGCCACATCGCGCCAAGGGCTTGAAAACACGCTTGCTCTCCAAAGGCGTGCAGCCCGATTTGAGTTTACCCCCGTTAAACAGTCATTAACGCAAATCGAAAAGTTAGAGAGCTTACGGGGCCCGGATTATCTATCCCCTTCTGGGGAAGATTTAACATCGTACACAGGTCCAATGGAACTACGCGTTTGGGTTTATGTAGACAGGAAATATACGCAAGGAATTCGTCGTGACACTTGGTCACTACGAAGTGAATCAAGGACAACAGTGCTTCCTGCTCAAGAACCCTGGGAACAAGTACCAGGAACCTTCTGGATGTCCGTAAACCGCGATGTTGCCAAAGAACAATTGATTTTGGCTTCTGTCGAAGCGTTACTTTCGATAAATTAATCTAGTTATTCTATTTTGCCTACCGCAATTTATATATAGGACGTTGATTTCAAACGCGCAGATGCTACCCTTTGGGTGGAGAAATAGTGCATAAACATTTGATACATCTATTTGCTTTTTTTATGTCTTTTTTGATTCTCAACAGTACATCTGGAGATACATCAGAAATTCATGGTCTTGATGCGTTGATTGAGCGTATCGGTGTAGAAAATACGCCGACGGGCTTTGGAATAGAAGTGGCTCAAATTGAAGCAATGTCTGGTGAAAATTATGCGCCTGATGTTAATAACGCTGTATTCGCTGGAAAGTCATTTATACTCCATAGCGGTTCATCTGGCCCATCTGGACATGCAACGGCTGTTGGAAAACGAATGTACGGTACAGATGCAAATGTGGGTTTAGCACCGAATGTTGACACTATTCATTTGTACAACGCAGAAGGTTGGACCCAAAGTCAATATCTACGTTTTGGGTCGGGAAGTAACCCATTGTCACCACCAGGGAATGTTGAACTTTTTAATAACAGTTGGATTGGTTCTTATGGCAGTGTGGCTAATGATGGACAGGTCCTGCGGCGATCAGACTGGTCGATTGATTCACATAATGTAATGATGATAAATGGCGTTGCAAATGAAAGCTCCCATTCTCCGCTGATGTCATTTGGTTTCAATGGAATTAGTGTTGGACTTGCTAACGGCAATCATCTCTCTGGGAAAGTGCCTCCCGGATATGATCAGTCTGGCATGCAAATACCATTAATTGTTGCGGATCAGAATGAGTCAAGTTACGCGACGGGTGTGGTGTCTGCAGTCGTTGCTTTGCTAGGTGAAACGCGGGATACGCATCCAAAAATATCAGGAAATTTCTTTGCAAACTTTTCTGAGACTATGAAATCTGTTTTGTTAACTGGCGCAAAACATGAATCAGGTTGGTCCAACAACCCAATTCTTAGTGGAGTAAATCGCGGGCGAACCAATCAACCTATTGACGAAAAATTTGGTGTAGGAACAGCCAACATTGATCGATCTCATCTTGTATTTACTAGCGGACAGCATCAATCGGATACTACAACTAATGGACTTGTTTCAGCGCTGAATGCAGGATGGGAAACTTCAACACTTTCAAGCAGCCAAAGTAAATACATACGGTTTACAACAGTCGCTCCATCGGAAGAAGTTTCGATTATTGTGACTTGGCATCAAGCTGTAAATAGTGGTTTTGAGAGCTACTCATTGGTTGATATCAACATAGAGTTGATGAATTACAACGGGGGTAAGCCAACCTCCCTAGTAGGTTCTTCCGGCTTGGACGCATTTATTTCTGGAAATGTTGTGAGTGAAAGCGAGATTGATACTGTTGAGCACCTTTACATACAAGGCCTTGCTGCTGGAGATTATGTTTTGAAGGTTCGACGTGCAGACAACACTGGTGGTGCACGAGTTTTTAGTGCTGGATGGTTATTCTCAGCGCAAGATGGCATACCAGGTGATTTAAATGGTGATGGTATTGTTGAGGTTAATGATTTGCTCATCATTATTGCTGGGTGGGGCGCATGTTCTGGTGACTGTCCAGCCGACTTGTCGGGGGATGGATTTGTTGATGTATCTGATATTTTACTATTGCTCTCCTACTGGTCATAAACGTTACACTGCTTAGATGCGTCGGAGGAATCTCCCTTCAAATCTTATTATGGTTGGCCTGTTTGCTTTTTTTGCAGCATTTTTGCTCTATCCAATCTGGCTGACTGTTCAAGGCGGCTTTGAAAGTAAAAATGGTGGATTTACCATTCATCATATTATGATGGTTTTCCAAGATCCGACACTCCGCGATGGATTCTTAAATGCCATTGGCATTGCGGTGGGTACTACGCTTGTGTGCCTTATTATCGCCCTGCCCCTTGCCACGCTCGCTGCTCGATACACATTTCCTTTCAAGGGTGTATTTTCAGCTTTGGTGCTTGTCCCACTTATTTTGCCGCCATTTGTTGGAGCAATAGGACTTCATCATCTTCTTGGCAAATATGGAGCCATCAACACTCTTCTTGTTGATGTGGGTTGGCTTTCTGAAGGATATGATTTTATTGGAAATGGTGGTTTCTGGGCAATTGTGTTTATTGAAGCATTGCACCTGTATCCAATTCTATATTTGAATGCCACAGCTGCATTAGCAAACTTAGACCCAGCCCTTGAAGAAGCTGCAGAAAATCTTGGCGCTTCGCCCTGGAGACGATTCAGAGAAATTATTTTACCACTCATTCGGCCAGGCTTGTTTGCAGGTGCCACTATCGTATTTATTTGGTCCTTTACTGAACTTGGTACACCTTTGATGTTTGACTATCAAATGGTTACACCAGTACAGATTTTCAATGGAATCAAGGAAATGAATACATCTCAGCAACCGTACGCATTGACCGCAGTCATGCTATTCGCTGCGATTATGTTTTACCTACTTGGAAAAATGGTTTTTGGAGGTAAAGCTTATGCGATGTATTCAAAAGCCTCCGTACAATCATCACCAGAGAAGCTCAGTTTCTGGAGGGGTTCATTTGCCATGTTGGCATTCACTGTTGTCATTGGTTTAGCTGTTTTACCACATATTTCTGTTTTATTTACAAGTCTTGCCGTAGAAGGTTCTTGGTATAAATCTATTCTGCCGACAAGTTTAACGTTTGAACATTTTGAAGGTGCACTTAGCCATAAACTGGCAGTTGGTTCCATTAGTAACAGTTTGTTATATTCAAGCCTTGCTGTTGTAATGGATTTGTTTATTGGTATTTTAATTGGCTATATTATTGTGCGAACAAAAATACGCGGCCGAAGTTTACTTGATGCTTTGTCAATGTTACCACTTGCGGTACCAGGCCTCGTAATGGCATTTGGTTATGTTGCGATGACATTGCGGTGGCCATTTGGTGAAGGGGATCCACTAGAAGGATTTATTGATGTGCTGGGCGCAAACCCAAACCCCATGTTGTTGCTAGTTATAGCATATGGTGTTCGGCGACTACCTTACGTTGTGCGCTCGACGGTTGCGGGTCTTGAGCAGACTAGTGGAGAGCTTGAAGAGGCTGCGATGAATCTTGGTGCTGGAAGAATACGGGCAGTTCGTACTATTATTATTCCACTCATCATGGCAAACCTTATCGCAGGAGGACTTTTGGCATTTAGCTTTGCGATGCTTGAAGTTTCTGATTCACTTATTTTGGCTCAACGAGAATCACATTATCCAATTACAAAAGCGATTTACACACTATTCGAACGGCTTGGCGATGGCCCATATATTGCCAGCGCAATGGGAGTTTGGGGAATGGCACTACTTGCGGTCACACTCATTGGGGCAAGTGTGCTCATGGGCAAGAAAATGGGCGCCATCTTTCGCGTCTAAAGAGGACTACGCTTATCAAAGGTATAGCTAAAACGCAAAACGTGCCAAAAAACGCTATGTCAGCCGTTGTGCCAGGAAGTGCGCTGGGCACAATGAGGGGCCATTGGACTATAATGAGCGGTCTAAATGCCTTATACACTTTCACCAATAACTGAAGCGTACGATTTAGATATCGAAACACTTGACGAGCTACAAGGGCGGGCAGAATGTTCCGATCGATGGATTTTAAATTTTGGTCCTCAGCACCCCGCGACTCATACGACTCTTCGATTGGTTTTAGAACTTGATGGCGAACGAGTGGTTCGCGCCACCCCTCATATTGGCTATTTGCACAGCGGTTTTGAGAAGCTAGGTGAACATCACAACTTTAACCAGTATGTATGCACAGTCAGTCGTATGGATTATATAAGCCCTATTGTGAATGACATCGGTTGGCATCATGTAGTTGAAAAGTTGCTTGATATTGATTTGACTCCACGTTGCAAGGTGCTACGAACAATTTTATGTGAACTCGGGAGAATTCAAAATCATCTTCTCTGCGTTGGTGCAGCTGCACTGGATCTTGGTGCGTTCACGGGATTCCTGTACGGTTTTAACGAACGCGAACATGTTTATGACATTATGGATTACGTTTCGGGTCAAAGATTTCATCCTGATTACACACGAGTTGGGGGATTAAAGAACGACCTTCCATGTGAAGCAACATTTCAAAAGATGGTGCATAACTTTATTGATATACGAATGCCAAAAGCAATTGGCGATGTTGAAACTTTGCTGAATACAAACAGAATTTTTATTGATCGTGTTGAAGGCATTGGCACAATTTCGAAAGAAGAAGCAACTGCTTGGTCACTCACAGGACCGCTTGCTAGAGCATCTGGAGTTACTCGAGATTTGCGAAAAGATGAGCCTTACCTCTGCTATAAAGATAACTGGGATGGACAGGGTTCATCTCCTGTTGATTTTAATGTTCCAATTGCAACAACTGGTGATTGCTTGGCGAGATACCATGTTCGTTTAGAGGAAATCAGGCAGTCCTGCCATATTATCCGTCAGCTGATTGACGATATTCCTGGTGGCCCACTTAATGTTCTACCTGGTGGCGGTATGACCATTCCAGACAAAGAAGATGTTTATAACTCGATTGAAGGTACTATTCAGCAGTTCGAAGTGTTTATGCCAAATCATGGTTGGACTTCACCCATTGGGGAATGCTACGGTGCAATTGAAGGTCCAAACGGTGAATATGGTTTCTTTATTGTTTCTGATGGTGGGCCATGCAGTTGGCGAGTTGCCCCTAGGCCTTGTTCATTTATTAACTTCCAAACCTTCGCAAAAATGTTTGAGGGTCATCAACTTGCTGACCTTGTTGCAATTCTTGGTTCTCTGAATATTATTGCTGCCGAATTGGATAGGTAAGGAAAACTATGTCTTGGAAACCAAAACAATCTGCAAAACTTACAATTGAACAGCGCCCGGAGCCTTATCTCACAGAAGCGCTAAAAAATAAGATAACAAATGAAATTATGCCAAGGTACGCAACTGGCCAAGGTGCCCTCATGACGGCGCTGCATGAGGTTCAGCATGAATATGGATATATTCCATGGCAAGCGATGGTTGAAATTGCGCATATTCTTTCAATCACCCCAGCACAGGTTGCGGATGTTGTTTCATTTTATGAAGATTATCACAGTGAACCAATGGGCAAATATATTTTTGGCATTTGTCAATCTATCGCATGTGAAGTATGTGGGCACAAGGCAGTTGTTGATCACATTAAACAAACCTTAAAAGTTGATGTGCATGGAACAACAGAAGATGGCATGTTTTCGCTTTTAACAATGGAATGTCTAGGTTCATGTGACAATGCGCCTTGTGCACTAGTTAATGGTATTCAACACGATAAGCTTACTATTGCAAAGGTTGATCAGCTTATTACAGAGTGTAAAAACAAATCATGATGTCAAAAAACCGAAATAAACCACTTATGCGTTGTCTTGGTGAATTCGTTGGCCATATTCTTCACGCTGTAAAGTCAGATTCCGCAAAGAAAGGATTGCATCGTTCTGTAGAAGAGAAAGTTGAAGGCAATGTGACATTGCGAAGGACAACAATTGATGAAATAGAAATTCGATCAAAGGATGAATCTTATGATTGAACGATTCTTAACAAGGAATATTCCTGCTAAACGCGAAGATCGTAGGGTGCTTTCATTTGCTGACTATGTTGCTTCTGGTGGTTATGAAACACTCAAACGGACTCTGCTTATGAAACCAGAAGAAGTTGTAAATATTGTTAAGGATGGAGAGCTGCGGGGTCGCGGCGGCGCTGGATTTCCCTGCGGTGTAAAATGGACGTTTCTTCCTGAGCCAGATGGCAAACCCAGATACCTATGCGTCAACTGTGACGAAGCAGAACCAGGTACTTTTAAAGATCGCTTGCTGGTAGATTTTGACCCCCACTCTGTAATCGAAGGTATTGCGATTGCGTGCTACGCATGTAAACTAGATACTGTGTATTTCTTTATGCGTGGCGAGTGGGAAACTCAAGCCAAAGTCATGCAAAATGCGATTGACGAAGCGTATAAGAATGGCATTTTTGGAAAACAAGGAATTTTAAATGGTGCAACAGATTTTGCGGTGGAGTGTACATTGCATCGTGGTGCGGGCGCATATATTTGTGGCGAAGAAACAGCGCTACTTGAAGCGGTTGAAGGAAAACGTGGGTGGCCAAGAATTAAGCCACCTTTCCCTGCAGTAAGCGGTTTATTTGGAAGACCCACAATTATTAATAATGTAGAAACTTTAGCAGCTGTAACTTTAATTGTTGAAAAGGGCGCAGCATGGTGGAAGTCGTTTGGTTGTGAATCAACAATTGGTGGACCAGCAAGTTACGGCTTAAAACTTATGGGTGTATCTGGACATGTTAATAATCCTGATGTGTTTGAAGTACCACTCGGTATTACATTACGAACGTTAGTTGACAAGTATGCTGGTGGGATGAAAGATGGACGAGCTTTTAAAGGTGCAATTGCCGGCGGAGTCAGCATGGGCATTCTTGGTAAAGATCAATTTGATGCGGAAATGGACTTTGATATCGGCAAAAAATATGATGTTATGGGGCTGGGTACAGCGTGCCCCACAATCTTTGATGAAGATACTGATATGGTCGCAGTTGCTCGCAATATTTCCCGATTTTATAAAAACGAATCCTGTGGCCAGTGTACTCCTTGCCGGGAAGGTGCTGATTGGATATATAAATTGCTTTGCAGAATTGAATCTGGGTCCGGCTCAATGAATGACCTTGATCAGCTTTTAGAGGTCGCAGGCTCTATGGGTATTATTCCAGGTACCACCATTTGCGGACTCTCGGATGGTAATAATTGGGCAGTTCGAACAATTGTAAATAAGTATCGAAGTGAGTTTGAGGCACGTTGCAAGCCACATATAGTTCCGGTAACTCCTGTAACCGTTTCATAATTTGTTTTTTGTGGTTTTCACTGTATATTGTGCATAGAAATGGAAGAGAACCTCGAACAAAACGACCACCCTCCGCCGGCCAGCATCACTGTTTTAGGTGATGCGGAACTCAATTACAAATGGTTAGAAGAAAAGTCTAAGGCGGCACTTTTGTTTTTAGATAAACATGAGTACGATTTATCCGTTCAGGTGGTTGATGAAGAAGTAATGTCTATGTTGCATATTAAGCATTCTCAAGTAGATAACGCAACCGATGTTCTTACTTTTGATCACGGTAGTAATACAGATACGGTCTATGCTGATATTGCAATTTGCATCGATGTTGCAGAAGCAGAAGCTGCTACTAGAGTGCATAACGTACATAATGAACTCCTCCTTTATATTGTGCACGGTATACTTCATTGTTGCGGGTTTGATGATCTTGATGAAGAGGGGCACGCAATTATGCACGCAGAGGAAGACCGAGTTCTGAATGCAATTGGCGTTGGATCTGTTTGGAGCAATGCATCATGATTTTAATACTATGGATACTATTGTTCATTCTCATAGTTGTGGCCACATGGTCCGCAACAATCGAGCGCGCAATGCTCATGACAACACCGGTGGTCTTACAACACGAATTAGAGTTAAAAGGAAGCGCGCAACGTGGCATATGGATTGAAAAAGAATATGAGCCTGCGTTGCAATCATTGTTGCTTCTAAAAATGAGTAGCTTCGTGGGTATGATTTATACTTTTGTTGCAATCGTAGGTAAATCTCCGTTAACTTTGCAAGCTTATATCACTAGCGCTTTGCTCGCTGTGATTGTGTTTTGGTTAACTGCATCAGTGATTTCTAGTGCAATTGCACGAGCAGTTCCAATAGGTGTAGTAGTCAAGAGTTGGTATTTTCTTAGACTTGCTTCATGTTTGAACCCAGCGTATCGTTGGTGGGTCGAAGGTTGGGCAGAAATCGCACGCAGATTAACGGGTGCAAATTTAAAACAATCAGATGGAATTAACAATCTTGAAGAGCAACTTCTTCGTTCAATTGAGCATTCGCAACGTGAGGGTGGTATTCCAGCGGAAGCAGCAGAAATGTTAGAAAATGTTGTAGATTTAAGTGATACAGATGTAGGCGAAATTATGACGCCTCGGACTGATATTGAAGGGATCGAAATCACAAATAATATTGCTGATATTCGTTCATTTGTTTTAGAATCAGGCCGTTCGAGAATACCTGTCTATGAAGAGAACTTGGACCAGATTCTTGGAATTTTATATGTTAAAGATATGATTGGCTTTCTTGGATCTAACGCCAACGAATTTGAATTGAAACAAATTTTACGTAAACCCATTGTTGTCCCTGACACAAAACCGGTTCAGGAATTGCTTGCAGACTTTCAAACAAGTGAAGTTCACATGGCGGTGGTGATTGATGAATATGGGGGTACCGCTGGATTGGTTACTATCGAAGACGTGCTTGAAGAAATTGTCGGTGAAATTCGCGACGAACACGATGATGCTGAAATAGACGAACCAGAATTAAAGCGCTTTAACGAAAATGTAGTTCATGTTGATGGTC
>Ga0163179_10000167_pt1 | contig 45115 bp, 31 predicted proteins | sample AtlANTMetagenome_FD_109643 | JGI IMG/M metagenome (GOLD analysis project Ga0163179, IMG submission 109643) | Marine eukaryotic phytoplankton communities from the Atlantic Ocean - Atlantic ANT 2 Metagenome | ecosystem: Environmental > Aquatic > Marine > Oceanic | place: North Atlantic Ocean... | reverse complement strand
CGGCGAGGTTGCCGAAGGCTCTTCCTCTTTACCAGCAGTCGATCCGGAAGAGGCCGCGACCGAAGAGCCTGAGCCGGAGCCTGAGCCCGAGCCCGAGCCCGAGCCCGAGCCGGAGCCCGAGCCCGAGCCCGAGCCTGAGCCCGAGCCGGAGCCCGAGCCCGAGCCCGAGCCCGAGCCAGCAGATTTGGCTGAACCACAACCGGACGAGTTCCCGGGGAGGGAGTCAGTTTCGGAACTCGACCCCCTTCCCCAGGCCGGTCCGGACGAGGACCCTGACCTCGCGAAGGACGGTTCTCTTGAAGGCACACACGAAGGGGGATTAACGGCCAATGTGTCTGATGATTTCGAGGTGGTGCTGCCGGAGGAGGTTCCTGCCGAACCGGCTCCTTCCCAGCCTCGCCGGGGCCGTAAGCCCCGACTGAAGATGAAGAAGTTGAGGGGGGCGCAGGACAATGAGGTAGAACCGGTGAAACTTCCGCAAGACTCTCCGGATACGGTTCCCAGCCTTACCAGTCCCGTAAAGCTGCCGCCGCCCTCCGAGACCTCATCGGAGAAAGACGTTTTTGAATCCTCAGAAGAGCTCGATATCGAAGAGGAACCCACGGAGAGGGACGCTCCAGCCCAGTCTGTTGGCGCCGGGCCGATTCCCCGTCTTGCGGAGACCGGAGAGTCGCTGCGGCTCGGGGCGGAGGAAGAGGGAATCGGGGCCTTCGAGGAGGTGGAGCCGGCGGAAGGGCCGGCACCCATTCAGGTGGAGTCTCTGGAGGAAATCCAGGCTTCCGCCCAGAAGAAGCGTCCGCAGGATGAATTGGCTCTTGATGGGGGTCCAAAAGGTCGTTTCGAAGGGGAGGATCCTAATCTGTTAGAAGGGGAAGATCTCGATATCCCACCCTTCCTTCGCAACAAGAAGTAAGTGGTCCGGGTTTCCCGGGGCCCTGTTTGCTCCTGCCCAGAGAGGGTTCACGCCCATCTGCCGGAGAAGGAACAGGGGATGGGTGGAGAGGGCGGAAGCTCATGATTCGGGCGATGCCGGTGCGGAGCTTTCCTGTGCGATGTTTGTTCCGTCGATGAGGCGCCAGGGGAGTCCGCGGCGGGCGACCCGGACCAGCATGGGGGCGGCAGGAAGATCCTCCGGGACCCAGACTCCCGGTTTGTTCCAGTCGGTACAGGAAGCGAGTAGAAGCTCAGCAGCGACTACTGGAGGCACGCCCGCGGTGTAACTGACCGCCTGCGCCCCGGACTCAGTGAAGGCATCCTCGTGATCGCAGACGTTGTAAATGTAGAGGGTGGTCGGCGCTCCATTGAGGGTTCCCCGGGCAAGGCATCCTATATGGGTACGGCCGGTGTAGCTGGCCCCGAGGGTGGCAGGGTCCGGGAGAGTGTGTCGAAGAAACTGGAGCGGAATCACTTCTGTCCCCTGACAGGAGATCGGCGTGGTTCCCAGTAGGCCGATTTTTCCCAGGATCTCGATATGTCTGAGGTAGTCGTCTGAGAATCCCATCCAGAACTGCGCCCGACGCACGGCAGGCATTCTCGCTACGATTGTTTCCAGTTCCTCATGGTAGATGCGGGTGAGTTTGCGGGGGCCAAGTCCGGGGAGAAGATAGGACGCCTGGGTCTGGAAAGCTGGTTCCTGCTTCCAGCGATCATTCTCCCACCAGGCAGCAGGCTGGGTTATTTCCTGAATGTTGGTGACTGCATTGAAATTGGTGGCAAAGGGGTGGCCGTGAGATCCTCCGTTGCAGTCGAGAATGTCGAGGGTTTCCAGAACGTCGAGGCGTTCTGCGAGATGAGCTGCAAAGACATTGGTCATGCCGGGATCGAAGCCGATAGACAACAGGGCTGTAAGGCCCGCAGCCTTGAACTGTTCATGGTAGGCCAGTTGCCATTTGTAAGCGAACATCTCGTATTGCCCCGGGACCGGTTCCGGCGCGGAGGTGTCGATATAGTGCGCACCCGCTTCTAGACAGGCCTGCATGATCGGCAGGTTCTGCTCGGGTAGAGCGGCATTGAGGACGATTCCGGCTTGTTCCCGTCTAATGAGAGAGGCCACAGCGGGAGCGTCATCGGCGTCGACCCGGGCAGTAGTGACGGGAAGCGCCCCTGCAACCCGATCTCCAACAATGCGGCACTTTTCGAGGGTCCGGCTCGCAATACAGAGGGAAGAGAAGACTTCCGGGGCCTGCGCGATCTTCACGGCCATTACGCGGGCTACTCCACCGGCGCCGACGAGGAGAATGCGAGCCATGCGGCAGATTCGGCGAGGTGGGTTTCGAGGCAAGCACGAACTGAGATCGGGTCTTCTCCACGTAAGGGTGATTGGGCGAATGGGCTTTTCGTGGATCTGCAGGGCGCTGCTTTCCCATCCCGGCGCTTGCAATTGGTCTCAAAATCCGGAGGGTCCCCGTCCGCGTTTTGCCGGAGGGCAGGCAGCACACCATGATGAATCACATCCGTAACATCGCCATCATAGCCCATGTCGACCACGGCAAGACGACTTTGGTAGACGAGTTGCTCAAGGCCGGAGGAGTAGTGGAAGCCCACCAGAAACTTGAGGATCGCGCGATGGACTCGATGGACCTGGAGCGGGAAAAAGGCATTACCATCAAGTCTAAGAACACCGCGGTGAAGTGGAGGGACTACACCATCAACATAGTGGATACCCCGGGCCACGCTGATTTCGGGGGAGAGGTTGAGCGTGTCATGCGCATGGTGGATGGGGTGCTTCTGGTGGTGGATGCCTTTGAGGGACCGCAGGCCCAGACCCGGTTCGTGCTACGCAAGGCTCTGGAGGGGGGGTTACTGCCCATTGTTGTGGTCAACAAGATCGACCGTGAGGCTGCTGATCCGGCGGGGGTGCAGGACCGCGTGCTTGAGCTGCTCCTCGAGCTCGGTGCGAGCGAAGAGCAGTTTGAGGCGCCCGTTCTCTACGGGAGTGCGAAAGAGGGTTTCTTCATTGATGACCTGAAAGCGCTGAAACGCGACTCGGTGGAGCCTCTCATTGAAACGATCCTAACCCGTGTCCCTCCACCGAGGGTGGAGGCAGGTTCTCCCTTCAGGATGCTGGTGAGTAATATCGACTGGGATGACTATGTGGGACGGATCGCCCTTGGAAGGGTGGAGTCCGGAGAAGTCAGGAAGGGAGACTCCCTCTGGTTGCTGCGAAAGGACGGGAGCAGGGTGCGGAGTTCGATCACGAAGGTCTTCGAATACGCCAAGCTGGGGACGCAGGACGCCTCGGTGGGTGAGGCTGGGAACATTGTGGGACTGGCAGGCTTTGAGGATGTCGATATCGGGGAAACCCTCGCCGCCACGGAGGATGCGGAGGCTCTTCCCTTCGTGGCGATTGATCCGCCCACAGTGCAGATGCAGTTCGCAGTAAACGACGGTCCTTTTGCAGGACGCGATGGCAAGAACGTGACCTCGCGCGCGATCTGGGACCGGTTGCAGCGGGAAGTGAAGACCAATGTATCGGTCGAGGTCGGCGAGTCCGACCAGGCGGGTGTCTTCAATGTATCGGCCCGCGGGGCAATGCAGATCTCCGTCCTGGTCGAGACGATGCGGAGGGAGAATTACGAAGTATTGGTTTCTCGTCCCACTGTGATCACCCACAAGGAGGGAGGAGTGGAGATGGAGCCATTTGAAACCGTGTATCTCGAACTTCCGGCGGACATGACGGGGGGAGTCATTCAGGCCCTGGCAAACCGGAAGGGTGTGGTGGAAGTGATGGAGCCGAGGAGTTCGATGAACTACCTGGAAGCAACTATTCCGACGAGGGGACTTATTGGATTCGAGTTCGAGCTCATGAACCTGACCAGTGGCCACGGCGTGATGTCACATCTGTTCAAGGAATACCGCCCTGCTCTCGGCAAGATCCGGACCCGTGAGCAGGGGAGCCTGGTGTCGATGTCAACAGGCACCGCGATGGCCTATTCGCTTGAGGGACTGGAGGAGAGGGGACGCCTGTTCGTAGAGCCTTCGGATGAAGTTTACGAAGGGCAGATTGTTGGGGAGAATGCCCGCTCCGGTGACCTTCCCGTCAATCCGACCAAGGCCAAGAACCTGACCAATCACCGCTCTGCAACCAAGAGTATCGACGAGGGGCTGCGGCCGGCGATTAAAATGAGCCTGGAGCGCGCCATCGAATATATTGAGCCTGATGAGTTCGTGGAAGCCACCCCGACTCTCATTCGTCTTCGGAAGCGCATCCTGTGTCCACATGAACGCAAGCGCAGCCAGAAGGCGGAGGGGTGACTTGTCGTGAAAAGGGGCGGGGGGCGTGTTGCCGGGATCCCAGAGAATCCGAAAAATACGTGTCATGGGGTCTTGGAAGGAGTATTCCAGAAGCGCAGCCCACGACTGCTCCCTGCCATGAAAGTGATCTCCGTCCTCCCCTGTCTTCTCTTTCTGTCGGCCTGCCTCTCCTCTCTAGAAGCTCAGGAATTTTCCTCCCCGAAGCCGGGTGCGGCTCACAAGCTGTTTGCCCGGGACGCAGGAACGTGGGATGCTCAGATCCGGCTCCATGTAACGCCGGGTGCTCCCCCGCTGGAGAGCAAGGCGGTGGTTGTCAATACCCTGATCTGCGGCGGTCTCTACCTCCAGCAGCACTTCAAGGGAAAGATGGGTGATGCCGACTTCGAGGGGCACGGCCTGACGGGTTACGACCCGGTCCGGAACCGTTACATCGGAACCTGGGTGGATTCGTCCAGGGAAGTTCCGCTCATGGTCACCAGCAGGTATGATGTCGAGAAAAAGGCGTTCGTTTCGGAGATCGATGTCGATGCCGGCGATGGTAACATGGTCAAGATTCGACAAGTGCGGAGTCATCTGCACGACGGAAAGCTCAAGCAGGAGCAATTCCTCCTGCTGGGAGAGACTCCGGTCAAGACCATGGAAATTCTCTACGTGAGAAGGAGCCGGCAGAAGTAGCCTGTGCCTACGGGAGATAACCGAGCCATGGTCCCAGCCACTTCTCACACTCCTCAACACCCATTTCCTTGCGGGAGGCGTAATCCTCGACCTGGTCCCGTTGCAGTTCACTGATGGCGAAGTAACGGCTTTGCGGGTGGGAAAAGTAGAGGCCGCAGACCGCAGCTCCCGGGTGCATGGCCTGGGATTCAGTCAGGGTTACCCCGGTGGCTGGGCTGGCATCGAGCAGTTCGAAGAGAAGGTTTTTTTCGGTGTGGTCGGGTTGTGCAGGGTAGCCCGGGGCGGGGCGTATCCCCTGGTAGTTTTCGTGGATGAGTTCCTGGTTTGAGAATTCGCTGGGGCGTTCGATTCCCCAGGCAACCCGGGTCCGGTGATGGAGGAGTTCCGCGAACGCCTCGGCACAACGATCCGCGAGGGCCTTCACCAGGATCGACCTGTAGGGGTCGTTTTCCTTTTCTTCCAGTTCGCGGGCCCATTCATCAGCCCCGTGGAGCCCCACGACAAATGCTCCGAGGTAGTCGGATGCAGGCCCGCTGGAGGGAGAGAGAAAGTCGCTGAGCGCATAGTGAGGTTTTCCGCTATTCTTGGCCAGTTGCTGCCGCAGGGTATGGAGCCGGGTTTTCTCGCTGTTGCGTGACTCATCCTCCCAGATAACGAGGTCATCTCCGTCGGAGTTCGCAGGAAAGAATCCGAAAACCCCCCGAGCCGTGAAGCGCTTTTCAGCGACGATCTCCTCGAGCAGTTCGCAGGCCTCCTCATAGAGCTTTGCAGCCTGTTCTGCTCCTGCCTTATCGCGAGTCCGCAGGGATTTGCTTGTGGGATCCCATACTCCGCGGAGTTCCCAGGAATGGAAGAAGGGGGACCAGTCGATGTAGTCGACGAGCTCTCGCAGGGACTGTTGCCCGATGGTCCGGGTTCCAAGGAATTCAGGCCGGGGAGGGTGGTAGTGCTCCCAGTCCTCCTGGAATCTGTTCGTGCGGGCTTCCTCGAGAGTTACGGTTGGCTTGCGTTCGTCATTCGCAAAACGATCCCGGTGATCTTTCTGAAGAGATTCGTTCCGGGATACGAATTCGTGGGACTGCTCGCGGCTGAGGAGGGAGGTGGTTACCGGCACGGACCGGGAGGCGTCGAGGACGTGAACCACCGGGCCGGAGTAATTTGGTGCGATCTTGATTGCGGTATGCGCTGCGGATGTGGTCGCTCCACCAATGAGGAGCGGAAGGGTGAATTGTTCACGCTCCATCTCGGAGGCCACATGCATCATTTCATCTAGCGAGGGGGTGATCAGTCCAGAGAGGCCAATGATGTCGGCTTTATGCTCTTTGGCAGTGGCTAGGATTTTTTCGCAGGGAACCATCACGCCCAGGTCGGTGACTTCAAATCCGTTACAGGAGAGGACCACGCCGACAATGTTCTTTCCGATATCGTGCACGTCTCCCTTTACCGTGGCCATGATGACCCTGCCAGCAGAGCGGTGATCTGGATTGGAGGCCTTCTCCTCCTCCATGTAGGGAGTGAGCCAGGCGACCGCTTTCTTCATCACCCGGGCGGATTTCACAACCTGTGGAAGGAACATTTTCCCGGCGCCGAAGAGATCGCCTACGATGGACATGCCATCCATGAGGGGTCCCTCAATGACATTGAGGGGGCGCCCATACTTGATCCGGGCTTCCTCGGTGTCCGTATCGATGAACTCGGTGATCCCGCGGAGCAGGGCGTGTTCGAGGCGTTTCTCAACGCTGGCCTCGCGCCAGCTGAGATCGACCTCCTGCTTCTTTCCACCCTGTCCCCTGAACTGTTCCGCAAGGCTGAGCAGGCGATCGGTGGCATCCTCCCGGCGATTGAGAATCACGTCCTCCACTCCCGTGAGAAGATCCGGAGCAATCTCATCGTAGACCTCGAGCATGCCTGCGTTCACGATACCCATGTCCATGCCGGCCCGGGTAGCATGATAAAGGAAGACCGAGTGCATTGCCTCCCGCACGATGTTGTTTCCACGGAAGGAAAAGGAGATGTTGGAAACTCCGCCGGAGACCTTTGCATGGGCAAGGTTGCCCTTGATCCATCTCGTGGCCTCGATGAAATCGACGGCGTAGTTGTTGTGTTCCTCAATCCCGGTGGCGACGGTGAGGATGTTGGGATCGAAAATAATGTCCTCCGGGGGAAAGTTGACCTCGTCCACGAGGATCCGGTAGGCCCGTTCGCAGATACGGACCTTGTCCTCGTAAGTGGCGGCCTGCCCATTCTCATCGAAGGCCATGACGACGACTGCTGCTCCGTAGCGCCGGATGGTGCGTGCCTGCCGGATGAAGGGTTCGGGGCCTTCCTTGAGGGAGATCGAATTGACAATCCCCTTTCCCTGCAGGCACTTCAATCCGGTCTCGAGAATCTCCCACTTGGAGGAGTCGACCATGAAGGGGACGCGGGCAACGTCCGGCTCTCCCTGCAGGAGTTGCAGGAACTTAGTCATCATGGCAGCCCCATCGATGAGTCCCTCATCGAAGCAGATGTCGATGACGTTGGCACCATTGGCAACCTGCTGGCGGGCGACTTCGACCGCATCCTCAAGCCGGTTTTCCTTGATCAGCTTCCGGAAACGTGGAGAGCCCGCCACGTTGGTACGCTCTCCAATCATAAGGAAATTGGTATCGGCACCATGGATATAGGCGTCGGTGCCGCTCAGGCGAAGAGGACGTTGATCCGAAAGAGTCATATCCAGGGGCTGCTGAACCAGAGGCCCGGGGAAGTCCGGGCCGGGGGAGTTTATTTCAGGAGGTGAGGCAGGGCCGGTTGGTTTCCATTCTCGGGCTGGAGGGGAGGAGTCGCCGGGAAGCATATGAAGGTGCGAATCACGCGGCGAGGGCTCGGGGCTGGCGTGGGGGGTGCTTTTTCATTTCCTCGGCAATGGCGGCGATGTGCTCTGGAGTATTTCCGCAGCAGCCGCCAGCGAGATTGAGAAATTGCGCAGCGGCAAATTCGCCGAGGTAGGCCGCCATGTCCCTTGGTCCGAGGTCGAAGCCCGTGGGGGCGAGGGGGTTGGGTAACCCGGCATTGGGGTAGCAGGAGGTGAAGGTGTCCGTGAGTTCGGCGAGCTCTGCGACAAAAGGGCGAAGAACCTCGGGGCCCTCACAGCAGTTCATCCCCACGGCAAGGGGGTTGACGTGCTGTATGGCAATCCAGAAGGCGGCGAGGCGCTGGGCGGAAATCAAGGTGGCGCCCCCGCTTCCGATAGCGGCCGATACAATCACGGGGAGTGAAGCTCCCTCCGCTTCAAAGAATTCCTGAATCGCGACGAGGGCCGCCTTGGCGTTCAGGGAATCAAAGATCGTTTCCACGAGCAGAAGGTCGCAACCGCCCTCGACGAGGGCACCGATCTGGTGGAGATAGCTTTCGCGGACCTGGTCGAAAGTGACCGGGCGAAAGGAAGGATCGTCGTGATCCGGAGCATTGGTGAGGGAGAGTGTGAGGGGGCCGATCGCGCCGGCAACATAGCGCCTGATCCCGCTCTTCTCGGAAAGGCGGTCTGCCTCCTCGCGGGCAAGCCGAGCACTCTCCAGGTTCAGGTCCTCGGTGATTGTGCGGATGGACTTGTTCTCAAGAATTCCCTGGAAAAATTCGGGGTCCTTGCGGCCGCCCCGCTCCCGGGGGTCCTCCACGAAGAACTCGGACTGAGACAGAGTGGTTGCGGAGAAGGTATTGGTCTCGATGATATCCGAACCAGCCTCGAGGAAGCGCCGATGAATGTCAGCGATCGTTTGCGGCTGAGTCAGCGAGAGGATGTCGCCGTTGTTGAGAAGATCCTTGGGCGCTTCCGCAAAACGAGCCCCGCGTGCGCCGGCCTCGTCGATTCCGTAGTCGCGAATGGTAGTGCCCATTGCGCCGTCGAGCAGGGCAATCCGATTGGCGAGGAGCTTTCGAAGCTCGGGAGTGGCGTCCGGCCGCATGCTGGGGCCAAGGTACGGTAGAGTTCGAGTCGCCGCAATAAACAAATCAACAAATCGGTATATGTTGATGCGTTTGGAAGATAATTGGGAAAGTGCGGTTTTAACCGGGTTTGAGCAGGATTCAGCACCTGTCGAACACCCCCACAAGAGATAGTCCCTGGTTCTGAAGCGGGACCGGCTGGGTGTTTTGCCAGAATCAGAAGACTTCCCGTTCGTATCGTTCGAGCAGTGGAGTGACGAGCGCTGAAATTTCATCGGGATCCTCGATGCTGCAATTTGCGACTTCGAGGTAGAAGACCTTGGAGCCTTTGCGGGTGACGAACAGGATGCCGTAGCGTTCCCCTTCTGTCACGAGGTAGGCGAAGCGGGACGCGTCGCCCCAGCGAAAGACACTGTTGTCCTCCTCGAGCGAGGCCACTCCTTTGTAACTGATCTTGGAACCCAGCCAGCAGCCCTCCTTGACACCCTTGGCATCGAGGACGGAGCGTTGAATAGACAACATACAATTGATCCAGAGCGCCATATCCGAGGAGTCTTCGTACATGTAATCGATGTCGACAGAGCCGTCGAGGTAGCGCTTGGTGTTCCAGGTGCCGGCTCCGGGAGTGATCTCGATCTCGTAATGTTCAGCCAGCTGTTCCACTGTCAGCACGCATGCCTTCTGGGACTCCGTGAGCGTGTAGTCACTGGTTGGAAAAAAAAGGAAGGCTACGAAGGCGGCAGAGACGAAGAGACCAATGATGCCCATGGTGATGACCATGCCGAGCGGCCTGGAAAGCCACCCCAAGAATCCGGTGCGGGGCGGAGGGAGGGGAGGAGCAGGTGAAGGGGTGGAAGTCATTTTAGGTCATAGCATGCCCGGGTTGAAGGTGGCGTCAATCACCCGGAATAAGACGATTGACTGGGGCGGGGCTGCGGTAATCTCCCCGGTGCAAGAGGAGGAGACCGGGTCTCCAACAAGGTTGTTGGTGAGCGCCCGGTTGTCTGGCCAGAGGGGATGCGGGAAGTGTCTCGACAGCCTCCACGCTTACTTGCCCGGCAGAGCACGGACCGGGCCCACCGAGATCCCCCCGTCCACGAGGATGGTCTGCCCGGTTACATAGGCGCTGGCGTCGGAGGCGAGCCAGACGAGGGTTCCGTCGAGGTCGCCGGGTGAACCGGGTCGGTCGAGCGGAATGCGTTCCCGGAGATAGTCAACCCAGCCCTGATCCTCATACATGACCTTGTTCTGCTCGGTGCGGAACCAGCCGGGAGCGAGGCAGTTCACCGTGATGCCGTGAGGGCCCCAGTCGTGGGCCAGGCTCATGGTAAGCTGTTTGACCCCTCCACGGCTGGCTCCGTAAGGGGCCAGACCGGCGTAGCCTGCCACGCAGGTCACCGAGCCCATGTTGATAATGCGACCGTAGCCACGGGCGGTCATCCGCCTGGCGTGGGACTGGGCTACGAAGAAGAGGCCACGAAGGTTGGTTTCGAGGACGAGGTTCCAGTCATCCCAGGTCACGTCGAGGGCCGGCTTCCGCACGTTGCACCCGGCATTATTCATGAGGATGTCTATCTTTCCGGTCATTTCCCAGGCCCGGGCGGTCGCTTCCTCGATACTATCCTGCTCGCGGACATCGAGTGGCAGGAGCCAGGCCCGGCGACCCAGGCTCTCGATCTCGGACCGGGTTTCCTCAAGAGGGGCGTCGGCCCGGCGGCTCGTGATGACCACGTCGGCGCCGGCACGGGCGAGGGCGAGGGCGAATCCTTTTCCCAGCCCCCGGCTGGCTCCGGTCACGAAGGCGGTCTTACCTGTAAGATCGAAATTGCTCATGATTGCAAGAAATGTGGGGGTGAGGGGGTGTGTCTTTCCTTATCCTCTGGCCGGGTGGCCATTCTAATCTGGTTGAAGGATTACCTTGAGGAGGGACTCCTCGCCGCCGTGCAGTCGCTCGAACCAGGATGCGCCCTCCGAAAGGGGAGCGATCCGGGAGGTGAGGGCCTTCACGTTGATTTCCCCGGCGGCGATGGCTTCGAGGGCCTCCGGGTATTCCCCGTTTATCGCGCAGGAGCCGACGACGTCGAGCTCCCGGGTGACCACGGACTGGAGGGGAAAGTCGACGCTGGGAGCAAGGTTTCCGACGAGGCAGACGCGTCCCCCCTTCCGGGCCGCCTCAATTGCCAGTTGGACGGTGGGAGTAATGCCGACTACTTCCATGACGACATCGGCACCCTGCCCGTAGGTGAGGCGACGAATCTCATCCAGAAGATCCTCACGGTCTGAGCGCAGGGCGGCACTCGCTCCAAGCTCCAGCGCGAGCTCAAGGCGGTCATCAGCGAGGTCGACCGCGATGATGTTGTCGCAGCACTCGCGATTGAGGGCTTGAATCACGAGGAGGCCGATCAGGCCTGCGCCTACCACCACGGCACAGTCCCCCGACTGGATATCGACCCGGTTGACGGCATGGAGTGCGACTGAGACCGGTTCCGCGAAAGCGGCCTCCTCGAAGGGGACGGCGTCCGGCACAAGGTGACAGATGCGAGCGGGCACGACTACGTATTCGGCGAAGGCGCCCGGACGGGAAAAGTCCGGGGTGGAGACACCGAGGACTTCGCGATTCTCGCAGAGATTGACGTGGCCGGACCTGCAGTAGTCGCACACGCCGCAGTAGATTGTGCTGTCGAAGGTCACGCGGTCGCCCTCGCCCCAGGCGGTGACGTTTGCTCCACATTGAGCAACGACTCCGCTCGCTTCGTGGCCCATGATGATGGGGGGAATGCGCCGACCGCTGCTTCCGTCCATGCCGTGGATATCACTCCCGCAGATTCCACAGGCCTTCACCGCAATCAGGAGATCGTCCGGTCCGGGTTCGGGAACTGCCCTGTCGACCAGTTCGAAGGTGGAGGCGTCAGTGAGTTCCAGGGCTTTCATGGATGGGAGGGTGGAGTTGGTAGCGTCCGGGCCGCTGCTTGAAAAGGACGGGGAGCATTACTCGCCCCTGAAATCGTAGCAGATGATCCGTGGCGGCTGGCGGGTAAGGAAATCGCCCTCGTTCTGGGAGACGTAGAGCAGGCCCTGGGACAGGGTGGGGAGGGTCCAGCTTGAGCGAGCGGCGAAGAGACGGGCTTTCTGAACGATTTTCGCGCCCTCGGGGTTGACCTTCAGTTCGGCAAGCACGCCGTCTTCGCCGAGGCAGAAGATCCGGCCGTCGGCCTGAAGAAGGCTTCCACGGAAGAGGCCGTGAATGCGGCCCCCGTCCCGCCACTGCATGTCCTCTTCCCAGAGGATCCTGCCGGTGTCGGCATGCGCACACTTGAACTGGGTATCGGGAATGTTGCGGCCCGCGAAGCCGTAGAGGTGGCCGTCGATATGGAGAGGCATCATCCAGTGCATTCCGAACCAGCGCTCTTTCCAGACCACCCTGGATTTGAGTTTTTTGTCAAACTCAAGGACCACCCCGCCGACCCCGTAGCAGTCACCGAGGTAGACTCGTTTGTCGCTAAGGATGAGCGGAGAGGAAGCCAGGACCGATTCGTATTTGTCGGCCCGCCAGGGAAAGCGGTCGTAAACTTTACCCGATTTCACATCGATTACGAGGAGGCCACCATGCGGAGGGCGGCTCTCGCCTGCTGCCGCGACTACGGCGCAGGGAACGCCCTGCAGGGTGGCAATCGTAGGCGAGGCGTAACTGGCTCCCCATGTGTCTTTCACTTCCCAGATGGTCTTGCCGTCCTTGATGGAAAGGGCTGCGACGCAGACCCCGTCCCCCTCGCGGGCAGCCTTGCCGCCGATGTTCAGGATGATCCGGTCCTTCCAGACCGAGCTCGGGTTTGGGCCATAGCCGAAGAAGTAGGTGGGGATATTGTAATCCTTGCGCAGGTCGCGCTTCCAGATGATGTCGCCAGACTTGAGATCAAGGCAGTGCATCATACCCGTGACTCCGGTTACGTAGAGGCGGTCCTCGTGCACGACCGGGCTGGAGCGGGGCCCGGGACTGAAGCCGTAGCGGTCGACGTAGCTGACGGGATACTTAACCCTCCACTGCCGCTTTCCAGTGTTGGGATCAAGGCAGTCGATGGCTTCCTCCCCGGTGCCGGTGACGTTGGCATGATTCAGGCGATGGAAGTAGAGAAGCTTCCCGTCGACCACGATTGGACTCGAGTATCCCTCCCCGGTTTCCAGTTCCCACACCTTCCGTGGGCCGCCCACGGGCCATTTTCCGAGGAGCTTGGTCTCCCTCGAGGTGGCATTGTCGCGGGCGCCCAGGAAGCGTGGCCAGTCTTCCACCACGGCTCCCTCGGGGAGGGGCTTGGGAGCAGCGTGGAAGGTGAGCTTGAGATCCTGGCCGGAAGCGAGGACAGCCAAGCACAGCAGGGCGAGAGAGATGCTGAGAGGGGCCGGGTTCATGGGTGATGCGGGTTCATCACGAGAGTCCCACGCGAAAAATCCAGCGTCCAGACGCAATGAAAGAGAGAGGGAGTGCGATTCCTGTGAGGAATCACTTGATTTTCGTCGTCCTCGCCCCTAAGCCTCCCGCCCACTGCGAAGGAAACCTCCTCATGCTCGGGTGGCGGAATTGGTAGACGCGCTAGATTAAGGATCTAGTGGGGTAATACCCGTGGGGGTTCGAGTCCCCCCTCGAGCACTTTTTATATCAATGGGTTGCGGTGGACGTTTTTGTTAGAGGGCGCCGTTTTTATTTCCCTCCTGCCCTTAAAACGCGGGTTCCTCAGGCGGTGCGGCTTGTCAATATCGCCGCAGGAAGGGCGGCGAAAAGGGCCGCGCAAAACGGCGCAACCCTCCGATTCCGGGGTGCCTCCGCTCCCGGGTCGCCACAAAGCGGGTGCTGCGAAACCAGCACCTCCTGAAACAGAAAACCGCCCGGATTTATTCGACCAGGCCGGCTTAAGATCCCGGGCAGGACGCGGGCTTTTTCAACCTTCCAAACACCATGAAGGTGACAATGATTCGCCGCTCCCCGCCCGGTCCCGATTCACTCAGCAATGGAGATTAGATGGTCCTGCAACAGCATCTTGGGGCAGCGGACATTCCTGAGCCGCCCCGGGTTCGCCAGAATCGGTTCAATGGCCTTAATCCGACGCTGCAAAAATTCGTGAGCCGCGCTCGCCGGTCGGGCAGCTTCTCCAAGTGCCGCGGCTTCCTTGCTCTCGGCCACCTCAAGCGCCCGCTGCCGGTCGATTGGCTCATTCAGCGCGTGGCGCAAGATGGTGAGGACAACGCCCCCTTCGACGCGCCAGCATCGCTCCCTGAGCGCGTTCAAGCTCTGGGCAAGGGCCTCGGCGCCTCGATCTGCGCTGGGGCCTCTACGCGGTCCTGGGAAAGCTTTAGCAGGGCCTTTAAATCGCCCGTGGCGACCGCTGCTTTGTCGCTGTCCTGAATTCTACGGGCCGCGAGCAGACGTTCGGCATTCTTCTCCTGTTCGGCTTGGATTTCGGCGAGCTGTGAGCAGAACGCTTCGAAATCCTTCCTTTCGCCCTTCGCGGTCACCGCTGATTCCCCCACGGTGGTAGACGGCAAGATCTGCATGGAGCTTCCCCCGGACGAGGGAGCCTTCTTCTACCGCTTCCGCATTGAGTAACACCCCGGCCGCCACAAGCCCCGTGCCGCTAGGGGGAAACGCCGGCAGCGTGACACATTTCGCGCTGCCTTTGCGCGTGACCCTAGGATGAAATGCTATTCGGAATCCTCTGCAGGACATGTAACCGGACGGATTGCTCTAGCTCAGGAACAGACTACGCCTCCCCCGGTAGCCACAAGCGGCCAGGTCTTGCTCAATACGGGGAATAGCTTCTAACCATGCAAGGCAGTGAGTAAATCAGCAGAAAACGCGACTAGGTGGATCGGTGGGTGTGTTGTTGGAGCCCTGGGAGTCATTTTCGTTTTTGTTAGTCTTGCTGTTGGTTGTTCCAGTGTGCTGTTTGGGAATGATCCGGCCACAACAGTCTTGGAATTCTGGACATTATTAGGCGTGGGATTTGTTTTCAGCGAATATGGAGCGGTCGTGGGTGCTGGGGTAACCCTCCTAATCTTTTTGCGTATCCAACGAAGGCGAAAATTGAATGCCTCCCCCGAACCTGAAAAGGATCACTACTTGAAGGAGTCCGGATTAAGACATCGAGAGTCCCCGGGCAAGAAACCTAGTCCATCCTCGCTGAGCGATGCTGACGTTGAGCAACTCCTCAAAGAGGCTGTTGACATGGAACCATTGGAAATGCGAGGCGGCCTCTTTTACCTGAACGACGAACCATTCAGCGGGTGGGTAAAGGAGATGTATGATTCGGGGCAAGCGGAGGTAATCGTGCGATTGAAAGACGGCAAACGGGATGGCCTTGCTATGTTTTGGGGCGAGAACGGCCAGAAGAAGGGAGAGGGCTTCTACAAAGACGGCGAGCTGATTTCCGGGAAATACTGGAACAGCAAAGGCGAGGAGGTTGAGACGGCAGAAGAGGCCTTGGAATAACCTCACTCCGCCCAGATTCGCTTCCAGGCGTCTCCCGCCACAACGCCCGATTGTCGCTTGCCGGGGCCGTGACTGCTGTAGTCTCGGGGTGTGTCAGGCCGGTAGTTGACAGGAAAGGCTCCTCCGAACCCGCTCCAGCATGTCCTGTAGTTCCGGCTTCACGAGCAGGTCCGCTGCTGCTGAGGCTTTGATCCATTTCCTTTGACGAAGCCTGCTCTGGGGCCACTCTCCCATGTTCTCTTTCACCTCCAGTCCGTAGACGGAGACCTCGCAGATCTGTCCGTTTTTCAGGCGTCGATAGCGTCCCACCGGCGAGGTGCTGAGTTTGCCTGTGACCCCGGCCTTTTCATGGGCCGCATGTCTGGCCGTTTCCTTTTTGTCGACTCCCTGTATCGATGCCTTTGGAAATCCCCAGCGTTGTTTCTTTCGCGAGGTAATCAGACAGATCATGAGGCCATCGCGGGTCACCTTGTAGGGGAGCGCGCTGGCTTGGTTGAGTGCAAAGGGATCTCCTGACGTTGGGCGCTCCAGGGATGGGATGCTCCGATTCATGCTTTGTTTGTATGCTGTTTCTGTGCCAAGAAACTAAGTTGTGTGAAACATTTCTGACACAGAGGCTCCCCTCGAGGGGGGCAGGGCATTTGCATACAGCAGTGATTCCTTGTCTGTTGCCCGGGCAATCCCGGCAGTGCGACGGATGTCCCGGTCAAATTACCCCGGTTTCTCCCCGGTGTCCGCCTGAATGGCTTTTATGATTCCCGGGTCCCGGGTGACCAGAACGGGAGGGAGTCCTCCGGCGGTGAGATAGCGATTGTAGCGCCCCCATCCTGACTCCCCCTCCGCTTCTGAGCAGGTGGCCTCAACAATGCGGATGGGCCCCGATTTCGGACAGGGAACGTTCCAAACGAGTGGCAGGGGACAATGAGGTGTTCATTGGAAGAGTGCCGACCTGGAATCTCGAGCTGCCCCCGGATAGAAGAGCGTTACGAAGGAAGGGTTGTGGAGAGGGGAATGTGGTGGATTTATTCTGGGTTGTCGCCAGCGCCTGTAGCAGACTGCAGCCATGAAGATCCTTCTCTTCCTGGCGATCATTGTTCTCCCTTCTTTCTCTTTCGCCGGTGGCTCGGTCACGTGGAAAGAGGTTCAGGAAGTTCTCGCCAAGAAGCCGAAGCTTAAGAAGCTGATAGAGGCAACCTTCGAAATCGAGAAAGATGGGGATGCAATCCGCCTTGGTCGACAGTTCGAGAACCTCGGCGGCCTCCGCATTGCTCCATACCGCTTCAAGGCGACTGCGAAGGATGGTTCGGTGTTCCTTCTCACCATCAATAGCGAAAAGACCTTCGTGCTCGGGGATGGGACCGCACTGGATACAGGAGACGAACGCATGTTCAAGGCGGACAAGCTGATCGAGGTTCCCACCGGCTTCTCAGTCGAGATCGAGCTCCCCGTCGCCGAGTAGGCAGCGCTCCCTGCCTGACGGTCTCCCGGAGGAAGTCATCTTGTGGGGTAGTACTGTTGTTCCGAGACCTTGGTTTCCCTCGTTCAGGATGCTTTCACCACCAGTAATGATAGCAGGCAGGTATTCTGCGGGCACGGCAGGTGAATCATGAGGCTGTCTGAAAAGGGATGCCGGAATGGGTCCGTGACACGGAGGGTCCAGAGAAACCGTTCAGCGGAATAATTCGGTTTGAAGGAGAACCGATGGGATGCTGGAAACAAGGGGCCCTGAGTCTCCTGAATTTCAAAAGAGCCCCTGCTCCGGGGGCTCCATGGAATACCTCCTGGATTCGTCCGAGCCTCGAGGGAGCCCTTGTGGGAATGGTCCCGGGAGGATTCGGGGTGCTAGGGCCGAACCGGGGTTGACCGGTCTGGGACTTTCCCGGCATGGTAGTTTCGCCATGGAAGTCAGTCCCCGGATCCCCGGCATGTGGGCACGGATAGTTGCAGCCGTGATCGCGGGGCTGGTATTGAGTGGGTGCCAGGAGCAAGGGGAGGAGTCTGCTCAGAGCGCGGCGGAAAAACGTGCCAATCCTGCTGTTCTCGTCCGTGACGGCGTGGCGGTGGTGCCCGGACGACAGGCGGGTCGGAGAAGCTTGGACGATCCAAGTGCGGACGGATGGGAGACGGAGGTTATTCACGATCTCCTTAAGAAGAAGCTCGGGAAGCTGGCCGAGCTGATTGTGGCGGAGGAGTTCTCCGTGGAGTTGCAGGCACCCCTTGTGGCGGAGGAAATCGAGAGCTCGGCCCTGGTGCCGTCCGACCTGGAGACGATCTCGAACTCAAGTGGAGTGATGGTCCGCCGGGGGAAGGCCGCCGTCGAGATGGAGCTGAAGGGATCACGCGCTTTCGCCTCCGCCCTGCAGGTGATGCGGGAAGCGCTGGGCGGGAAGCCGCAGGCTCGCCGCTGTGCGTTCAAGGTGGTCACGATCGAGCGGGAAGGGACCCGCGTTACGGCAGGGCTGGTGGTGGAAAGTGCGCGGAGTGATGAAACCAAGGTGGTTGAGCAGCACGCAGAGTGGTCGACCAGCTGGCGTCTTCATGCTGATGGCGGGGATATCGAGCTGATGACCGTCCTGGTCGGGCGGTTTGAGCAGAGTGAGGCGCGGCGGACGTTGTTCAGCGAGTGCAGCGAGTCGATCCTCGGAGGGAATGAAAGTTATCGCAAGCAGTTGATCCGTGGTTATCCGCACTGGCTGGAGCGTATCCAGGACACGCGGCAGATGACCCTTCTGGGCACACCGGGCGTCGCCCTCGGCGATGCCAATGGAGATGGGTTGGATGATCTCTACCTCTGCCAGCCAGGTGGGCTGCCGAACCGGCTCTATCTGCAACAGGCGGATGGGAGCCTGCGGGACACTACCGAGGAGTCGGGGACAGGGTGGGTGGAATCGTCGCGCAGCGCCCTCCTGGTAGATCTCGACAACGACGGGGACCAGGACCTGGCCGTGGCGACCTATGCGCGGTTGGTATTGGCCCGCAACGATGGGAGGGGCAGGTTTGAAGTGGCTGCCGTACTCGAGATCGGAATCGGGGCGATGGGAATCTCGGCGGTGGATTTCGACGACGACCGCGATCTCGATCTCTACGTATGCCACTACAGCCGGGGCGATCTCGACCTCGAGGCCGGGGCCACGGTGATTGGGTCGGGTGGGCAGTTTGTCTATCACGACGCCAACAACGCGGGACGCAACTATTTCTTCCGGAACGAGGCAGTGGGAACGGAGTGGGATTTCCGCGATGTCACCGAGGAGTGTGGTCTCGACGTCAACAACCGCCGCTTCAGCCTGGCAGCGGCGTGGGAAGACTACGACAACGACGGTGACCAGGATCTCTATGTGGCCAATGATTTCGGTCGCAACAACCTCTATCGTAATGAGGGCGGCAGCTTCACTGACATCGCGGCGGAAGTGCAGGGGGAAGATCGCGCATCGGGTATGTCGGTTTCCTGGGGGGACATCAATCGCGATGGCTTGATGGACCTCTACGTGGCCAATATGTTCTCGGCGGCGGGGAACCGGATCGCGCCGCAGACCGGATTCAGCCCGGGATCATCGGAGGAGGTGCGCGACGCCCTCCTGCGCTTTGCGCGGGGCAACACGCTGCTTGTGCAGGAGAAGGGGCGGTTCGCGGATGTGAGTGAACCACTTGGGGTTACGATGGGTCGCTGGGCGTGGAGCTCGATGTTCGCCGATCTTAATAACGACGGCTGGGACGATCTCCTCGTGGCCAACGGCTACATCACCACCCCGGACACCGGGGACTTGTGAAGTTTCTTCTGGCGACAGGTCGTGTCGCGCTCGCACGAGGCCACTCCGGGTTCGCCCTCGCAGGCGCACGTCGATCTTTCCCAGATGATGAAGCGAGGGAGGTCGTGGAGTGGCCGGGAGAGGCACTGTGCGTATCTCAACCTGGGCAGGCAGGAAGATGGAAGGATGGCTCGTTTTGCCAATGTTTCTGCCGTAAGCGGAATCGATTTTCCGGAGGACGGGCGTGCCCTCTGCCTCGTTGACTGGGATCACGATGGCGACCTCGACTTCTGGCTTTCCAACAGAACTGCACCCCAGCTGCGTTTTTTACGGAACGATAATGCCGGGGGTAACCACTACCTTGGGTTGCGACTGCGGGGGAAGACGGGTAATCGGGATGCGATTGGTGCGCGGGTGGAGGTGTCCGTGCCGGGGCGCGACGTTCCCATTCTCAGAACCGTGCGGGCGGGTGACGGCTATCTGGCTCAGTCGAGCAAGGATGTTCTGATCGGGCTGGGTGAATCCGAAGCGGCAGTGCGAGTGACAATTCGCTGGCCGGGCGGAGTGGTACAGGAGATACCGGATGTCCCGGTGGACGAGCACTATGTGGTGAGCGAGGGAGAGGCTCCAGTAGAGTGGGTCCGGCCTGATGGCGAGCTGGTGCTGAGGCCATCCCGGCCGGAGGCGGCCCCAGATACCTCCAACGTGCGCATACCGATGGTCACCCTCCTGAAGGTCCCGGAGATGAAGTACCGGAAGACCGACGGTGGGGAAGGGATCGTGCCGGTGAGGGGCCGGGCAACATTACTCAACCTGTGGGCGAGTTGGTGCGCGCCGTGCCTGACGGAATTGGAAGAATTCAGGGAGCGGCACGAGGCGCTCCGAAAGGCCGGGCTCGAGGTCGTCGCCCTGGCGGCGGACGGGGTGGGGGAAGCCCCGGGGGAATGGGGGGACGTGCAGCGGGCGGCCGCGCGGGCCAGATTTCCCTTCGCTGTGGGTGGAGCCAATGAACACATCCTCACGATCCTGGAGAGGCTCCACGTAAGGCTCACCCCGATGGAGTTGAAGCTCGTCATTCCCATCAGTCTCCTGATCGATGAGCAGGGTCGCCTTGCGGTAGTTTACAAGGGAACTCCCGGCGTGGACCGGATTCTTGCTGATCTGGCCCACTCGTCTCGGCCCCGGGCGGAGCGGTTGCGCACTTCGCTGGGTCTCGGCGGCATCTCCCTTGCGTCTTCGCATGTCAGTGTCGCGGAAGCGTCCGACCAGCTGGAGATCACGCAACGATTCCAGTTTGCCCAGGACCTGTGGCATGGTGGCTACCTTGAGAGCGCGGCCGTGCACTATGCGGAAACGCTGAAACTCAGTCCTGAGTTCGTGGAGGCGATCAACAACCTGGGACTTGTTTACGCCCGCATGGGGGATCACTCAAGGGCGGTCGCTACCTATCGCCGGGCTCTTGAGGTGCGGGAGGACTACGCAGTTGCCTACCTCAACCTGGGTCTCTCGCTCGATGCGCAGGACCGGGAGATCGAAGCACGTTCAAACTTCCTCAAGGCGTTGCAGCTGGATCCCGAACTACCCACGGTCAACGATGCGTTAGGACTTTTGCACGCCAGAAAGGGGGAGCTGGCACTTGCCCGGGACTACTTCCGGGCCGAGACAGTGGTCAATCCAGACTTTGCGGAGGGATTCAATCACCTCGGACTAATTCATCTCTCGCTCAACGAAGCGCAGGGCGCGGTGGGGCCCCTGCAACAGGCAGTTGCGTTGGAGCCCACGAATGCGGATGCCTGCAACAACCTGGGATTGGCCTACAAGCGCCTGGGGAAACCGGGTGAGGCAGGTGAGGCTTTCCGGATGGCGGTGAAGGCAGCGCCCCGCTTCGTGCCGGCCCTCATCAACCTCGGGATTCATTTGGCCGATCACGGTAACCTGGAAGATGCCGAGAAGCGCTTCCTGGAGGCCTTAAAGGAGAGCCCGGGCTCCACGATGGCGCAGCGCCAGCTGGCCCGCGTTCGGCAGCTCCGGGGGCAGGGCCGCTAGGGCTTCTCGATGAGGAACCTTCGCTCGCCACTCGTGGCGGAAGCGACGGACTCCGAGCCGTCCGGCCAGCGTACGGCGATAGACATCGGGGTGATTTTGTCGTCTGCGGTGGTAAAGGTGAAGAGAGCGGGCGACTGCGAGAGATAGCCAGATCCGGCCCGGATCTCGCCGGTTTGCCGGGAGCCGTCGCTCAGCGTTATCGAGAGTCGGGCTCCGATACCACGCGAATTGCCCTTGTTTCCGCGTAGCATGACAGTGAAGGGAGCGCTTCCGCCGCTACGGATGAAGGTGCGCATCGGGCCGTCATTGACTGCCACCGCGAGGTCGAGGAGCTGGTCGCCATCGAGGTCGGTGACCGCCACGCTCTTGGCGTCCTCGGGAATCAGGATGCCGCTTTGAGCCGGCCAGAGAGGAGCGAAGGCTCCCTTGCCATCCCCTGCCAGGAGCACCCCCAGACCGTTGTTCATCGGGCGGGTTTCGATCTGGGGACCAAAGAAATTCTGGGCTAGAAAGAGGTCAGGATTGCCGTCGCCGGTGGCGTCGAAAATGGTGGAGCCAAAGGAAGGAGAGGCCTGAGCGAGGCCGGGCAGGGGCCGGAAGGTGAAGCGGGCTTTGCCATCATTGAAAAAGATGCCGGTAGCGAGGGTGTTTGCCTCGATCTGCAGGGAGTTCTCCAGCTTGTTCGTAGGGTATATTTCGGGAAGAGTCGACTTGGCAAAAGCGTGGAAGCTCTTGAGCTTCTGCCCTACGAAGGGCATGGCGTTGCGCGAGCAGCTGAAGCCGCGGTGCGGGTAGCACACGCCGTCTTCGAAGCCCGCTTCCACGATGCGGTTGCGGCCGGTTCCCTCGAAATCGCCGTAGAAGAGAATCTCGGGAGCCTTGGGGCTGGCCTTGTACTTGGTGTTCAGCCCGAAGTTGGTGGCGAGGTAGTCGAGGTCGCCGTCGTTGTCCACGTCGGCGGCATTTATTCCGGTCCACCAGCCCAGCACTTCTGACAGGCCGGCCGCCTCGGTCTGGTCGACGAGTTTCCCCTTTTCATTGCGGAAGAAGCGGACCGGACCCCACTCGGTGCTGACGAGCAGGTCGATCCAGCCGTCGTTATCGGCGTCAGACCAGACTGCGCCGGTCACAAGGTGGCGCTGGAGAAGAGCAGGAGACTTGAAGGCCACGTCGCTGAAGCTGCCCGCGCGGTTCTCGAGGAGCTTGCTACGGGAGGCGTTCGGATAGGCGCCGGGGAGCACGCGCCCACCCACGAAAAGATCGAGGTCACCATCGCGGTCATAGTCAGCGGCGGTCACCACGCTTCCGCTTTGCGGATCGAGGGGCACCGCGCCGAACCTGGCCGGGGCGAAGTTCCCCGAGCCGTCATTGAGATACAGGCGATCGGTATAGGCCCCGTTGGTAGGCGGCTGTTCCACGCTTCCGCTGACCACGAAGAGGTCGAGGTCGTCGTCACCGTCAAAGTCGAAGAAGAGGGCACCTTGATCTTCGCTGAGCTTGTGACCCTCCGCAGCGGTGAACGGGTTGGCCCTGAATCTGCCCTGGCCATCATTAACGATCAGGGTGCCCACGTATCCCGAGCAACCACCGAGGTAGAAGTCTTCGTCTCCGTCCCCATCGATGTCCCCGCAGGCCAAACCGGGGCCCCATTGGGACTGTCGATTCGGCAGGAGGGGCTGCAGATTGAAGTCGTCGAAGGGCATTTCCCAGTGCCGGGCAGCGGCTAGCGCGTCGCTGGAGCGGAAGAGAGGCGGTGGTTGGTTCTCGATTTCCGGTTGGGGGGTCCTGGCTTCACCTTGGGAAAACGTGTAGGTCCGGTTGACGGCAAGATTTTCGTAGCGGGATACAAGTCCCCCCGGCCAGTTGATGGTGAGTTCCTCGATGATTTTGCTTTCGCCGAGGCCAAAGTGAAGGAGGCCCTCGTCGCAGGAACAGTAGCCGCGCATGGGATTGAACTGACGGATTTGCTCGCCCGCCGTGGTGCGCACCTTGAGCGAGGCCCCGATTGCACTTTGATTGCCTCCGGAACCGCGGAGTCGAATAACCACGCGGTTGCCATCCTGCAGGTCGTTACGGAAAATCCCGGGAGCTTCGTCGAGGTTGGCCACGGCGAGGTCGAGATCCCCATCGCCCTCAAGATCGAACCAGGCTGCGCCGTAGCTCATGCCCAGCATGCCCAGGCCCCAGGAATCACTGGCATTTTCGAACTTGAGACCACCCAGATTGCGGAAAGCGAGGTTTTTCTCGGGACGGGCAGGCGTGTCCTCGTAGAGGTCCCACTCGGTGTTACCGTGAAGTTTCTTCAGATCGAGGGGCTTGTCGGAGTTGTTGAAGCTGCGGGTGATGCCGTTGGTGAGGAAGACATCGAGGCGACCGTCACAGTCGAGATCCCCGGCTTTCACGGCCCAGGTCCAGTCCGAGTAGGCCAGTCCGGAGGAGAAGGCGGTCTCAAGAAAACGACCCCTGCCGGTGTTTACATAGAAGCAGTTCCGCATGTACTGGGGAGGGTCTGCGGTCTGCATGAACCAGTTGTTGACCCCCATGTTCCCCATCGTGGTCTTGGACTTGTAGTGAGTGGTCCCGGCCATGTCGGCTACCAGAAGGTCCATGCGCCCGTCATTATTGAAGTCGCCGCAGTCCGCTCCCATCGTGAACCAGGTAGTATGGGCGAGTTGTTGACGGGCTACCTCCGTAAAGCTCCCGTTGCCATTATTGCGGTAGAGGAGATCAGGGTCCTGGAAGTCATTGCCCACGTAGAGATCCGGAAGACCGTCGTGATTAAAGTCCCACCAAGTGGCGGAGTTTCCGTGAAATCGACCGTCCGAGATTCCTGCCCGGTGAGTGACATCCACGAAGCGCCCGCCATCATTGCGGAGCAGCTTGTCCTTTGCGCCAACGTTGTTGACCTGCTTATTGTTCCCCTGGACGGTCACGCCGTAGTAGTCCGCGAACTCGGGGAGAACCTGGAGCTTGCCATTCTTGAAGACAGTGATCGGACGCTTGGGCCGTCCGCCAGACCGGTAGAAACGCTGAGCAAGAAGGTAGACGTCCAAGTCGCCGTCGAGGTCGTAGTCCGCGAAGGCAGGCATGAGGTAGGCCCCCTGCTGGTCGAGTCCGAAACGGGCGGCCGATTCCGTGAAGCGGCCGTTACCGTCGTTGAGAAAGAGCTGGTTGGGAGCGCTGTAGTTGCAGACGTAGAGGTCGAGGTCACCGTCGGAATCCAGGTCAACAGCGGCCACACCGGCGCCCCATGAGTCGCCGCCTCCGACGCCGGCAGGATCCGTAATGTCCTCGAATTTGCCCGCTCCCATGTTGCGGTAGAGCCGATTCGAGCGCGGTCCGGAGACGAAGTAGAGATCGCAACGGCCGTCGCTGTCGAAGTCGCCCGCGGCCAGTCCACCTCCCGCGAAGGCCGAGGTGTAGAGGCGCTTGAGAGGATGGCTGACATCGATGGGATTGACCGAAAAGATTCCGGTCAGAGTCGCGGGCAGCGACACAAACAACTGCTTGGGATCTCCTGACTTTGAACGGTCAGCGAGTTTCTGCGAAGCTGGTGCGGCCCAGCCCCCGGTCCAGAACAGCGAGCCTGCCAGGATAAGAAAGCGAGCCGGAGAGCCATGAGAAATGCGCATTATTCCAAGTATTTATGGGGGCCTAGGTCATCGTCCGCACTGGCGATGTCAATTCAATCTTGATGAGCTCGTCATGCAGCTCTGCAAGGTTCTAAAAGGATCATTCCTATGTGCCATGCTTATCATGCCGAATGAACTTGCCAGATCACGGAGGTTGCGTCGTAATCGGCAGGCTCATGAAAATTCAAACCCAATTTATCGCACTCGCGGGAATTTCCATGGCGCTTTCCAGTACGCTCACTGCAGCGGTCGTCGTGGATATTGATGCCACTGGGATCGCGGCTGGTGGCGTTGGAGCGCTGAACAACGCGGGGACTGCCGGGAACTTCACCTCTCTGATCGGTAACGCCAGCACCACGACTCACCCGAGGAATGACGGGGCTGGCACCGTGCAGGGGATTGCGTTCGCGAACAACAAATTCAAATCCGCCAACAGCATGGCTGCATCCGGGATTTCGGGCAATCAGGCGCACACTGTGGCAGCTTGGGTCTGGAACTCGGCCATTGGCAGCGAAGAGGCAATCATTTCCTGGGGCCACCGGGGAGGTCCGGATGGTGCGAACATGGGGCTTCACCAGGGGACCCACCCGAGTTTCGGTGCGGTGGGGCATTGGGGTTCCCCCGACATAGGCTTTGGAAACGACGGTGCCGACATCAATGACACCATCGGGCGCTGGGCGCACCTCGCTTATGTCTATGACGGGTCCGGAAGCCAGAGAGTCTTCATTGACGGGGTTCTCAGCAACACCGAAAGCGGGATCAGCCTGAACCCGCACCAGACGTTCGATGACGGCTCCGCGACCCACATCTACCTCGGTTCGGAGAGTGTTGCGGGAAATGATAACAGCACCCCCATTCCCTTCAGCGGGACCATTGCCCGCTGGTATGTCACCGACACAGCCCTCAGCGATACGGACGTAGCGGGCTTGTTCGGTGCTCAGGCCGCCCAGTTTATACCGGAGCCGAGCAGTGCCGTTCTGGGAATGCTAGGGTTGTTGACCCTGCTCGGGCTTCGCCGCCGCCGCTAGAACGCGGCAGGTTTGTTTCTTGATCAAGGGGCGGCATATTTTTGCCGCCCTTTTTTCGAGGGGACAGGACCGAAGAGGCGATCCCCGTGGATCTCCCTGCTCCCGCACCCAGTTCCCTTCTTTTACTCCAAGAATTATGTTGAAAACGCGATCAATCCTCTCCCTCTGTGCGCTACTCACCCTGACCATCAGCACGTTCCGATCACCGGCAGCGGTCGTGGTCGACGTAGACGCCACCGGCCTTGGCCTCGTCGACGGAACTGCCGTCGACACCCTGGCGAATCCCGGCACCGCTGGTGACTTCACCGCCCTCATTGGCACTCCGGTCACGCTGAGCCAGCCCTCTAACGACAATCCTGACATACAGGTCCAGGGGCTGTATTTCAGGGGGCAGAAGATGAAATCAGCGGTCGACATGGTGACCGCGGGGATTGCTGGAAACCAGGCCTACACGGTCCAGGCGTGGGTGTGGAATGCGCGCATCGACAACGAGGAGGCGATCATATCGTGGGGCCATCGCGGAGGGCCTAACGGCTCTAACATGGGGTTCCACCAGGGAATCCACTCGAGTTTCGGAGCGGTGGGGCACTGGGGTGGACCCGATCTGGGCTACGGGGGCTTAGGCGCCGACATCGTTGCCACCACTGGGCGATGGGCCCATCTGGCCTACGTCTATGATGGAGCCAGCAACCAGAAGGTCTACATCGACGGGGTATTGAGTAATTCCGATGTGACCGGTATTGCTGCCCTTGTTCCTCACGAAACCTTCAATGATGGCTCGGCCACCCACATTTTCATCGGATCGGAAAGTGAAGCCGCAGATGAGACCGGTGTTCCGATTGCCTTCAGCGGGATCATTGCAAAGGTGCAGGTTCAGGATGTGGCCTTGAGTGATGAAGAAGTGCAGGCCTTCTTCGATGAGACAAAGACCACCTTCATTGGTGGGGTGGCTCCCGTCGACAGCGACAATGATGGTATCCCGGATGCCATCGAGGACCTTTACGCCTGCATGGACAAGAATGTCGCCGATGCCGACGTGGACCTGGAAGCGGATGGTCTTACCAATGCGGAAGAGATCGCCGCTGGAACCGATCCCTGCAATGCCGACTCGGACGGCGACAACGTGAATGACGGGGACGAGCTCAACCGCATGGATGGGGGGCAGCCGGCTCCAACGGATCCGTTGAACCCAGATACCGACGGGGACGGATTAAATGACGGTGCGGAGACCGGCACCGGAGTAAACAATGGTCCTTCCGACGCCGGGACCGATCCCTTGGTGTCTGATGGCGACGGGGATGGCCTCCCGGACGGCGAGGAGCTGGATGTGGGGACTGACCCCTTTGATGACGACAGCGACGACGATACCTGGACTGACGGAGAAGAAGTGGCTGCTGGGACCGACCCCAATGATCCGAACGATGCTCCTAATGTTGATGCTGACGCGGTGGTGGTAGTTGATGCAACTACGCTGGGACTCAATGACGGGGTGACGGTGAACGCTCTTCCGAACCCGGGAACCGCGGGGAACTTTACCGCGCTCGTCGGGGCACCGGTCACTGCCAGTCAGCCTTCGAACAACAACGCGGCTGTCCAGGTGCAGGGCCTCGAGTTTGGCGGGCAGAAGATGAAATCAGCGGTCGATATGGTCGCGGCTGGGATCTCGGGCAATCAGGCGCACACCGTGGCAGCCTGGGTCTGGAATCCGGCCATCGGTAACGAGGAGGCAATTGTATCGTGGGGGCACCGGGGTGGTCCGGACGGGAGCAATATGGGCTTCCACCAGGGAACTCATCCGAGCTTCGGGGCGGTGGGGCACTGGGGCTCCCCCGACATCGGATTTGGAAACGAGGGTGCCGATGTCAACGATACCATCGGGCGCTGGGCTCATCTGGCCTATGTCTTTGATGGGGCCGGGAGCCAGAGAGTTTATGTAGACGGGGCCCCCAGCAATTCCGAAAGCGGGATCAACCTGAATCCTCACCAGACGTTCAATGATAATTCTCCGACTCACATTTACCTCGGCTCAGAGAGCAATGCGGACAATGAGAACAGTGCGCCTATTGCGTTCAGCGGGATCATCGCCCGTGTGCATGTCTTCAAGAGGGCCTTCAGTGACGGAGAGGTGCAGAGCGCCTACGGTGCGGACAGGCTCTTTTTTGACGAAGGCGTGCTAAGTATCATCGACTCCGACAACGACGGTATTCCGGATTCAATCGAGGACTTGTATGACTGTCTCGATAAGAATGTAGCCGATGCCGACGCCGATCCGGATGGGGACGGCCTTGCAAATGGAGATGAATTGCTCAACGGAACCGATCCCTGTGATGAGGATACCGATGATGACAATATCAACGATGGCGATGAGGTGAACCGGACGAAAGATGGCCAGCCCGCACCCACCGACCCACTCCTCGCGGATACGGATGGAGACGGACTGAACGATGACGTCGAGACCGATACGGGGGTGAATAACGGCCCCAGTGACGCCGGGACAGATCCCCTTGTTGATGACGTGGATGCCGACGGATTAAACGACTCCGAGGAAATTCAGGAAGGAACCAATCCGTTCGAAGGAGACAGCGACAGCGATGGCTGGGCTGATGGGGTGGAGATCGGTTCTGGAACAGACCCGCTCGACGCCGCGAGCAAGCCCAATCTTAGGATGAGCGCCATAATCGATGTCGACGCAACTGAGATTGAAGAGGAGATTGGAACAGTGGTAACTGTCCTGCCCAATCCCGGGCGAGCGGGTGATTTCTCCACCCTGATCGGGAATGTCGAGGTAACTAAGCACTCGGCCAACGACAATCCCGCGGTGGAGATTCCGGGTATCTTCTTCAGCGGGGACGACAAGATGGTCGCGGCTGAGTCAGCCCCCTCGGTTGGCATGGTCGGTGACCACGTGCGCACGGTGCGAGTCTGGGTGTGGAATGCGGAACTCACTAATGAGGAGGCTATCGTTTCTTGGGGTCATCGCGGGGGGCCCGTCGGCTCGAACGCGGGGTATCACCACGGAACACAAGGCACCTTCGGGGCGATCGGTCACTGGGGCGGAGGCGCTGGTCCGAACGAGCCCGACGTGGCCTGGGGCACGATGAATGGGACGGATATCAACAACACGGCGGGACGCTGGACGAACCTCGCTTATGTCTATGATGGAAACGAATCCCGGGTCTTCATCGATGGACTCCAGAGTAACTTTGAAGTTCATCCTGCGGGGTTGATCAACACCCATGAGACCTACAACGACGGCAACGAGTGCCTTTTCTGCCTCGGTTCGGAGAGTGACGCGGGCAGCGTCAACAACACTCCGATTGCTCTCACCGGTACGATCGCGCGGGTTCAGGTGTTCAGCGTGGTCCTCAGCAACGATCAGATTCTTGCGGCATTCGAGGAGGAACGCCCCTACTTTTTTGATGGCGCGGTTCCTGATCGAGACGTCAACAACTTCGTGGTTTCCAGTGGGGACGGAGGAGAAAATATCGACTTCGAATGGAACAGCTTTGGATCAGAGGTCTACACGGTGGTGACTACCGACGATCCTGACGCCAACCCGGATCCTGCCACGTGGACGGTGGTCCCCGGTCTGGAGGAGCTGCTTGCCACGCCCCCCCTCAACAGACACAGCATTCAGAAACCTGCGGAAGACCTGCGTTTCTATATGCTGCTTGCCGGGCCCGTGCCCCCGATTTTCAGCGATGATCTCGAGGGTGGTAACATTGGCTGGACGACTTCGGTCAGCGACCCAACCAGCAACACACTCTGGGAGCTGGGCACGCCGGGGGGCTCCACCGGGCCAACCACTGGAGCCGATGCCTCAGCAACCGCGTGGTGCACCAACCTGGGCGACTACGGACCGGATTCCGATATTACCCTGCGCTCGCCTGTTCTCAATTTGAGTGGACTGGGGGGAGCCGTGCTCAAGTTCGACCAGTTCCGTGATGCCGACGGGTTCAGTGACGCGGCGACCATCCGGTTCGTGCGGGCGGATGATGAGTCACTGCTGGGAGCCGAAATTCCGTTCGACATGTCCGTCCTAGACAATGATTGGAATCCGGCCGAGGTCGAGGTGCCGGCGGAGGCCCTGATTGACGGTGTGCAGTTTGAAATCCAATTTACCAGCGACTCGACGGGCGATTCGTTCAGCGGATTATCACTGGACAACTTTGAAGTGAGCGCCAACTGAAGACGGCCACCTGAATTCTCAGGAAGGCGGCGGGGCCCAGGCACCGCCGCCTTTCTCGTGGGATTGGTCTTGCCAAGCACGGCAGGGATCAGACAACTACTGGGCTGTCTGCTGATGGAGGCAATTTTCGCAAAATCAATCGTCAAGGATTTCGGCGAGGTCCGCGCCCTCGACGGGGTCAGTATCGGGATTGAGCCGGGTGAACTGTTCTTCCTGCTCGGGGGAAGTGGTTGCGGCAAGACGACGCTTCTGCGATGCATCGCGGGTTTGGAAAAGCCCACTTCGGGGACGGTTTTCTTCGAGGGTGCGGACGTCACCGCCCTGCCTACCCACAAGCGGGAGGCTGCGATGGTTTTTCAGAGTTACGCCCTCTGGCCCCACATGACGGTCGGACAGAACATCGCCTTCGGACTGGAGGAGCGGAAGGTTCCGAGGGACGAGATCGATGAGCGGGTCAAGGAGGCGCTCAGGATGGTGCAGATGCCGGGTTTTGAGGAGCGGGGGATTGACCAGATGTCAGGAGGACAGCAGCAGCGTGTCTCCCTCGCGCGTGCGCTGGTGGTCAAGCCCAAGTGCCTTCTTCTGGACGAACCTCTTTCTAATCTTGATGCCCAATTGCGACTGGAGATGCGTTCAGAGATCCGGCGTATCGTGAAGGAAAATGGGCTTACCGGCGTCTACGTGACCCATGACCAGTCGGAGGCCCTCTCGATGGCTGACCGGCTGGCAGTGATGGATCATGGACACGTGAAGCAGGTCGGGGCCCCGGAGGAGGTTTACCGTAACCCGGCTTCCACGTATGTTGCTTCCTTCATAGGGGAGACCAATCTCCTGCGTGCTACCGTGAAGGGGAAGGGCGAGGGGGACCTTTTCCTGGTGGACAGCGAGGCTGGCGAGTTCAGCGGGAGAGTGACTGTCAAGGACTGGACACCCGGGGAGGGGGACGAGGTCTTTGTTTCCGTCCGTCCGGAGGCCATCCGGATTACAGAAGCGGGAGAGGGGCGACAGGGCGAGATCCAGGAGACGACCTACCTGGGGGATGTGATCCAATACCGGGTGAAGACCCGGGATGGTGTGAAGGTCGATGCGTCCGAGATGAATCCCCACCGCGTCCTGGCACAGGGAACGGGGGTGACGTTCGATCTGCAACCGGAGGACGTGGTGATCCTGCGGGAGTAAGGGAAGCTCCCATCGCACACGAGGAGGCATGAAGACCTGGAAAAAGATCATCCTGATCCTTGCTCCGCTGGCGGGGGTTGTGGCGGCGCCTCTGGTCCTGCGTGACAGTGGGTCGGAAGGGGCGGCCGAGGCGGAATTGCGGCTGGATGTGATCACCCCGCACACCGAGACATTACGGAGGGAATTCGGGGAGGCCTTTGCAGAGTGGTGGAAACAGAAGACCGGGCAGAGCGTCTATGTGAACTATCTCGTGCCCGGGGGAACTTCGGAGTGTGTGCGGGTGATTTCGAATGGTTTTGAGGCAGCGAGGGAGCGAGGTGAGGCTGGTTGTGGAATTGACGTGTTCTTCGGAGGAGGGGCTTTTGACTTTGCGAGACAGGCCAAGCTGGACCGCTTTCAGAAGCTCCGGATTTTTGAAACCCACCCCGAAATGTTTGGAGAAGGAGGAATCCCGGCTACCCTGGGAGGGGAGACGTTTTACGATCCGGATCATGAATGGATCGGGTGCGTACTCTCCAGCTTTGGGATCTGTTACAACACGGATCTCCTGAAGGACCGTGGACTTTCTCCGCCGGTGAGCTGGGATGACCTGGGAGATCCGGGCTACGTGCGTGGTATCGCCCTTGCAGATACGACCAAGAGCTCTTCGGTGACCAAGTCCTTCGAAATGCTGGTGCAGCAGAAGATCCAGCAGGAACTGGCGGGGGCCGACACGAAAGAAGACAGGGCGGTGGTCATCGCCCGAGGATGGGAGAGGAGCCTGAACCTGATTCAGCGGATTGGTGCCAACGCCCGCTATTTCACGGATAGTTCGGCCAAGATTCCACGCGATGTGGCCCAGGGCAATGCGGTGGCCGGCATGTGCATCGACTTTTACGGGAGAACCACCAGTGAAACATTGAAAAAGGAGGATGGTTCGTCACGGCTGCAGTATATCATGCCCCCGGGTGGAAGTTCTATCAGCGTGGACCCGGTAGCGGTTCTCGCAGGTGCGCCGCATGGAGATCTCGCCCAGGCCTTTGTGGAGTTCATCCTGTCGAGGGAGGGGCAGATGCTGTGGACGGCTGCGCCCGGAAGCACCCCGGGGCCCCGGTATCGGGCTCTCCGCCGCCTTCCCATCCGACCGGATCTCTATGAAGGGGAGACTCTCGCGGCCATGATTGACGGGGCGGCCATGCCTTTTGAGCAGGCTAGGAAATTCAGCTACGACCGGGAGCTCACCGGGCACCTCTTTTCTCCCCTGAAGGCAATCATCCGGGCCATGTGCATTGATTCCCACGACGAGATGAAGGAAGCGTGGGATGCCCTGATCGAGGCCGGTTTTCCGACGGAGGCTCAGGCGAGATTTTATGATGTAAGTGCCGTTGCCTATGAGAAGGCGGGTGGCCAGATCAAATCCACCCTCAAGAAAAGCAAGGTGGATTCGGTCAAGCTCATGAATGAGCTCGGTAGTTTTTTCCGGGCGAACTACAGGGAGGCCAGGCGCTTGGCGGAGGAGGGGAGATGAGTTCGCGCAAAGCCATCATCCTCACCGCTCTCGTGACCCTCTTTTTCGGGGCGTTTTTCCTTTTCCCGGTGGTGATGGTGCTGGGGGAGGCCTTCGTCGATGGGGAGGGCGGGTTCACGCTGGCCTACGTGACCGAGGTCTTCGCTAATCCCGTCTACCTCGAGGGTATCTGGAACGCGCTGCTTCTCGGGGTCACCAGTACGCTTGCTTCTCTCCTGATCGCCTTTCCACTGGCGCTCCTGACGCACCGCTATCGTTTTCCATTCAAGGGGCCTCTTTCGGCCCTGATCCTTGTGCCGCTTGTGCTGCCTCCCTTCGTTGGGGCGGTGGGGGTCAAGCAGATGCTGGGGGTTCGGGGGGCGCTCAATGCCTTGCTGGAGAAGGTCGGGATGATGGATCCGGCCGCTCCCATTGACTGGCTGGGGGAGGGCAGGTTCTGGGGCATCGTGATCATGAACGCCCTGCATCTGTATCCGATACTCTACATGAATATCGCCGCTTCGCTCTCCCATCTCGATCCTGCGATGGAAGAGGCGGCACAGAATCTCGGGTGTCCTCCCTGGCGCAGGCTCTGGCGGATTACGATGCCGCTCACCATGCCGGGAATTTTTGCAGGGGGTGCGATCGTGTTCATCTGGTCCTTCACGGAACTGGGGGTGCCGCTTGTGTTTGACTATTCGCGGGTGGCCCCGGTTCAGATTTTCGACGGTCTCAAGGACCTGGAGAGTAATCCGTTCCCCTATGCGCTGGTGGCGGTCCTGCTGGTCATATCCTCGGCAGTCTTCCTGCTGTCCAAGGCGCTGCTTGGTCGTTCCCGGCTCGGCACGGCTCCTCGTCCCAAGGGTAAACAGGGGGAGAAGGTGCTGCGCGGTTGCAAGGGTTGGCTTGTGACAGGGCTCTTCCTCGGGGTCTTCCTGTTAGCCTCCCTTCCACACCTGGGTGTGATCTTCCTCTCGGTAGCGACCGACTGGTATGGTTCGATCCTGCCTGAGCAATTGACCGGGGCGCATTACGACGAGGCGCTGGGGCACCCGCTGGTGGTGCCCTCCATCCAGAACAGCCTCCTGTATGCATCGGGGGCGATGATCGTCGATCTCGTCCTTGGCCTTGCGATTGCGTGGGTGATTGTGCGGAGCACGATCCGGGGCCGGGCCCTTCTCGATGCGCTGGTGATGCTTCCCCTGGCCGTGCCGGGGCTGGTGCTGGCCTTCGGCTATCTTGCCCTCGCGCAGGAGGGGCGGGCGTTTCATTTCCTGGTAGGAGAAGGAGCCAACCCAGCCCTGCTTCTTGTGATTGCCTATGCGGTGCGGCGTCTGCCCTACGTGGTCCGGGCCGCGGTAGCAGGCCTGCAGCAGAGCAATGTTGCCCTCGAGGAGGCAGCCCTCAGCCTCGGTGCTACGCCCCTGCGCATGATGCGGAGGATCGCCCTGCCTCTTCTCTCGGCCAACCTGATCGCAGGGGGAATCCTGGCCTTTGCCTTTGCCATGCTGGAGGTGAGTGACAGCCTGATCCTCGCGCAACAGGCGGAGCACTTCCCCATAACAAAGGCGATTTATGCGCTGCTGAACACCCTCGGGAACGGCTACGAGCTGGCCTCTGCGCTTGGGGTGTGGGCAATGGTGTTCCTGGGGATTTCGATCGTGGGGGCCGTTTCCCTGGCGGGCAAACGCGGGGGTTTGTTCCGGATGTAGGCAGTTCCGGGCCGCATCCGGGAAGCGTTCCGGTCGCTGGTCAGGCTCTTCGCTTCAACAGTGGGTCGAGGAAGTTGGCGAGGATGATGAGAGCGGTGCCGAGGTAGAAGGCGAGGTGGAGCTGCTCGTGCTCGAGAAAGAGAATCGCACCGAGGAGAATGCCCCAGACGGGCTCGAAGTTCATGGTGAGATTTGCGGTGTAGGCGGTCAGGCGGCGCAGGAGATGAATGTTCCAGGTGTGTGCGACAGTAGTGCAGAGGAGGGCGAGGGTGAGCAGAGGAATCCAGTCGTCGCTGGCGGGAAACTCGAAGCGGTTGGGCGGAATGAATGGCAGGGCGATCGCGGCGATGAGGCATGCCCCGGCCATTTCATAGAGAAGAAGGCTGCGGGAGGATGTGCCCTTTGCGACCAGTTGTCGGTTGAGAACGGGAAAGATGGAGTGAAGGAACGCCCCCACCAGCCCAACGGCGAGTCCAAGGCCGTGCTCTCTCTCAAGATTCCCGGTGATCAGGAGGATGCCGGAAATGACAATGCCACCGCACAGTAGTTCCCCGGCTCGGATGCTCCGACGTTCGATGAGCGGTTCGGTGATGGCAGTGAACAGGGAGATGGTCGCAAAAGCAGCGAGAGCGACAGACACATTGGCGAGAGAGACGGACCAGAAGAAGCAGACCCAGTGCGCCCCCTGCAGCAGGCCGAGGCCCAGAACCGCCGGCATCCGGCCCCGTGGAAGGCGGAGGAGGCTGCGGTTGGTTGCTGCCAGCCAGAGGGCCATGGCCCCACCGGCGAGGGAGACCCTCCAGAAAACGAGGGAAGGGGCCTCGATGGAAATGATTTGTCCCAGCACCGCCGTGAGCGCGAGGATGAAGACGAGGAGGTGATATTGGACGAGAGGCTTGATGGCGACTCAGGGAAGGGAAGACGGCCGGCACCGGATTGGCAAGCGGTGACCCCGGAGAACGGGGGGCCGGTAGGTTGTAAGTCCTTTTTCCGGGGCATTCCGGGGTTGGGCCGTCCGGTCCCCTTGCTTCCGGGAGCGGACCGGAATAGACTCCCGCGATGACTCCTCCCAGCATCTTCAACGACGTGCTTGGTCCCGTGATGCGTGGGCCTTCGAGCTCGCACAGTGCGGCGTCGCTGCGGATCGGGCGGTTGGCGCGCGACCTGATGGGAGGAACGTTGACCGAGGTGGTGGTGGAATATGATCCGGATGGTTCCCTCGTTACGACGCATGAGTCGCAGGGTTCCGATCTAGGACTTTTTGGGGGATTGTTGGGCTGGGATACGGATGACGAGCGTCTCTCCGAATACCGGGAGGAGATCGCCAAGGCGGGTATCGAGGTTGATATTCGCTACATACGCTTCGGTGCGGAACATCCCAATACCTACAAGCTTACCCTGCGCAACCGGGAAGAGGAGCGAACCCTGCGCGCCATTTCCACAGGGGGCGGGATGATCGTTGTCGAGGAGATCGAAGGAGCGGAGATCATCATGGAGGGAGACTATTGGGAAACGCTGGTCTTTCTTTCGGATAGGGCCGCATGCGATCGGATACTAGACCAGTTGAGGACCGGATTTTCCTTCGAGGACGTGCGTGCCGCTCCGGGACGCCGGGAGGTGATTCTTGAGATCAAGAGTCGCAGTCCTGTCGGGGAGGGCCTGCTGAAGGAGCTGGGGAGTAATCCGGCAGTTTCGGCAGTAAGGGTTCTTCATCCCGTGCTTCCAGTCCTCGCCCGGCGGGATCTCTCGGTTCCATGGCTGCGGGCCTCGGACATGGAGCGCTACTGGAGGGAGCAGGGAGGAAATCTCACGCTTGGAGACCTTGGGGCGATCTATGAAAGTGAGCGTGGTGGAATCTCAATCGAGGAAGTGCGGGCCCGGATGGCAGACCTGGTCGCGACGATGGAGCGCTCGGTGGCAGCCGGTCTGGAGGGGACCAGTTATCATGACCGGATTCTGCCATCGCAGTCGCCGCGCTTTGCAGAGAAGATGGAGGCTGGAGAGCTTGTGCCGGGCGACGTGCTCAACAGGATCATCATGTATGTGTCGTCCATGATGGAAATGAAGAGCTCGATGGGAGTGATTGTGGCGGCACCGACGGCGGGTAGTTGTGGTGCGCTGCCGGGCGCGGTGCTCGGAGTGGCGGATGTCCTGGGCAAGAGCCCGGAGGAACGGGTCGAGGCGATGCTGGCTGCAGGAATGATCGGGGTCTTCATTGCAGCTCACTCCACCTTTGCTGCTGAGGTGGCCGGATGCATGGCGGAATGCGGGTCAGGGGCCGCGATGGCAGCAGCTGGGATCGTTCTCCTGATGGGCGGTGATTTCGAACAGCAGATGGGTGCGGCCTCGATGGCCTTGCAGAGTTCGCTGGGGATGACCTGTGATACCCTTGCCAACCGGGTAGAAGCCCCCTGTCTGGGGCGGAACGTGACAGCAGCTTCCAACGCGCTGTCGTCGGCCAACATGGCGCTGGCCGCCTATGAGCATCTCGTGCCGTTCGATGAAGTGGTGGATGCCATGAAACAGGTTGGGGATCTCATGCCGCGGGAAATCTGCTGTACCGGGCTCGGCGGACTGGCGGTTACCCCGACCTCCCGCGCGTGGGAGGAGAAACTGGCAGGTAAGGCGAGAAGCTGCGGCAAAGCCGGCGGCTGCAGCGGATTTGCAGCTGACTAGAGCTCCGGCGCTATGAGGTCATCCCAGCTCTGCCGGCTGCGCACGACTCTGGCCTCGCTGCCATCGACCAGGATTTCAGCCGGCATGGGGCGGGAGTTGTAATTGGATGCCATCGTAAAGCTGTAGGCTCCTGCACTCATGAGGGCGATCACGTCGCGGGCGCCGAAGTCAGCCAGCTCGCGATCCTGGCAGAAAAAGTCCCCGCTCTCGCAGATTGGGCCGACGACGTCGGCTGTCACGGTTTCCCGGGAGGCCGCTTCACGCACCGGGACGATCTCATGATGCCCCTCATAGAGAGCGGGCCTGATGAGATCATTCATCCCGGCATCGACCACTTTGAAGGTTTTGGCCCGCCCTTTCTTCTCATAGAGGCAGGTGGTGAGAAGGGCCCCGGCATTGCCTGACATGTAGCGGCCGGGTTCAAGGAGGATGGTGAGTCCGAGAGGCTTGAGAAGAGGAACGAGTTCGCGCGCATAGACATCTGGAGAGAGAGGGGGGTCGTCGTGCTGCTCCCACCAGTGCGGGGATCCCGAGGCCAGGGCGGACTCATAGACTATGCCGATTCCGCCCCCGATGGAGAAGAACTCTATGTTGAACTCAGCCTTCAAATCGCTGGCGAGAGGAACGACCCGCTCGACGGCTTCCACAAAGGGACCCACACTGGTGAGCTGGGAGCCGATATGCATCTGCAGCCCCCTGACTTGAATGTGAGGAAGTCCGGACGCCCTCTGGTAGACTTCCCGGGCAGCCTCGAAGTCGATCCCAAACTTGTTCTCGGCCTTCCCGGTGGAGATGTACTTGTGGGTCTTGGCATCCACATTGGGGTTGATGCGGACCGCAATGGGAGCTGCGGTGCCTTGTTCCCCGGCAACTGCATTGATGAAATCAAGCTCGGCTACCGACTCAATGTTGAAGCAGTGAATCTCGTGCTGGAGTGCGAAGCGGATTTCCTCCGCGGTTTTGCCCACTCCTGCAAAGGAGCAGAGCTTTGGGTTTCCTCCGGCTTTGATGACTCGGAAGAGTTCTCCGCCTGAAACGATATCAAAGCCGCTTCCCATTCCGGCGAGAAGAGAGAGGACGCTGAGGTTGGAATTGGCTTTGACTGCGTAGGCGATGTGATGGTCCAAGCCCGTGAGTGCCGCATCAAGCCGCTGGTAGCGGTCGCGGAAGGTGTTGGCGGAATAGACGTAGAGGGGCGTCCCGTGCTCTTCGGCAAGGAGTTGTAGGTTGATATCCTCACAGTGGAGAATGCCTTCGCGGTATTGGAACTGGTGCATGGGAAATGGGGCGGGGCAGGGCATTGGAGCCGTGCTTGCGGGGAGGAATACTCAAAAAGCCCCGAACTCCAACCCCGGAGTTTGAAACTTGACCGGACTGCCGTCATTCCACCCGGAAGGCACGGGTAAGCCGTCCGAAGAAATCCTCGTCTATCGGTCGGCTCTTTATGTTGAGTAACTCGGTTTCCGGGCCGGAGGTGAGTTCGATGTGGGCAAAATGCCCTGACTTGGAGGCTGCCGATGGAGGGTGGACGAGGACTGAGGTCACGCGTTTTCCAAGTGTGATCTGGTAGACGCGGTTCGGAGGGAGGGTGATTCTGCTGCGGACGTTGAGTTTCGTGAAATACCCGCTGCGGCGATGTGTGATCATACTGCCGTCCGGGACAAAGGTGCGTTCGCTTCGGAGCTCGGAACGCGGGAAGCCTATTCCACGGGATTCCGTTTCGAGCAGCAGTTCGTCGCCACTGGCGAGTTCGAGCGGTCCCTCCAGGTCGAGGGTAATCTTCACGGTATCCGGCAAGCGAACGAGGTCCTCCCGGACCAGGGTAGTGGATTTGACGTGTGACGAGGGAAAGGCGAGGCAGGTGGTGCCAGCTGCAGCAAGGACAACGACGAGGCTGGCGAATGGGATCCAGGCGGGGAGTTCCGCACGCTCCGGGATGCGTGGTTCGGAGAGGGCCTTGCGATGAAGGCCAAGGAGATGAAAGAGGATAGCCGAGGAGAACCAGACCAAGCCTGCGGCCCAGAGGGTCTCACTGAGGAAGTGCTCGCCCTGGACGGCCCGGGCCTTGCCCATGAAGTAGCCAAGGGCGCCGGCGGCCATGAGAACAAGGATACCGGTCCTGCGGCGGCCGCAGGCTAAGAGCGCCAATCCGCCCGCAAAAAAATAGAATCCCATGGAGGCATGCCCATTCACAATGGCGTAGCCGGCCGTGTCCGGATTCCAGGTCAGGAGGGGTTCGAACTGTTGCGATCCGCCGAGGCCCGCGACTTCGCGCGGGCGGGGACGTTCCCAGTAACTCTTGAGGAGGATGTTGCCCACCAGTCCGGGGCCAATGACAAGGGACAGGGTCAGGAAGGCGGAGAGTTTGCGGTAGCGGCTTAGGCGAGAGCGGCCCATGCCCAGGATCAGGACCGAGAGACCAACCACCGCGGTGAAAATGGCCGGGACGGGGCCAAAGCGTTGGAGGAGGGTCCACGGCGGCTTTTCCGAGAGTGTCCAGAGCCCGGCCTTCTCGTTGTAGTAGTTTCGAGCGACCTCCATATCAAGATGGCCGAAGAGGAAAGGAAGGGATCCTGCCCCGAGAAGCATCGCGGGGAAAAGATAGAGCACAAGGATCCAGCGCTTGGTCACGGGAAGAGGATGGTGGGGGGGGGCAGCAGGTGTCCAGTATTCAGTGGGTGCTGCGGAGACGGGATTGAATTCAGGGAGCCTGCGTCGGGAGCAACGTTCGAGGGGAGCGCGCGCTTAGATCTCTTTCCGAGGTCCTCGAAGCCATGAATTTACCAAAAGAAAACCGGGAACCTCGCGGTTCCCGGTTCGTATCAGTGTTGATGTCGAGGTAAATTCGTGAGGAGAGTCCTGCCATCTAGCCGTTTACAGTCTGGCAGATACGCTGAACGACGCGGTAGGGGTCGGCATTGGAGGCCGGGCGGCGATCTTCGAGGTATCCTTTCCATCCGTCTTGAACGGTGCCCACTGGAATTCGGATGGAGGCTCCGCGGTCGGAAACCGCGTAGCTGAATTTGTCAATGGCCTGAGTTTCGTGGAGTCCGGTCAGGCGCATGTCATTGCAGGACCCATAAACTGCGATGTGCTCGTCATGGACGGGGGCAAACTTGTCGAGGAGGGCTTTCATTCCTTCCTCACCACCTTCCTCGCGAATGAAGGTGTTGGAGAAATTGGTGTGCATGCCGGATCCGTTCCAGTCGCCAAGCACAGGCTTGGGGTGGATCTCGACCTTCACGCCGTATTTTTCAGCGGTGCGGTAGAGGAGGTAACGGGCCAGCCAGGCATCGTCAGCGGCTCGTTTGGCCCCTTCGCCAAAGAGCTGGTATTCCCACTGGCCGAGCATGACCTCAGCATTGATGCCGGTGACCTGCAGACCGGCTTCCAGACAAAGGTCGAGGTGTTCTTCCACGATGTCCCGGCCATCCACGTTTCCCGCTCCCACGGCACAATAGTAGGGACCCTGGGGACCGGGGAAGCCGCTGTTGGGAAATCCAAGGGGTTGCCCTCCCTTGCTCAGAACATACTCCTGCTCGAATCCGAACCACATGTCCTTATCGTCCTCCCAGCCACCGCGGGTGTTGGAGGGGTGAACGCTGCCGTCGGCGGCAAGGACCTCGCACATCACGAGGTAGGCATCGAGTCGGTCGGGATCGGGGACGACCCGGACGGGCTTGAGGAGGCAGTCAGAGGAGTGGCCCTCGGCCTGTTCGGTGGAGGAACCGTCGAAAGACCAGGCAGGGAGGGCCTCGGGAGCTGGAACCTCGTCCCCATCGTTGTTCCAGATCTTGGTTTTGCTGCGCAGGTTGGGCTCCGGGGTGTAGCCGTCCAGCCAGATGTATTCGAGTTTTGCTGCTGCCATGGCGCGCGGGAGTTTGATTCGGCCACCCGGGCTGTCAAGTGCGCAGGACCCATCGGAAACGGCCAGCCCCGAGGGGCTGGCCGTGCAGATAGATTGGTCTCGAGGGATTCACCTCTCTCTCAGGGCAGAGTGCCCGCGTTCCCTAGGTAGGGACGGTGGCGATGGTCTGCAGGATCCTGCTCGCGATCGCGTAGGGGTCGCCCTGGGAATTGGGACGGCGGTCCTCCAGGTAGCCCTTGTAGTCGTCCTGCACGAAGGCGTGTGGAACGCGGATGGAGGCACCACGATCGGCGATCCCGTAGGAGAACTTGTCAATGGACTGTGTTTCGTGAAGGCCGGTGAGCCGCATGTCATTATCGGGCCCGTAGACGGCGATGTGTTCTTCCCGGTGGGTTTCAAAGGCTCCCATGAGGGCCTCGAAGTAGTCCTTGCCTCCAGTTTCGCGCATGTGCGTGGTGGAGAAGTTGGAGTGCATTCCAGAACCGTTCCAGTCACCCTTGAGCGGCTTGCAGTGGAAGTCCACATCGACTCCGTATTGTTCGCAGAGGCGAAGCAGGAGGAAGCGGGCGACCCAGACATCGTCGGCAGCTTTCTTGGAGCCCTTGCCAAAGACTTGGAATTCCCACTGTCCCTTGGCGACCTCGGCGTTGATGCCTTCGTGAGTAATGCCGGCGTAGAGGCACTGCCAGAGGTGCTCCTCGGTGATCTTGCGTCCGAGGGCTCCAACATTCTTGAAGCCCACGCCACAGTAATATTCCCCCTGGGGACCAGGATAACCGCCTTTGGGAAATCCGATAGGGAGACCGTCCTGGGTGAGGAAATACTCCTGTTCGAATCCGAACCAGGCACCGTCGTCATCAAGGATGGTGGCACGCATGTTGGAGGGGTGCGGATCTCCATTGGGTAGAACCACCTCGCACATTACGAGTGCCTGATGTTCGTTGATGCTGTCCGGATAGACCGCGACAGGCTTGAGCATGCAGTCGGAGTCGTCACCGGAGGCCTGCTCTGTGGAACTGCCGTCGAATCCCCAGAGGGGCAGATCGGCGAGAGCAGGGAAGGACTCGTACTCCTTTACGCAGCACTTGGTCCGCAGGTTTGGGACGGGCGTGTATCCATCCAGCCAGATGTAATCCAATTTGTATTTGGGCATGGTCGTGTTTCTAGTTGGGTTGCGATCACCGTGACGCAGGATGCGACGCGACTCCGGGATTGGGGTCGTGTCGCAGGCCTCGGAGACAGTTTCCTGCAGCAGCGGCCGTGCCAACCTGCCTGCAAACTACGAATCGACCAGCTCAAAGTTGGGCAATCTGGGCAACTATGAGGGTCGCATCATCGTTGCGGCAATTTCCCCGGGCCCTTCTGAGGATCCCGGGCGCCAGTCCGGTCGGAGGGGCGTCCCGGCCCAGCTCGGTGGCGATGCCTCGTTCCCAGAGTCCATCGATGATTCCATCGGTGCACAGGAGAAGTCGGTCCTGATCCTGAAGAGGCTGGGACTGGACCTGGGGCCTGATCCGGGGGTGGCCTCCCCCGAGGGCATCGTAGAGGGCACTGCGCCGGGGGTGATTGCGATAAGCGTATTCACTCACTTCGCCCCGGCTCCATTGTTGCCATGCCTGGGTGTGGTCGGCAGTGAGCTGGGTGAGTTTCCCGGCTTGGAGGAGGTAAAGGCGGGAGTCGCCGAGATGGGCAAAGTGGATCCGGCCGGGGCTGAGCCATGCAAGCGTGAGCGTAGCCCCCATTCCTTTCAGCGCCGGGTCTTCTCCGGCGAGGGCGTTGAGCCCCTCATGGGCATTGTGCATCAGGCGCAGAAGAGCTGCCGGGCCCTCTTCCTTGTGGCCCTGAAGGGCACTATACAGTTCCCCCGCATGTTGTCTGACCCAGGCGAGGATCAGGCGGGAGGCGAGCTCCCCGGCCGACCCGCCACCCATTCCATCCGAGACAGCCAGAACGAGGTGAGATGGTTCAAGGAGCGCTTCCCCGTGCGCCTCGAATCTGCGTGCTCCTTCGGGGCTCACTTCCAGTGCGAGGTAGGCATCGTCATTGGCTTCGCGGAGGACTCCTCGCTCCGACAGGGAGGACCACGTCACCTTCCAGACTGCACCACCCTTCTCGGCAGGGTCTCGTGGTTCAGGGAGCAGCTCTGCAAGTTCGAAGTCGATGAGGCAGAAACGCCCCATGCGTGGGCAGTAGGTGACGTTGCGGGGTTCTGGGTCTTCATGCCGTATGCCATATTCGCGTTCGAGGTCAGCAAAGAGGGCGTCGGACTTGGCGCGGGAGATTTCGGGAGCGGGGTTCCCGCAATTGGTGGTGACGATGTAGCTCTCCTCAGGAAGGTAGTCGAGGAGCCGGGGAACATAGGGACAGCCGCGCTCTTCGAGAGCCTTCAGGATGTGCGCCTCGTTCTTGCAGCGAGTCTCTTTCCCTTGCCCCCTGAACACCTTGTGGACATGACCCTTGAAGTCGATGCGAACGTGTGACCGGATGCCGTCCTTGAGATTCTTCACGCCGGGCGGAGTGAAGGTGCAAGACCAAGGGAAAAGGAAGGGTAAAGTTCTTATCGGCGTTGGCGAATTCTCCACCTTTGCTTGACCTTAAGGCTCTTGGGAGTGATTCTGAGTGGGCGTGGAAAAGGTCGAAATTCCCAAGAAAGCGATCTATCGTCTCTCGATTTATCAGCGCTGTCTCAGCAAGTTGCATGAGAACGGAAAGGAGACTGTGAGCTCCTCCGCGCTTGCGGGAGCGGCGGGCGTAAAGCCGGCTCAGTTGCGGAGGGACCTCACGTATTTCGGGCAGTTCGGAACGCGTGGACTGGGTTACTCGGTGCAGGACCTGCGGGGTGCCATCAGGGAAGTCCTTGGCCGCGAGCAGTTGCAACCCGTGGCCCTGGTCGGGGCGGGGAACCTCGGGGTTGCGTTGCTCCGCTATCGCGGTTTCGAGAAGGAGGGTTTTGAAGTGGTGGCCGCGTTCGATGCGCTTCCCGAGTCTGTCGTGTCCCGGGGCATCTCGGTGCCGGTCTACGACTTCAACGAAGTCTCGAGCTTTGTGCGCGACAATGGAGTCAAGTTGGCCATCCTGTGTGTACCAGGAGAGGCTGCACAGGAAGTTGCCAATGAACTGGTCAGCGCGGGCGTGCAGGGAATCCTTAATTTTTCACCTACGGTCCTGCAGGTGCCGGAGGCGGTAACGGTCAACAATGTGGATCTGGCCCTCGAGCTCGAAAATCTGTCCTACTTCGTGAGCCAGGTAGAGGAGTGATTTCACAGGCTTTCCGCGGTCTGCGAAACCGGTTCCCCAGAGCGTTGGTTGGCAGGGAGAGATTAGTTCAAAAAAGACCTAAGATCCTCTGTCCGCAGTCGTTTTTTCTGTAGAATCAGCCCTGATGGGCCGAAAGGAGAAAATGGTCGAATCCCGCGAACAATTCGTGGAGGAGGCTCTCGCTCAATACGAGGGGCCGCTCATCGGGTATGCGCTAGGAATCCTGCGTGACCTAGATCGGGCCCGTGACGTGGTTCAGGACACTTTCATCCGGCTCTACCAGCAGGACCGGGAGAAAGTGCAGCGGGGCCTCAAGACATGGCTCTTCACGGTCTGCCGAAACCGAGCTCTGGACATTCTGCGCAAGGAGAAGCGAATGGTGGCCCTGGAAGATGAAAAGGCAGCGAGGTTGGAGGGCTCCAGCGCACCCCCGGATCGTGTTGCGGACTGGGACGAGCGGGTCGGCCAGGTCAGGAGCGCGCTGGACCGGCTTTCAGAAAACCAGAGACAAGTCATTCGACTGAAATTTCAACAAGAACTCAGCTATCAGGAAATTGCCGAAGCTACCGGGCTCACCTCGGGCAACGTCGGTTTCCTGTTGCACACTGGATTGAAACGCCTGCGGACCCTGCTTCCGGACGATATCCTGGACAACTCACTTGGAAAGCGATGAAGCGTATTCAGCCCGAAGATCCCCGTTTAACCGATTATGCCGTTGGCGAGCTGACCGGTCATGAGTCAGAAGAACTGAGCCGTGCGGAGCAGGCGAATCCGGCCGTGCACGAGGCCGTGGAGGAGACCCGTGCACTCGCGGAATTAATTCGTGCCGGGTTAAGCAATGAGGATCTGGAGCTTGGCGAAAGCCGGCGGGAGGCCATTCGGCGCGCAGGACGAACCTCGGCCCCCGGGAAGCCGGCCGTCTTTCATCCGCGGAGGAGGGACTGGTTGCGGCCCGTGGTCG
>Ga0163179_10000166_pt1 | contig 45226 bp, 56 predicted proteins | sample AtlANTMetagenome_FD_109643 | JGI IMG/M metagenome (GOLD analysis project Ga0163179, IMG submission 109643) | Marine eukaryotic phytoplankton communities from the Atlantic Ocean - Atlantic ANT 2 Metagenome | ecosystem: Environmental > Aquatic > Marine > Oceanic | place: North Atlantic Ocean... | reverse complement strand
TGAATGGAAAACAGAAGAGGTAGATGACAAAGTAGATGTAACAATCTATGATGGTAATGAATACTATCTTACGTAAAGGATACAATGATGAGTGAAATTGAAGAAGGTCAATGTCTTAATGACCTATGCACCTGTGTAGAATTAGAGTGGTCACCTATTCCTGATCCTGCCTGTCCTATTCATGGAGGTTATGACGAATGAGTAAATCAATCAAACAAATTCGACGCGAACTACAAAATAGTGGCGACTCACACCTTCAGAATATGGAGAAGGTATTAGATGACAAGCAGATCACGCTGCTGGTCAACGCCGTCAACAACAAGCGCCAACTAGAACTACTGGAAGAGGAGTAAAGAAAATGAAAATGTATAACATGACTGTAGCAGACGTATCAATCGCCACCGGACTTGCTGAGAGTAGTGTGTATGCTGCTCGTCATCAAGGAAAACTGATGGCAAAACAGGCACACAACGGACGCATATTCTTTGCCGAAGAAGATGTTAAACTCTGGCGCGATAATATAAACGTATGGCAGCATGATCCAGAAGCATTACCCTGTGGTGGATACAATAACTATAGAACACTTAAAATTAAACAGGGTATTCATCGACACGTTAACATGGGTCATTGGACTGACTTTGATTTCTGTATCAAATGGGAAGCGTATAAGGATATAGACGAAGGAGTTAGTAAGAAAAGTCTACACGACACGATGGTTGAGAAAGCAGAGACGTTGATTGACGCTCTCGAAACTATCGATAAGAACAGGTTGCCTAATAATAATGTTTTGAAAAGTTAAGGAGTAAAGAAAATGAGTATTCGTATCGGACAAGTACCAGTACATAACGTATCTAAAGTGAGACTTGTGGAACAGATAATTCCTTCCACCTCGCATGAAGGAGGACAGTTCGTTACCGTCTCTGTTGAGGTGATGGATGAGGAGGGAGAAAAAGAAGTGATTGCTACCTTGTATGGTGGTAGTAAGATTGACATACTAGTTTAGTATGCCTACGGTAATGTTAGTTATTGGTGTAGTGTGTGCTATTGCAGGTTTGCATGGTACATACTACAACGAGTCAGTGCAAGAGCATTGGCTTTCAGTTTGCATTCTATTGTATGGTATGATACTTATACTATGCAGTTATTATATGAGGAAACTTAAACGATGATGACCAAGTACGAGTTTGCAGATGAATACGAACGCAGGTTTGATGGACCATTACCTAAATGGATGTATGATCCAATGGCATTTCAAGCAAAGTACTTAGAATACTGTGACGAATGGGAAGCTAAGTATGGAGGAAACTACGATGAAGATTAGCATGTGTGTTCTCTTGTCTCTGTTACTAACTGGATGTCTTACACCACTCATTGTAGCTGGTGGTGCTACATCCAGTGTAGTACAACACCAACAAATCAAAGGCATCAAGAAAAAACTTGACAGCGATCATCAGATAATAAATTATAGTAACGTAATGAATCGTCTGAATGTATTGGAAAGATCATGCAGCTACTGATAGAGGATGGTGTATGGTACAAAACAATTATAAGTAGAGTCGGAACAAAAGACTATATGAATACTATACACTCTGTTCATCCATACAATATAGAAAATTTTAATTTGTATGCTTGGATATGTAATGGTATACGATCAGTGATAGGAACGAATGATCGTATAGTTATAGAAAGATATAATAAGAACAACACTAAAGATATTATATTTAAGATGGAGGGTGAATGACTTGTAGAATGACAAAGAAAACAACAGAAGATAATGTAGTACCAGTTGAAGATTTCTGGCAGAAAAAAGTAAATAAGATCAATACCTTATATGCTTATGGTGCTATAGATACTGAAGAGTATATTAAGAATATGGTGAGGCTTGGCTTCACCAAGAAACAAATACTTGATGACATGAACGACAACAAGGAAGATTAAAATGTTAGATCAACTTACTACTACCAATGACCGTGAAATCTTTTTCTCTATCTTTGAGCAGGGTGTAATAGGAAACTTCACCCAGAGTTTAGCGGCTAATAAAAAGATGTTGACCCGCGCACCAAGTGGAGAAGGTGTATCGTTGGCAGATGAAACGTATTTGTCTGTAGTAAATAGCAACTATAGAGTAGTAGAAAACAAAGAACTGTTTATGCCTTTACAAGAACAGATGGTTAATCACTTTGATCCTCAAGTATTAGAGGACATCCAGATTAAGGATCATGTATTGAAAGGGGGAGCAGTGTGCTTTGCTGAATACATTCTACCCAAGATAGCCAAGCCTGTCGAGACAAGGACGGGACACAAGACAGAGATTGGTCTTCGATACATTATGAAGAACAGTCACGATGGCAGTAGCAGTGCGTTGATGTACAGTGGAGACATAGATTTCTTTTGTACTAATGGACAGATCAATGGGACATTTGATGTAGCACGCGCAAGACACACAAAGAACTTTACTATCGATGGTTTCTTACGTGCATTCGATCAGAGTTTGTTGACGCACATGCAGTCAGTACAACAGTACCAAGTGTGGGCAGATACACAACTAACTAACAGTGTAAAGATCAAGGAACTATTCAAGAAGTTAGTTAACCCTTCTATCAATTTAGAAGATAAACCTAAGAAGGCTAATGGTCTAGCTGACAGGTTGTTCGCACAGTACACTGATGAGGTACAAGAACGAGGTAACAATGTGTTCTCTCTTGTCTCAGCTATGACCCACTTCGCCTCACACGATGACGAACGGTTTGGCTTGACTAGTGCTGGTGATAATGGTACACTATTCAAGCGGCAACAGACAGTCAATGGATGGTTAAAGTCTAAGACCTTTGAGGACTTTCTTGAAGCAGCATAACTAGACACAACTAAAGGATTAGTATAATGAGTGAAAGACATTACGATTATTCTTGTCATACAGAAATTCCTAATCACATGCGCGCTTATCTTATGGATGTGGTTGACCAAGAATACTTGGAAGCTGTTGATATTGAAGACATAAATGATTTCTTAAATGGCTTGGTAGAATGGGATGAAGACTACGAAGAGCTACCTAGCTACATGACACACATTCATTAGTTGTATGGGGACGAGTCTGTTACACTGGTGTAGTAGATTCGTCCCTAACTTATAAAAAGGTAATGAGAGATGATTGAAAAGATACTACCCTCTAAAGCTGCACGTGTTCAACTTGAAATACATAACGATGGTCTTTATGTAGCAGTGTATGACGATGAAGACCATCACGGTGTAAGAAACTTATTTAAAGTAGCACTAGAAGATTTAATAAAGGATCATCTTATAGGTTCTATACTAAATACTAGTGAACTTAAATCAGACTTAGTGTTTGAATTAGATTGTCTTATAAACTATGCTTCTACATTTAAGAAACAAAACACAGTAGACTTTAGAGACTCAGGATTTACAGATGACTTTGGAGTTGGGATGGAGTAATGTTGTTAGAAGATATAAAGAAGTTCGTTAAAGAATTATCTAATGGTGAACTAACTCATCTTGATCCTAGCAGAGTACGTATATACTTAGCAGGATTAATTGATAGTGAGGATCAAAGAATGTCAAACTATAAGACAGGCGTTATACCTAAGTTAGTTAGTGATTTAAATGAGGTAATAGATATTACAAATGATATTCGTCCCTTAAATGAACAACAAGAAGATGGTTTATTTTATCTAGCACAACGTCTTTCTCTTGTAAGAGATACAATTATAAAAGAGTTGACACCATGACTCAACTTGAGATTGCAAAGAAAGAGATAACAGAACTTAACAAACAATTATATACAGAATATAAAAAAGTAAAAGAATTAATTGAACAAGTAAACTATCTAAAAGAAAAACTATCTACAGCAGAGGTGGAACTTGAACAACTATCAGAAAGAAAACTAAATGCAAGCTGAACTTATATCTTGTCTAGGTACAGACTTAACTGTTGTCAATGCAGCGCGAGTATCGTTCGATAAAGAAAGTGATTGGGAAGTAAATCATAATGTACGTAGAGAGTTATCAAGTAAGGATGGTGCATTGATACGCTACCTTGCCAAGCACAATCACTTCACACCATTCACACATTGTATGATAACACTACGTGAAACTATCCCTATCTTTGTTGCAAGACAAAGGTTCAAACATACAATAGGATTTAGCTACAATGAAGTAAGTAGGAGATACGTTGATAACATGCCAGAGTTTTATTTTCCTGATGAATGGAGAAGTAAAGCAGACAATGCGAAACAAGGTAGTGGTGAAGAGGTAATAGATATTAACACAAGATCAGCTATGGTTGATGACTATCACCATGCTATACAGAAATGTAAGTGGACATACCAACAGCTATTGAGTAAAGGTGTGTGTCCTGAACAAGCACGTATGGTATTGCCTCAGTCCATGTTTACAAGTTACTATGTAACTGGATCGTTGTCTGCCTTTGCAAGAGCATACAAGTTACGTATTGATAAACATGCACAGAAAGAGATACAAGTATTAGCAGATCAATGGGACACTATCATTAAGGATTTATATCCTGTATCATGGGAAGCGTTAACAGATGTTAAATAAAAAAGAACAAAAGAAAGTTGTACTAAACAAGCACCAACAAACTAGCATTGGTCATTCTAATAACACTAACCCTAAGAACAAACATAAAAAGAAAAACTGGAAGAGATATAGAGGACAAGGAAAATGAAGAACCTATGGGAGAAAGATCGTAAGACAATCTTTCGTGAACTAAAACAAATGTACCTTGAAGAAGGATACAGTCACAAAGAAGCTAAACGATTAGCTGAACAAGAAACAAATGAAATCAAAGAAGCAGACATGACCTTCGTTAATAGTCTGATGTATGACGATGAAGAAAACTAGATCAAAGATACGTGACCCTAACTGGCGATGGCTTCGCGCACTAGGTCATAAGACAGTTAAAGATAAAACTGTTTATGTTAGAAAGATAAAACATAAGGATAATAGTTATGTATCAGATACTAAAGAAACAATATAGAAAGTATTATGTAATAGAAGAACATGAAGATGTGTCAGATGCTAAAGATAGTATGGATAGTATAAAGCTATTAGTCTCTCATCTAAAATATAACATTAAAAAATCTATATGTACTAAAGCATCTGAATATTTTTCAGTAGATAGTAAACCTCGCACTTACTTTAAGATGGTAGAGAAACTATGAAACGTAGATGGGGTGAATGGAAAGTGTTATCTTGTCACGCTCAAGAGGACGATCCTGTAATGACAAGTGATGTGTGTTGGAAAGTTAAGACTAAAGAATTATATGTTAAGAGTGGTGGTAGTCTTAGTATGCAAAGGCATGAGGAAAGGAATGAACTGTGGTTTGTAGCACAGGGTGTAGCTACAGTCTATACCTTAGATGAAGGTCGTACTTTTAAAAAATTGTTAGGCATCTACAATAAGTTTGACACACTGACTATCCCATGCTATTCATGGCATCAACTTGTTAATGAAGGAGAAGAACCACTAGTCATAATTGAGATACAGTACGGTACAAATTGTATAGAGGAAGACATTGAAAGGTTCGATAACTATGCAACAGACGATAGAGACTACGGTTGTTAAGAAAGGTCCATGCTCTGCATGTAAGTCTAGTGATGCTTGTGTAACGTATTCAGATGGACATGCATGGTGTTTCTCTTGTAGTACTTATTTTAAATCAGAAGGAAATGATATGCAGCAGGTACAACATAATTCAGTTAAGCCTATGACTACCCCTCAAGGAAAGATTACTGACATACCAGATAGAAAGTTAGCTGAAGCTACGTGTAGAAAATATAATGTTCGTACAGTACGAGATAACTCTAATAAAATTATACAACATCTTTATCCTTACTACGACAACGATGGCAATCATGTAGGTGATAAAGTTCGTACACTACCCAAGAACATTCATGCTACTGGTAGTGTAGCTAACGGTACACTGTTTGGTCAGCATCTGTTTACTGGTGGTGGTAAGTATGTCACCATTTGCGAAGGTGAACTGGATGCACTCGCCGCATATGAGATGCTAGGTAGCAAATGGCCTGTCCTGTCCATCAAAGATGGTGCAGCATCTGCATTGCGTAACTGCAAAGATAACTTAGAATACTTATCTAAGTATGATAATATTGTTCTGTGTTTTGATTCAGATGACGCAGGTAAGAAAGCTGCCAAGCAGGTAGCATCTCTGTTTGAACCAGACCAATGTAAGATCGTTAACCTTACTGACTATAAAGACTCATGCGACTATCTTCTTAACGGTAAGAGAGAAGACTTTACCCGTGCATGGTGGAACGCTAAGATGTACACACCAGCAGGTATTCTTAACCTTGCTGACATGGGTGATGCACTATACGAGGAAGGTAACTACAAGACCTGTCCATATCCTTGGCAAGGTATGAACGATAAGCTGTACGGCATACGTACAGGTGAGTTAGTAACCTTCACTGCGGGTACTGGTACGGGTAAGTCCAGTGTTATCAGAGAGTTACAACACCATGTACTTATGAATACAGATGAGAACATTGGCGTCATCTCTTTGGAAGAGAATGTACGTTCAACTATCTTTCACCTCATGTCAGTAGAAGCTAACGCTAGGCTGTACATCAGAGAAGTACGCGAACAGTTTAGTCGTGGTGACTTGGAGAAGTGGCAAGAAGCTACGGTAGGTACACGTAGGTTCTATGCCTTCGATCACTTTGGTAGCATGAGGACTGATGAGATACTTGCACGTATCAGATACATGATCAAAGCACTGGACTGTAAGTGGATATTCCTTGATCACCTATCAATCCTTGTGTCAGGCTTGGAAGGTGACGATGAGCGTAGGAACATCGACAACCTGATGACTAAGCTACGATCTATTGTAGAAGAAACTAACGTAGCTTTACTGCTTGTGTCTCACTTACGTAGGACAGGTGCAGACAAGGGACATGAAGACGGTAAGGAAGTTAGTCTTGCCCATCTTAGGGGCAGTCAAAGCATAGCACAACTGTCAGACGGAGTGGTAGCTATGGAACGCGACCAGCAATCTGATGATCCTAATGTTGCTAACACTACTACCATTCGAGTGTTGAAGAATAGGTACAGTGGTGACACTGGTGCAGCGTGTCATCTGTTCTTTAACAATGACACAGGACGCTTGACAGAGGTAGATAGTTTAGGTAGTAATGAAGAAGAGGATAACGATTTGGAGTTATAAATGGATGTAGTTCTGGACATAGAAACTGATAGCTTAGATGCTACAGTTATCCATTGCATTGTGGCAAAGGAAAGAGAGTCAGGAAAGTACCATGTTTGGAAAGAAAAAGAATGTTATAATTACTTTCCTCTATTTGCTAAGAGAGTAAACAAGTTTATAATGCATAATGGAATATCGTTTGATGCTCCAGTACTGAACAGATTAACTGGGACAAAGATAAAACTGTCACACGTAGAAGACACTTTGATCTTATCCCAGTTGACTGATCCGATACGTGAAGATGGACATTCTCTTCAGTCATGGGGTAACAGATTTGATTATCATAAGATAAACTTTAAAGACTTCGATCACCTGTCCGATGAGATGATCACATATTGTAAAAGAGATGTGGACATAACTGAACGGGTGTGGATTAACTTACAACAAGACATAAAAGATATTGGTAGACGATCTATTGATCTTGAATATAAGATTAGATCGTTAGTCAGTAAGCAAGAAAGGAATGGGTTTACCCTTGATTTACAGAAAGCAACTAGTCTTATCGCACGGCTGCAGGACAAGTCAGATGAACTACAAAGAGAAGTTCAAACAAGATTTGTTTCTATTCCTGTGGCAGTTAAAGAAATTACACCTCGTTACAAAAAGGATGGTAGTCTTTCTGTTGTGGGTCTGCGGCATATACAAGACCCGACAACAGTTGGAGGACCGCACACATCTATTGATTACCAAACATTTAATCTTGCCTCCCGTCAGCAGATCGTTAGTCGATTAACTAAGTGTGGTTGGCAACCTAATAAGTTTACAGAAAAAGGACATGCAATCGTAGATGAATCTGTGCTTCGTGGAGTAGACATTCCAGAGGCACAGATGATTGCAGAATATCTAACACTAAAGAAACGTATTGCCCAAGTTCAATCTTGGATAGCGGCGGTTCATTCTGATGGGAAAGTTCATGGACAAGTTCTTACATTACGTGCAATCTCTGGACGTATGGCACACCATTCACCTAACATGGCACAGGTTCCTGCAAGCTACTCTCCCTACGGCAAAGAGTGCAGAGAGTGTTGGACCGTTGGAGATACAACTAATATTCTTGTTGGTTGTGATGCTTCTTCGCTTGAGTTACGGGCATTAGCACACTATCTAAATGATCCTAAGTTCACCAGTGAAGTAGTCGATGGTGACATCCATACAGCAAATCAAAAGGCAGCAGGTCTTGATACACGTGATCAAGCCAAGACATTCATCTATGCATTTATTTTTGGAGCAGGTGCAGCTAAGATAGGTAGTGTAGTAGGCGGCACGGCACAGGATGGTCAACGTCTGATAGATAGATTCTTATCTAACGTACCAGCATTAGCGATACTAAGAGAAAGAGTTGACAAGGCAAGTCAGAGAGGTTATCTTATTGGTCTTGATGGCAGACATTTAAAAGTACGTAACCAACATGCAGCAGTTAACTTACTCATACAAGGAGCAGGTGCTGTTATTTGTAAGCAGTGGTTAGTAGATATAGATATACTATCTCGTAACAAGAAACTTAATTCTAAACTAATTGCTTCTATTCACGATGAGTATCAGCATGAAGTATTTAAACCTCATGCTAAAATATTTGGAGAGTTAACTAAACAGGCTATGAAAGAAACAGAAAGGAAATTAAAAATCAAATGCCCATTGGACAGCGAGTACAAGATCGGCCACAACTGGTCAGAGACTCACTAGTAACTCTTAACCTTACAGAATTAAGAGTAAGCGATTTTATAGGTAAGTCTCGTAACAGACAGAACAGGGGAGCAGGAATATATGACGCTGCTGTAGCTGACACACACAAGATAGATACTCTAGGAGCAGAAGCAGAGTTAGCGTTTGCTAAGATGTGTGATATCTATCCTAAAGATTTCTTAGTCTTAGAACCTAAGTCAAAAGCTAAAGGCACTGACGCTGGTGATCTTACAGTAGATGGTATTAGTATTGATGTGAAAGCTACTACCCATGAGAAGGGTATGTTATTGTCTACATCAAAGCATACATCTGGAATAGAGTTATTTGCTTTAATGGTTAAGAAAGGAGATGATACGTTTCAACTTAAAGGATTCATGCTTGCCGATGAGTTAGCTAAAGAAGAAAGATTTGGTAGAGCAGGTGGTAAGCTAAGACGAGCAGCTTACGTAGCTACACAAGATGAATTGTATAACTATGCGGAGGCAGTAGAGCGTTTAAAATATAGAGAAAAAAAATTAAAGAAAGTTGTTGACACCTGATTGGTGTTAGTTTAAAGTACGAAAATAAATTATCAAGCCACAACAGAGTGGCACAACCAAAGGAGAATATACTATGGACGTAAATATTATTTCTGGTAAAGCATACTGGGCAAGCATCACGGCACCTAACACTACCTATGAACCTGTTTGGTCTGTGGATGTATGCTTGGATGAAGACTCTAAGAAGAAAGTTGAAAGCTTGGGTCTTGCGGTGCAGAATAAAGGTGATGACCGTGGAGACTTTGTTAAGATCAAACGCAAGGTCAATAAGAAAGACGGTTCAGTTCGTCCATCACCTGTAATTAAAGATTCCCAAAACAATACTTGGGATGGTAATCTTGTAGGCAATGGTAGTCTGGTTAATGTTAAGTTTACTACTTATGATTGGACCTATGCTGGTAAGAGTGGGGTAGCATCAGACTTGATGGGAGTACAGGTAGTTGATCTAGTACCCTTTGGAGGTGACGGGTCAAACTTTGATACCGTTGATGGTGGCTATACTGTAGGTGCACAACAAGAAGAAGGAGAAGATGTACCGTTCTAAGTAGTTTCACTAGGGTCTACTATTCTCATTAAAGCCTATCGTTAATGAGACTATGGGTAGAATTTATAACAGGTGTGGAGAGGGACTGTTATTTTGTTAATTCACAATAGGAATACAAATGAATAAAGCTTTAATTATTGGAGGTTCAGGCCAAGATGGTTTTTATCTCAGTCAATTTCTTTTAGAGCAAGACTATCACGTTCATTCTCTTGTTCGTAGATCGTCAGTAAATAACTTTGAAAGAATAGATCAACTAGAAAGTAAAGTAAATTTCCATACATCTTATGGAGATTTGACTGACGCTTCAGGATTACTTAGGGTAATTAAAGAAGTACAGCCTACAGAAATCTATAACTTAGGTGCACAGTCTGATGTAAGAATATCATTTGATATACCAGAGTACACAGGAGATGTAGATGGACTAGGTACTACCCGTTTGCTTGAGTGTATTAGAACTTTAGGTATGATTGATACCTGTAAGTTCTATCAAGCATCTACATCAGAACTATATGGTAAGGTACAAGAAGTACCACAGACAGAGACTACCCCCTTCTACCCTCGCAGTCCTTATGGTATAGCTAAACAGTACAGCTATTGGATGGTAAAAAATTACCGCGAAGCTTATGGATTGTATGGATGCAACGGTATTCTATTTAACCATGAGTCTCCAATGAGGGGAGACAATTTTGTTACACAGAAGATCGTTAAGGGTATTATAGATATCATGTATGGTAAGAAAGAATATCTTACAGTAGGCAATCTCAATGCTAAACGTGATTGGGGACATGCTGCTGATTATGTAGAAGGCATGTGGTTGATGATGCAACAAGATAAACCTGACGATTATATTCTTGCTACGGGTAAAGCACATTCTATAAAAGAATTAATTGAGTATGGATTTAATAAATATCTTGGTGTACAACTACAGTGGGAAGAGGAAGGAGTTAATGAAATAGGGTTTGACATTAAAGAAAACTCAGAGTATAAAGGTATTCTAGTTAATTGTAGTCCTGAGTTTTATCGTCCAACAGAGGTTGATCTATTGTTGGGTGATCCTACTAAGGCAGAGATAGAACTAGGATGGGAGAGAGAATATTCTTTCCATGATTTGATTGATGAAATGTTTGAGTATCAACTAGAAAGGAAATCAAGTTAATGACTACTGATCAAAAAGTTCTTCGCGCTTTGCAGAAGCGTATGCGTGTTACTCGTAAGACTGCCATCCAACGTGGGTGGGCAGAGAATCTTACAGCATCTATTGCGTCTCTCCGTAAACGTGGTTATGAGATTGATACAGTCACGGCTAAGACACCGGAAGGTGAAAACTATACACGTTATCGTTTGAACGAAGTTTAAAGGATTAGACAGAATGAGTAATAAAAAAATAGATACATTGGTAGAAGATATATATTCACTCTTCACTTCAGAAGAAAAAGTGAATGTATCTGAAGATGATCTAACTGTATTAGCAGAAGAGATTACTCGTTCTGTCTCCTTTGCTCTTACTGAAAGCCGTAAGAAAAAGAAAACTTTAAGGCTATCTCTTATTGGTCAACCAGATAGAAAGATTTGGTACAACTTAAATAAGGAGGACAAGGAAGATGGAGAAGGCTTGAAAGGAAATGACTATATAAAATTCTTGTACGGTAATATCCTTGAGAGTCTTCTCGTCTTCTTGTGTAAGGCAGCAGGACACCCAGTTACAGATCAACAAAAAGAATTAAAGATTGACGGTATTGTAGGTCATCAAGATGCTAAAGTAGATGATGTCTTGGTAGATTTTAAGAGTGCTTCAAGTTTCTCATTTAAAAAGTTTAAGGAAGGTGCTATATTTACAGACGATCCTTTTGGTTACATTGCACAACTATCTGCTTACGCTCACGCTAACAATGTAAAAGAAGCAGGGTTTATTGTTATAGATAAATCTAGTGGAGAGATAGCCTACTGTCCTGTCCATCATATGGAGATGATAAATGCAGAGGAAAGAATCAACCACCTCAAGAAGATGGTCAAGTCTCCTATCCTACCTGATAGGTGTTATGATGATATTCCTGACGGTAAGTCTGGCAATCGCCGTCTTTCTGTTGGCTGTAATTTTTGTGAGTATAAGCGTGACTGCTGGTCTGATGCTAACGGTGGTGCAGGGTTACGGGAGTTTAAATACTCAAACGGTTCAAAGTTCTTAACACAAGTAGAACGCACACCTGATGTAGAAGAACTATATGCCTGAGAAATATAGATCAGGTAGCGAAAGAACTACAGCAGAATATCTAAGAAGCGTGAAGGTTAAGTATGAGTTTGAACCGTACTACATTCCTTATATGTGGATTGAATCTAAAAGATACTTACCGGACTTTATCCTACCGTCAGGTATAATCTTAGAAGTTAAAGGTAGGTTCACTTTAGAAGATAGAAAGAAACATTTGTTTTTAAGAGAATCTAATCCTGATCTTGATGTACGGTTTGTATTTGATAGACCAGCAAGCAAGCTATACAAAAGGAGTAAAACAACTTATGCAGATTGGTGTAACAAGCATGGCTTTAAATATTGTAAGTTATCAGATGGTTTACCTGACAGTTGGTTAGATGATAAAAAAAGAAAACCTTCTGGTAGAGTTAGAAAAGCTAGTAGAAAATCAAAAGGCACCGCCACAACAACTACTGTTTCTTAGTGTCCTATTACAGGCTATGTTAGATGCTACTAAGCCTGAACATAATAAAGAATCACATGAGTCTATCGTCTCAAGAAACAATGCAAAGGCTTGGTTCTTTGCATCTGTAGGTGTGACCGCTGAAGATTTCTATACTGTATGTGATATAGCAGGAGTTGATCCTGACTATGTTCGTACCTTTGCTTACAAGGTAATTAAGTCTAAAGAAATTAACTACGTAAGGAAAAGAATTAATGCCGTCCTCACATTTGACTAGGAGTAAAAAGATGGATAGAGATACAGAGATTGCACAACTATATGCAGCACTTCCTAATTTTAAATTTGATGAAGGAGAATATATAGATGAGGTACATGAGTATGTTACCTCTACATATAAGGAACACTATGCAAAAGGTAAGTACCAAGCCACTGATGTAATACTAGATAGTGGACATGGTGAAGGTTTTGTAATGGGTAACATCTTAAAATACTGGAAGAGGTACGGTAACAAAGAAGGTAAGAATAGGAAGGACTTGTTAAAGATTATTCACTATGCCATAATCATGCTTTATGTACATGATCATATTAACAAAGGAGTTTAGTATATGCCCACCTTTCGATCTAATGAAAACCCTATGTTCCGTTCCAAGTTTAGTGAGGATATCTTCAAACATAAGTATGCTCATCATGGTTGTGAGACATGGGCAAGCCTAGCATCTGTACTGGTAGAAGATGTTTGTTCTCCTCAGTTGAAACAAGATGAGATAGATCAGCTTAAAGAATATATCACTGATCTAAAATTTATTCCCGGTGGTAGGTACTTGTACTATGCGGGCAGACCTAACAAGTTCTTTAACAACTGTTATCTTCTGAAGGCAGAGGAAGATACACGTGAAGATTGGGCAGACCTGTCATGGAAGAGTGAGTCATGTCTGATGACAGGTGGTGGTATTGGTGTAGATTATTCTGTATATCGTGAGGAAGGTAGGGTGTTGTCAGGTACGGGCGGTCTTGCTTCTGGTCCTATCCCTAAGATGTTAATGATCAACGAAATTGGCCGAAGGGTCATGCAGGGTGGTAGTCGTAGGTCAGCTATCTATGCCAGTATGAATTGGAAACATGCAGATGTAAGTAAGTTCCTTGTAAGTAAGAACTGGTACGATATGCCAGTAGGTAATACAGGATTTAATATTGGTCAGGTTAAGGAACAAGACTTTAACTTTATTGCGCCGTTAGATATGACTAACATTAGTGTTAACTACGATACAGAGTGGTTACTTAACTATTGGGAGACAGGAGATGTTGGGTCTACTTTTAAGCAGAATGTTCGACAAGCCTTACGTACAGCCGAACCGGGATTCTCGTTTAACTTCTTTGATAAAGAAAATGAAACGCTACGTAATGCGTGTACTGAAGTTACTTCGAAGGATGATTCAGATGTTTGTAACTTAGGTTCAGTCAACCTTGGAAGAGTAGATACTATAAAAGAATTTAAAGATATTGTTCACTTAGCTACTAAATTTCTTATGTGTGGTACGCTTAAAGCAAAGCTACCTTATGATAAAGTCTATAAAGTACGAGAGAAGAATCGTAGGCTTGGTCTAGGTCTAATGGGTATGCATGAGTGGTTGATTAAGCGAGGTTCTAAGTATGAAGTTACTGATGAACTACACCAATGGTTAGGAGTTTACAAAGGAGTGACTGATGATACTTCTAAAAAGACTGCTGATGAAATGGATATCAGTAGACCAGTAGCTAACCGTGCTATTGCACCTACAGGAAGTATTGGTATTCTTGCAGGTACAAGCACAGGAGTAGAACCAATCTTTGCTGTATCCTATAAGCGTAGGTATTTAAAAGGTGGTACACGATGGCACTACCAGTATGTAGTAGATAGTGCAGCACAGGAGTTGATTGATCTTTATGATACTAAGCCAGATAACATTGAGTCTGCCCTTGATCTTGCAGGGGATTACAAAAGACGTATGAAGTTTCAAGCTGACGTTCAAGACTATGTAGATATGTCCATCTCCTCTACTATTAATCTACCATCATGGGGAAGTAAGCTGAACAATGAAGATACTGTTATGGACTTTACTAATACTCTTGCCTCTTACGCACATCGCTTACGTGGCTTTACTGTATACCCTGATTCATGTCGTGGTGGGCAGCCACTAACATCTGTACCTTATAAGGAAGCTGTAGATAAGTTAGGTGAAGAGTTTGAAGAAGGTCTTGAGACACATGATATTTGTGATATCACGGGGCATGGTGGGAGTTGTGGAGTATAATGCATACCTATTGCTGCTATAAAGAAGAACTTCCTGCTGAACTGTGTAAGGGATTAGTGAACATAGGGAGAGAGTTAAATAAAGAAGAGGCGAAAGTATTTAAAGAAGGTGATGACATTAAGATGCAGGAGGTTAGGAATAATAAAATAACATGGTTAGAAAATCCTGAACTGACTAGCATCCTTCAGTTGTACGTAGAGAAAGCTAATAAAGAAGCAGGATGGAACTTTAATGTAAATTGTTTTGAAACTCCTCAAGTTTCTTTCTATGGTAAAGGACAGTTCTATGATTGGCATATGGACACAGGAGTAGAATTACCCTCTGATCCTTTTGTAAGAAAGTTATCGGTTAGCGTTACTTTAGAAGATACTTTTAAAGGAGGAGACTTTCAGATACAGGATTGGGTACATCCTCAAGCTAGTAAAAAATTCTCTACCCTAAAGGATATGAGGAAGACAGGTAGCATTGCTGTCTTTCCCTCCTTCATGTTTCACAGAGTAACTAAGGTAAAAGAAGGTGAACGATCTTCTTTGGTCTGTTGGTTCAGAGGAGAAAAGTTTACTTAATTTTTTTCTTGACAACTATTTTATAGTGTAGTAGGATGTACACGGTACGACCAATGTGGTGTACCTAATTAACTCGCTTAACAAAGGAGACTATAATGAATTTAGAAACTAAAGGAGATTATATAGCTTATCTAAATAGAAACTCTAAGACAATCCAAGACTATATGTTAGGGTTTGCTATGGACGATATGTTCAAACGCTTACCAAGTAACCTTGGTTCTTTTCCTCCACATGACTTAGAGAAAAAGGATACGATGTATAAGCTTACCCTAGCTGTCGCAGGATACTCTAAAGAAAATATAAATATTGAGCTAAAAGATAATTTACTTACTATCGAAGGAGACAGGGGAGAGAATGAGAGAGAAGACTTAATAGTAACAGGCATTGCTGCACGTAAGTTTCGTAAATCATTTTCATTATCTGATACAATGGAAGTAAGAGATGCTGATCTAAAGGATGGTCTTCTTGCTATAACATTTGAAGAGGTTAAACCTGAAGAAGAAAAACCTAAAGTAATTGAAATAAAATAATTATAACATTAGGGGTGCATCAAAGTAAGATGCATCCCTTTTTATAAGGATGAGAAACTAACATGAGTAGTATACCTACTGTATATATAGGCTATGATCCTAAAGAAAAAGTTTACTGTGACGTTCTTGAGTACAGTATAAACAAACATGCCTCTTCTCCTGTTAACATTGTTAGACTGAAACAGGATAGTGTTAGGCGTACAGGTTTGTACTGGAGAACCATGATAATTAAAGATGGTCAACAGGTAGATTCATTTGATGAAAAACCTTTCTCAACTGAGTTTAGTTTTACACGTTTTCTTGTACCATTTCTAAATCTACATCAAGGTCATGCGTTATTTATGGACTGTGATATGTACATGAGAGACGATATAAATAAACTATTTAACCTCTTCGCTTATAGAGATTTTTCTGTAGCTTGTGTGCATCATGCATATCATCCTAATGATAAATACAAAATGGATAACAAACTACAGCAGACTTACTTTAGAAAGAACTGGTCAAGCTTTATGTTATTTAACTGTGGCAATCCAGAATTAAATGAACTAACTGTATCTGATGTGAACACTAGTAGCGGAGGTTGGTTGCATGGTATGCATTGGGCAGAATCAATAGGACAGATAACTGAAGAATGGAACTGGCTTGATGGTCATTCACATGAAGACCTTGATCCTAAGTGTGTGCACTTTACAACAGGTGGACCAATGTTCAGGAACTGGGAAGGAAAGAGAGAAATAGATAATCACTATGCAAAAGAGTGGAATGAACTATATAAGGAAATGAGTGAACAATATGACTAATTTTGTAACATCGTTTAGTGGAAAGAACTACGCTACTTATGCTAAGAGTATGCTTGAGTCAGTAGTAGAACATTGGGAAGAAGATTTAAAACTAGTAGCTTACTATGATTCATGTAGTGAAGAACAGATTGCAGAGTTTCCTAAGTCACCTCTCATTGAATACCGTGACTTAGATTTAGTTGAAGACCGTACTAATTATCTGGAGCGTATGAAGCACCATGATGGTACAGAGAATGGTCAGATGGAATATAACTGGCGTATGGATGCACTGAAGTGGTGTCATAAAGTCTATGCTTTAACTGATTACTTCATGGAGATTTCTGAAGAAGAAGTTAAGGGTGGTTGGTTAATCTGGATGGATGCAGATGTCATTACTCATAACAAACTTAATGAGGATACTCTCTTTAAAGCCTTTCCTAAAGACTCAGAGTTAGTACATCTAGGTAGAAAAGATATTGACTTTAGTGAAACAGGCTTCATTGGTTTTAATCTTGACTATCAAATGCCTCACTACTTTCTTGCAGACATTCGAGGATGCTATGATATTGGAGAAGTAGTATCATATCGTGAATGGACTGATGCATTCATTATGACTAGGTTCATTAACATCTATGCAGCACATGGCATGAATGTGCATAACCTTACACCAGAAGCTAAAGGACTAGCTGTCTTTGAACAGTCTAACCTTAATGAATTTATGATGCACTACAAAGGTAATCGTAAGAACGAAGTCATGTCTGAACAAGGCTTTTCACAGGACGTAGTACTACCTCGTTACGGACAGCTTGCTACTATGGTACGTGCTTATGAACCTGATCGGATTGTAGAGATTGGTACATGGAATGGTGGCAGGGCAATTGAGATGGCGCTTGCTTCCTTTGAAAAGAGGGATGACTTTCACTACATTGGTTTTGATTTGTTTGAAGAAGCTACCCAAGAAATAGATAAGCTTGAACTAAATATTAAACAACACAACACTTACAAGGCAGTCTTTGATCGTCTCACTGAGTTTGAAGAGAAGATGAAGGAGAAGGGTAAAACATTTACCTTTAAACTACATAAGGGTAACTCCCGTGATACACTAAAGAAAGCTAAGAAAGAATTAAAGAAAGTTCCTTTTGCTTTTATTGATGGTGGTCACAGTGAAGACACAATCAAAAGTGACTACGATAATCTAAAACATATACCCGTCATTGTCTTTGATGACTTCTATTCCAAGGATGAGAATGGACATACTGTATCTCAAGAAAAGGTAGGAGTTAATAAGCTTATCCGTGACGAGATGGAAGGTAAGCGTATGCATGTACTACCATCTCAAGATAAAGTATCTGGTGGTGGTCTTGTCCATCTTGCTGTACTGCTTAACAATGCAGACTTGCCTGACATTCCTATTGAACTAAGGCGTATCCCTATTGTCGTACACCCTAAAGACTGTGTGCCTAAAGATGATATTGTTGAGAACATTAATGCTAATCTAAATCTTATAAAAAGTTGGGATAGTGTACAACAATACTACCCTCATTCAGAAGCTGCTATCATTGTCTCTGGTGGATCGTCCATTGACTTTGACAAGCTAAAAGAACTACAAGAAGAAACAAATGGTAAAATAATCTGTGTTAAGCATAGCTATCCTAAACTATTAGAGGCTGGCATAAAGCCTTGGGGTTGTGTTATACTTGATCCTCGTACTATTGAGGGTGAAAGTACACACGGTATAGTTCGTAAAAGTTTGTTTGAAACTATTGATCCTTCAACTAAATTTTTTGTAGCATCTATGACAGAACCTTCTGTTACTAAATATATTTTAGAACGAACATCTAATGTATATGGATGGCACGCTTACTCTGAAGCTATTAAAAACAGAATAAATAATAAAGCGGACTATCCTGAAGAGGAGCAGATACAGATAAGTGATGACGTAACCTTTGTTACTGGTGGTACTTGTGCAGCTATGCGAGCGATTGGTATGCTCCATATCTTTGGGTTTAGAAACTTTCATCTCTTTGGTTTTGATTGTTCTGTACCTGAAGTATCTGAAGAAGAACAGAAAGAAACTCTCTTTGATGGTAAAACTAAGTACATGAAAGTAGAGATTAATGAAAAAGAATTTTGGACTACCGGAGAACTGTTGGCAATGGCACAAGATTGTGAACAGTTGTTTGATGCACCTCAAATAGATATGGGTGTAGAGTTTTATACCAAGCATGATACACTAGCTAACCAAGTCTATCTAACATCACGACACGGTAATAAAACTTACTACGCTAATACATTTAACTCTTAAAGAAAGGAACTGATTATGCTAGAAACGCTAACAAGTAATATAGAGATTATCGTCTCTACTCTTACAGGTATCATTACGATTGCTAGTATCGTTATTGCAGGTACAGCTACCCCTGATCCTGATTCTGTCTTAGGAAAAGTTTATAAGGTAGTAGAACTACTAAGTCTTACAGTAGGTAAAGCAAAAGAAACAGGTAAGAAAGAAGTAGTAGTAGAAGAAGTACCTACTGTTAAAGGTAAGACTGAGAAAATAAAATAATGTTGTCTTTAGTTTCTTCTGTCATTGGTTTCTTAGGTAAGATACTACCCTTATTGTTTGCCTTTAAAGCAGGTAAGGATAATGCAGAGAAGAAAGAACTAGAAACTGCAGTAGACAATGCAAAGGAAAGAAATAAAATTGAAAAAAAAGTTGACATGCTTTCTGATGCTGATGTGTCTAAGCAGTTGCGGAAGCGTTGGAGGAGAGGCGGCATTCTGTAGTTGGTCATTCCCAATTCTAATCAGTGATGCTGACTCTCTCTCCAACGAAACTGCTAGACAAGTACTAAGCCATAATCTTACATGGGAAAAATTCTGTGACTAAAGAATTAAATCTTAAACAAGAAAAGTTTTGCCAAGCATACGTCCTGTACAGGAATGCTACTGAGTCAGCTAAGATCGCTGGATACTCTGATGTATCTGCACACACGCAAGGACATAGGTTGGTTCAGCGTCCTGATATACAGGAACGTATAGAGGAATTAGAAAAAGAAATTGAAACTAATATTGATGTAGTAGCAGAGATTGAAAATCAATATACGTATGCTAAAAATAATGGTCACACTAACAGCGCAATTAAAGCTTTAGAAGTTTTGTCTAAGATTAGAACTGCTAAAGATGATGAAGTTCCTAAGTCAATAGCAGAATTAGAAGGTGAGATAGTTAGAAGTTTAGAAATACTAGGAGAAGAAAGATCATCTAAGATTTTCCTCCAATGTAAGTGGTTTGAAGAGCAACAAGAAGAAAACGAAGCCATATAAAGACCCGTGAGTAGGGTTAGAGATAGGCTTGGCTACCCATACCCCAAAATATACTACTTCTTCTGGACGGTCTTCCTAGAGGCTTATGGAGGCATTGGCCTGTAAGGTGACGTTTTTGAGTAGAAAAATAGAACAATCAGATCAATTTTCTTTTTCTGTATAGTCTTTCTCCTTTTGGACAGGTGGATGCACACCATTATGCATGTGCTGTATAGATTTCACTTCTTCTTGAAGCTTAGTTATTTGAGCATGTACTACTCCCTTACGTTTATATTCTTTAGCTAAGTTATCAGGACTAAGAATATTAGTAAGCACACTAATCTGACTACGTAAGACAGCTACATTATTTTCTACTTTATCTTGTTCTCTATTTAATTCATCTACCTGATCTTTTATCTCTTGTTGTGTTGCTTTGAGTGCAGTTACCTGTGCACGTACTAATGCCCACGCACCTGACAGAGATGCAACTACTGCGCCTACTTGAAATAAAAACTGTGCATCCATTTGCATAATTAATTCACTATCTTTTCTCGTAGGTCTTCTAGTGTATCTTCTACACTATCTACAACATCTTTTTTAGGGTCACGAACTAAAGGTATTTGTCTAAGAAGAGGAATTAAATTACCTATCTCTCTAGCTAATGCTCTTGCATTATCATTTAAAACATAACCTGCTCCAGCTTCAGCTATATTAGCACCTTGACTTAATGCAGGACCAAGTATAACTTCAAAGAAATTAGACCCATACTTTTGAGAATTAAGTGCATCAAATATTATTGTACCCATTCCAAAAATATTACTTCTTCGCAATGCTTCCATTATTTGATCCTTACCATCTAACTTATCAAACGGACTTTCCTTATTTCCATAACGAATTTCATCTTTAAGACCTTGAATAAACATAGAAGCAGCAACAATTAAACTGAGAGCAATAGTATATTTCATCATCTCTCCAGCAGGAATACGACCACCATCTTGTCCTGTTACTTGTTTAGTTAGAGGAACACCTATCTCTCTCCACATCCTGCCACCAACTATATTACCAAAGGTAGCTAAAAATCCTTTCAACTGTGCAACCATTGCAAGGTGTGGATCACTCATCCATAAAGGACGATTGACTGCATTCGGTGCCATAATAAATTCGTCTACAGTTTTAGACATAGCCTTACCAATAATAGGTGGATCAGATTGGGTAGGGTCTAATGCCCAATCTTGAACTACTTCTGAATTAGGATTAATTATTCCTTGTTCCATTAGTCTACGTTTAGAGTCTAAGTATTCTTTAGTTTTCTTCCTTCCTCCACGATCATATTTATTTATTATTTTTAAATCATTTCTCATCTGCATACGAGCAGCTTGAAATGCCATGTCTCTACTAATCTGCGTAACAGTTGTTAGCATAGTCGTTCTAAAGAAAGCATTAGTAATTTTTCTAGCTACAGTAACTCCAGATATGTCTCCAAATCTATCCGCAAGGACACCATCTAATCCCTGTAGTATACCAGCAAAAGCTTTCTCAGATTGATTCATAGGAATTTTAGGAAATACTTTTCTTAATCCATTCTTTAGACCATTAAACGCAGCTTTACTAGCACCGAACAATGCGTACTTTGGACTTACTCGTGACAAAATAATAAGCGGTTCAGTTAAGGCAGTAAGACCTACTAAAGGTAAGGTAAGGATGTACTGAGAAGTGAGTATCCATTTCTGAAGACCTTGCCATCCCTTATCATTCAAACGATTATATCGTTGTTGTGTAGCTTGGTATACCTTTTTAACTTGATCTATCTCAGCTTGGTTAATGCCTCCTGCATCAGCATCACCTATTTTATTAAGGTCTTTTAAATCCGCATTTAAATTATCAGCAAGATTTTTACTATGTATTTTTCTGTTGCCATCTAAAATATATTTATAAAGTATACCTTGTAAATCAGTCTCTATTAATCCAGCTTCTCTTAACTTCTGTCGTATCTCAGGAGTAATAGTTCTTTTTTCTTGTTGTGATATTCGTGCATCCCTAGCGCGAGGTTGCGTCTGCGTTTCGACATCAATTTCTATATCACTTTCATTAAGAATACCATCATTACCCTCAATCCTATCTACAGTAGTCTGTGCTTCTACATTACTAAAGCCATTCTCTTGTAGAATCTTAGCCATCTTTCTTCTGTTTAATGGTCCAGTTTTATAGATAGTAGGAAGATAACCATCTACAAAATCTATGTCTACCCCTGCGTCTTGAAGACGTTTAAAAAATCCTGTAGATTTAGGTTTAGCAATAACCCTATTATTTATTTCTTTAAAGGGTTTGCTATCTACAATATTTCTTAGAATACTTTGTCTTTCTGTAGGTGCTTCTCTTACTCTATTCATATAATCTAAACGCATAGGTTCAATTGCTGATTCTATAGTATTATATTCTTCTCTAGTTATCCTTCCTTCATCTAATGCTTTCTGTACTTTACTAGATACTCTATCACTTTTAATAGCAGTAATTAAATCTTTAGAAGTGATGGTTATTGGCTTGGCAGCTTTTCCTGTATTAGGATCAATTTCTACCGTACCTAAAAAATTTTTAATACTGTTAGCTGCATTTCCAATAGCGGGACTTGATGGTGTTTTACCCTCTACTATTACTTGGTATACCTCATCACTTATTTTTTTAGGGATAGCACGTTGAATAAAAGGAAGTTTAATATTTCGTTTTAAAGTATTAAAAGTCTCTTGTAAGACAGCAGCATCTTGTCCTGTAGACTGACTTACTAAGTTAGGAAAAGCAAGAAGGGATTGTACTACTGATGCACCCTTATTTGACCTTCGTCCTAAATTAGCCAACGGTGCTACAGAAGTTCTAAAAAGACCAGATATTATACGAGAAGAAGTCATTGGTTTATCAGGTGTTAATTTACCTTCATACATACCTCTTTCAGCTATGTCAGTCTCTTGATTAGTAATTCCTTTTTGTAACTCTATTAAACCTTGATCTAATTCTTCTGCTCTAGTAGCCAAAGATTTTCTCATGGCATTACTAGCAAAAGTAGCAGGTGCGCCTATGCTATGTCCACCTACAAATCCTAATGCAGCAGCATCTATTAATCTATTTTTTACAACGTCAGCACTATAAGGAAATAAATTTCCTTCGTCTAAAGCTAAACCTACCGATGCCATTTGAACTGCTTCTTGTCCAGACTCTACTAATGTTTCAGCAGTTCCAGCTTTTAAACCTCCAGCGGTAGTAGCTAATGCTGTGTTTACTATTTTCTTTGCTGCTGATTGACCTGTGTCTTTGGCTATTTCATCTATTACAGCTTTTGGACCAAACTGTTTAGCAAATGATCCTATTACTGCTGACATTCCTATTCTATCTAATACAGCCATTATACCACCTGCGGCCATAGCATAGTCTATAGCCTTATCTTCAGGTACACCTTGTTCTATTTGTTCTTCAAAAGTAGGTCCAGTATTCATTAAGAAACTTCCACCTAATAAAGCTAATGTTCCTACACCAGTTGCAACAGCGGTAGGTACACCTACAGCCGCAGCAGCGATAGGCGCGGCCATCAAACCAGCAACAGGACCAAAAGACCCTACTGCGTTACCTGACATATCTTTAACTAACAACATACCTCTTTCTAAAGCTGCACCTAAATCTTCTTCATCACCATACTGTTCTTTAATCTCCTCTAGTCCTTGAGTAAAGGAAGCAGTTCTTGTAGGTGTACCGTAATAGTCTATATCCTTTTGTTGTCTTTCTTGTTCCTCTATTCCCCAAACTTCTAACTCTGGAATTTCAAACTTCTTGCCCAGAAGTTCAACAGTTTTAGCCATTCCTTGCTCAAGTTGATTCATGCTTCTTAATGCATTACTACTCCATGAGTCAGGGTCAGATACTCTAGGAACATATGTCTCCTCTCCTGCTTCATCTTTAGTAAGCTGAATAGTAGGCGTACCTAATTGTACCTCTGATGTCATCTCCTCCCATGAAGGAACATCCGAATAATCAAATGAAGAACTTCCTGAAGGAACATCGGAATAATCAAATGAAGAAGTTTTAGTTAAAAGTTCAGACATACTATTTAGTCAATGAAGGAAGTGACTGTAAAAATTTAGTAGTTGCAGTTTGTTCTGCTTCATACGGATTTTTATTTAGACCTATTGCTGTATTAAAACTTCCCGTCCATGAACGAAGATTAGCCATATTCTCTAATATATCTTCCCCTGAAGAACTAAAGATACGTCCTTTATTAACCTCATATCCCTTATCTGAGAGTATCTTTTTATGTGCACCAGATAAATTATCTAAATCAAGAATATTTTTCATAGCTTCTTGTGCAAAGTTTATTTGTTCTTCCGTATCTATCTTATATCCTCTTCCTTTTTGCCTATGATCCATTAATTTAATTTGTGTATCTAACCCTTTAAGTTTTAAGTTTGCTGCTGCAACTTGTGCTTTAGTAGTAGCATTCCTTAATTGTGCATTAGCTACTCTCTTTTGAATATCTAACTTACGACCTTCCATAACCATAGTAGCTTGTTGTTTACTTAGGCCAAGTTCATCTTGTAACTCACGCCTGTCCAACTTAGCAAAGTCAAGAGCAAGCTTCTTCTGTTTATCACTAAGCTTTGCTAGCTTAGTAGTAAACTTAGAGTCTTTCGCACCCTTACCTATAGTCTCAAGGAACGTCTGTCCTCCCGGTTGAGCGAGAATACCAAATCCTAAGTCCATAAGTGCATAACCTTTTTCAACTTCACCACCTTCATCAAGTTGCTTTTGAAGTAACTCTCTTTCTTTTCCTGTTGCTTCTTTTAACTTCTCGTTAATCTCTGTCATTTTAAGATACTCAGGTGAGTTACGCATCTTATCCACTTCACTTATAAATTCTACCTTAGTTGTATTAGCTAATTCATAATCTCCTGCAACACCACCATCTTTAACATCAGATGCAAGACTTTCTTTAACTTTTATTTCAGCATCACTTTGTTCACCTGCGCCTTTCTGCATTATCTCTTCAATACTTTCTAAACCTGACTGTTCCATGTCAGGCACACCCATTACATTTTCAGGTAATTGAGGAGCGTCTAGTGACTCAGATTGACTCTTAAAAGTGCTGGTTAAAGGAACAAGGTTCTTATTCTCTTGTCCAATATCAGGTGTGTTTACGGCGTTTGCTAATTTCATTGCCTGTTGCTCATCTGTCATTACTTGAGCAGCTTGATCTTTTATTTTTCCTCTTTCTAAAATTTGTTTCTCAATTGGACTTAGTTCCCCACGCGCCATTCTTTCACCCATTTGAGCATAAGTTTCCTCATCAGTTGATTTAAGTGCCATTCTTCCTGTTAAAGGAGTATCTATTGTACCCCGTTTAGTATATGAATCACTTAGTAAATCATCTCTATCTAAACCAAAAGCATAACGAAGGTCTTGTTCCACTTTATCTCGTGATGCCGCTGATTTTTCTAAATCTTTTTCCAATTGTTTAGGAGTACCTGTAACATAAGTTCCAAGATCACGCAGATGTGATCCTATAGCATCACTAAAACTTTGATATGGTTGATCAGTAATATCTGTAACCTTTCCTACACCTTTTTTAATTGCTGTGCCTATACTAGATAAATCTTCACTTAATGCAGACGGAGGTTCATATGTTCCTCTTTCTCTCAATGAAAAGTCAGGGGGTGCATCTCCCGGTGCTACTGTATTCCTACGTTCTTCTCTTTCTCCCCCCATTGGAAGATTCTTGATTAATGAATCTTTTATTCTATATTCCAATGGTATTAAACCTCTACGTCTTTCTTGTTCTTTTTGTACTAATGCTATAGAAAAATCTTTATTACCCGCAGCTTGTTGTAAGGCTGTATCTGACATATTGCTTAACATATCAACTTGTGATATGCTACTACCACTTTGTAACTTAACTATACCACCATTAGCTAAATGCTTTAGTGCAAGTAGTCCACCTTTCTTAAAACCAAATGATCCTACATTACCACCAAAGTTAGCTGGTTGTGCACCCATTCCCGGTGCAGTATTCATACTGGCAAGCTGTCTCTGTCCTTGAGCAATAGCATTAGTTGCACCTAAAGCTAATCCTTGAATTTGTTTTAGTTGTTCCTCTACAGTAGCTGCTTCTTCATTCTCTTGTCCACGAACAAACTGTTGGGTTTGAGATAAAGGTTGACGTTCTGATTGAGTAAGAGGATCATTCTGTGCACGTTCAGAGATAGCTTCTGTCTGGCTTTCTAGTACAGTTCCACCAGCAGGAAGACCGCCTTCTGCTAGACCAACCAAGCCACCTTGAGCATTACCACCAAATGCTTTAAATGCTCCTAATCCAGCAGCGCCTAGACCTGCAGCTTGAGAAAGAAATGATGGTGCAGGTTGTTGGCTAGACTGACGTTGTAGTGTACTAGCAGGAATAGGTTGTGCATAACCACGAACAATAGACTGATAGTCCTGCAAAGTACGTTCAGGAAATGACCTACCAATTTCAAATTCTTGTGCAGCAATATCTATACCTGCTTGACCTAATGCTTGTTTCTGTGCACCTACAGCCTCAAGTCCAGTAATTTCACGTAACCGTTGTCCCGGTACTTGTGTACCCAATCCCATAAACTGTGCACCAGCTTGACGCTCACGCTCACGCTGTTGTTGTAGTCGTGCCTGTGCATCTTCAAATGCAGCAGCTTGACCACGTGCTTGAATATCTCCTAACCTTTGTTGTAGATTACGTGCCTGTTCTGCTTCAAGAATTGCCTGACGAGAACCACCAAATCCACCAGCAGCTACAGCCTGTGCACCTATGTTCTGCCTCTCTACATCACCCTGCCTTAAAGCTTCTCTAGTTTGTACATCTATTACATTCTGAATAAAGGGATTCATAAATTCATTTACAGATGCAGAGGTAGGCGCTTGTGCGCTAGAAGCAGTCAAACCTGTAGCAAGATCATAGAACGGTTGTCCTGCTCCTTGAAGGTCTTTAATACCTTCAAAAGCAGTTTGTTGTTCTTCAGTAAAGTCAGCAAGGCGTGGACCTTGGAAAGGAACATAACCTTCTTCTTCTCTACGTTCTTGAATAGCTTTAGACTTCTCAAGAATATCAGTGATAAACGGTTTAAGTTCCTCTGGAATAGTGGCTTGTTGAGTAACAGTAGATGTAGCAGGGGGAGGAGGAGGAGGTGAACCACCACCACCAAACTGTACAAGATTAGTATTAGGATTAATTGTCCCTGAACCACCCATTGCACGTAAGACTGCCATCTCTTGCTTATTCACATGAGCAAGTTCAGTGTCACCATCAATACCTTTGCAAGCCAAGTCTTCATACAAAGTATTATACAGGCAAATCTTATCTGCAATTGTAAGTTCACTAACTAATTTATTCAAGTCCATCACTATATATCCCTTGTTATAACAGTGTAGTATTTTTTAAAGTTATATTTCTTAGTCATATTTAACCAACCATCTCTAGCATAACCTTCTATTCTTTTTATTCCTAACTCTCTTGCCCATTTAATTATAGGAGAGTCATCACCCATTCCGTAATCAAACCATTTCTTAATTGTATGTGGCTTAGTACCAATGAAAGGCATGGACAAAGCTTTAAAGTTAGGATACTCTAGTATCTGAGTAATACATATTCCAAACATACCGTCTTCTTCATCTACTGCTACCCACAATTGTTGTTGACCATGTATGAGTGAGTAGTATACGTCTTTTATATTTCTTTCTCCCATACTTCTATCTAATGGTTTTTGTATAAAATCTTTAACGTAAGGCCAAGTAACTTCTATGCAGTTAGTTTCTATTTTTATTAAATTCATTTACTCAATAAGGTAACATTGGGTTAGGTTGCATATTTACAGGAAGCTGATTAGTAGGTTGAACAGGAGGTGGTGCAGTACCTAAACTAGGATTTTTAGTACGAGTAGGAGGAGGAGTAGATGGATATAAAGATGTAGTTGGTACATTCATACTAGCTAAACCACCATCATCACTAATATCAATATTAATAGTTTCTGGTGATGACATATATGGAGTTTGACCAGCAGCATTAGTAGGAGGTGGACGCATCTTTCCTCCAGAAGGTGCAGGAATACTAACTGGTGGAGGTGGGGTAGGCATTCCTTGCATAGGTGGTCTAGTAGCTACTGCTGGCAAAGAAGAAGGAGGAGTAGGCACTGATGGTACAGGACTAGGAAGACCACTAAAACTAGGTGGTACAGCAGGTGAAACAGGTGCAACAGTAGGTGCACTCATAGGATTACCTGATTTACCTCCTGCTCCATAACTATTAACAGGCAAAGAACTAGGAGAAGACAACTGACTTTGTTGCTCCGCTGTTCTTGCTAACTGTGTACTGCCCAATGTTGACTGACCCATTTACTTTTCCTCTAACATTTTATTTAATACCGTAGCTGTTTTATTAAAACCATATTTACTTAATATCTTTATAAAACCATCTCGTACAATAGTTTCTATTCTAACACAATTTTGTTCTTTAGCATATTTTAGAATAGGAGAATCTTTATTCCAACATTTATCTACCCACTCTTTAACTTTAAATCCTTCACCACCTACTAAAATAATCTGGTATACTTTTTGCATAGGATAAATTATCATCTGTGCAGTACAGACTGTGATAATTTTATTATCTGTATCCTTTACAATCCATAAATCTTGATGTCCTTCTGCTAAATAAGAATATATATGTTCTACTTCTAGTTCACCAAAACTTCTATCCAAAGGTTTTTTAAGTAAGTCCGATACATACGGCCATATAAAAGGTACAAGTTCTGTATCTATTTTAATAATTTTCATTTATACTAACTGTGATAGTCCTTGTTGTGGATTCATTTGTCTTTGTTGTTCTGGCGTACCAAAAGATTGCTGACGAATATTTCTCATAAAGCTATCTAATTGTTCTGCTCCTGCATTGGACGAACCATTGCCCAGCATAGCCACTACATCTGCAGGTATAACATATTCATCCCTACTTAGCAACGCTTTATCAGGATTGTTACCTTCTACTTCAAATAGTATTTCATCTGACATACCATCACCTTGACCTATCACCTGACCTTCATAATACTGACCTGTACTTCCTCCCTGTGCATAGTACTGACCAATTCCTCCTCCTGCTGAACGCTGAATAAAATTAGGAATTATTTCTTTAACTGTTTCTAATAATGAATCAGTAGAAGTTTTGTTTCCTTCACTATCCATTCTTACAGGATTAGGTATATCAGGTGAATCACTCAATGCTATTTGTTGACCAGCATAAATTTTATCTGGATCAGAGATTCTACTTAAATTAGCTTTCATAATATCCTCTACAGACATACCTGAGTCAGCAGCTAGTTGACTTAAAGTATCTCCTGATTGTACAGTATACTTTTTATCTGGGCGAGTATCTTGCATACCTTCAACAATTATTTCTTCTTGAGGTAAAGAAGCTAATCCCATATTTGGTGCAGTTGTTGTTGTACTTTCCGCTAAGAATATTTCATTCGCTCTTTTTGCTGTAGGTTTATCTGTTTTTCCTTCAGTATGATGGAAAATACTATAAGCATCTATCATAGCTTGCTGATCACCAGTAGCAATTTTACTTAAATATCTATCACTTCCTGTTTGTTTATTCATATTTCCAAAGAACAATTCTCGTTCTTGTTCAGGAGTTAAAGACAATATATTTTTTTCTAAATCTTTTGTACTCTTAGTAGAGTTTTTATTTAAAGTATTTAACCATTCAGGAATATCTTGTCCCATATCTTTATAAGAAGATATAGTTCTATTTACAGCAGTTTTTACTGAACCATGCTTACCTTTTTTTGCATTAGGATCAACCTTAGTTAGCCATTGAAAATTTCCTCTGGCACTACTATTTTTATTAATTCGATCTTCTCCTCCACGACTTTCTACTTCTTCTGTTTTGTCAGCAAATTCTAAGAAAGGAGAGTAGTCTTCTACGTTTAGTCTTTTCATTATTGCTTGTAAAGATATAGGTAGTGTAGGCATTTTAGGTTGCCCACCATCATTAAACCCAATAGTACTCCCAGAGTTATAACGAGGATAATTTGCATTTAGCATACCTCCTTCATTTAAACCTGTTAATCCAGTAGTTCCTTTTTGTTGTTCTTCTTTTTGTTTCTCTCCAGTAATCCTGTTCATTGCCATCATTAAACCTCTGGCAAAAGAATTAGCTTGTAGTCCTGTATCAGGTGGAAGACCAGTAGGCGGTCCACCTTCACGTGGCCTACCACCTCTATTTAATCCTACTAAACCACCTTCATTAACGAACCTATGTGGAGAGAAAGGTTGGAACTGTGTATCACCTGCTCCACGTAGCATACGTTCTTGTATCTCTTCAAATGTTTCTGATCGTGGTCTACTACCTACTAATGTTCTTTCTCTTGGAGTATAAGTAGAGAAGGTAGACTCTAGGTCTTCACTTTCTGGTGGGATATAAGGATCAGCAGTAAGCATTGCACCTGCTACAGGAATACCTATACCCTTTGCCATTTTAGCAGGGTTGTTACCAAAAGCTTGGAACTTTTCTGCCATAGTAGCATCCCTAGGAGTATAACCATAAGCAATTTGTTCTGATCTAGTTAATCCTTCTGCAGGAATTTTACCTTTAAAAAATTCATTAAAGCTACCCTGATCATAATATTCTCCCGGTCTAAACTTAGTTATCCCATCACCTGTTAAATTTCTTGTACCTACTATCTGTTGACGTGCTTCCGGCAAAGGGTTACTAGTTAATAGCTGTCCTTGCTCATTTAATGTACTTAGACCGGGACTATAATTTTCCATATTATTTGCAATAGCACTTTGTATGTTCGCATCTATTGCTTGACCACTTGCATCTAATGGTGGACCTATAAATCCTTGTGAACTAACAAGGCTTTGTGAACTAGGTGCTACTCCTAATTCAAGTCCTCCTGATGGTCCTACAAAAGAAGGAGATGATCTAATTGTATCAAGGGCGAATGCTTCTGCAGGAGTAGATGGAAATGCACCACTCATACCTGTAGTCATAGCAGGAGTAACTGCTGATGCTGCTGTTGCTGCCATAGGTGTATTAACAACCGTATTAAGAGGTAAATTACCCATAGATGACATGGCTAACTCACCACCACTTCCCATAACTGAACCAGTGCTTGCACCTACACCAGCACCAGCACCAGCTTCTGCACCAAAAGCAGGTCCACCACCTGCAATGGCACCACCACCAAAGGTCATAAAGCCACTAAGTAGAGATTGTTCTAAACTATTACCCATAGCCATGCTAGTACCAAAGGTAGCTAAACCACCCATACCCGCCGCCATCAATGGTGCCATTGAACCACCAGAGGCAATCGTAACTGCAGTACCTACTAAGGCAGGAACTAAAGATTTAAAACTGAAGGCTTCAGGTAATCCTGTATCTGGATTAACTGTTAGCTGACCTAAAGAAGATAAGCCTTGTAGTTCATCATCTCTAACATGAAGTAGGTGTGTATCTCCAAACCTACCCTTTTCTTCTAACTCTTGTGCTATATCAGCATAAGGAGGTTTTTCTGGTTGCAACATACCACCTTCTGCTCTACCTAATACAGGTAAACCAGTTTGAGGATTAAATCCTTGACCACGCATAGCTGTTATCTGTGCTGCCTCCATAGGAGACATATGCATCAGGATAGGATTAGTAGGGTCTTTCATAGCCAGTAAGCGAGGTATACCCTGTTGTGGTGGTTGCATATAAGCCATTTATAAAACTCTCTTTGGATTCATGTAATTAGATTGTCCTAGTGTCATGTCAGCTTGCATGGTATTTTGATTATTATACAATGGTTGTTGCTTATTTACCATACCAGTAATAGTAGTTGTATTACCAAAATAGTTAGGTTGCTCAGTTGCACCAGTATTCATATTCTCTAAATAAGTATTATTTAATAAATCTTTATATGTTCTACTTGTCATTAGTTAAAGTCCACCCATCCTGTTCCACTCACAAATCCTCTAAACTTACCTGCACTTGCAGAGAATACTACATTGCCATTAGAAGGTCTTCCTATAGAAGCTACAGTAACTACTGTTAATATATTAGAAGCAGGTCTAGTATCCAACTCATTATCTCTTGTCTCTAACAAAAATTTTAATTCATCAGTATAAACTAATAACTCTCTATAAAATCTTTGTAGTTCTTCTGGACGTAGTTCGCTGTAATCAGGTAAGTTAGGATAAAGCATTATCGCTTACCATCTGATTGTGCAGCAAGACGCACACTACCCCATCTCCATGATGTGCCTAGAAGTCCCGTAGAGACTCGTACATTACCCTGCCGTCCTCTTGCTCTAAAGTCTACCTTCTTAGTGTTACGGTTGATGCTGAACGGTCCTACAGCTATTGTAGTGGCAGCAGGATATTCTTGTGTATTGATCTTGAACTGAAGAACACCAGTATCGTTAAAAGCATAATCAGGAATTAGTCTGTTAACAAACATCATATCTTCACCATCTGCAATATCAAAGTCAGATGACTCAAGGAAAGAAGTAAGAGCAATTGAAGTGTCTCCCGTAAATACTGAAGTAGGTTCATTTGCCCAGATAAACTGACCTGTGCTTGTAGGTATACTTACTGCAGGATCACCACCTGCACCTGTACCTGACAACTCTCCTGTGGCTACAGTACTATCAAAAACATTACTGTCTGCAAATGTAGTGTAAAATCCTGTACCATATGTCCAAGTATCTTCCATGTAATTATAAGTTACATAGGCATTAGGTTCAGAAGAATCTCCAGAAGGATATAGCCATATTATTTCGTGAAACTCAGAATTAATAGCTGCAAATACTTTATCTTTATTTACTAGATTAACATTATCATAAACAAATCTACGAACGGTACAATCTAGTTTACGTACTCTACCATCAAATGCGTAGAAGTTATTCTCTCCCATCCAAAAAGATGCACCATCTACAGCTACTGCTGCATGAGGACCAATAGCACCACAGTTACTTCCTAAGAGTGTAAGACTAAAGATAAACGGAGGACCAACAAATTGTAATCCATACATACCATTATCAGTAAAGATGTGAATTGCATTACGTCCTCGTATTGCACCTTCAATACGTGTACCTTCAATTAACTGTAGTTCACCTGACGTAGAAGAAACTGATGGTGTCCAGTTAGTAAAGTTTTCTTGATCAGACCAACGAACTAGTAATGGATTAAAGTCACCAGTACCAAACTCATTAGTACCTAAAGCTATTGCATGTCTGTCATTAGGAGATACAATAATACTATTAATAGTAGAAGGACTAGTACTAACTATTGTTGCTCGTAGTGGATTAACACTAGCATCAGCATCCCAATGGAATAACTGACTACCTCTACGTACAGCTAACATATCTTCACCCCAAGTATCTAAGGACCATTGGGCAGCAAGGAAAGTAATGTTAGAAGATAGAGCAGGTCTACTCCAACCCCTACCGCCAGCGGCTGAAGCTAGGCTTGTACCTGCGTTATATACTCCTGCACCATAACCTAAACCTTGAATGTTATTTAGTTCTCCTTTAGGAATAAGAAAACCAAGTACTCCTTGACCACCTGTTTCAGTACTAGCTGCAGTATTAAGAGTACTTACATAGAAATGATTTAATCCACTCGTAGATGCTACTACATATACTGGACCACCAAAAGAAGTAGCAGCAAAATTAGTACCTTGAGTAAAACCATTTAAAGAACAAGCAGAAAACTGAATAGCATCGCCTACACTTGTACCTGTATTATTTAGACTTACTTCAATTCGATTGCTTCCTACAGACGTAGCAAAACTTCCTTGTGTTCCTAACGATCCTACAGAAACTATAGTAGTTAAAGGAGTAATATCATAATTAACATCTCCTTGTAAAAGATATAATCTTTGTTCTGTACCTACGGATAAAAGCTTCTGTGTGTTATCGTTTGCCCATGTAAGTAAATCTCTACCTACACCATCAAAAGGTATAGCATGTTCTTTCTGATAACCTCTTAAATTTTCTGGTTTACCTCTTCTAAAACGTACACGATCACCGTCAAACCAAGACCCTGACTCAGCATATTGAGTAGTCTCTCGGTGAAATCCCGGTTTAAAATCTAGTTTAAAAAATTTAGAAGATGTAGATGTCATTAATTATCGTCCAAAACTTTTAATTACAACAGAATCTACAAGAGAAGTATCTCTTACATTATACACTAGTATATCTACTGCACTAGTAGATGTACTCAAAACAGGAACAGTACCGGCAGGAAATTTATATGCTCCTCCAAATGCCATAGTTCTTGAACCAGTAGCATCTTGTATAAGATATATAGTTCCACCTTGTCCTGCTGTAGCATTAGAAGGATTTTGTAAAGTTACGTTAGCTGTAAGAGTAACAGTAAAAGAATTATTAACTGCAAAGTTAGGAGTAATAGAAGTTGCACCTGATAATGTAGTAGGAGCATTAACAATTTTAGAAGCAAAGGTAGCTGATCCTAAAAAAGTTTTATCTCCTATAATACTACTAGATACACTTACCCTTACATACCTATTGTCTGCAGTAGATACAGGAATTAGTTCATTAATAGAAGTACCAAAGTTTAGTTCAGAAGCAGTACCTAAGTTTAACCCTGTACCATTAAGAGCAAAAACAGAAACACCATCACAGTAGACTAACTCACTTGAACCTACAGGAATAGCACGACCTGTTCCTCCAGTAGCTGCACTAGTTTTGACTGTAAGTGTGGAGTCACTAACTCTAGTAGACTTATCGTTAATAATATAAATTTTAGACTTAGCAGGAATAATAACATTAGTATTAGCAGATACTGCACCTGCAAATTTAAGAACAGCATTTCTTGATTGAACTACACTCCCATCACCTAAAGGCAATACAACATCAGTTCCTCCAGTACAAACATGAACGGAAGTATATCCTGCAATAGCTGTATCAATTAACTTAATAACATTATCATTAAGAATTGTACCCCATGTATTAGGATTTTCCCCATCTGCTTGAAGTTCTAATCTTAAATTGTCACTAAAAGTAGCCATTATTAAATTCCTTTATTATTTTTAGGTGTCCCTGCGGCTACTATGTAACCCGCCAATATCCTATCAGGTGTAGTTATTCTCATTATACAAACTTCCATATTCTTATGGTCTATGTAGCTTGTAATTACTTTATCAACTATAAATAACTTAGGTGATCCTGTAAATCTAATACAATCTTTAGATAGTCTCTTTCTCATAATTTCACTAACATATTCTTCTCTACTTTTAGAATCTGCTAGTGCTAGGTCCACAATATCTTCTTCTTCTTTACAGAGAAAGAAAGCAGCTACCTTATCTCCCTTACTCCATACTTCTTGTGCTGATATACAAGTGGGTAGTATTGTAAAACAGGCAATAAAAAATAGTTTGGCAAGCATTTGATTATTTACTTTCTCTAGGATTAGAAGGCCACTCATCAAACTCTGAAGCTTTCTTACCTGCATCTTCCATTTCTTTTGTAAAGACTGTCATAGCTTCAAGACCTGCAACGTCTGACTTTGCATCTATGGCAGTCTCAAGAGCAGCAGCTTTTGCTCTTAGGTCTGTACGCCACTTTGCAAGGTCTGCTGGCTTGGCAGTTCCATTGTCTTGTTCTCTGATCACAATCCAATCAGTCTGTTCCAAAGTACTTTTAAGAACAGAAGACACATGCTTCTTCATTGTATTCTTGATAGCATCAATATCTCTAGCAGTTTGTGATCTGGTGACAACAACCTTGTCTGCCTTTACCACAGGAGAAGACTCTGAAGAAGTATAGAACATATTCTCTATACTACTACCTTCATATACATAAGGTACAATACTGAGTGCTTTCCTCTCTTCATCTGTCCATGCTCTGGTAAAGATTGATTTAGGATATTGAATATTATTAATAGTCATGGCTTTAGGTGTGTTAATAATCTCTACCAACTGACTACCCATAATTCTTGCCCACATAGTCTACTTTCCTTTCTTACATACAAACGTCTTGATAACGAATGTTTTGTGACCGTCTATAGTTGTTAAGTTCATGTGCTTTTTTCTTTCTACTAAATAATTTTTTAAACATAATTTACCTTCCATATACAGGAGGAAGTGTACCGTTTCCTCCTATGTCGGCCATTGCCATGTAAAGATATGTCTCACCGCTACCATTAGTATTTGACGCAGTATCTCTAGGTTTAAATCCATCAGATAAAATATCAAATGCTCCTACTTGTCCAGCCGTATCAACAGCAGTTGTATTTGCTAAAAGTACAGAAGGACTAGCAATATTAATTGGATTTCTAACTGTATCTAAAATGTTCCAATTTCTAGTTCCCGATGTACTTCTAACTAAAATGTATTTGGGCAAAAATCCTACTGAAATATAAGGACCATCGTTATTACCATTTCCTATATAACTTCCTACCTTGCACACACCCGGAACTGATCTAAAGGCATAGCTGATAATTTCATCACCAGTTTTATTAATACCTTCAGTAGCACCCAGAGTAAACTCATTCGGAGTACCACTCGGCACTGCTATATCATTCCAATAAGTGCTTGTATGTCCAGAATCATTTGTATCTAGTAAGTATGCTTTTGTAGCTGGAATAGCTTTATGCCAAACATACCAGTTCCAAGCTGAAACATTTCGGCGTTTGACTATGATCATTTCAATTGCCCCTCCCATATTATGTTGGAAGGCACCAGCCGTACTATTTCCATCCCAATCGAAGATTGCAAAATGACCCGGAGTACTCACTGTTTCAAAAATATTTTTTGCACCATCAGTGTTTGCTGTTCTTGTACCATCGTTTGCCCACTGCCATAAAACATATGACTCATTGGCAGTGTTTACCTCTACATCACTACCAACTTGCACACCTCTTTGAAGAAATCTTTGAACTGTATTAGCATTAAATACTTCTACTGCTGTATCATTAGAATGTAGATCATTACCTACACCTCTGACTTTATCAAAAAGCATGTGGTTGTCAGTGGCATCTCTATTCTTGATCCATGACCAAGCTGTAATCTTAGATACTGTATCGTCTAGGTTGTCTTGGTTAATAGCTTTAAAGTCTGTAGGAGGTGCCAAAGTAAAGTTACCACCCGCTGTACTGGTGTGATCTGTTACAGAGTTACCATTCCAAGGACCAACATACTGACCAAAGTTTACAAAAGAAGTACCCTCATTATTAGAAACAAACATGCTATATTCATCAAATTCTAAATGAAATCCCCCTGTATTAGCAGCAGGACTTACACTTGTTTCATTGTTCCATGTAGTTGCACTAAGGGTAGGATTACCTATCCATACCTTTTTATTATCCAAGTCCAAAGCTATGCCGTAAGGAACAAGGTCTGTGTACCCTCCTGCTGTGTTATTTATAATACCTCCAGAAGTAAAAGCTGTTGTACCGCTGCCAGTGCCTATAGTTATATTAAAAACTTTATTTCCATAAGTGCTACCTACTAAATATGCTCTGATAAGACCTTTTAAGTTATCACCATAGGCTAGACTAGCATTTGAAAGAGCAGCTTTAAAACTACCATCTCTTATATATTGAGTAGGTACAATGCCGTAGTATGTTATGGCAGTGCCAGCACCAAAGGTAGTATCAAATTCTGCCCACCACTTACCACTCTTTTTAGCAAATGATAAAGAATAAGGTACTTTAGGAGATAGTGACCCTACACTTGATGCAGTTAAAACAAGATTGCCTTCTGAATAAGTTGTACCAGTAAGTGCATAAGTAGGATCAAGAACAGCAAAGTTTTTAGTAGGTGTGTCTATAAACTGATCTGACGTTGACCACGGTGCTGACCCAGAACTAGAACCAGAACCATTCTCACCATATTTTTCTGCAAAATTAAATCCATTGCCAGAAGTATCTGTTCCTACACCATTACCAGTACCAGTAGGACTTGCAAATGCCATATAGAAACCTCTGTTTCCATATGCACCTACATTTGTTTTATAATCTTTTGGTATCCATCTATTAGTAGCTGTATCTACTTGACCAAAATCAGTAGGTGCTTTTAACTGCCCATCTAGTACATTAAATTCTGAGAGGTAAGAATTTAATGGGAAACTGTCAGCGTATCCTGCTGCTAAAGGTGCTAAGTTACCTATCATATGTTCTTCATTCGTAAAGAGAAAATAATCTGCGTTGCTTGCACTTTGATAAGTTGTAACTGTACTAGTTACCTGTACACCATTAACCCATGCCTTTATTTTATCTGCTGCTGTACCATTCTCAACATCACTATTATTAACACTAATTACCCATTCTGATTCTGACAAATAACTTATAGGTATTCTGAAGTCTCTATTAGGATTAGATGGATGATCAAGAGTCATATAAATATCTTGTTGACCAGATTGATCATTTATATAAAGTCTAAATCTTTCAGATTGAGAACTGTTAGAACAAGATAAAATTTCTTGATCTTGATCAGTGGATGCAAAACAAGTTTTAATCCAAAAACTAATTGTAGCTTGAGAGTTACTTGATCTTGCTGCATCGCTGGCTGAATACGTTCTTAATAGAAATCTTTCATCATCATCATCAAACATAGCAGAGAAGGCTACATTAAAGACATCTTCAACTGGTACAAAGTCACCTACTCTTTGATTTCGTCCATTGCCTCGATAGAGTATAGGAGAAAAGCTATCTATTCCTTGATAGGTTGGTGTTGTTAGGTTATCAGAGTTAGGTGCTAAAAACCCAGATGGTACAGCATACTTAAAGTTGCCATGACCATTTCCATCAGCATTACCGCCAGCAGTTATGTTGCCAGACATAGTAGGGTTGTCACCAAAATTCATTACACCTATGTCAGATGATCTAGCTGCACCCATAGTAAAAACATAATCTTGTACTGTAAGTTGATCATCAGGATTACTTTCATCTAAAGTTGTTCCAGATGTGCCAGCACCATTACGCCATGTGCCGTCAACTCCAATCCACACTTTTCCTGTGGATGGTTCAAAGGCCATTTGTTGTATTCCACCAACTGGTGCTGTAGTAAATCCAGCAACAGAAGTAGCACTGTTATCGTACATTGTACCTCTGTAGAAAAATGCTGATTCTCCTCCAGCACCATATAAGCCATTTCCAGTACCGTTATTAAACTGTGGAACAGCTATTCCATTTCCTAATCGTCCACCACTTGCTCCACCGACAGACCCTCCCTCAATATAAAACTCCCAGTATATTTTAGGATCATCTGATTGTATCAAAGTTGGACTTATCAGTCCTAGTGCTGCTTGATTGCCGCCACTATACACCATACGGTTACTACCCAAACCCATTGTATAATTAGCGGCTGCATCTCCACTAGGAGTGCCAATGTTTGAAATTTTAGGATACACTAAGCTAGGTGTATTAGTTGACTGATTAGTACTATCCATACTAGTAGGTGTAAAATTATTACCCAAAGTACTACTATCTAATCCTAGAGAACCAGAGTTAGAAAAGTCAAGACAGAAACTATTACCTCCTGCTGAACTAGCTAAAGCTGCTATATCAGCATCTGCTTTAGGAGCAAACTCAGAACCATTAGTACCAAATGTAAAACTATCAAGCAGGTCAGTAATGCTCAAATCACCATTCTGAAAAGATTTATTTTCAAGCATAGTAAATTGTGTTAGATAGACATTAGAGTCTTCACCTCCATTAAAAGAATATCTACCAATTTCATGTACAACATTTGCATTAAAAGCAGTTGTTTCTCCACTAGGTGTAGCTGTACTTGAAGACAATTCTGCGACTTCGATGCCATTTACAAACAATCTAATTCGATCAATGTCAGGAATTCCACTGCCTGAATCAAAACTAACACAAACATGATACCACCCTATATCTCTGTACTTAGCAGTGCTTGTTTTTCTTGCAGTTACACTACCTTGATAAACTGCAAAGTCGAGATTGTCTGAAGCATCAAATCTAATCCAAGTTAAATTTCCAGTAGCAGTTCCAGCACTAAAAATTGTTTGTGCTGCTCCAGTATTAACTGTATTTCGTTCCACCCAAAAAGAAACTATCCAACGAGTTGTTGTACCTGCACTAGGTGTCCTGCTTAAATAATCCGCTGTACCGTCTATCCAGATGGAATTACCAATTAAAGTAGGATCAAAAGGGTCTGGACCTGTACTCTGTCCACCTGCACCTAAAAGAAGATTGTTACTAAATACCATTATGCATATGCCTTTGTAAGAAGTGCTTCAATCGCAGTTGAAGTTTGAACTATATAATCTAATCTGTCAATAGCTGCTGCGGCTGTAGAAAGAGTAGGTGCAGTACCTCCTGCAAATTTCCATATTGTATTATATGCTAATGTTCTACTTCCTGTTCCATCTTGAATAATAAAAATAGAACCTACCTGACCCGGATCAACATTACTTGGTGCAGACAAAGTTCTATTTCCTGCTAAAGTTAATGAAAAGTTTTGTGCAGTATCAAAGTCAGATGTTACACTAGCTGCATCCGTAAGAGTAACAATGACGGATAATCCCGGTCCATTAACTGTAAGTTTTTTAATTGCACTAGTACCAATAGCTACAGTCCCTCCAATAGAAGCTGAAGTAGCTACAGTAAGAGTATTAAATGAACCAGCATTAATAGATGTAATAGCTGCATTGATGGAAGTTATTGCTGCAGTGTTAGCTACTACAGATGTATTTACAGATGTAATAGCTGCAGTGTTAGCTGTAATATTAGTGGTGTTCCCTGTTACTACAGTATTAATAGAGGTGATAGCTGCAGTGTTTGCCACTACAGATGTGCTAACAACAGCTATAGCAGCTTTATTTACAGAAGTTAAAACACTAACTGCATCTACTCTTGTACTTACAGCAGCTATATCAACTTTATTTACAGAAGTTAAAACACTAACTGCATCTACTCTGGTGCTGACAGCAGCTATATCTACTTTGTTTACCGAAGTTAGTACACTAACTGCATCTACTCTTGCACTTACTGCTGCTACATCAGCATTAGAAGCTATGGTTGTACCTGCAATAAAGATATTAGTAGCAGCAAATAAATTATTAACTGAAACATTACCAGAAAATTCTGCTGCTACACCTGATACCTTAGTAGTAAAGCTGCCTGTATTAGCAATAAAATTAGTAACAGATAAACTAGGATTAACAATAAGCGTTGCACTCGTATCTATCACACTGACAACTGCACCGTTTTGAGTGCCAATTAATCCGCTTGTAGATGTAACCCTAATATTTTGAACTGTACCACTAGAACTAACTAATGAGTTTAATTCAGCAGCAGTAGCTGTAAGTGTAGTACCATTAAGTTTTAAAGTTGAAGCACCATTAATATTAACAAAGCTACTAGATAATTGTAAAGGAGTAAAAGAACCATCAGCAGAACGAATTGTTTTTAATGTCCCAGTAATACCTTCATTAGGAATAGTACTGACAGCAGCATCGCTCGCATATAGCAATGTCTTGTAAGTATTTATAATCTCATATGCTGTAAAATCGTCACCAGTTGCCATTGTTTTTTCCTATATATTTGACCAGAAAGAAAAGTGTTTTCTTAATGTAGACGGTTGCCATGATACTCTTAATGGAAGTTGTCCTACTGCACTTGTTCCTGTTATAATACTTACTGCCATTCCTACTTCTACTGTACCTGTAATGTTTCCTATTTTAATAGGTTCACTATTTAAATCTAACCTCTCTCCTTGATCATTAAATCTTTGAATTATAGTTCCAGAAGCTGTACTAATAGAAGGATGTTCTTGCTTCATTGTAATTTGAGTAGGAGTTAATAAATCTTGAGTTACAGAAATATCTAATCTTTGAGTATTATCTGTAGAGACAGGAAAGGTTTGAGTTACTATAGTTTCAGTAGTAGGTAAATTAAATTTAAATACATTATCCCAATCATAGTTAGCATTTGCCCATGTTATGTTCCTATCTCTATTTGAGGGAGGACGAGGGTTACTTATATTTATGTCTTCTCGTACATCCGGTGCTTTATTTTGTGGATCATTCTTTAAATCAAAACCACCTTCAAAATCCGTAGGACATACTAACAAGCCATAACTATTTAATCTCATTACTCTATGAGGATATTGAAAACCACAAGTATCACATATAGCTAAAGCATTTTTAGTACTAGCCATTAGTAAACTCTAATTCTAGGCAAGAAGTATGCACTTGCTCTTTCTCTATCCTCATGCAAAGCACGTGCCAACCTTTCTTCATATTCTTGTTTAAGAAAACTAATACGTCCTGCTTCTACACCGGGACGTTTCATTGACATATAATAAGATAAACCCACTGTTAAACAAGGTAAGAATCTACGAGATATATCTGGAGTTTGACTAGAATTATTAACATCTTGCATGTAACTAATTTTTTCTAGTTTAACTTTATCAGTATTAACATTAGATAAAGGCCAGAGATGTACTACTATATTAGAACTATTCCTACGAACAGCAAACTGCATTGGTCTACCAGTTTGTGTTTTATTAGGAATTTTTAAATACTCTTCCATTGTAATACGTTCTAACTGTAGATCAGTACTATCTCTATTAAGAACAGCTTCAGTAATATCAATAGTAGCTGAAGACATTGCAAATGTAGTTACACTAGCTGTGATAGATACTGCAGTAGTATCAGCAGTCCAAAGAAGAATACCTCTATTCTGCCAATCTTGCAAGAGAAGATTAATAGAACGACGAGCAGATGCAGCTTGATTGCCTAGCGTTTGTTCGCCACCAATCATCTCACTTGCTTCTTGAATAACTTCATCTATATCCATAGAGAAGTCATATGTTCCACTAGTCGCCATCAGGTTTAATCCTTATAAGTAATTTCTTTTCCCGGTTCAAAGTCAACTACAACATTCTCTTCTGGTCCTACAACTGCTGGACCTTTACGTGCTGCACCAAACCCTTGACCTGTTGGTCTACCAGTACACTCTTTCATTGCTTTATCATAGTCTGCCATTCCTTTAGCATCGTATGAATAAGACTTACCCATAAAGTTAGGCATTATGCTCTCCTTGATTTTTTACGTCCAGCAGCAGCTTTCTTAGCCATTCCTGCTTTACCATATTTTTTCTTACCTATGCTGTACGCAATACGAGCAGCAGCATCTTCACTCTTGCCCGTTTTCTCTATACTTTTTTGTACAGCCTTAAAACCTTTAGGTGTTTCTTTTTTCTTCTTCTTTTTCTTTTTACCACCCGTCATTTGTTTTGATTGGCTAGCGCGAGAAATAGCCATTAGGAAAACCCATACGTGCCTTTAGGTTTACGAGTAGCTTTAGCTACATCACGACGACCTTTCATGGACATTTTTTTATCTGCTTCTTTACCCATTGTCATACCAAGCTGCTCATCTTTACGAGCATTATAACCCTGCTTCATTTGACCGCCCATATTTTTTTTAGCTACTTTACCACCACCTTTACGTTTAACTGGATCGCCAGTTTTCAAACCATCTTGGTAAAACGTAGCTACATAGTCTTGTCCGCTGTTATCAATATTTTTTTTCATTTAATTTCTCCTTTAGTTTGCGTTTGGAATAAGAGGATTATCTGCACCTGCAGGACTTGCTGGTGCTTCCATGTCATCTCTCCTAGTCCTGCGAACCTGATTGAGATGGAGTTGAAGAATTTGAGCATATCGTTGCTCATAAAATTGTACTGCAGGAAAATCTTTTTGAAATAACATAGCTTCTATCATACATGCATTAAATAAAACATCATAACAAAATTCACTAAAGTAGTTATTTTCTATGAGTGTTCCAGATAAAGCTGAAGTAGCAGCAGAAACATTTGTAGGTCCAAGAGCGGAAGGTCTTGCTACGAATACTACATGCGAGGCATAACCTGCGCTAGGTGTAGGAGCAAGCAGAACCGTTGTACCGTTTCGTTGAGCGTAGTATCGTGGTTCACCTACAGAGGAAGATACAGGCCAATAATCATTAATGTATTCATCAGTACGCATTAGCAAGTTAATCTTAGAACCTGCTGTATTAGTATAATGAATATTTTTTATAATGATTGTACCACTAGGAAGGGTAAATAAATTATTTCCTGCACTAAAGTTACCCGTTTCAAACTTAACTAAACCATAGTCATCTAAGTCTTTTACTAACTTTAATTCGGCACGGTTAACCATACGAGGAATATTCTGGCTAAATTCTGTACCAGTATTATCACACGCTTGAATTATATCATTGGTGAGATAAGTATAACTAGCCATAGAAGATAGCCGCTGTACCACCAGCAGGAACAGATACAGAAACCTTTCCTACCATCCTAATACCAATTTCATCAAAAGTTAAATAGTTTGCATCAATAGCAGTAGTTTGGACATACTTAATAATGTTTCCTTTTACATTATTATTTTCATCCGTCTCAGTTCCTTTAATAAGAAACTGGCCTATTCCTGTACTATATATTCCTCGAATACGAGTATCAGCTAGTGTAACACTACTAACTGTATCTACAGGTCTACCAACTCCAGATACAAATGCTTGTCTTATATTTGTTGGCATATCATAATCCTTCAGGATAAAATAAAACTAAATACATTATAACTTATAAGCTATAAAGAAAGAAGGGGTAAGAGTAAAGAATATCTCTTACTCTCACCCCTTTTAGTTAGTGTACAATTCTAAGGATATTAACCCGAAGAACCGTAGTAGCCACGCCAGTCAGACCAGCCAAAACTGAATCGTTCACGTGCCTTAAAGCGAAGGTTGCCCGTATCGAAATCCGGTTCCATCTTCGTTTGAAGCGGTACACGATCAAACATCTTAGCACCGTTCGGGCAATCCGTCCGAAGGAACCAAGCGTCTACATCAGTAAAGCGGTGATTGACAAAGTACCCTTTCGGAACTACACCTTGAGTACGAACTGCATTGATATCATTGACATTCGTAATGCCATTTCCACCATTAACTGCCGTAGTCGTAGACAACGTGCTATTCAAAATCTGATCTGCAACAAAGTTAAGATCAGGAGGTACGTGCATAGATTCAGCAGTGATTCCAATTAGAAT
>Ga0163179_10000164_pt1 | contig 45378 bp, 44 predicted proteins | sample AtlANTMetagenome_FD_109643 | JGI IMG/M metagenome (GOLD analysis project Ga0163179, IMG submission 109643) | Marine eukaryotic phytoplankton communities from the Atlantic Ocean - Atlantic ANT 2 Metagenome | ecosystem: Environmental > Aquatic > Marine > Oceanic | place: North Atlantic Ocean... | reverse complement strand
TGATTACAAACAAGACGAAATGCCATTACTACGATTGCCTATTGTGATCGAAGACGATGCGTGGATCGCAGCAGATTCATTTATTGGCCCTAACGTAACAGTGGGAAGAGCCGCCATTTTGGGCGCACGAGGTGTTGCAATGCACGATCTTGATGCAGATACAATTTATTCAGGCAATCCAGCCGTAATTATCAAAATGCGTTCTTAAGCAAAAAACAATGATATTTGCTTCTAAACACCTTTTTGCGTCAAATTGTTTGCTTATCTAGGAGATAGTTCTAGTGTTGTGGTCTTTTTAGGCGTGTTAGCGTATCCTCTACAGATGCGAAGTAAAAAATACACCGTTAAGACCAGAGACTTTGGGTTCACGCTCATTGAATTACTTGTTGTAATTGCCATCATTGTGATTTTGATGTCATTATTAATTCCAGCGCTTAGCCGAGCATTCGGTACAGCGAAATCGACGGAGGATAAAACTCGTTTAAAGGGAATCTATGGCGCATTTGTCCTGGATGCATCTGGAAATGAGGGTAAGCTTCCAGTGCCAAGCGAGTACATCAAAGATTATCCAGATGCAGTGCATGATATGACAGACACAACAGCAAATTTAATGTCCATGCTACTAGCTCGAAATTATTTCACTACGGATTTCTTGATTAGTCCCGTGGAATCAAATCCGAATATCAAAGACATCAATCAAGACGATTTAGTGTATGACTACGAAAGCATTGATGGTGAAGAAGTTTTTTGGGACGATCAGTTTACCGCAGATGTTGCAAATGCGACAGCAGTCAATCCAGCGCATAACTCGTATGCGCACCAAGCACTGTGTGGTCAGCGTGTGCGGTTGAAGTGGAATACTACAGCTGGTCCATCTGACATTATCTTGTCGAACCGTGGCCCTGAGATGAATACAGATGGTTCAAGCATTGAAACAACAAGCCACACCTTCAAGTTTCATGGTGAGGAATCAATTTGGAAAGGCAATATCGCTGCAGGCGATGGTTCTGTAAGAATGATCGATTCTTTTATCCCAGAAGAAATTGCATACCAGCCACTCAATGGAATGCCACTTGGTCCAGACAATATATTCACAGCAGAATGGGCAGAACTTGATCCAGCTGGAACAGATGGCATGCCATCTGGGGACAACTGGATGGTCATATGTACTGAAGTTCTCAGCGATGATGCAATCACGGCATCATGGGATTAACTAATTTTAAAAGTGCATCTTTTGTACTGATTATTGGCTTGTAGCCTAGCACAGCGCTTAATTTTTCAATGGACGCACATGAGTGCAGGACATCGCCATCACGTGATGGAACAAACTCAAACCTAAGTTCTTCTTCGTTAGCCATTAAATGCAATAGTTCAATAATAGAATTTGCAGCTCCAGTACCAACATTAAAAACTTCGCCTTGGAATCGCCTAGAATGCGATGCCGCAAGAAGCAATGCGTGGACAATATTTTCCACGGCAACAAAATCTCGCGTTTGAGAACCATCGCCATATACCATAGGAGTCTTTCCCGATTCAAGAGCATGCTGAAAGGCGCTTACTACTGCGGCATAGGGTGAGTGTGGGTCTTGTCTCTGTCCAAAGACATTAAAAAATCGAAATGAAACAGAGTCAATGGAACATTCATTTTGCAATAATTGTTCGACACGAAATTTCGATTCGGCGTAAGGAGATTCAAATGAAACTGGGTCAGTTTCTTTACTCGGTAATGAAGGGGTTTTCCCATAGCATGCGGATGATGATGCAAAAAGTAATCGAGAAACCCCCGCATTGATTGAGGCGTTTAATACTATTTTCGTTCCGTCAATATTCGTGTGAAAACACACATTTGGTTCTTGAATGCTAACAGGCACTGAGACCATGCCAGCAAGATGAAAAACGAAATCACATCCCTGTACAGCGGCTTGCACAGTATCTTGATCAAGGATACTTCCTTCAATAATTTTGGCTTTAACCCCATCGAGATTTATACGTTTTCCAGTACTAAAATTGTCGAGTACGTGAACAGAACATCCGAGTTGGCTCAGATGTTGTGTAAGATGTGAACCAATAAAGCCTGCGCCACCGGTGATGAGGGCCTTTTTCTTTTTAAACAAATTTTGATACGGACAATTATCGAACATTTCCCCATCCTACCAAACATGCAACTCCACTTATACAACTCATTGACGAGAGCAACAGATCTGTTTACGCCCATCGATTTAGATGGAAAGATTGTGACATTTTATTCCTGTGGGCCGACAGTATACGACTTCGCGCATATTGGAAATTTCCGAGCTTTTCTTAATGCAGATGTATTACGAAGAACATTGGAAGCAATTGGTTATACGGTCAACCAAGTCATGAATATTACAGATGTTGGGCATATGACAGACGATGACGTCGCTGATGGTGGTGGCGAAGACAAAATGGCGGTAGCAGCAAATAGACTAGCAGAGGCTAAAAAATCTGGGACGTTACCTCATGGTGTGGATATAGATCCTGTTAATCCAATAGCAGTTGCGGAATATTATGCAAAAGCATTTTTTGAGGATTCAAAATCTTTGGGTATTAAAATTGTTGAAGATGCGATTCAAAATCCAGAGTTGATGCCAAGGCCAACGCAATATATTCAACAAATGATTTCAATGGTAAAAATACTTATTGATAAGGATCATGCGTACGTGGCCAGTGATGGAGTGGTGTACTTTGATGTGCAGTCATTCCCAGAATACGGCAAACTTTCAGGGAATACCATGGAAAAATTGCGCTCTGGTGAAGGTGGTCGCGTCAATATGGAAACGCAAGCGGTTAAAAAAAATCCTGCTGACTTTATGTTATGGAAACCAGACTCAAGTCATTTAATGCGTTGGGATAGTCCTTGGGGTGAGGGTTATCCCGGCTGGCACCTTGAGTGCTCATCAATGGCGACCTCCATTTTGGGAGATGTCATAGACATTCATAGCGGCGGTGAAGATAATATTTTCCCCCATCATGAATGCGAGATAGCGCAATCTTGCAGCGCGACGGGCACTCACTCGTTTGCTCATTATTGGTTCCATACAAGATTTTTGCTTGTCGATGGAGGGAAAATGAGTAAAAGTAAGGGGAACTTCTTCACAGTTCGCGATTTAGTGGCCAAAGGTGCAACACATGCAGCAATTCGGCTAGAACTCATTCGTACTCATTACCGCTCAAACGCAAATTTTACTATGCAGGGCTTAAAGGATTCACAACGCCAAATTGATCGATGGAGTCGCCTTGCTAATTGGCTTGATGCACACAAACAAAACCAAACAAATTGTAAGTTTTTGCAGGATGCAAAAGTAAAATTTGTTGCATCTATGTGCGAAGATCTCAACATAGCGGGCGCAATTGGTATTTTGAGTGAGGCGGTTAGTTCTTATTCAATAGAAAAATCTCCAGAAAAAAACCTTGATGGTACGAGCACATTTGGTGATGAACTCTTAGCACTTCAACATATGGATAGTATTCTAGGAGTGCTTTCGCTTAATCAAGAAGTATGCGTCGACAGTATTGACGTGGGAAAAATTGAATTGCTTATTAAAGCCAGGCTCGATGCTCGTCAGTCTAAAGATTGGGGCAAGGCAGATGAAATACGTGAAGAACTTACAGCAATGGGAATCGAAATCAAAGATGGGCCCGAAGGCACAACTTGGTCTCGTATTGTGCAGTGAATCATATTCCAACAATTGGGATTGTCGGTGGAATAGGCTCGGGTAAAAGTACTGTTGCGTCCCTTTTTGCTTCTCAAGGTTGTGCGGTTGCTAACGCAGATGAAAACGCAAAAAAAGCATTTGAAATTTTGGAAGTTCAAAATCAGATTCAGGATTGGTGGGGAGAACAAATATATAATTCTAAAGGGGACCTTGACACTAAAAAAATTGCGTCAATTGTATTCTCAGACGATTCTGAGCGAAAACGGCTGGAATCATTGATTCACCCGATTGTAGCACGATTTCAACAGGAAATTTTCGATGCATGCGGTGACGGCGTAATTGCGTATGTAATTGATGCACCGCTACTTTTTGAGGCAGGACTGGAATTACAGTGTGATGCGATTGTTTTTGTTGAAGCTTCACAAGAGACTCGTCTTCGGAGAGTTCTTTCAGCTCGGGGTTGGGGAGAGAATGAACTCGTAACACGAGAAGCATCGCAGTTGCCACTTGACAAGAAGCGTAAAAAAGCGGATTATGTCATTATCAATGAGGGCGACCTTAGTGCGGTAGAGCATCGTGTGAAGGAAGTTCTTGAAGAAATAAGAAACAGTGACTCTACGTGAGTTGCGAAAACCCCTTTCAAAACAAATGAAGTGGCTTCAAGTGAAGCTTCCTCTCTCTACAGTAAAGTGCGTGCAGTGCACAGTTCAACCCTTGCAGGATTACATAGGAATAGTTCATAATGGCAAAAAAAAGAAGACGAAGAAAAAAAACTGGGGGCAACGGTGGTTTTGCAACGATGTCACTAAAGCCAGGCGAAGTTCCATCGGACGAGGAGCTTGAAGCAGAAGCTGCTTCGCTAGATTCGAAACTCACTGCAGCAGCACAAAAGAAGTATGACAAAGCTAAAAAAGAAGGATACGATCTCGCGGCATTGCAGCATATGAAGTCAAAAGAATTAGGCGAAATTGCGAAGCAAGAAAAAGTTGATAATTGGGCGGAGATGCCACGTCAAAAACTTGTTTTTGAAATTTTGAAAGCTCAAGCAAATCGTCAAGGGCTAATGATTGGTGAAGGCACTCTTGAAATAATGTCGGATGGTTATGGCTTTTTGCGTAGTCCAGAGTATTCATATGTTGCTTCCCCTGATGATGTGTATGTATCACCTTCCCAAATTCGTCGCTTTGGCTTGCGAAAAGGTCAAGTAATTCGTGGTTTGATTCGTCCGCCAAAAGAAACAGAAACATACTTTGCAATGTTACGTGTAGAAGCCATTAATGGACGTAATCCAAAAGATGTCCATGACATTTCAACATTTGAGAATCTTACTCCGTTGCACCCTGAGTCTAGGATTCATCTTGAAACAGATAGTGATATTATTGAAACGAGAGTTATTGACCTGGTTGCGCCGATGGGATTTGGTCAGCGAGCGCTAATTGTTGCGCCGCCGCGCACTGGTAAGACAGTGTTGCTACAACGGATCACGAATGCTGTTGCGTCAAACCATCCCGATGTTCATGTTATTGTTTTGCTTGTAGATGAACGACCTGAAGAAGTGACTGATTTTAAGCGAAGCACACCCGACTCTGTAGAAGTTGTTGCAAGTACATTTGACGAAGAAGCAACACGGCACATTCAGGTTGCAGAAATGGTGATGGAAAAAGCACGTCGTATGGTTGAGTTTGGTGATGATGTAGTAATCTTAATGGACTCGATTACACGCCTTGCTCGAGGGTATAACAATGGTATGCCAACGACAGGAAAGATAGGTACTGGTGGAGTAGACTCAAAGGCGCTTATTCGCCCAAAGAAATTTTTTGGTTCGGCGCGAAATATTGAAGATGGAGGTTCGCTAACAATTATTGGTACTGCTCTCGTGGACACGGGCTCTAAAGCGGACGAAGTTATTTTTGAAGAGTTTAAAGGTACTGGTAATTCAGAACTTCACCTGACGAGAAAACTGGTTGAAAAAAGAATTTGGCCTGCAATTGACATCGCGGCTTCCGGAACACGCCGCGAGGAGCTTTTGCTTGATCCTAAAGAAAACGAGCTTGTTGGCCGTTTACGCAAGGTAGTGAGCGACATGAGCCCTGTGGAAGCAATGGAAATGTTGCGTACTCGAATGGTCAAAACGAATTCTAATGCAGAATTCTTAATGACAATGAACTTAGGATAATTAGTAGCTAATTGCTTTGAGTATGCGTACAGTATGAAAACATTGAGCGGAATATCGTATGAGAAAAACTGAGAATCGAGCATTTACTATCATCGAAATATTGGTTGTTGTAGCTATTATCGCCATACTTGCATCATTTTTGATGGTTGCACTAACTGGCAGCACAGATGCTGCTAAAACGGCGAAAGTTAATGTTAAATTGAAAGAGATTAGCCAGTGGATGTCTCTGTGGTCTGGCGAGCGCGACAATCGTATTTTGCCAAGTCAATTTGATTACAACGATGAATTTGCAAGCGGAACATCTATTTCATATCGCCGAGATGAACATGCTGAAGATGACAATCCGAATGATGAATTTACGCGTTCGCAGTACCAAGGTACTTGGGCAGATATTATTTGGACAGACAACCAATTGTATCAAGCCTATGGTCTAGATGATCGCGAGGAAGATGGAGACCATTTACTTTGGGAATCAGATTCGCCAGATAACGATATTTACGAAGTGTATGATTCTTTTGAACACCCATTCCGCTCAACATTTGAGAATACCCGAGGTGAAGAACTTGGTTTGCCTGGTTATTTTGCAGCAAATGATTTTTTTGATTCACGTAGCGATAACGACTCCGATGGTGAAACGAGTTCTAATGTTGATCGCTATTACACCTATGCCATGATGAATGCACCTTCACGTTCGGTCTACTTAGTAGATTCGATTTTAGGTGAAACAATAGGCGATGAAGAAGAACCTTGGGATGTTCGCATTAACGATGGCACCGGTCCAATTGCTTCAGATGATTTTGCAACAACTGGAGAAGTGGATTTTCGGTATTCTGGCGATTGCCTCATGTTGATGCTTGATGGTTCGATGTTAAGGGTCGGCGCTTGGAGTGAACGTGGACCTAATGAAGACCCTGTTGAAGGTGTTGACTCAACACTTTTTGGCCAAGGAATCCGAATACACCAATTGACACGGCGCAAACCAACGCCATAGTCTATTTTTAGCTTAAAAACGGCACTACTGCTTTTGTAAATGATAAGATTGGTTACTTAGGGGTTGCCATTTTCAAGACTTTCGCTAAACTCTCTCTTCCGTCCTTATAAAGGACGGTTTTTAAATCGGGGGGGGCTAGGATGGCTCGATCAAGAGCGACCATAGTTAGTTAGTTGGTTGCATGACGGATCCCATTTGCCACCGTAGCTCAGTGGTAGAGCGCATCCTTGGTAAGGATGAGGTCACGGGTTCAAATCCCGTCGGCGGCTTTGGAATAGATGTTGTTATAGACGGTCTATAACAACTTAAACAGATGGTGTCGGTCTGATTCGCTGAGAGTCACCGGCAGAGATAGAACAGTAAGGTAGCTTTTTTGCTACCACTGGAACGGAGAACTCACGATGGCTAAGGACACATTTGTTCGAAACAAACCACACGTGAATATTGGCACGATTGGTCATATTGACCACGGTAAAACAACTCTAACTGCAGCGATTACAACTCGTCAAGCAGCAAAGGGTCTTGGTGACGCACGAGCATTTGATCAAATTGATAATGCTCCAGAAGAAAAAGCGCGTGGTATTACCATTGCAACAAGTCACCAAGAGTATGAATCAGATACTCGTCACTACGCACACGTTGACTGTCCAGGTCACGCCGATTATGTCAAAAATATGATTACCGGAGCTGCGCAAATGGACGGTGGTATCCTCGTAGTAGCTGCAACTGATGGTCCTATGCCGCAAACTCGCGAACACATTTTGCTTGCTCGCCAAGTTGGTGTCCCAGCACTCGTTGTGTACATGAATAAATGTGACATGGTTGATGATGAAGAGCTTCTCGAACTCGTTGAAATGGAAATTCGTGACCTTCTTAGTAGTTATGATTTTCCTGGCGATGACATTCCTGTGATTCGTGGTTCAGCTCTTAAAGCACTTGAGTCAGAGGGTAAAGATGATGAAGTATGTGCTTCAATTGATGAATTAATGGCAGCTTGTGATAGCTACATCCCAGAACCAGAACGTGAGACTGACAAATCATTCTTGATGCCTGTTGAAGACGTTTTTTCAATTAAAGGTCGCGGTACTGTTGTGACAGGCCGTATTGAACGTGGCGTTGTTAAAGTTGGTGATGAAGTTGAAATAGTTGGCTTAAACACAGAAACAGCGAAAACAACCGTTACAGGTGTTGAAATGTTTCAGAAAATTCTTGAAGATGCACAAGCAGGCGATAACGTTGGTTGTCTCCTTCGTGGTGTTGATAAGGAAGACATTGAACGTGGCCAAGTCCTTTGTAAGCCAGGCTCAATTACACCTCATACAAAATTCGAAGGCGAAGTCTACATCCTTACTAAAGAAGAAGGTGGTCGAAGCACACCATTCTTTAGTGGCTATAAGCCACAGTTCTACTTCCGTACAACTGATGTGACTGGCAAATTGGACTTACTTGGTGGTGCAGAAATGTGTATGCCTGGTGATAATGTACAAATGGCAATTGACCTTGAAGACAAGCCAATTGCTATGGAAGATGGCCTCCGCTTTGCGATTCGTGAGGGTGGCCGCACTGTTGGTTCAGGCGTTGTAACCAAGATTATTGAATAAAACATGGATTTGCTGCTAGGGGAGGGTGTCAATCCTCCCCTAGGGCAATCATGTTTGAGAGGTTTTATCTGCTATGGCAAGATCAACAGATCGAGAATATGTTTGGCTTCAGTGTACCGAATCAGGTGATTTGAATTACCGGACAAGCATCCGCGTTAAGGGTGGTATTGATGAAAAAGTTAAGGAAGGCTATAAAAAGTACTGTCCTCGACTTCGTAAACACACCCTTCACAAGATTAAGCGGAAATAAATTTTCGCACTCGTTTTTCGAGTGCATGGACGCCGGTAGCTCAATTGGCAGAGCAGCGGATTCCAAATCCGCAGGTTGAGTGTTCGAGTCACTCCCGGCGTGTTTTGGAAAGAAATACAGTAAAGAGGCACAAATGAGTGTAGGCATATACAAACAAGGGCAGGGTTACTGGGTAAGACTGATGTCAGCTATCGGTTTTGGCCTGCTTGTCATGATGGGTGCCGTTTGGATTTGGGATCAATTAGGCGGTGTTCGAATCGGTGAAGTTGAACCAGTGTATGTCCAAGGTGGTGTTGCGGTATCGGTTGTTGCTGTATGCGGCCTGATTGGTTTTCATCTAATTGGGCGCAGAGCAAAATTAGTTGAGTTCATGATTGCCACTGAGGGTGAAATGCGAAAAGTTAACTGGTCAACACGGCGAGAAATTGTTGGCTCGACTATTTTGGTTATTTTACTAACACTTTTCATAGCGATTTTCTGTCAGATTGCTGACTTGGCATTTTCAGCGTTCTTCCAATGGGCAGACGTATTACAATCAGTGTAAGGGTAATAAGCACGATGACTGAAACAGAACATAACATAGAATCGACAGAAGAAACAGCTTCACATGTAGAAGAAGTCATAGCTACAGAATCAGAGCCGCAGCCTGAAGAAACTATGCCTGTAGGTGAAGAACCGCGCACACAAGAAGGCATGAATTGGTTTGTGCTTCGGGTGGCGTCAAACAAGGAAGATTTTGTTCGTAACGCGCTTGAAAAGAAAGTGCAAATTGAAGGTGTGGAGCACCTTGTTGGCAGAATCATGGTTCCAACTGAAAAGACTAAAACATTAACTAAAACAGGGAAAACAAAAATTACTGAAACAAAGTTATACCCTGGATATATCTTTGTGGAAATGCGACTAATCGATGCACGTATTTCGCAAGACGTTTTCTTCCTCATTAAAGAAACAACAGGTGTTGGCGACTTTGTGGGCACAGCGGGCAAGCCTACTCCAATGTCAACTGAAGAAGTCGACAAAATGTTATACGACTCACAAGCGCCAGAAGAAGTCGCCGAAGTTAAGCTGGAGTTTGCTAAGGGCGATCATGTTAGTGTGAAAGATGGTCCATTTATGGGCTATGAAGGAACAGTAGATGACATTTTCCCAGAGAAGGGAGTTGTTCGGGTCCTTGCTACAGTATTCGGCCGCCAAACTCAAATTGACATTGAATACTGGATGATTGAAAAGGCCGAGTAAAACATCGCAATCAATAGATAAGCCCCTCAAATAGGAGGGGCTTTTTTTATAGTTTGATGCTATCGTACTCAGATGTCAATTGGCAGTTCCGAATCTCAAACTCCATTTCAAGCAGACTACGCAAAGTTGCGCAAGGAGATATCAAAAGCAGTAGTTGGGCATGATGCAATTATTGAAGGTGTGTTAATAAGTTTGTTTGCTGGCGGTCATGCACTTCTTGAAGGGGTGCCAGGCTTAGGAAAGACGCTTCTGATTCGTACTTTAAGTGACGCTTTACACCTTCAGTTTGCACGCATTCAATTTACCCCAGACCTCATGCCAGCAGATATTACGGGGACTACCGTTGTTGTTGAGAATAGTCAGGGACGAAGCTTTGAGTTTCGGAAGGGCCCCTTGTTTGCTCAAATGGTCCTCGCCGATGAGATTAATCGTGCAACACCTAAAACTCAATCAGCATTGCTTGAAGCAATGCAAGAGCAATCCGTAACTGTTGGAGGTGAAACCCATCTCCTTGATAAGCCGTTTTTTGTTATGGCAACACAAAATCCAATTGAACAAGAAGGGACATATCCACTGCCCGAAGCTCAGCTTGATCGATTCTTTTTTAATTTGCATGTTGGTTATTCTGGGCGAAACGAATTAATGGAAATCATTGATCGAACAACAAGTGGTCATGAACCAACAGTTAGGCGAGTTCTAGATACAGATAAAATTCTTTCGTACCAACAAGCAGTTCGAGAAGTCGAGATTTTAGAGCAGGTGCAAGATTATGCAGTGCGCATTGTTCTCGCAACACATCCAGATAGTGACCTTGCAACACCAAGTGTAAAATCATTTTTAAGATTTGGCGCGTCGCCTCGTGCTGCGCAAACACTCGTTCTTGGTGGTAAGGTCAAAGCGATGCTTGCGGGAAGACCTACTGTTAATTACGATGATATCAAAGGTGTTGTATTACCCGCACTTCGACACCGGTGCATATTAAATTTTGAGGCAGATGCAGAGGGTGTCTGCTGTGACGAAATTTTGACGAACATTATCGAAACCTTACCGATGTCAACTGTATGAAAGTAACAGAATGAATGTAACCTTATTGATTTCTCTCGTGCTAGCGCAAGTAGCAGAACCGTCGCCGAGTTATAACACAACACTTAATTTTCATTACTATCATCAATTTGAATCTTCTATTGAAAATGGTGGTGATGTAGAGGTTTCATATACGGGAGCTGAACTCCGAATCGATAATATGATAGGGGATGAAGATGATTTGCAATTCCGTTTCGCATATCAGCGAGACGATTGGAGTTTTGGTGGTGCAAGTGGTCTTGGTTCTCTTAATCCTTGGGAAACAATCAATACAGTTGAATTTTCATTACAGTGGATGCATCAATTTAATAATCAAAATCGTTGGTATTTTGGTGCAATTGGAAAAGCGAGTTATGAAGATAGCGCATCTACAAGTACTCAGGCTGGCGGAACAATTGCGATGGCCCACTCATTTTCGAGCGGCTTTACACTTGGTGGCGGTGTGGGCATTATTGGGCAAGTGAATGCTGATCCCCGTTTATTTCCAATCTTTATTTTGAATTGGAAATTGGCTGATAACCTTCGATTAACAAGTGATATATCAACTCGTTTTGGTAGTCGAACAGGCGTCGAATTGGTTTGGTCTCCTCGCGAAGATTGGGAATTTGGTGCAGGATATTCCTATAGTTTTCAGCGGTTTAAACTGGACGGCAACGGCTATGCTCCCAATGGTGCAGGTGAAGCTACAGCATGGCCATTAAGTCTCCGAGCAACGTATCAAGTTACCCCAAAATTTGAGTTAACATTTTTAGGTGGCATTGTTTTTGGTGGGCACCTTGAAGTCGTTAGTAGTGGTAGGCAGTTGCTGCAATCTGAAGACTTTGAAAATGCTGGCGCAATTGGCATTTTGGGACAAATAAGTTTCTGAAAAATTAGTTAGGAAATGTTATTTCATCCCATTTTGATACATCAACGACAATTGGAGCAGGCCAATGAAGTTCTTCGTTCTTAACAAACCATGGCACGGTTGGCAGAGGAATGGTTTGTATTTTTTCTCCTTGAAAATCACGTTTCGCAGAAAATGAAATAGAGCTATCTACAATCCAATGATCGGGTATTTCGACGACAGCGTCCCACCCGTCGATGGTATTTGTATGATCTGATGGTTTCACGCGTATTGTCTCGTCGACTATTGGGTTCCAGACGGTAATGGAATCACCATTAGAATTTTTTGTGTTGACGTGTGCTTGGCAAGAGAAAAAAAACTCCCACCTGCCAAATACTTTTCGTAGCTGCAAAGATGTTTGATTTGTTGATTTCAGGACTATTGGTTTTTGGTTTCGCACATTTGGCAAAGTCCAATTACTGTAGAACGCTGGTAATGTTACTCCAGGTGGTCTTGCGATAACTTTTTTAGGTACGATTGGTAATGAGATGACATGTTGATCAATTTGCAATTCAAGCCATTCGATACTGGATTCCGCAGTTTCTGGGCCAAAAATAGAAAGATCCATAACTTCAATTCGAGGAATTTGAACTCGGGAAGTTTCCTTTGGCGGTATTTCAATTGCAAGAGGAACATCATTGCCTTTTCGCCATTTTAAGGCTAAAAGTATAGGCTCTAGTGTTGGATTAGAAATTGCTAAAACAACTTGATCTCCATACACTTGTTCAAGCCAAAAAAGAAATGGCTGTTGTCGTTCACACCACTGTAGCGCTCTGGACGCAAGTTGTATTGGTGTTAGGCTTTGGTCAAAGCATAAAGAAAGCAGTTGATTCTCGCTCTCTGTTACCCAGCATGCGAATTCAATATCGCCATCGAAACCAATATTTGTCAATAAATCTCTGCATTCAGCCGCGACTCCTCGACTTGCTTTGGCAAGCCTATTCATCGCTATACGCCAAATCTGTTCCTGGTGTTTTGCAACTAACGCAGACACAAGATCAGTATCAAAAGGTGATGGGGCCATTCCTTTTCGAGATGCTAGAAGTGTCGCTCTCCAGTAACCAGTTGCTTGGCTCAGTTCACTAGTATATTTCGCACCCAGCGATAGTTTTTTCGTATCATTAATTGCAGTGAGGTTTAAATTTGGTAGCGCATCGGGCAATTCAAACCAAATAGGTTCGATTACATGAGAACCTACAGTAACTTTCCCCGAATAGCCTGGTGGTAGTTGAGTGCATACTACAGGCCCAGTAGTTGTATCTTTTGGATGAATATCCATTGTATTATTTGTTTTATGAATGTAATCAATTGAAATATCATTGGAAATAGTCCAATTTTCATGTTTATTTTTGAGCTCAATCCAAATCACAGACCCTTTAAGTTCACTGCCGTCATCGAGGGTAATAGAAATTGTTTCAGGCCAATCATCTCCTGGAATTTCGCTGAACAGTGGGGCCATAAAAATGCCACCGATTGGCGAAATAGGATTACTGATTTTTGAATGAATTGTTTCAATCGGCACACCAAACAATTGGTGCGCTAAAAACATAGAGTAAATGCAAGCGATGAGCTTCATGTTACGTGTGAGTTATTTCTTTTTCTGATTGAATAATGGCAATTGTTTCAGCAATTGCAAGCTCTAGATTATCATTTGTAACAAAGTATTCGTATGCTTCGCTTTCACGAGCAAATTTGATTTCATTTTTCGCTTCCCTAAATCTTCGTTGAATAGAATCACTGTCTTCTCTTCCCCTTGCTTCAAGTCGCCGCAGAAGTTCGTCTTCGTTTGGGGGAAGTATAAATATACGCAATGAATTTGGCATGTTGTCCCGAACTTGCTTGCCGCCTTGCACATCAATATCAAGAAGCATGATTTTGCCATCGCGCAGAGCTTCATTTACTGGTTTGCGTAATGTCCCATATTTATGCACCCCAAAGACCTCTGCATGTTCCAGGAAAGCGTCCTCTTGAATCTTTGATTCAAATTCTTCGTCTGAAATAAAGAAATAATCTTGACCATTTACTTCGCTACTACTCTTGGGTCTTGTTGTTGCTGAAATGCTAAATATCGCCTGGAACGCTGTTTGCACTTTGTGGACGATTGTGGTCTTTCCAACACCTGACGGACCAGAAATCACGACAAGTAGACCTTTTGACGGAGTGGACATCTGGCCAATTGTAGCGCATTCCTGATTATGCTAGTTATAAATAGGCAGGTAGTGGCGGGAGTGATACAATAGACGGAATGTCCTTACCGCGCATCGCTATTGTTGGCCGACCTAATGTAGGTAAATCAAGCTTGCTAAACCGACTTGCAAGGCGTCGGGTATCCATTGTGGATCCGACTCCAGGCGTAACGAGGGACAGGGTAAGTGTTGTTCTAGAGCTTGATCCACCTCTAAAAACGCCCCAGGGTACGGAAACGCGTCTTGCGGAGGTCCATGATACTGGTGGGTGGGGAGTGTATGTTGTTGAAGGTGAGCATATCGATGACGCTGGTATGGATTTGCGTAATCTCACTTCAGATATTGAATTTCAAATAAAAGAAGCAATGGAAAAATCCGACCTCATCCTCTATCTAGTTGATGCACAATCTGGAATTACACCGCTTGATGAAACTGTTGGTGAAATGTTGCGGAGAGCAGGCGCTGGAAACCGAGTAATTGTGGTGGCCAGCAAGGTCGACTCGCGCGCATGGGAAGCTCATGGGCACGAAGCAGCTGCGATTGGTTTGGGTGAAGCAATTTGTGTTTCATCATCATCTGGCCACGGTATCAAATACTTGACAGATCGAATATGGCATCGGCTTGATGGGGTAACTGGTGAGCGAGAGCAAGATGCAGACTTGAAACTTGCAATGGTTGGAAAACGCAATGCAGGTAAGTCATCGCTTGTTAATGCGCTTGCAGGAGAAAATCGTGTCATTGTCTCTGAAATTGCAGGCACAACAAGAGACGCTATTGATGTTCAATTTAAAATTGATGGCAAGACATTTACAGCAATTGATACAGCAGGTGTACGAAAACAAAAAAGTTTCGCTGATGATATTGAATACTATGCATATCGGCGGATGCTCCAATCAATTAGGCGATCAGATGTGTCATTACTTCTGATAGATGCGACAGACCGCATATCCCAAGTGGATAAAAAATTAGCGCAAGAATTGCAAAGACAATTTAAACCGACAGTGATTGTTGTTACAAAATGGGATCTTGTAGATGAATCTGTAACCCCAGAAGATTATTTGGAGTACATCACAAAAGAACTTCGTGGCCTTGATTTTGCCCCAATTGTTTTTATCAGCTCAACGGAGCTTGAAGGTATTGATGATGCCGTGACGATGGCCTTCAATTTGAAAGCTCAATCGGAACATCGAGAAACAACAGGGAAGTTAAACGCTGTTATTAAAAGTATTTTGAAAGAGCGTGGCCCATCCTCAAGGCTTGGGACTGTGGCAAAGCTACTGTATGTTTCTCAAATTGCAGTTAAGCCACCGACGATTGCAGTTGTAGTGAATGATCCTGGAATGTTTGAGGGGCAATACGAACGATATTTGATGAATAGATTGCGCGAAGAATTGCCGTATAGTGAGATTCCAATTCGATTATTGTTTACAAAACGCCAACGAAAAACCTTGCATGACCTCAAACATGGTCCTAAAAAGGATACAATTTCAAAGCAATCACGTATGAACCCACTTGAGGATCAGGATTTAAGTGGAGCTGAAAACCGTCCTGATGACATTGAAATTATTGACAGCGATTTTAACGCAAGTTAATCGTTGATTTACTCATTATAAATTTACATGGCTATTATTCCACTACCTGTTTTTGAAGAAGATGCAGATCCTTCAAGGCGCGATGCTTTGACGCTCGAGGAGCAACTTGCACAAATTGAAGAACCAGAAACGATTGTTGTACGTTTTGGGAATCTGAAGATGGTTGGTGAGTACAAGCAAGCAGGTGGGATTAAAACTGGATGCGGCTCTAAGCTTGTTGCGCGGACTCACCGTGGAACAGAACTGGTCGAAATGCTCACGACAACTTGTTCTAATTCGGGTTGCGGAAGTTCAATAGGCAGGGACCAAATGCTTGAATACATCGAAAATTCGGGAGGGAAAAAATTCCCCTTCCATACGAATGGAAGAGTATTGCGTCTCGCAACCGCTGAAGATTTAAATAGAATGAGCGAACTAAAAAGTCTAACGGCAAAGCGGGTTAAAGATGCAAGGGCACTTGCCAAAGAGCACCAGCTTGCGATGAAAATCGTCGATGTTGAGCCAATACTTGGTGAAGAAGTCCTCACTTTTTATTTCATTAGTGAAGATAGGGTTGATTTTCGAAAACTCGTCTCAGATTTAGCAACACAATATCCAAATCGAATTGAAATGCACCACGTAGGAGCCAGGGATGAAGCTCGACTCGTGGCTGATTATGAGAAATGTGGTCAACATTGTTGTTGTAAAAGTTTTTTAAAAGTGTTGTCTCCTGTATCAATGCGTGCAGCGAAGCAACAAAAGCAAACGCTAGATCCTCAAAAAATATCTGGTCGTTGTGGAAGACTAATGTGCTGCTTACGGTATGAAGATCAAACTTATCGCGAGTTGAAGAAAAATCTGCCTCATAAGAAAACTCGCGTAGGCACCCCAGAGGGTCCGGCCATCGTGCTTGATGGAAAGATTCTTACACAGCTTGTACTCGTTGAACTTGAGTATGACAAAAGGCGCGTAGCTTTTCCTATTGAAGAATTGAGTGACCCTGACACCTGCCCAAGGCCATGGGAAGTTCAAGAATTACCTAAAGAAGAGAAAACTAAGAAAAAGCCGAGAAAACGTAAAAACCGTCGAAGTAAAGACAGAAAACAAAACACGAATGAAGCGCACAAAGTAGCTGATTCCTCCGCTGATAAGCCTAAGAAAAAACGTCGCAGAAGACGAAAGCGTCGAAGTAACAAGCAGAATGATTCTGATAAGGGATAAACGATGACTGAATCAGTCACAAAAAAAACAAACCTTATCGATACATTTCAATCCCTTGTTGTGGCCTTTGTGCTTGCAATGGTCTTTCGAGGTTTTGTTATCGAAGGTTTTGTAATTCCAACAGGTTCAATGGCTCCAACACTTTTAGGGCAACATCTTTTAAAGCATAGTGATCAAACAGGTCAAAATTTTACAGTGGGCTTTGATAGCAAGCGCTCCGTTTCACCAGAACGGTTTTCAGATCCATTGCTTGGTAGGAATGTCCCTTTGTCAATGGCAGAAGCAAAGTCAGTTGAACCTCGCAGTGGTGACCGAGTGCTTGTCTTAAAAACCTTATATCCATTTTTTAGTCCAGAGCGATATGATGTGGTTGTCTTTAAAAACCCAACAGATACTCAGGGCCCTTCAGCAAACTATATTAAACGACTGATTGGTTTACCAGGCGAAACGATTTGGATTGCAGACGGCGAAATTTTTGCATCAGAGGATGGCGTTAACTTTACGATTCAGCGCAAGCCAGAGCATATTCAGCAATCATTATGGCGGCCTGTTTCTAATACAGATGCAATCCCAACAGATACGATGGCACTCTCAAGACCTTGGCGAGGAAGCCCTTGGTTTTGCAAGCCTTCAGGTGCTTGGACGACGAATGACCGTGTATGGCTTTGTGATACAGCGAGCCCATCAATGTTGGAATGGGATCACAATAAAATTATGATTGATGATTGGCTGCCGTATAACATGCTTATGCCAACAATGCGCAGTGAACCAATTTCGGATATACGTGTGTCGGCAACGTTGACCCCAAAAACGGATCAGCTTTCAGCAAGTTTTATGCTTGAAGCGCTGCAGCATCGTTTTACGTGGAAAATTACAAGGGCAGAGATGTCATTAAAAATTACGACTCTTGATGGGGTAGAGGTGGATGAATTGGTTCGCCCATTAAAATCTTTAATTTCTCACATGCCTGTTAGAATCGAATGTTGGCATGTTGATCAAATGATGTCGATGTACATTAATGGCGAACGTATAGCAGAACTTCCATATGATTTTTCACCTGAAGAACGATTGCGACTTGCTGCAGACGTCGCTCCATCTGTGCCAATTGAAGAAATTTCACACTCGGGGCAGCAAGCATCATCATTGGCTTGGCATTTTGAGGGTTCCCCATTTAGTATCACACGGCTTTCGGTAGATCATGATTTATATTATAGAAGTTCAAGATTGCCATCACGTGCATCGCAGAATCCAACTAAGCCAGGGAATAAAGCACTTGTTCGTGCAGGATCGCCAGCATATGGAACGCATCCAGAGAAACTTGCTGTTCTCAAGGAAGACCAGTTCTTTATGGCAGGAGATAATAGTGCATATTCATTAGATGGTCGTTTGTGGGGAAACCCTGACGAATTTGTAGCTGCACAAATCGATAGCACGCCATTTGTAGTGAATCGAGATTTACTAATCGGTAAGGCATGGGGGGTGTATTGGCTTCCGCCACCATTGACACCTGAATTTAATCGTTTCCGATTTATCAGGTAATCCAATTACTCAATCGATTAATTTGACTAACCCGACCATTTGGATTTTTCATTAGAACACATGTTGATTGAATGTCTGCAAAGTCCGACGGTGTGCTCATGGAAACATTTGCTTGGCTTACGAAGCGTATCTCTCCGCAACCCATTGCTGTCCAGTTTGGAAGCGATGTCATTCGATTGATGCAACTTAAAGGATCGAAACTAGAGCTCCAAAATGCTGTCGAAGTTGCAATAGACGATATTACGGGTTTGCTAGAAGCAATAAAGACATTTAAAGGAAAACAATGTGTTGCTTGTATTGCTGGCAATGATGTTCTCATCCAACATATTCGAGTCGGAAAACAAGAAGAGGAGAAAATTAGAGAAAAACTAATGGAAATTAACTCAAAATGGTTTGACGCAGAAATTCGCACTGTGTGCTCAAAAACAACTGGAAGTGGTTCATCCACCAAGCAAGAACTACTTTGCGTCGGTGTACCACGAACTGTGTTGAGCCGAGTTGTTAAGTACCTCCATTCTGCAGACGCTACCGTAATTGCTGTAACGGTTCCACTATACCCCTCCATTCGAGCTTTTGATCAGTTGTATCGATGCGATCGGGATGAAAAGATAACATCGATGTTAATAGATTTGGATGAAGAGTTCGCCATGGTTATGATCGCCCATGGTGCTAACTGTGTTTTTGCACACCGGATACATTTAGGAAATTCCACAGAAGAAACAAATTGGCAAGCAAAAAAAGTAAAAAATTTTTCATTACATTCAAGTGCACTGTCAAATGTAAAAGCCAATTTTGCCAGAAGAGAAGAACGGACTGCACGGGGGCTTGTGGGGCCGAAAGAAACTAGCGAGTGCATGGAAGCATATCTTGTAGGTGAGTTAGAGCGCTGCGTTAGGCACCATGACTCGCTTTTTCCAAACCGAGTTGTTGATCGTGTTATCTTCGCTGGCTATAGAGCTAATGATACTGAACGTTGTGCTGGAATCGCTTCAAGTCTTGGCATGTCCGGATTTGTGGCAGATCCATCTGCCTGGATTAACAGCACATCGGCATTAGCTATGGGGCCAGCATGGACAACTACTTTTGGGATGTGCCTTAGATATTTAGAGGTTGCAATATGAAGCATCCGTTTGATGATTTTTTACCTGTTGAAATCCATAATCAACGTGAGGATAAGCGAGTTATAAAGATATTTTGCATACTTTTCTCTATAGGTTTAATGGTAACTGTCAGCGCATTTTCCAAAACTCTCAGTATTTGGAATACCCTGATGGAAAATAGAGAAAGTATTTCAATGAGATGGGAAGATGCCAATCTCCGTGCCAGTACATATTTGACCGCTGAAAATAATACCGAGCAATCGGTTCTAAATGCAGAGAACCTGGCTAAGTTTGTAGATGGTGTTCCACGGTCAATAATAATGTGGGAAGTTTCTCAGCGATTGCCTACAGATTCAGTACTGAGTGAATTGAAACTAGAAACACGCCAAAGGCAACTTCAAGACAGTAGTGAAGAAGTAAAGGAAATTATTACAGTTATAGGGACTGCTTTAAGTGATACCGATATAACATCTTATATCAATAGATTGTCATTATCTAATTACTTTTCATCAATAAAACTTTTGTTCTCGCAACAAGATGGAAAAACGACGAATCGAATTTTTTCAATACAACTTATCACTAATCCTAATTCGGTTCTAGATAAAGGAGAAAAAGGTTAATGTTTCGTATGCGATATGCTTTGATTTTAAGTTTACTTTTTACAATGCCATTTTCTGTTTGGGCCTTTGTATACCGACCGATGAATTTCGCAGTGTATTGTGTTGCAAATGAAATCAAAATTCGTTCGAAAAATCTTGACTACTATGACGAAGTAAATAGGCAGTATAGAAATCTAAAATCGATTACTACGGTACTCGATACTTCAACAGCTTCAGCATTATCCAAAATCCCTTCTAAGTCAGTTTCTGAGAAATGGCTTAAGTCTGCATCCGATGCGGCAAAAGAGTATGGCTTACTTGTACGTTCTGTGACGACTGCTGGCGAACGAATAGAAAGCGATTTTTGTGTTTTGCCAGTAGATTTGAATGTGAGTGGGTCATTCGAAAGCTTGTATCAATTGATTCAACATATTGAACGTATGCCACGCATATCTCGAATTGATAGATTAAACATACAGCTTGTTGATGATAACATTATTGATGCTCGAATGATTGTTGAACTTCTTTCAAAAAATGGAGAAGGCTCATGAGTTATTGTATTCAGAAACTTATTAATCAATATGATTCAGTCCATATTTTTTCTTTTGCGACAGTCGGTTTTTTTACTGTAATACTATTTTTCATTAGGACATTCGTGCCGTCTTCAATTAACGCACATTATGTTGAAGATAGTGCAGCAATGGAAAAAGTTTGCCAAGTAGATCGTCTTCAAAATAGTAATGTGCAAATTCAAAAATGGCTAAAACGTACTGACGAAATTGTTAGTCGCCTTAATTGTGCTCCGGTAGAGTGGCAAAATTCTATAAAATCATTGCACGCATTCGTAGTAGATGAAGAATCTGACGAAGTTATTCATGATGGAACAAGTCTTCGTTCTTCTTTTATTGACACGGCTAATTATGCTGCAGAACTTATTGAACTTCGATCAATTATGTCTGGTAGCACAATGCTTGCCAACATAAACGGGGATATTTATCGAGAAGGCGAAAAGATTTTGATTCGCGGCGGAGAGATTGTTATGCAAATATTAGAGTTGGGCCCAACGTATGCGACTGTTTGTCTTTTTGAAAACGATTTTAATGGTGACACAAAGCGAACTATATATCTCACATCAGGTTCTCCATTTGCAAAGGATTTATCTTCACGATGAAGCCACTAAATAATACTGCCTCTAAGCAAAGTAAAACCTATACTGAAAAAATACTCGATTGTCTTGAGCACCAGGAACACATTACTCAAGAGGATTTGCAATTGATTATGAGCTTACAAAAACAATCGCAAAGTAAGTCGGTTACAAATTTGCTTGTTGATTTTGGTATTGATGAAGAGTCAGTTCAGTTAGCTGTTTCGAAGGTTTCAGGGATAGAGTTTTTACAAATTACATCAGAGAACATCGCAGAAGAATTAATAGAAAAACTTGGAAGAGCATGGTGCTTAGAACACCAAATGGTTCCAGTTTGGATTGATGGTGAAGCGTGCATAGCCTCGTCAACTGTGGACGAATTTTTTTTGACAGATGTTGTTCGTAAGGAAATCTCAGTCCCTGTCGGGCAGATTTTAACAACAACTAAAAATATTCAATCTGCTTTAGAAAAGATTTATTCTGATGGTAAAAAGAAACAAAAAGAGGCTTCTTGTGACTATGCCATGAATGTAGAAAGAAACGAAGAGCAGTCTAAAATCATAGATTTGCAAGAGGTCGCTGAAGACGCTGATTCCTCTCCTGTAGTTCACATAGTAAGCGACATGATTACACTTGCTGTTCGTGAAGACTCATCGGACATCCATTTTGAGCCTGGTGCAGATTGTTCTCATGTGCGGTTTAGAATTGATGGCGTACTTCATGATTTGCAACAAACCCCAAAAGACTTTCATAGTGCAGTTGTTAGCAGATTGAAAATACTTGCGAATCTCGATATATCTGAACGACGTATGCCTCAAGATGGTCGTATTCGAGTAAAAGTTTTGGGCCGAAAAATAGATTTACGTATATCAACAGTAGCAACACCAAGAGGAGAAAAGGTGGTGTTGCGAATTTTAGATGCCCGAAAGATACGTATAGGTTTAGATGAACTTGGCTTTCAAGAAGATGTATTAGAATTATGGAAAAATGAATTAGATTCTCCTCATGGAATAATTCTCGTTACAGGTCCAACAGGCTGCGGAAAAACGACAACATTATATTCTGCTTTGCAAGAAATGGATCGCAAACGTCTAAACATTTCAACAGTTGAAGATCCAGTGGAATATGAACTTGCAGGAATAACACAAATACAAGTGCACGATAAAATTGATATGACATTTTCTAGGGCCTTGCGCGCTTTGCTTCGTCAAGACCCAGATGTTGTTTTGCTTGGTGAGATACGTGATCAAGAAACAGCCAATGTTGCGATTCAGGCAGCTATGACCGGTCATCTCGTTCTTTCAACCTTGCACACGAATGATGCACCAAGCTCACTCACCAGATTAATCAATATTGGTATTGAGCCATTTCTTGTTGCTTCAGCAGTTAATAGTGTTCTTGCGCAGCGGCTGGCACGTCGCGTATGTCCCAAATGTGTTGAGATGCATGAGCTTTCTGTAAAAGAATCGAAACTACTTCAAGGATTCGATTGCGACGAAGTGCCGCATGCTACTGGCTGTTCCTCATGCCGAGGAAGTGGTTACTCGGGTCGAATAGGAGTGTACGAATTTTTGGTTATGGATGATGAGCTTCGCGATGCCATTGCTAGTAATCCAACAATTACGGATTTTCGTAATTTAGCATTAAGCAGAGGCATGGAAAACTTGCGATATGATGGATTCGCAAAAGTTGCAGATGGTCTTACTACTGTCGACGAAATTTTACGTTTGACGGCTTAGCGGATTAATGGTTCGAGCATCAATACGCACCAACACGCAGCAGCGATGCCAGTTTTGGCAACAATTCCCATGACTCTACCTAAAGCGGCACCAGTTGCAGATTTCGCGAGATCGCTTTTTTTCGCAACTTCTTTATGGGAAACTTCGCCTAAGAGAGCGCCAAAGAATGCACCAGCTACGGCACCGATTAATGTTCCAATAAGTGGGATGGGCAATAACAATGTACAAGCCAGTGCCCCAAAAATACTGCCAACTATGGCTCCAATCATGCCACGCTTTGTCCCTCCACCTGCTTTCGATCCAATTCCTGCAGCGGTAGTTTCTAAAATTTCACCCACTATAGCAAGCCCAAAGACTATTCCGATAGTAACCCAACTCCAAAGAGTTGCATCACTAGAGACGGAATAAATGATTACGATTCCAAGTGCGCCGCCAGCGATAAGCCAGGTGCCAGGCAGCCCAACTAGAGTGAGTAGGATGCAAAATAATCCGTAGAGACCAAATAATATTAGTATCAAAATAGTAAGCCAGTCCATAGTTTTCCTTAAATTTATCCAGTGTTATCTTTCAGCATTCTTTGTACATACAATTATTAATAAAAACACATTATGTTCGCAAAATGCAGTCAATAGCTTGGTTAACAATGTCGCCGAGATTATGAATTGCCAGTTTCATATTCCAGTCTTGTGTTTCACGGTTACCAGTTGAATTCGAAATGACTCGAAGTTCTAAGCCTGGGATACCTAGTCTCTTTGCTGCATGTAATACAGCAGCGCCTTCCATAGCCTCGCATACAGCTTGAGTACGTTTTGCAACAAGTTCTGCCTGTGCATTGGTTCCACTGCATGTGGCAACAGTAGCAATGGGAGCCACTTTGCCAAGTTGACTCAGACGTTCGCACATCCAATTATCGGAGGGCACGCGATTTCCTTTGAATGAACCTAGAGTGAAACCCATTTCGTCAATATCTTTGAAACCGTCATTTGTTAGTAGGCCTTCTTCAGTGTATACACTCTCATTTGCAATTACTACATCACCGATTGCTAAATTACTTGTTGGTAATGCGCCGGCAACTCCAGCATTTATAACCCAAGCAAATGGTCCATTAGAAAGTATTGCTGCAGTCGTTGCTGCTGCAGCATTTGTTTTGCCAATGCCACCTGTAATGACAAGTGCTCCATCAGGGTCTCCAATGGCTTGGGCTTCTTCTTGCACAGCAGTGACGATAAGAATTCGTCTTGACATTTATGAATTGATATAAGTGAGCAAGTCTTCCTTTAGTATTTCATGCTGCTCACCGTTTTCCATATTTTTGACTACAACTTTGTTCTGTTTAAGTTCTTTCCCAAGGATAATCACAAGTCGACTTTTTGTTTTGCCAGCTTCTGTTAATAATTTCCCCACATTTCGTGTGGACTTATATGAACGGCGTGCATGTATGCCATTTATTCGCAATTCAGAAATGATAGAAGCGATTATTGCATCACCTTCATCGGAAGCGCTTACGACAAAAACTTCTGGCTCTGAAAGGTATGTTTCACCCCTACTTAAGAGACCTTTATCTTTTAGAACAAGAGAAAGTACGACATCGCCCATGCCGAATCCGGCAGCAGGGATTTTAGGACCATTAAACATTTCAACTAGTTTGTTATATCGTCCACCGCCAGCAATTGCTCGCTCGGCTCCTGAGCGCTCATGAATTTCAAAAACGATACCTGTGTAATACGCAAGACCTCGAACAATGTTAAAGTCAAATGTGCACCAATCTTGAATTCCCCACGCATTTAATTCTTTTTTTAGAGATGTCAGCTCTTCGTGTTGGATAGACAGGTCGGTATCAAACTGTGCAAACACATCCGGCTTAAGTCCATGTTTGGAAGTTATTTCAGCAAAAGCGTCTGGCGTCATTTTTTCTCTTTTATCAAGAATACTCAGAGCAATGTCGATTTGCTCTTCAACGACGCCCGCATCTTTCAGCATTTTTACAACGACTTCTCTATGACTTATTCGAACTACGATATCCTTGCTGGTTAAGCCAAGTGCGGTGAGTGCATGAATTGCGGTTGCAATGATTTCCGCATCTGCTGCTGGGTCATCAATTCCAAGCATATCAACATTCCATTGCGTAAATTCACGCAGTCGACCTCTCTGCGGGCGTTCAGCTCTGAAATGATTCGATATGGCAAACCATTTTGTTGGAACTGCAAGCGAACGACCCTTTGCTGCCGCCATCCTTGCAAGCGTTGGTGTAAATTCTGGTCTTAGAGCATAGTCGACATCCCCACCAGATCGTTTAAAACTAAAGAGTTCATTTACGATTCCTTCCCCACTCTTGATGGTGTATAAATCAAGATGCTCGAATGTAGGGCCTTGAATTTCTTGGAATCCAGCATTTATAGATGCGCTTCGCCAAGCGTTTTCGATATACCGAAGAACTGCTAAGTCATCGGGGTAAAAGTCTCTTGTGCCCTTTGGTGCTTGGTGTCCCACAGCTTACCACTCAGGTCCGCCGCTATAGCGGCCAAAAACATCCGCCATTGCTTGAACCATTTCTCCAAGGGTGCATCGTGAGAGTGAAGCTTCTACCAATGAGTGCATGACATTTTCATCGTTTCGTGATGCTTCTCGAATAGCATCGAGCGCACTCATCGCTTTGTCATCATCACGGCTTTGTAGGAATTTTTCCAAACGCTCACATTGATTTGTTTCTACAGAATGTGGTATTTGCAGTAGATCAACTTGAGCGTCTTCGTTTCCATCCGGATATGCATTAACACCAACAATGACCCTGTCGCCGGCTTCCATCTCTTGTCCAAATCGATATGATGCCTCAGCAATAGATCGTCGAAAGTATCCTTTGTGAATGCCATCGACGACACTGCCGAGTCCATCTATTTCATCAATGATTTTGTTTGCATCCTTCTCCATTTGATCAGTCAACGACTCCACAAAATAACTTCCAGCAAGTGGGTCTACAGTTCTATGAATGCCCGTTTCGTGAGCAAGAATTTGTTGTGTTCGAAGCGCGACACGCACAGCGGTTTCCGTTGGTAAACCCAATGTTTCATCCATGGAGTCCGTATGTAAACTTTGGCACCCGCCAAGTACCCCAGCCATTGCTTGGTATGCAACGCGGACAATGTTGTTGAGGGGTTGCTGCTCTGTAAGCGAGCACCCAGCAGTTTGTACGTGTGTCCGCATAAGTAGTGATCTGTCATTCTTGGCACCGTAACGGTCACGCATAACGTTAGCCCAGATACGACGCGCAGCGCGTAGTTTGCAAATTTCTTCAAAAAACTCATTGTGACTATTAAAGAAGAATGACAGTCGGGGCGCGAATGAATCAACATCAAGACCTCTCTTAATGCATGCTTCGACATATTCCATGCCATCGCGCAAAGTGAAAGCAAGTTCTTGCGTCGCCGTTGATCCAGCTTCGCGAATGTGATATCCACTGATTGAAACGCTGTTCCATTTCTTAGTGTACTTCGTTGCGAACTCAATGGTATCAACCACAAGTTTGACAGAGGCTTCAGGAGGATAAATAAATTCATTTTGGGAGTGGAATTCTTTGAGGATGTCATTTTGGAGTGTTCCCCCTAATGAGTGCCAATCAACGTTACGCTCTTTTGCCATTGCAAGATACATAGCCCAAATGACACAGGCAGGTCCATTGATGGTTTGGCTTACAGTCACTTCACCAATTGGGATGTCTGCGTAAAGCCTATGCATATCATCAATGGTATCTATTGCTACACCACATCTGCCCACTTCTCCTGCTGAGAGCGGGTCATTGCTGTCTCTACCCATAAGCGTTGGAAGGTCAAATGCAGTCGATAGCCCTGTATTTGTTTTGGTGCCCTTCGCATTTTCTAAGAGGTATTTAAATCGAGCATTAGTATCATCTGCTGAGCCAAACCCTGCAAACTGACGCATTGTCCAAAGGCGTGAGCGGTACATAGTTTTGTGAACACCGCGGGTATATGGAAATTCTCCTGGAAGACCAATTTGTGGGTTCCCATCGCCATCTTTTGAGGTGTAAAGCGGATCAATTATGTATCCGGAAAGGGATACGGCATCGGCGTCATGTTTTTGCGCGGTTGACATCTCACTATTATAGCCACTCTTTATTTGTACTTGGCTATCTAGCAAGCACTGTAACGGGTACTAAACTTATGTTTAGAAAGATTATTAATGGTCATAACCATTAGAAGCATCTGTCTTATCGATTTCGCCACCATCAGGAGTCCACCAATCAGGCTGGTCATTTACTTCATCAACGCGAAGGGGTCTGTCCGCAATGGGGTTGGCGTATTCGCTTGAATTTCGAATATCTACATTTATTTTTCTCGACCAACCGTTTGGAACAGTCATAGAGTTCGATAAAGGACCATAATTAACATCATCAGGAAATACTTCCCACATCATCAAATCGGGTGTTAGGACCTCATTATCGCCTGAATCAGCAATAAAATCGATAACTAATTTCTTCCCCACTGGAATTTCCATGACAAAAAGGCGTTCACCGCTACGTGAGTCAAGCAGTGTCACAGTTTTTGGAGATTCTTCTGTTGATTGGTATGTAGCAGCGCTATCTGGCCCATTGAAAAATGGATTTCCCCCAGGGGTATACATTTGGCAACCCGTTGAAGTGCTGAGAATGACTCCTGCTAGTATTGTTGTTATCTTCATATGCTAATGTTACATCGGCAAAACACGTAAGGGGGGTACAATACAGATTATGGAAATTCGAATTGGACATGGTTATGATTTACACCAGCTTGAATCAAGAGCCCCAGATGGCAAACCACTCGTTCTTGGAGGTGTGGAAATTGACTGTGAATTCTCCCCAGTTTCTCATAGTGACGGCGATGCAGTGTTGCATGCAATAACTGATGCGCTTTTTGGTGCGATTGGCGAACCAGATTTAGGAACTCGTTTCCCAAACTCTTCAGTTGAAAATATGGGTAAGGATTCTAGATATTTTCTTTGTGAGGCCGTTAATGTTCTAAATGAAGGTGGCTGGGCGATTGGAAACATTGATATTACGGTGATAGCTGATAAACCTAAGATAGGTCCACTAAAAGATAGAATTTGTACCTCCTTGTATAGCCTTCTTGGTGCGCCAGTTAACATCAAAGGCAAAACACACGAAGGGACATGTGAAAATGGTGCAATCGAAGTGCATGTAGTCGCGTTAGTACAAAGAGATACGCGCATATGACTACAGAACTTTGGCAAAACGCAGCAGCATTTGCAGCAAACGCACATCGTCATCAGACTAGAAATGACGGTCGTCCATTTGTTTCGCATTGTTTTCGTGTAGCAATGACAATACATCTTGTTTTTGGTTTTGATGAACCGGAAATTCTTGCGGCGGCATTGCTACATGATACGATTGAGGATTGTGATGTAGACTACGATGACATTCTTCAAGATTTTGGTACTACCGTAGCGGATTATGTGGCTGCAATGACCAAAGATATGCGTTTGGAAGAAAAAAATCGAGAAGTTGAATATGACAAGCAGCTGGCAAGAGGACCATGGCAAGTTAGGTTAATCAAGCTCGCTGACGTATATGATAATTTCACTGACTCGAGCCCAAGCATGCGAACAAATCAAATGGAAAAAATAAATCGAATACTCTCACTGACTAAGAATGACAAAGAGCTTCTTGAATCCCGTGATCGACTTTTTGATTTACAAAAGGAAATGCAAAAATGCTAATCCGTTTTTTCATTTTGGTGCTTGCTGCAACGCGGGGCGATTGCTTCGCGACAGAAGGACTTAGCATAGAAGAAATCCTTGATCATGTTGAACAGGCAGATATAACTTCCATTTCGGCTAATATTTCTTATATGAAAATAGACCCTATTCTTGATAGGCGCGAACTACGTACGGGAAAAATTCTGTTTCAATTAGATGCAGATAAAAAACGTAAAGCAGCAATTTTGTTTGATACTCGTATTATTGGTAGGCGTAAAGAACAAGAACAAAAGCACTACATATTCTCTGGCCGCTTTATGGCCGAGATTGACCGAGAGAACAAGCAATTCATTAAAAGAGAATTGGTTCCCCCTAACTCCGAAAGCGTAGATCCTTTTGAACTTGGTAATGGCCCAATACCCTTGCCAATTGCTCAAAAAAAAGAGATTGTGCTTTCTAAATTTGATGTAGAAAAGATAGAAAAACCAATCGATGGTCTTCTCTCAAAACTAGATGCGGCAGTGCTTGGCTTGCGTTTAGTGCCTAAAAAAGGCGATGATCTTGAGTCGATTGATTTGTACTATGACCCAATCAATTGGATTCCCATTGGCGTTCAAACGATTGAACAGGATGGTACTAAACGCTTAAGTAAACTAACAGACGTTAAATTAAATGTATTATGTGATCAGGAGATTGCGCTTATAAACATGGAAACACCAGACCCAAAAGAGTGGTCCATTGATGTAAGGCCCTATTCAAATTAATTTGTATTGAAGGGTGCTTGCACAGGCCAGCACTCACCCCAGGCATCAATAATGAGAAGAATATCAATGAGGTCGACAATACCATCTTCATTAATATCTTCATCTGCAAATTCTTGTCCTAAATGACTAATAACACGAAGCAAATCGCCTACATTAATAAGACCATCTGGAATAATGTCGGCTTTACAGCTGTGCTCTCGAATAATATTGCCAAGGGATGCTGCGAAAAAAGCAGCGGACTCTGCGTTCTTGGGATGCACATTTGAGGTGTCTAGCAAATCTCCTTGACTGAACTCAGCCAGGTTGATTTGGTTTAATCCATATTCAAAATTATCAAAACCTTGATATAAAAGCCAAGGCATAGCATCCTTGCTTGAAAAGAGCATTTTATCTGTGGCTTCATAAATAGAAGCAGCGGCAACATCGCTACGAGTAGTAGCTAAGTCATAGGCTGCGCTCTGCTGATTACTAATGTACGTTCTGTCTTGGTTAATATCACCGGAGAGAGAAAACAGATGTGAGATGATAATAAGATGTTGTACCGTTTCGAGGCCAACCAATTCACTTGCGGTATTTGCTTGCTCAATCATATTCGTAAATCGCTCATGAGCGGTGCTGTACGAAAGCGCTTCTGGAGCAAGGTACCACAAGAAGACGGTTTCTTGCTCACGATCAAGTGTTGTAACATCAAGCCAATGTGTAAATTGTTCAAGTGAAAACTTTTTGTCATGCGTACCATTACCCGCTGTGTCGCACCCGAATCCAAGGAATTGCCAACTATCATCCGAGATATGGCTGTAGTACATTCCTGGTAATCTATTTTCTGCGCTATCCTTGCGGTAATAGATGCATCCGGCTGGTTGAAAGTACTTGTCGGTTCCTCTCAATAGAGCAGTTTGTTCAATTCCTACTCTTAGATTGCTTGTGTTTACAATGGTAAAATCAATTGAACTGGCGTTTATTTGTTCCTCGATTGCTTCACTGCTGCCTTTTTCAGGATACTCACCCTTATGCCAGTACTTTCTTGCTCCAAAGTGCAAATCTACATGGCCAATTACAGGTCCGTTGTCTGTTATGAATATGTCATCAACTTGCAAATCACGATCTGTGGGGCACCGGTATAAAAAACGAAACTGAATTTCATCGCCGAGATTAGAAAAAGGCCCATGAGTACTACCGGCAAGTGTGGATGTTAGTACCGGTGAAAGACTAAAACGAAACAATAAGTCATTGCCTCCATCATCAAATAAATCAGATGTAAATATTTCTCGAACACCCCGCGTTGGTAGAGCGAAGTATGTAGGTTTAGTGGAACGTTCGATGGTATATCCCAAATCATCTGACGATTGGATTAATGCACTCGGTGAGCACTCAGCATCACATTTAATGAAATGATTATTAACTGCTGCACCCCCCCCAATTGCTGTGATTGAAGGTATGGGCCACGTGCGTAATATACTAAGGGGGACTCGTGCAAAATATGGTGCACTATACGAATCACCCATAGCAATAAGACGAACATCCCCACGAAGTGTTGCTGCCATTTTTTCAAGCCCCACACCAGTTGGTTCATTGCTAAAACACGAGGCAGTAAAAGTTGCTATCACAGCGCAATGTAGAAATGGGCGAAACATCACCTCTATTGTGCTTCGGGCTCTCCGGATTGTCAAGATTTTCTGCTGACGATTAGTTCGGCTAGTCTTGGAGATGCACAAAACGCCGTACTTATCAGACGCATCACGCTGCTTGTCCACACTTCAGCCTTCGGTTTTTTGAGACATTGCACAACAGCGCTGGCTACTTTCTCTGGTGGTTGCATAAACCATGAAGGAATTTCCTTTTTAAATTCAGAGGTTTTTACACTACTGCGTTTCGCGCTTTCAATGAAAAATTCTGTTTTTGTGCCAATAGGGTGGAGCGTACTAACAAAAACATTGTATTTTTTTAGTTCTATACGCATTGCTTTTGCAATTGATTCCATGGCTGACTTGCTTCCGCAATAAGCAGAGTGCAGGGGTACGGAAAACTTAGAAAGACAACTTGTGTTGATGATGATGTGTCCATTTTTTTGAATGGACATTGTTTTGGCTGCTAGAGAAATAAGTTCAACTGTCGCAAAAACATTAAGATCAAATAATGATTTGACTTGATCTAGGTCGCAACTAATCATGGTTTGATTAAGTCCGTGTCCTGCATTGGCAAAAACCGCATAGACTTCACCTGCTTCGTCGAGAAGTCTTTTATTGAATCCTTTTTTAGTAAGATCGCCAACAATATAGGAGCATCTTTCACCCAGGGAGTTCGTGAGTTGCTTGAGTGCTTGTTCCCGCCTTGCAGTAATGACGCAATGCATGCCAGCCTTGGCACAAGCTATAGCAGTTGCTTTTCCGATTCCACTGCTTGCGCCAGTGATGAGTATTTTTTTCCCTTGCAGGGAAATGCTCATGTTTGAAGGATGCCTGTTTTAAATTCTGGCGTTATATCAAACGTTGAGGCGATAGAGAGGGCTTCGATGAGTTCATTTCGTGTTTCTTCTGGAACTATCATTCGATCAATCCAGCCCCGCGCAGCGCCGTAGAAAATGTCTTGTTGTTCTTCGTAACTCGCTGTAATCGCAGCGAGCAATTGCTCGCGTTCTTCGTGGTCTGCTTCCTCTCCACGCCGCTTTCTAGCAGCAAGGTCAATTTGTAGAAGCGTTTGCGCAGCTGAAGCACCACCCATGACGGCATACTTTGCGTTTGGCCAAGCGAGTGTTAAGAAGGGGTCGAAGGCACGGCCACACATCGCGTAGTGCCCAGCACCATAGCTACTTCCAACGATTAAACTTATTTTTGGAACAATACAATTACTCATAGCATTGACCATTTTTGCACCGCTTCGAATGATGCCTGCTTGCTCGCTATCGCGACCAACCATAAAGCCAGTTGTATCATTGATAAAAATAATTGGTATGCGTTTTTGATTGCAATCCATGATGAATCTTGCAGCTTTATCTGCTGCCTCGGTATAAATAACAGCAGGCATATTTGCAGAAGTTGATGGGCCTGTTTTTCCGCCTGGCATTTTTTTTGTGGTTAGGCATCGCTGATTCGCAACGATGCCACAAGGCCAACCTCCAATTCGAGCATAGCCGCAAACCATAGATTTGCCGTAATCCGATTTGTATTCGTTATAACTCATGTCATCAACTACGCACCGCAGTAACTCGTTCATGTCATATTGTTCGTGTGCTTCGGCTTTAAATATGGAAGTGATGTTGTCTGATTGGACAGAGCTATTTACTATTTCATGTGGAGGTTGAGTGACAGGCGCAACAGACATGTCACTATGAACGATTGATTGAAGTCGCTTAATGCAACTTTTATCATCCTTCTCATGAAAGTCAATAGTCCCTGAAATTTCTGCATGCATCTCAGCGCCACCAAGTTCTTCATTGCCTACATCTTGTCCAATGGCAGCTTTTACGAGCGCAGGACCAGCAAGATATAACCCACTTCCCTCAGTCATTAAAAGCGTATCACATAGGACCGGGAGATATCCGCCACCAGCTACACAATTTCCCATAATGGCTGCAATTTGCGTGATACCTTTTGCAGAAAAAACGGCGTTGTTTCGAAAGATTCTTCCAAAGTCATCCGTGTCTGGAAATACATCTTCTTGTAATGGAAGAAAAACACCCGCTGAATCTACAAGGTACAGCAGTGGTAATCGAGCTCGTTCCGCAATAACTTGTGCTCGAATAATTTTTTTGCATGTCATGGGAAAAAATGCTCCCGCTTTGACGGTGGCATCGTTTGCAATCACCATGCAATATTTGCCCCCAACTTGCGCAATGGTGGTTACAACACCTGCGGACGGTGCTCCACCATATTCTTGGTACATGTTATGCGCAAAGTATAGCCCACATTCAAATTGGGCCGCACCTCTATCTACAAGCGCATCGATTCGCTCTCTTGCAGTAAGGCGTCCATGTCGATGTTGCCGTTCAATTCCGCGCTTGCCACCACCTTGCTTGATTTGTTCAGTGGTTTCAAGAAGGAGATTTGTAGCTTTTTGTACGATGGAGGTTTCGCTCATATATATAGGATATCAGAAGCATTAGAAAAACTCGGTGTTTGGCAAAGTCTACCACCGAGCAATAGTCCTGTTTGGGTAACACGCCTGTAAACCCCGCAGGTCTACGGGGTCAGGTTACGTATAACCCCTTTATACAGTCACTTAATTCAATCACTGCTTACCTCCTTGGAAACGCTACCTTGCTCAACCGCCGCGTCCCATTTCACGCCGCTAAGCGGTGAATCCCTCTGACTTCGTGAGGGGGCACCGCCCGAAGTACGATGCTTCGGTCGTCGCAACACTGATTATTCGTTTCAAGCTTTTGGCAATTCGAAAATAACTGTTATCACGAGTGCATTATTTCTATCGACAAAATAATTTCTTAGAATTTGAAATGAGTCAAAAATTTAGATGTGTCACTGTTTTACCCGAGATCTTCATCTTCAGCCGCTTCAAGTTGTTGCATTTCATCCCAATCTTCGATAGAGATGAGTACCTCTCTTGCAACGGAGCCCTTATGTTCGCCCACAATGCCCGCAGCAGACATTTGATCTACAAGTCTAGATGCTCTTCCATATCCAACACCCATGCGACGTTGTAATAATGAGACTGAACCTCGACCGCTTTCAATCATGATGCGTACAGCATCGTCAAATAAATCATCTCGTTCTTGAGAGCTGCTTGCAGCGTCAATGTTACTACTTCCGCCAGGTTTGATTTGAACGAGACTACGTTCGAAGTTTGGTGCGGCAACTTCTTTGAGATGTTTTACCATCTTGCGGATTTCTTTTGGTGAAACAAATGTGCCTTGAGAACGGTTTGCGGTTGTTGTGCCTGGAGAAATATACAGCATATCACCGTTGCCAAGCAAGAGCTCTGCACCCTTGGTATCAAGGACGATACGACTATCCATGCCGCTACTTACTTTAAACGCAACACGACAAGGCATATTTGATTTAATAAGACCTGTTACAACCTTTGCTTCTGGTCGTTGTGTGGCAAGAATTAAATGGATGCCAACTGCACGTGCTTTTTGTGCAATACGAACGATGGATTGTTCTACATCTTTAGCGGTCATCATGAGGTCAGCGAGTTCATCAATGATAAACACAATGTATGGAAGTTTTACTGGTATACGCGCTTTCGCTTCTTCAGTTTGCGGTTCAAGAATGTTATAGATTTCATCTTCGGTTAACTCATTGAACCCAAGCAAATCTCGTACACCAAGTTTTTGAAATAACTGGTAACGCTCTTCCATTTTACTAACGGCCCATTCGAGTATTGCGGCCGCGCGACCCATTTCAGTGACAACCGGGCATGCAAGATGTGGTATATCTGAGAATTGACTAAGTTCAACCATTTTTGGGTCAACTAAAATAAGTTTTAATTCATCAGGACGTTTGGTATACATCCATCCAGCGATAATGGAGTTGATGCATACGCTTTTTCCAGAGCCTGTAGTGCCAGCAACAAGCATATGCGGCATTTTGGTAAGGTCTTCAACCATTGGCTCGCCTGAAGCATCTTTGCCGAGGAACATTGGCAACTTCATTTTTTCGGTCTTTTTACTGCTCATCAATTCTTTGATGCACACAGTTTCGCGCTCTGGATTTGGCACTTCGATGCCAACAGTTTTACGTCCAGCAGTATTTGGAACGATTCGGATGTTTGGTGCACCTAAACTCCGAGCAATATCACTAGCCACTGTGTTAAGGCTAGATACTTTTGTGCCTGGGGCAAGTTCAATGGAGTACAGCGTAATTGTAGGGCCAGCTTCGATTCCAGCAACTTCACCATCAATACCGTACATTTGCAGTGTTTCTTCAAGATCAACGGCTTGCTGTCGAACGAGTTCTTCAATTGATGTGCCAAAACCTTCTTTTGGATCTTCAAGCAAATCGAGCGATGGGAATATATAACCCTCAAAATTATCTGGGCGTTGAATATCACTTTCAGTGGCTGCTTTACCACCACTGGCAACACGGACTGGCAACTTTGCCATTTTGGCTTTTAATTCTTTTGCTGTTAGTTTTTTCTTTGGCTCTTCCTCTTCGTATGCATCTTCCTCTTCGTATTCATCTTCCTCTTCGTATTCATCTTCGGCCCACTCTTCTTCAACTTCATCTGCAGATTCAAGAACTGCGTTCCGTTGCAAACGCAGTGTAGGCAGTGCGACACTTCGAACTTTTGGAATGCGGAAGAGTGTGAGTTTTTGAAAGAGAGTAAAAAGTGCATGAGGAATTGCAAATGCAATTTTTTCTGCTGCAACAACAAGCCCAATTGAAAAAGCGGCAAGAACTATCAAAAATGCACCGAATTGACTGAAACTTGCGGTGAGTTGAGTTCCAATTGTTTTAGCAATCAGGCCCGCCTTTGCTCCTGCAAGTACGCCGATATTTGTCAGTAGGAGTTCATGAAAACATGAAACAGCAATGGCCATAATCAAAAGTCCAAGGGCTCTAATAGCGGTATGTGTAATTTCTGCCCCACGGAAAACAAGGCCCACCCAGGCCCCTACACCTATTAGAAGTACCCAGACTCCAAAGCCAAGGGTATGGTAGGTCCAGAATGCGATCCAAGCTCCAACTATGCCACACCAATTTGCTGTGGGTTCGTTGTGGGTAGCAACTATGTGGGAGGGCCAATCGCCAATATTGAAAGAAAGCAGCGAAACAGCCACAAAAAGGGCTATTGTTGCACTCGAAATCCAAAGAATTCTAGATGAGAGGTCAGCGGTTGTGAGTGAGGATGGTCGGCTACCTTTTCCTCTACGGCTTTGTAATGCAGATGTTCCCATGGCAATTTATCTATCGGCATTGCATGCCTTTTGCCTTGTGATTTTCAGCAACCGATAATGTTGCTAGAGGGTCTTGCAACATGTTGCAATTAATCGAGTTAAGCTAATTTTACACTTGGTTTTGCCATAGAAAGTCGCCTTGAACAGCGATCTTGTGTTGTTATGGTCAGGTTTTCATGTAAATCAGGGCAGTTGTGCAGATATAAATCTCGAATAAGGTGAGGCGAGTTACACTGTCTTGAAAGGTGTAGAAGAACGATGTGTTGCAACTCTGATTCTGATGCAATATGGCAGATTGCTGCTAGTGATTGCTCATTTGAAAGGTGCCCCTCACCATTCATGATTCGATGTTTGAGCGATTCTGGTCGATTACTTGTTTGCTGCATCATTGGGTCATAATTAGATTCAAGCGCAACGCCATCTAGATTCACAAAACGATCAAGAAGCAGTTGTGGCACATGTCCTAAATCTGTTGCAAATCCAAACCGTATTTCGCCAGTATCAAAAATGAAACCAACAGTGCCAAGCGCATCATGTGCAAATCTAATGGTTTCAATATTGGTGCCATATAGTTGAATCTGGTTGGTAAAAGGTACCAGGCAGTCTCCATCGAGCCCAGCTCTAATCGCTCTGGGGATATGTTTTTCATGTAAATGCACATTGATGCCTCGTTGTTGGAATGTTCTAGACCATACAGGGTTGAAGTGATCTCGGTCAAAATGTGTTACAAGAACATCGCTGACATCATTGATTTGCACAGCATGGGTTCGCATGCGCTCTTTCGTTTGTTTCATTGAGAAACCAGCATCAATCATGACCCACCTTTCACCGATTCGAATCAAACTGCAATTGCCTGATGATCCACTTCCTAAGACAAAAAAATCAAGATTATGCATCTGTAATGGTTACGCCTCTGCGCTCAGTTCGTTTTGCGTGGAACGCTGGGATGACTCCGCGCCGCGACTGTTCGATATATGCAACATATTCCAGTGCAATTTCATCACCATCTGCTTTGAGCTGTTCTGCAGCACATTTAATCGTTTTCCCACTTTTATATAATAGTTTGTAAATTTCTTTGCGACGTTGAATGTTATCTTTTGACATTCCACTTCGTCGCATGCCAACAATATTTATTGACCCTATGATGTTAGGTCCAGTAATCATCATGTACGGGAGCACATCGTACGAAGCGTACCCCATGCCAATAATCATCGCTCCACTTCCAATCGTGACAAACTGGTGAACAGCTGCGTCGCCTCCTATAAGAACTCTGTCCTTAATATGAACATGCCCGGCAAGTAATACGCAATTCACCAGCGTATTGTTACTTCCAATGACGCAGTCGTGCCCAACATGAGATTGAGCCATAAAAAGATTTTTATTGCCAATCGTTGTGGGGACATCTTTTGTTGCACGATGAACAGTGAAACTCTCTCTAAAGGTATTGTCATCTCCGATGACAATACCAGGTTCATAATAGTCAGATGGGCAACTCACATCTTGCGCAGCAAAACCAAGTGTGCAAAATGGATACACCGTATTATTGCAACCCATTGTAAGCTGGCCAGTGATGTAGCAATTGCCAATTAGAGTTGTTCCAGATCCAATCGTTATGTCTCCAGTAAGTACGCAGTGTGGGCCAATCACAACATCATCAGCTAGTTTGATATCTCCATCGAGTATTGCAGTTGGGTGAATTTCTGGCATTGCTGTATCATCTCAAGAATTCTAATGTCGTGCTTACTTGAAACACATCAACTTGGCAAAATGGATTATAAGACTGCCCATGAACTCCAGCGTCGCTATCAGCAAGAAGTGATTGCGCAGCGAGGCATTGCTGGCTCTTGTCCATTCAAACTTTTGTTGGTTGAGCATAGCCCGCCAGTTATTACAATTAGCAGGCGAGCCTCAGCATCACAGAATTTACTTGCTTCAGAATCCGAATTGCAAAAAGAAGAAATTCAAATTTGCAAAACAGATCGTGGTGGAGATATTACTTATCATGGACCTGGTCAACTCGTGGCATATCCGATTTTCGATTTGAATGCTCTTTCGCTGCGTCTGCATGGTTACATGCGGTTTCTAGAAGGTATTGTTATTGATGTTTTGGCTGAATTTTCCATTCAAGGACAGCGGGATGCTTGCGCGACAGGTGTTTGGGTAGAAGGAGCTAAAATTTGTGCGATGGGCGTGCGAGTATCGAGGTGGGTTTCAATGCACGGTTTTGCGCTTAACATTGAGCCTAATATGGCACATTTTAATACAATCGTACCATGTGGGCTTGCAGGAAGAAAAGTAACTTCAATGCAAGAATTGCTCGAGAACCAGTGCCCTTCATTGGAAGAAGTTCAAGAGGTTATTATTGAAAAATTCGAATTGGCTATTGCGCGTCAAGACCGAGTTCAGCAAGAACATCATCTGTAATATTAATGCCATCTGGTAATCGGAGTGCAGTTCGTAAACGAATTTGCATCATTGTTGAGTCTGGAGTTCCTGGTTCAAACTCACGATCTGGTGGAATGAACCTTAATACCATATCAATATTCTGACGCTCAGCGATAACATTGACTGCTTCCACTATTTCGCCATAGGAAGCTTTCATTTGGGTTGAGAGTAATGTAGCGCGTGCATCCATCGCCATCTTTTGCATCTGCTGAAAATCATTGTATGTACGTTCCCAGCGTTGCCGAAATTCAGGAGCATCGGGGCTATTCGGTTTAAGCGTATTACCTTCTTCGCGAAGTGCGTCAAGAACGCTACGAACTTCACTCATATTTTCTTCAAGTTCGGCGTTGAGTTCCTCACGAGCTTCAGTGAAGTGGTCTGCTTGGAGCAGTTGTGCCAGGGCTTTTCCAGTTTCCATAAAGCCAATGCTCCAGGCCTTGCTTGTCGCTTCCTCACCCCAGGACAAGTGACTTGCAACATTTGCAATAGTGAGTTCTTCCTCTCCGCTAAAAGTAAGAGAATCGACTGGGCCGATTTGACCTTCATCATTTGTTCCAATAACGGTTGATGTTGCAACTGCGAAAAATAATGCGACTGCAATAGTAAGCTCAGATAAAGTAAGTCGTTTCATGTTTTATTCACCCTGTTCAAGTATTGAAAGGAATGCGGATTGAGGGATATGAACATTTCCAATGGCTTTCATACGTTGCTTTCCTTTCTTTTGTTTTTCAAGAAGTTTTCTTTTTCGCGTGACATCACCGCCATAACATTTGGCGGTCACATTTTTTCGGAGGCTCTTAACGGTTTCTCTAGCGATAATTTTCCCGCCAATGGCAGCTTGTAAAGCAATTTCAAATTGATGTCGATCTATTTGCTTTCGTAATTTAAGCAGCATGGCACGGGTACGTACTTCCGCCTTTTCCCGGTGGCAAATTAAACTTAATGCTTCAACTGGCTGCCCATTAACCAATATGGACACCTTTACAAGCCGATCTGCACGAAACTCTGTAATTTCATAATCCATCGTCCCGTATCCGCGAGTTATGGATTTTAGCTTGTCGTAGAAGTCATAAATAATTTCTGCAAGTGGGAGCTCATAATCGAGCATTTGCCTTCCTTCTGAAACAAATTTTTGTCCAAGGAAAATCCCTCGCCTTGATTCGCACAATCGCATTAGATCTCCGATGGATTCGTCAGGGCAGATTATTTCTACTTTAACTATTGGTTCGCATATATCTTTTATTTGCGATGGGTCTGGTAAATCAGCGGGATTGTGAATATCCAGGACGGAACCATCGGTTAATTCAATTTTGTAATTAACTGTGGGCGCAGTTTGGACAATTTCTGCGCCACCTTCGCGTTCGAGCCTCTCTTGAACAATCTCCATGTGCAAGAGGCCAAGGAATCCACATCGAAAACCAAAGCCTAGGGCTTCAGAGTGTTGGGTCTCAAAAGTAAAACTGGAGTCGTTCAGACGAAGTTTTTCAACAGCTTCGCGCAGTGTTTCAAATTCGGTTTTCTTTGAACCAGATTCACTTGAAGCTGGGTAAAAGTCGCAGAACACCATTTGTTTGGGTTCTTCATATCCAGGCAACGCTTCTTTCGCAGGGTGCGCATCAATTGTGATTGTGTCCCCAATCCGCACATCTTCGAGTGTTTTAATTGCAGCGACCATATAACCAACTTCAGCAGTGCCAATCGATTCGGCTTGGACTGGTTGTGGAGTGTATCGGCCAAGTTCGGTCACAGTGAATGTACGATCGGTACCCATCATTCGAATGCGATCACCTTTTTTCAGTTCACCGTCGAATACCCGAAAATATACGATTACACCACGGTAGTCGTCGTAATGGGAATCAAAAATAAGTGCGCGTGTTTCTTCTACTTCAGCTGGCCGTGGTGGCGGTAGTTTTTCACAGATGGAATCGAGTAATTCTGTAATGCCTTCCCCAGTTTTTGCAGAGCAGTAAATACAATCTTCTGCGGGCAAACCAAGAATTTGTTCAATTTCCATTGCGACTTTTTCTGGATCAGCCGAAGGCAAATCAATTTTATTTACTACAGGAATAAGATCAAGGTCATTCTCAATGGCGAGATAGGCGTTTGCAACAGTCTGCGCTTCAACTCCTTGAGTGGAGTCAACTACTAACAGAGCTCCTTCACATGCGGTTAATGCTCTTGAAACTTCGTATGTAAAGTCGACGTGTCCTGGCGTGTCAATGAAATTGAGCTCAAATTCTTCATCGTTGTAGCAATGTTGCACAGTAACAGCGGATGCTTTAATCGTAATGCCTCGTTCGCGTTCGAGTTCCATGGAGTCAAGGAGCTGATCTTTTGATTCGCGTTCTGTTACAGCTTTAGTTGCTTGCAACAGGCGGTCGGCAAGTGTGCTTTTGCCATGGTCAATGTGAGCAATGATGGAGAAGTTTCTAATAGGCACGAGTTGCGCAGTTTACCGCAATGGGAGCGATACAACCTTCTCCAATTCAGAAGTTGGTCGAGCAATCATGTCATAGCCGTCGCTATCCGTAATAGTGCAAGGGATGACGCTACCAATGGTTTGGATTTCTTCTGACATTAGGATGGTGCAGGCATCAACATCAGGCGCTTGTTGTTTCGTCCGACATTCATACAGATGGAGTGAACTATCTCCTGTTTCGCCTAGGTAACTGTCAATCAAAACATCGTGACGTTCGCTTTCTTCTGCCGCTTTTGCGGCGCGATCAAAAGCTATTTTTTGTTGTGTAAGCATGAGCTCTTCTTCCCTTGCTTGTTTAATATTGCAGGGCACCCGTAAAGAATCGTCTTCTTCCATGGTGCCGGCGACCGTGCCTTTTTCCTTTGAATACTGAAATACACCCATCGCTTCAAATTGATGTTGTCGTATAAAAGCAAGTAAGGCTTCATGGTCTTCTTGGGTTTCACCAGGAAAGCCGGTAATCATTGTTGTTCGAATGCCAACGCCTGGGATAGTCGATCTTAACCGGTCAAGCAGAAGCGATTGTTGTTCTGCAGAGACGTTGCGGCGCATTGCTGTAAGCATGGCATCGCTTGCATGTTGCAATGGGATATCGATATACGGTAGCACATGAGGCAATCGCGCCATGGCTTCTATCATTTCATCAGTAAAATACGTTGGATATGCGTACATTAAACGAATCCAGCCACCACCAGATTGAGTTACGGCATCATTCAATTCATTTAGCAGTCCTACTAGTCCTTTATCATAACCAATATCAACGCCAAAACTTGTTGTGTCTTGTCCAATTAGATTAAGTTCAAAGACGCCCGAGGTAAGCAGTTTTTTAGCTTCTTCAACGATGGCTTCTACAGGTTTAGAGCGCATTTTTCCACGTATTGATGGAATGGTGCAGAATGAGCAATTTTGATTGCACCCCTCACTTATTCGAAGGTAAGCCCAATGGCGCGGTGTAAGTTGTAGCCTGTTGCTGTCATCTTCAAAATATCCTTTTGCATCACCGAGATTCCTTGCTCTTGCAGCGAGCAGAGCATTCGCTTCAATCCATTGGGGCTGGCGTTCTTTTTTAGGAGTCTCTTGCATTGCATCGACTATATGATCGCGGTCAAATACTCCAATCATTGCATCGATACCTGGACACCATTCGAGCATTCTCGCCCTGTGGCGTTGCACAAGGCATCCTGCAGCAACAACTCGTTGTACCTTGCCGTGTTCTTTGAGGGCGACAGCCTCATTAATGACCTCTACGGACTCATCTTTTGAGGCTTCAAGAAAGCCACATGTATTAATAATAATTGCATCGGCATCCTCATGTTTAGGGACAATGTCATAGCCAGCGTCAATAAGAGTAGCAAGCATTTGCTCACTATCGACGAGGTTTTTTGGGCAGCCGAGGCTGACGAACCCAATATTCTGAATTCCATGTTCTTCCATGAGTTATGTATGGTATAGGTTATGTTCTTTGATGTACTTGAGAACATTTGGGTGAACCATTTTATCAATTGTACGACCTTCTTTGATTTGCTCGCGAATGTAGGTAGATGTTTCTGGCATTTGTTCCACAGAAACGTTTTGCCTAATCTTGTCAGGAAAGCCATCTCTAGGCATTACGATGGGAGGTACAAGTGCTGCAATGTCTTTAAAACGGTGCCATTGTTCAAATTGATCCCACTGATCTGCACCGATGAGTAAACGCATTTCATCTTTATCGTTTTGAAGTTTTTCAATTGTATCGATGGTGTAGCTTGTGTGACCTCTTTCAAGTTCAATCGTTGAAATAGATGCCCATGAGCATGATTGCAATGCAAGTTTAAGCATGGCAAGACGATGGTGTGAGGAAGCTGGTTGCGCTTCTTTCAATGGTGATTGTGCTGCAGGTATATATAGCACCTTTGTAAAACCAATTTGTTCCATGATTTGCTTGGGGAGGAGCACATGCGCAAGGTGCGGTGGATCAAAGGAACCGCCATAGAGTAATATTTGTGCCATTACTTAGCCACCCTTGCGTTGTCAATGAGTCGGGTCGTTCCAACTTTAACGGCGACAAGTGCTCTTTGCTCTTTCTTTGCAGTTGGTGCTAGTAATGTCTGTGCGTCACGAATAACAGCGTACTCAATCATAAGATTTTGCTCAGCGAGTATGCGCTTCATATCATTCTCATTTTGGCATTGAATGGCATGTTGTATTGCAAGCGCGGCAGCATGTTCTTCATTCGACAAGAAGATGTTGCGGCTACTCATAGCAAGCCCATCGGCATCACGAATAATATCCGCACCAATGATTTCAAGGTTTGGCCAGCGAGAGTGTTCTTGTTTGATAAGTTCTTTGATAACAAGATATTGTTGATAGTCTTTTAAGCCAAACACAGTTATTGATGGTTTTACAAGATCAAACAAGCGAGCGACTGCAACACAAACGCCCTTGAAATGTGAAGGCCTGCAAGCATCTTCAAGTTGTGGTTCAGTTGCGGATGGCGGCAATTTAATGTGTTCTGGTTCATTGGGATACATTGTTTTCATTGAGGGTGCGAATACAATATCTGCTCCAACGCTTTCTGCAAATTGAACATCTTGCATTAAGTTACGAGGATATTTTTCTAGATCTTCATCAGGCGCAAATTGTTCCGGATTTACAAAAATACTCACAACAACCGGTTTTCCTGATTGTTTTGCTTCTGAAATGAGTGAAAGATGACCTTCGTGAAGAGCGCCCATTGTGGGTACAAAAGCGCATCCATGGTATTGGCTCAGTTCCCTGGGTGACGTAAGTAAGTCCATTTGGCGTAGTATAGGTCGTGTGATCGATTCGTCTTTCACTATTTTTGATGTCGATTAGACCGAATATAGTGCTATAATATTTTATTGAAGTCATTTTTAGGAGATTCTTCAAATGTCAATTACTATTACAGAAACTGCAGCACGTGAAATCAATAACATCATGGGACAACAGGATTTAGACCGTGACTCGACTCATCTTCGCGTTGGTGTCAAGGGTGGTGGCTGCTCTGGCTTTAGCTACATTCTCGATTTGACTGAAACGCAAAAAGAAGGTGATGAGCTATGGGACTATTCTTTTGACTGTGAGGGGGAAACACTTAATCTGAAAGTCATCTGTGATCCAAAAAGCTTTCTCTACTTGAGTGGGACAACTGTAGATTTCAAAGATGAAGTGATGGGTAGAGGTTTTGTCTTCAGCAACCCCAATGCAACAACAACCTGCGGTTGCGGCAGCTCATTTAACGCATGACGGAATCGCCGGGGCCCTCTCATGCAAGCGAAAAAGCACCACTCCCTTTTGATTTATTTATAGCTGTAACGGCCATTATTACTCTCACGCTTCTTTCGTGTAGGTATTTTATGGATAAGAGTACTGAGACGGTCAAATTAATTGATTATTTTGACCATGGGATTTGTGCCATTTTCTTCTTTGACTTTTGTCGTAATTTTTTTTATGCATCATCTAAATGGAGATACTTTGTTACTTGGGGGTGGGTCGACTTGCTCGCATCAATTCCACTGGTTCATGCTTTAAGATTCGCCCGCCTTGCACGTATTATTATTCTGATCCGGGCAGTGAAATCTATGCATGCCATTATGATTTCAATTCGTGAAAATAGACGTTCTTCGCTAGTTGTGACTGGCTTCTTTATCGCAGAAATTATTCTTATTGGAGCAAGTCTTTCTGTTCTTCATTTCGAATCTCAGGATCCGTTAGCGAATATCAAAACAGCAGATGATGTGCTGTGGTGGTCTGTTGTAACAATTTCAACGGTTGGTTATGGCGATTATTATCCAGTGACGGCTGGAGGACGTTTTATGGCCTCGCTACTTATGTTTGCAGGAATCGGTATTTTTGCAATGTTTGCAGGCGTTTTCGCAGATGCCCTCCGCTCTGCAACAATCAATATTGAGGCAAAAGCGTCGCAAATACCTAAAAAATCCAAGTCCGATAATAACTAGCGGTAATTTTTTCCGTTTATTCCGATTATTCTGTTTTTCTCGATTGACATGAAATAAAAATACTTGGTCAAAATGCATCTGGTAAGAATTTTATTGATTCAAGATTTGTTATTCGACCAGATTTAAATGAAGATGGGGTCGTGAACATTCATGACTTATTACTTATGATT
>Ga0163179_10000163_pt1 | contig 45400 bp, 28 predicted proteins | sample AtlANTMetagenome_FD_109643 | JGI IMG/M metagenome (GOLD analysis project Ga0163179, IMG submission 109643) | Marine eukaryotic phytoplankton communities from the Atlantic Ocean - Atlantic ANT 2 Metagenome | ecosystem: Environmental > Aquatic > Marine > Oceanic | place: North Atlantic Ocean... | reverse complement strand
TATCGGTAGTCGGGGCAGTAGAATCTGGAATGCGAACCATGGTCTTTCAAAAACAACAAACCCGATGACAAAACACACCTATCTCTTCTCAGGTGTTCACAGTGCGGAGGATGTTCGGGGAGGATGTTCGGGGAGGATGTTCGGGGAGGATGTTCGGGGAGGTTGTCAACGCGGGCAGCTGGGGCAGGCTGTACTGGGCAGGGTGGGGTTTGGGCGGCTCTTGACGTTTGCACGATAGGGTAGTGATCAGGAAAAATCAAGTCAAGGTAAAATGACGGTAAATACAAAGCATGGCGAATCTTACGTCGCGAATTGTGCTGAAATAGCACCCCATTTCACTCGGCAATCGAAGCCTTTGCGACACATCATTAACAATGAACGTCATCAAGGACGTCAATCTTGCAGTAATGCCTCCAGCGCCTCCTCAATGCTTTCCACGTTCACGGACTTCAACGAGACAACACCGATGTTTCGGGTGTCCTTTTGCTCGGCTTGTTCATCCAGTTCTTCGATTAGACGATAAACCTCTTCGCCCAACTCCCGCGGTGCCAATAAAACGATCGAGTTGGTGACGCGATCGACTTGTAGCGTCAACAGGGGCCCCGCGGTTGCCGCGTTGATTTGTTGTAAGACAGATGCCACCTCGGTCGAGATGCCCTCGGGAATCGAAATCTCAGGTCGGCTACCTCCGGATTGCAATTGAGACTCATAGACCCCTTGGAGAATCTCCAGAATACGATCGGCATCGGAGTAAATGAGGGGGATGATGCGTGGACGAGCATTGGCCAGCGTATCGGGAACCGAAGAGGAGTCGAGGACTCGCAACAATTCCGTAACCACTATCCGGTCGGCGGGTCGGCCGTGGATGACGAGTGCATTTAATCTATCGTCGGCGACCATACTGACTCTTCCGATCGTTGTCCGAGCGGTAATCGGCATTTTCTCAAACAGATCATCGAGTAGTTTCGCGACATTACGAGCTCCGGCATTCCGCAGATTAATCACTGCGAAGTTTCCGGCCCCAGCTTGCCCTGTTCCCCGTCTTGCGAGGGTATAAAACAGCATCGCAGCTTGTTCGAGAGCTTCGTCATCGTCGGACATCAGCGTCACCGACCCCTCACCGGGCACGATCAGAATGGCGGGAGGCATTTCCTTGTCGGACGAATCTTGACCTTCTTCAGTCGCCACCGCTTGCGTTTGAAAATCGCTGGCGTTCGTTTGATCGCCAACAGGATTTTTGGGTTCGTCATCAAGCGGCTGATCGGCAGACTCTTCAGAGCCGGAGTCAAGCGATTCGACACGTTCGGCAGGCAGACTTTTGAGCACTTGGATTTTATTCTCTCGCAATTGCGGCCAGACCTGTTGAATTTGTTCCACAGCTCGCTTCAGATCACCGCGGAACGGAATAACTCGCACGCCATCACGAACTGCGGCTTCCAGAGGAATCTCACCCATTTTCTTTAAAAGTCCGCGAATCGTCTCAATCTGATCGGTAGTGCCCCTCACAAAGAGTTGTTGTGTCTCGGTATCGCCGTTGGCGACGGGCCTGCTGGCCTCTCCCTCATACAACTGCTCGATAGCCATTTGAACTGAGAAAGGATCGGCGGCTTCTAATGGAAAGACTTCGACGATCACTTCATCTTGTTTCATTCGTTCCAGGGCATCGGTAATGAGTTCGTGTTGTTGATCGGTGCCCACCATGACCAGTTGTCGCGAGCGTTCATCGAATCGAAGCTGGACTGGCTGGTTGGGGGTTTCCACAATTTCTTTCAGCGTTGCAACCAGATTTTGGTCGCCGTTTACCAGAGCATAAACTTCGAGACGCCGCAGCGACTGGGACACGGCATTATCCATTTGAGAAACGATCTTGGCGACGTTCAGTTGTTCCTGCACAGGTGCTCGAACGAGAATCGCTCGGTTTTCTGAATCGAGTGACAGCGCCACTACCGGATTCCCATCGTACATCTGTCGTAATGCGTCAAAGACCGCTTGCGCATTGGCTTGTCGGACCGAGTAGCTTTGCAGGGAAGGCTGACGATCGTTTTTTACATCCATTGACTTAACAATCGTCGCAATCTTTGCATGTTCGGCGACGGTAGCAGTCGCCACCAGGATACGGTTGGGCAGATCGACGGCGATCACCGCGTTCGGCAACAGGGACCTTAAGACCTGCTGAGCTGCGCTGACATCCGCAATCAGGAAGGGATACACGCGTGCTTCGGTCGGATCGTCTCGCTGCACATCGAGTTCCTGCACGGCAGCACCGATTCGTTCGTGGTCTTCCGAAGTGGCAGTCGCGACCAACGCGCGACTCGAGCTATCCACAGCAATAATGGCGTTCGACATTAAGGCCTGCAGAGCCACTTGAGCGGCATTCACATCCGCGTATTTGAAGCGGTAAACGCGTGTTTGCCGTACATCTTCCGTACTACGATCGAGCTGCTGGATCACCGGCTCAATCCGCTGATGATCACTTTCTTCCGCGGTCACGAGCAGAGCTTTATTGACTTCGTCGACGGACATGACGGCTTGAGGAGCCAAAGATTGCAACACCTCTCGAGCACTTTCAATATTGCCTCCCTTCTGAAAGCGGTAGACCCTCGTCGTCTTTTGGATATCATCCCGATTCATTTCATCGACGGCATCTTTGATCACTTGATGTTCGGCCGGGGTCGCGGTCACCAACAGCGCCCGATCTTCGGCATTGGCAGCCATGGTGATGTTTGGCAACAGTTCGATCAGAACGCTACGAGTGGCAGCGGCGTTGGCATCCTGGAAGCGATACACACGCGTCTCGCGTTGCGCATCCGGCTGCACATCAAGTTGGGTGACGGCCTGCCCAATCAATTCATGCTCACTGGGCAACGCAGTGGCCATTAAACTGCGAGTTTCCAGATCGAGTGCAAAATTGGTGCTGGGCATCAATTCAGCGAGCGAATCACGCGCAGTGGTTGGATTGGCAAAACGCAGCCGGTAGACGCGCGACACAGGTTTTTCGATTGCTGGAAGCCCCTTCAAGAGAGCATCGAGTGCGGATGAAAAATCCTCATGACCTTCCGGTGTAGCCCGTACCAGCAACGACTTTCTCGTGGCGTCTGGGATAATGGATAGATCACGTGTGACTTCGGAATCGAGAAGCGACAGAATCGCACTCGGCTCGTTCTCGCCCACTGCGTAGGGTTTAAGTTCGGTAGCTTCGGGACTCCCCTTCGCCTGCTTGAATTCTTGCAGAGCTTGTTCGATGCGACGTTGATCGGAGGTACTGGCACGTACCAACAGTCGATCGGTGTCGGCGGATTCGAAAAACTGAGCGGTGGGGACAATTCCTTCAGCCACCTGCGTTGCCTCCGCGGAACTCAACTTTTCAAGCGGATAGCTGGCGATGACGAGTGGATCGTCGGGAATCTGTTTTTCCAGATCACCGATCAGTTTTTCCAACCGCTGGTGTTCGACGTCGGTTGCATAGACGGCCAGTTTTTTGGGGTCACCATTTTCAATCAGCCGCACATCTGTTCCGATTTCAGGAACTAATGTCGACAACTCTAGAACGATCTCGGGCCGCGACTCATAGATCTTCAGCCTCCCGTTCTCTTGTAATGGCGTGCCACCTTCAAGCTGCTCGACGGCTAATGCGATCGTTTCGTGATCCGCTTCACTTGCCCGCACCAGCACTTGCGTTTCGTCGGACGAAGCAGTCACTTGAGCCATCGGGACAAGCGTCGCCAACATGGAACGCAATGAACTCGCCTCGATTTTATCAACGCGATAAGCCTTGATGGTTCCGAAATCATTGGACTGGCCTTCAGTCATTTGAGTGATCGCAGCCTGAATCGTCTCATGTTCGTCGGGATTGGCCCAGACAATGACGGAACGGTTGGTTTCGTCGGCAATGATGCGAGAACGAGGTGCAAGATCGTCAATAATTCGCCGCACCTCATTCACCTGCCGCGCACCGCAGGGATAGGTTTTCAGGATGCGTTTTTCTGTTTCTGCCTGATTGCGAAACTCTTCTACCGTTTCCTTGAGCAACTGATGATCTTTCTCAAGTCCCCAGGCGATCACGGAGTTTGAGCTTCGATCGGCAATCAGTGTCATGTCAGCCACAACGCCCTGCAGAATCTCAATCACGTCTCGAACATCCACGTCACCCAAACGGTAATAGGACATTTTTCGAGTACCGGCGGTGGAAGGCTTATCCAACTGTTCTACGGCTTTCCGAATCTGTTGCTGCTGCTCCGCATTCGACCAGACCATGAGTCGCCGGCTCTCGTCATCGCCAACGATCTTCGCGTCCGGATAGAGCTCAGCGAGCACCGTCTGCACACTCGTCGGATCACCCGATTGCAGCGGATACGTCACCAATTCCATCCCTCGACGATCCGTCTTCAGCGATTCAAGCAGGGTTTCAACCTTGTTGTGTTGTTCCTGCGGAGCCCAGATTGCAATCTCGTTCGGAGGTGAACCGTCAATCACCCGGACATCCGGCAATTTGTCACCGAGCGATGGCAGTAGCGCGGTGAAGCGTTGTCGCTGTTCAGCTTGCACCGGGTAAACTCGCAAGAACGTTTCGCGTTGAGGAATCTGACGCTCAAGTTGCTCCAAGAGTAGAGCAACCCGCTGGTGCTCCTCTTCGGACGCGATCACACCCATCCCTCGTCCGGTCACATCTTCAACCATTTCCACCTGCGTCAACTCAGGCGCAAGCTTGCCGCGGAGTCTTGTGAATTGCGCCCGAAGATCGGCGTCCGCAACATAGAAACGCAGCTGTCGCGGCGTTACGGGGAACAGTTTTTGGGTCTGTTCCACCAGGTCGTTGATCCGTTGATGTCGCGTCACATCGGTCAGGATGCGCAATTCACCCGCCGGTGAATTGCCCAGTATCTCGACACGTTCCAGTTCGGGATCCAGCCGTTTGTAATTGCGAATGAAGTAATCTCGCTGCTGGGGAGACAACGCGTAGATGCGAAGTTCTTGTTGAGGTGGTTCAATCTCTCCCTCTTGCAACTGACGCAACAGATTAGTCACTCGAACATGACTCGCCTCGTCGGCAATAATCAACAGTTGGTCACTTCCAGCATCCTGCTGTATCTCAGCTTCCGGCACGAAGGATTTCAACAACCTCAGGGCAACATCCCGAGAACGTTTGGGTTGCGGATGATATTTGATGACCTTTGGTCGATCCAATTGCGCATCGAGTTGCTCCGACATCTTTTCGAGCAGCACATGTTCTGCCTCACTGCCGACAATGATGATACGTTTTGTTGCGTTATCGATCGTCAGCGAGATGCGGGGGAAAATATTGCGGACCGCCTCCACGAAAGCTTCCGGCTCAGCTTGTTCCAGACGGTAAATCTTCACACTCTGGTCACCTGCGACAAGGTCTGTCGCCTCCAGCTTGTCGAGCGCTGCCTTAATCTGTTCCTGAGTTAACGCATCTCCGTAAACGAGAATACGTGGCGGATCCGTCGCCGAATTGATCGTTGTACCGGGGGAAATCGCAGACAGCTGCGATATCAGCTCGGTCAAACTGGCAGTTTCAACCGGGTAGCTCTCCAATCTCAGTTCAGTGTCCGTTGACGCATTTTCCATCATCTGATCCAGCATCTGCTGAATCACCTCATGCTGAGTCGGCACCGCGAGTGCATTAATCTGCTGGGCCCGCGAGTCCATCGTGAAGATGGCACTGGTCAACATTTTTTCGAGGGTTGCAACCGTCGCCTCGAGATCTAGCTTCTCAACCGAATAAACCTTCAGTTCCGCTGGCGGAGCTTTCTTCGGCGGTGCCTTCGTCGCTGCTGCTTTCTTGGGAACGGGAATCGAAGCGATAACAGCACTGATCGCTCGCATCTTGCCCGCCGTCGTCCATACTAGAAGCTGGTTTGTTTGCGGCAGGGGTGTAGCCTTCCCAAAATTACCAAGTAAGGGCGTAATCTCTTCAGCGACACCTGCTGCCGGCCGCCCTTCGAGTGGGAACATCACCTCGACAAGCTCGAAGTTTCCATATTGATCAAGCTCCTCAAATGCCGCACGCGGCAGCATGCCTGCCGGTACACCTTCGGAGAGGTTGATGCATATCAGCATTCGTTCGCGCCGGATCAGCGTGAAGCCGCGGGTGACCAATACACCATTCAGCAAATCCAACGCCTCACGGGCGTATAAGCTTTCGAGTCGCTGTAGGTGAACGTTCCTGGCGGTGCCGTATTGACGACCAGCGACAATTTGGCCTGACGGGCAAACCAATCCAAGACATCAAGCCACTCGGTCTCTCGAAAGTTGAAGGTCAAACCTGGTTCACTGGGCAACGCGCGAAATTGCTTCCGTTGTTCCGCTGTTAACAACTCTTCCAACGCCGCCTGGACTTTCGCCAAACCCGCAACTCGTGCCTGTTCGTCATTAAGGACAAGTGCCGCTGCTTGCTCCTGCCGTAGCGTTGCCAATTGCGCACGCTGCTCATCCGTGATCTCTAACTGCTCCAGGACGGTTGGCTCATCGAGACGAGTAAATTCCGGAGTCTGAACTTCCGCCTGAGCAAATACCGAGGGGGCAATGCAAAAGACGGACAAAAGGGACACGAGTCGCATTGTCAAAAACGACTTACTCATTGAATTCGGCTCCGCAGGAGGGCTGGTCGGTGCGGTTGAGGAAGGAGGTCCGAATGGAATTCGACCATTAGACGTCAGAAAGACAGCTTAGTAAAGATAGGAAAAAGGCTAAGACTTTCCAGGAGTGGCCCTGCTGCTGCCCAGGGAGGTGACGATTTGGGACGTCCGAGAGTCGCCCGCAGCCGACATTCGGACCGCCCCGCTCCCCTCAATGGGCAAAAAACCGCTGATTTTGAGCGTCTAGACCTGTTCTGAGAGTCGCTCTGCCAGTCGGTGTAAAGGCGAGCTATGGTCATCGGGGTGGAGATGAACCTGAATCACGCTGGGTCCGGTGCGATCTTGCCACGCATCCGTCAGCGCCGCTTCGAAGTCGGTCTCTGAGAAAACCTCGTAACCACATCCCCCGCCGTAGATTTCCGGCAACCGGTGATAGGCCCACGGCTGAATCTCGTTGAACTTCCATTCGCCATGATGAAGCCGACGTTCGGTTCCATAACCCTGGTTATCGAGGACGAGAATCACGGGATCAAAGTGATGTCGCACCAGCGTCGACAATTCCTGGCCGGTCATCTGAAAGGCTCCATCACCGCAGATGGCAACAACTCGGGACGCAGGACGAGCGATCTGTGCACCCAACGCAGCAGGGATGGAAAAACCCATCGACGTGTAATACGCCGGACTGAGGAACTCGGTGCGATCGCGGATCACCAGTTCACTTGCAGCAAAAAGTGAATCTCCGATGTCAGCGATGACGATCGTTTTTTCATCAAGCTGTTCGTTCAAACGATGAAACAATCGGGAGATCGTAATCGGTGATTCCGCTTTCGCTGCAAACGCGACGGACTCCCGCTCAACTAGCGAAGCGGGAATGGGACGCCTTACGGTTACCGGGGGCGCATCGGTCAATCCGTGCAGAAAGTCTTTCAACCGCACCTGATGATAATGGTGATGATGGATTCTGAGCTGTTCACTTGTGGCATAGATACAACGCCCGGGATCGATGTTCGCAGTAAAGATCCCCAGGTTGATATCCGTCATGAAAGTGCCAAGCAACAACAAGCAGTCACTATCTTCGATGTATTGGGTAACGTCCGAGCGCCCCATGGCGCCTTCGTAAAGCCCAACGTAAAGTGGGTGTGTCTCACGAATCACACTCTTCCCCAGAATCGTGGCAGCGATCGGAATCTGCGTGGCTTCGGCCAGCGCCAATAGAGAGTCCTGCAAGCCAAAGCGATGGACTTCGACGCCCGCAAGAATAGCCGGTCGTTCGGCGGCAGCGAGCAATCGGCCTGCTTCCTCGACTGACTCTCGCAACGCATCAGCATCGCTCGGGAAAGTCGGCTTTCGGAAGGTATGGCTAATTTGCGGAACAACGTCGACCATGTCTCGTGGTAATTCCAGGTAAACGGGACGTTTGAAGCGAGCACACGCATCGAGCACTCGGTCAATTTCGCGGAATGCCGTGACGGGATCGGAAAGTTCTGCGCCGGCGATACAAAGCCCTTCGAAAACCTTCATTTGAGTATCGAAGTCACGAACCATGTGGTGCAGCAGCGGATTGCTGGAACGCTCGCACAAACCTGGGGCACCTGATATCACGACGACGGGTGATTTTTCAGCGAACGCCCCCGCGACCGAATTACAGACGCTCAACCCACCCACACAATAGGTGATACAGAGGGCGCCCATGCCGTTAATTCGCGCATAAGCATCTGCTGCAAAGCCGGCACAGTCCTCGCGCGTGCATCCGACAACATTCAGATCGCTGTCTTCCATTTGAGTGTAAAACGAAAGAACGTAGTCGCCGGGAATACCGAACACGTCACCAATTCCATAGTCCTGCAGACGGCGAATCAGGTACTGGCCGATGGACAGATCAACCGTCATTCGATCGGTGCTTTGAATCATTTCGTGATCTCCTTAAAGCCTGAAACCAGGACATGCGCGCGTGAAGCAGGACGAGAAAAAACCTGGCTAACCCGTCCCAACCCAGTGGGAGGCAGAGGATTCACGGCAAAGATTCGCCGTTCGAGAAAAGGCTGATCAGGACTGCTTGTTTCCGATGCCTGACATGGCTCGCACGACGGTCCGGACAAACGCGTCCGGTAACGCGGTTCTGCGACATCGAATGACGGCGACAGAACCGAGGAAACAAAAACCAACGAAACGGACCCTCAGTCAATCCGTTCCTTACCTCCGGACGAATCCTAGATCGCCATCGAGACTGGCCAAGATACCAGCGAATCCGAATCCGCAAGTCCTTATTTAGAAAAGGTTTGCAAACACAGAAAGAGCGTCGTCGCGGGGCTGGCCAGCTGGTTTATGGAGCGTTGACGACGAGCGATGCCGTCTCGTTTTTCCACCTCACGGCCGGGACCGATCCGCGGCAACGGCCGTTTAGCCGCCGCTCAAATAGCGATTTACCTGCCAGATGAAGAGTACCACCGCCAGAGCCAACAGAGCGATGCTGGCCAAGCCAAACAATTTGCCACGTCGAGGCCGAGGATCACTCAGGCCGATCAAAGAGAGCACGGAGGCGATCGCCATCAAGGCAACGGAGAGCCAACCAAGAACCGTCGTAGCACTCTGACCGCGTCCACCTTGCCAGACTGCATACGAAATCGCCCAAAGCAGAAAGGCGACCAAGGTGAGGCCGAAACTAATGACGCTCGACCAGTTCGTCTGAGCTACTTTCTCTGCATTTTTCGTCGGCAAGACCGAAATGATCATCCAAAAGCCAAGGAAGAGTGCTGAACAAGCCAAGACCACCACGCTCCGCCGAAGATCGAAGAGGCCGACATCGGTAAACACGCCGGTGGCTCCAACGGCAAGATAGCCCCCCCAAACGACAAGCGCGATGATGATGCCGGCCTGGATGCGGCGAGAAAAGCGTTTCTCTTGAGGGACTGGATCGCTTGACGTCATCTTCGCGACTTTATATCGGGTCGAACCAGCCACCGAGTCACTGGGGTACCAAGCTGCTCAACCGTTTTCGTGAAGTTGAGCTTCGTGACGTTCAGGACAATCTTGGTGGATGGAGGTCAATCAGGACTAATAGAAAACGAAAGAGCTCAAAAGCCAACCGTAGATAACACGCCGTAATCACGGGTGACATTTTTCAGATCACAAAAAAACGAGTTCAGCGGTCAGCTGCTTTGCTTCGACAGAAGCGCCGGATCCAGTGAGTGCTCATAATCCGTGACTGAGCACTCACCAGCACCTCTCACACAGGCCCAAGGCCTGCGGAATTAACGGCGGCTCACAACGTTGTGAAGATCACCGCCTTTATCTTGACGAGAGCCTTGAAGTTAGTCGACTTCTTTGGCGTCAATCCAGGTCATCAGGCGACGCAATTCGCGACCCACTCGTTCCAATTCGTTCTGACGATCTCGACGACGGGTCGCCTTGAAGGCAGCAGCACCACCTTTGTTTTCCAAGATCCAATCACGAGCGAATTGCCCGGTTTGGATTTCGTTGAGAATCTTCTTCATTTCGGCACGAGTCTCGTCGGTCACAATACGTGGACCGCGAGTGTAGTCACCGTACTCCGCGGTATTCGAAACACTGTACCGCATGTAGCTGAGACCACCCTCATAGAAGAGGTCGACAATCAGCTTCAGCTCGTGCAAACACTCGAAATAGGCCATTTCCGGCTGATAACCAGCTTCGACCAGTGTTTCAAAGCCAGCCTTGACCAGTTCGCTTACGCCACCGCAAAGCACCACTTGTTCTCCGAATAGATCCGTCTCGGTCTCTTCGGCGATGGAGGTTTCGATGACACCGGCTCGTGTACCTCCAATAGCCTTGGCATAGGCGAGGCCGAGTTTTCGGGTTTCGTCGCTCGCGCCATCTCCAAGAGCGATCAGACAAGGGACACCACCACCCTTCTCAAATTCGCTGCGGACAAGATGGCCGGGTCCCTTGGGTGCGACCAACAAAGCATCTACACCCGCGGGCGGAACAACCTGCTCGAAGTGAATATTGAAACCGTGGGAACACATCAGGACGTTTCCAGGGGAAAGGTTGTCGCGAATGTGATCCTTGTAAATGTCCGCTTGGACTTCGTCAGGCAACAGAACGTTGATCATGTCAGCTTGCTTGGCGGCGTCGGCAACCGACATCGGCTCAAAGCCATGACTGACGGCCAAGTCGTAATTGGGACTTCCGGGTCGCTGGCCCACGATCACATTGCAGCCGCTGTCTTTGAGATTCTGCGCTTGAGCGTGACCCTGAGATCCATATCCCAAGATGGCAATTGTTTTGTCTTTCAGATGCGCCAGATCGGCGTCCTTCTCATAATAGATTTTGGCCGGCATACCGGTTTACCTCGCGGAGTCTGAATAGGTCAGAAGAAACACAACCCGACAGGGGATCACTTCTTGACAACCTTACGATTTGAGCTGTTTTGAGGCAGCGTACCGGAAGTCGTCTCAATAGCACGTGAGCCACTGCGAACCATAGCGATCCGTCCTGTGCGAACGAGTTCCGTGATTCCATACGGTCGCATACGTTCGATGAAGGCCTCGATCTTAGTCTCGCGGCCGGAGATCTCGATCATGACTTCGTCATGTCCGATATCAACGATTCGACCCCGAAAGATCTGAGTGAGTTCGCGGACCTCGCTCCGCTTTCCACCCGGCAAAGCCTTCACTTTGATCAACATAAGATCGCGTTCGACATAATCTTGCGCGCTGACGTCGACCACTTTGACCACAGTCACGATCTTTTCGAGCTGCTTGCGGATCTGTTCCAGTACACGATCATCGCCAACGACAACAAAGGTCATCCTGGAAAGGTGGGGTTCTTCCGTTTCCCCCACCGCCAGTGAATCGATGTTGTAACCACGTGACGCTAGCATGCCTGAAATGTGAGCCAACACTCCAGGAACATTTTGGACGACAGCCGAGAGAACGTGACGCATCGGATCTAAAGGCCTCTTAACGTTTTAGGTCAAACGAGCATGATAGTCGGCCATTCCCGCCCCGACAAGTCGTCAGACAGCAGGACTGGCTAATAGCAGCTCTGGTAGGCTGGGTATGGGCCAAGATACAATGGGTATCGGAAGCCGATTCAAGTTCACGGTCAAATCAGGTCGAACATGAACAAAGCAAGCTCGTCTGCTGCCAGCCCCTTATCCAAATCACCTCCCACTCGGGAAGTGCAGCAATCGACGATCCCGCGGTCACAGAAAGCCCGGGTGCAATCCGCCTTGCGAAATGCCTCAGCGATTTGTCCAACCCCTTCCCCGTCGGACCCGCAGACTGAATCTATGCCTTTCCGTGTCGATTTAGACATATTCCGAGGTCCCGTTGATCTGCTGCTTTACCTCGTGCGCAAACACGAAGTCGAAATCCAAAACATTCCTGTCGCGAAGATCACGGAACAATACCTGGAATATCTGGACGTCTTGGAACAGCTGGACGTCAATGCCGTCGGTGACTTCCTGGAATTGGCCAGCCTGCTGGTCGAAATCAAGTCAAAGCTGGTATTGCCGGTCACGGATGAAGAGGAAGACGATTCGGTCCCGCTCGAGGACCCGCGAGAAGAACTCGTCAGTCAATTGCTGCAATACAAGCAATACAAAGATGCCGCGAGTATTCTCGAAGAACGCGGTCGAAGCTGGTCAAACTGCTTTTCGCGGATGGCGGATGATCTACCGCCGCGGAATGTGGACCCCGCCGAGCAGCCGATTCATGAGGTCGAACTGTGGGACCTGGTCAGTGCTCTGGGTCGCGTCATCAAGGCTCATGAGATCGCCCAGCCCAAGGCGATTATCTACGATGACACGCCCATTCAGATTTACATGGAGAATATCCATCAGAAGCTCAAGGAGGATGGCCAGGTTGCCTTCACCGACATGTTCCAGGCCGACATGCACAAGTCCGCCCTCATCGGTGTCTTCCTCGCGGTGCTCGAATTGGTCCGACATCATCAAGTTCATGCAGAACAAGAATCGGCCCATGGCGAGATTTATCTGCTGGCCGGTGAGTCGTTCAAATCAAATCTGGACCTGAACGATGTGGATGATTACGACGGCTCGACGTCATCCGAAGCGGACCAAGACACCGATATGCAACCGAAGCCACGTTAGTTCGACCGTCTTCCATGGGCCCTGTCTTTTATTGGAAGCCATCTTCGAATAGCTCAGTGAATCGGCCGAACGACTCGTCCCAAACTCCCGGTTCCCGAGGCTCGAAACGCCTCATTGGGAAACTACGGGCGACCACCGCACGAGCTTCCTCCACCGATCCAATGTCACCGCTGGAGAGCGCTTGAACCATCACATTGCCGATCGCCGTCGCTTCGATTGGTCCCGCAATGACGAGCCGGTCGCAGGCATTCGCGGTCATCTGGCAAAGCTGTTCATTCTGGGTGCCCCCGCCGACGATATGGATCGTTTCAATTCTGGATCCAGTCAGTTTTTCCAGGCAATCCAGCACCATTCGATAGCGTAAGGCGAGACTTTCCAGCGCGCATCGCACAATCGCTCCCTCCGTTTCCGGGACTTCCTGGCCACGGGCTGCACAGTAACTGCGAATCGCAGCCGGCATGTCGTCAGGAGCGGTGAACGCAGCATCATCCGGGTTGATAAAGTTCTTGAGTGGTTCCGCCTGGTCAGCCAGATGTGTCAATTGCTGCCAATCAAAATCGGTTCCGCTCCGGGCCCAGATTCGACGACATTCCTGCACCAGCCACAAACCAGTAATGTTCTTGAGGAGTCGAATCGACCCGCCCACACCGCCTTCATTCGTAAAATTGAGCTCGCGGCAAGTGTCGTTAATGATGGGCTCCGCGACTTCGACTCCCATTAATGACCAAGTCCCACTACTGATGTAACACCAGTCTGGATGCTGGGAAACTTCTCCAACCGCAGGGACCGCCATCACGGCGCTGGCCGTGTCATGGGTTCCAGGCACCACTACCGACGCCGATCCCAGGCCGGTCGTCGCCGCAATCTCAGGCCTTAATGAGCCAAGATTCGTCCCGGGAAGCACAATATTTTGAAGAATGTCATCCGGCAGCTCGAATCGACGCAACAGATCTCGAGACCAATCGCGCGTGGACGGATTCAGAAATTGGGTCGTTGTAGCATCCGTAAACTCGTTCGCCTTTTCCCCCGTCAGAAGCCAATGAAACAAATCGGGGATCATCAAAAGTGACTCAGCACTGTCCAACAGCGAAGAATTCGCCCGCTGTAAGGTCAACAGTTGAAAGAGCGTGTTGATCTCCATGAACTGCAAACCGGTCTCCGCAAAAATCTCCTCACGACTGACCCTCTGGAAAGCATGCTCCAGGATGCCCGCCTTTTCGGGATCCCGGTAATGGTAGGGATTCCCCAGCAGCTCGTCATTGCGACCGAGAAGTGCACAATCGACTCCCCAGGTATCCACGCCCACACTGACGATCTCGGTGCCCTCGGCCGCGGTGCGTAAACCATCCTGAACATCGCTCCACAACCGTAGCAGATCCCAGTAAAGATGGCCGCCCACTTGGACCGGTCCATTGGGGAAGCGATGTATTTCGTCCAGCTCAAGGCGTTCCCCGTCAAAACGCCCGGCCAAAACGCGTCCGCTCGACGCTCCAATATCTACTGCCAGGTAGGTTCTTTGCTTTCCCATTTCCACCAGACCCCGCCCTTTTTGATTTTCAAATGAATCGCTGCCGCGCGATTACTACTCATACAGTTGAAACTCGTTGGGTTCAACGTGCTAGCCCACAACTCGTGGCCGGGAAACTGAAGTCCTAAGTCGGGCCGATCCGATACTTGACTTAGTTGATCAACATTCATAGCATTCAAGCTTGCACGGCAACGTTGAGTATGTCGGTGACCTCAAGCCGAAGAGCGATCTCGCCCCCGATAATGACTTCCGCTTCGACAACGACGATAGAATCTTCGACCGAACTGGAAGAACGATCAGCAGAATTCGAAACGGCGACATCCCGTGAAATTATCGCTGGGCCAACTCATCGATTTGGCGACGAATTGAGCGTGGCATCATGACGAAGCGAATGATGATGGGTCGCAGTTTGAAACAGATCCCAATCAATGCTGTTTCGATTGAGAACTGGCCGTTTTGAAGAAGGCAATTCTGGCGGAGAGAGCAGACATCGTTGCGATCGAACCACGGCTCAAGTCAAGGCTCCGATTATCGGTTGGAACAACATGCAAATTGAAAGCCTTGCCCTCTACGTGTATTGGGACGCACAAAGTGTATTGGGACGCACAGACTCATATTGTTGAACGATTACATTTTTGTGGTCAAACGATGAGACGCGAACCGTCTATGCAAATAACTCATTTTGATCTTTAGACTTATGATGCAGCTAAGCGATAAACAAATCGATGAAATCAATGGTTCCCTTGCGGAAAAGTCACCGGAGTCGATCATTCAGTGGGCTCTGGATCAAAAGAAGAAAACGGTGGTAAGCACCAGCTTTGGTTACCGGTCAGCAGTTACTTTGCACATGGTCAGCAGTTTGCAGCCGAATGTTCCTGTGATCTGGGTAGACAGTGGATATAACGTGAAGGACGCGTATTTGGTCGCGGAACAACTTATCCACGAATTGAAGCTAAATATGCACATTTACAATCCACTGATGTCAACTTCGCGGCGAGAGGCATTGCTTGGAGTGGATTGTGCAATCCCCGATGGCCCAGCGTTCGAACAATTTAAGAACGAGGTCAAACTCGAACCGTTCCAGCGAGCCCTCGATGAGCTTCGTCCGGATATTTGGATCAACGGAATCCGCAGAGAGGAAACCGAACACCGAAAAAATCTCAACATCGTTTCTCGAGATGGCAGCGGGATGATCAAAGTTGCCCCTCTTTTCCACTGGAAAGAATCCGACATGGATCTTTACATGAAGAAGCACGATCTACCGAATTGCAATCATTATTATGATCCAACGAAAGTAGACGCGCGTGCTGAGTGCGGTTTACATACCAAGCAATTTGAACAAGGTGGTGGTATTTAGTCTCGCTGTTGGGAGAGGTACAAGCCATCGTTTATCAACGATATGGCCAGCTGTTGGATATCAAAGATGCGGAGACGAAAGTCTCGGGGCAAGGAGAAAAGCTGGGTGCCCCCACTCGAGTTAGCAATGAGATACGATCATTCAAATTCCGCCCGTAGCTGCGATTCGGCGTGGGCTCATATCATTCCAATGTAATTTCTGGTGTTTTGACAAACGAAGATGCACGTATCTGCAAAAACTGAATATGCCTGCCTGGCCGTGCTCGAACTGGCCTTAAGCTACGACAGCGGAGAGCCTATGCAGGTGCGCCGCTTGGCGACAGCTCACGGAATCCCCTCGCACTTCCTCGTGCAGATCCTATTACAGCTTAAGAACGCGGGACTGGTGTCCAGCACGCGCGGAGCTGCGGGCGGATACCGTCTCATTCGAAGTCCAGAGCAAGTGACGCTGTTGGAGGTGATGGAGGCGATCGATGGCCGCGAAGCCTCGACTTACAGCCATAGTTCGCTGCGATCACCAACCGCATCGGCCCTCTTTCAAACGTGGACAACGGCGGCTGAGCGCCAGCGAGAGGTCTTGAGCGAAACAAGCTTTGCCGAACTGTGCAGGCAAGCTGCGGAAACAACAGAAGACATGTATTACATCTGAAACACCTCGGCAGCGAATCGGCTTCGAAGTCGCTTGTCTATTCAACATTCCAGCCGTGGGGGCGGACAACGTAAAAAGCCGGAAACTTCTCGCCTTTTCCCGCTTATCCTCGTATCATGCACCTCTCGTGGCGGATTTTTGACAATTCGGCCACAGATCATCGGCCACAGATCAGTTGATCAATGAATACGGAAAATCTTCTCTATGTTCGATAGACATCGCTTGCTTTGCCGACCTCAAAATCGTTCTGCGCAACGCAAGATTCAATTCGAGTCTCTCGAATTACGCCGCGTTCTCGCGAATACAGCCGGCGAACTTCCTCAGCTTGCTGGCGATAGCAATGCGGATGGCGTTTTCGATCAGAGCGATCTAGTTGCTGTGTTCCAAGCCGGAAAATATGAAACGGATCAAGTCGCCACGTGGGCCGAGGGCGACTGGAACGGTGACGGACGATTCAACTCCGAAGATCTCGTGTTAACGATGCAGCTTGGCACCTATAACGCTGCACCGAATCCGATCGCGGCCGAGATGGGCGAACCGGCGAAAGAGGAAGGTGAAAACAAACTGGAATCGTTCGCCGCGATGATGAATAACAGGATTCGTGAACGTGCAGAGGCGATGCGAGATGCCTTCTTCCAACGCATGGAAGAAGAAGGCACTGATCTCGACGGATTAAAGGAGGCGATCGAGAACCGCGACTTCGGCGCCATCCGCGAATTGATGGCTGGTTTCAACGACGAAGACGAAGTCGATGAGAACGAAACCAACGACGAAGGAGAGGATGAAGAATCATTGGTCGACCGTCTGTTCGGTCGCATCGGCGAACGGGTGGAATCCCTGCGAGAAGGTTTTGCCAATGCGGAACCTCCGGAGGGCATGAACACCGAATCACTCCAAAAACTACGGGATGCCGTGGAAAGTGGAGACAGAGAGCTCATCCAAGTAGCCTGGAAAGAAATGAGTGAAGAACACGTCGAGCCTCACCGTGACAATTTCCGCGACAAAATCGAGGAATGGAAATCGGAAGGCCGCCCTGATGCTGATCGAGTTGAAGAGCGGATCACGTCTCTGCGAGAGGCGTTAGCCAACGGCAAATTCGAGGGACTTGATGAGGCTGCGTTGGCTCAGGTGAATGAAACGCTGGATCAGGGCGATCTAAAGGGGGCGATGAAGGTAATTCACGAACAGCTACGGGGCAAGGACAAACCTGAAGATGGCGTGGATACAAGAGTTGACCGCCGCATTGCTTGGGGCATCAAGCATATCGAAGCAGCGGTCGAGTCCGGCCGGATTGATGCCGAAGGCGGCCAGCAATTGATCGCAGCTCTGGAAGCAAACGATCTCGAGGCCTATCGCGACCTATGGCGAAATCTGTTGAAGTCCCGCGACGAAAAACCTGAAGAACCTCTCGTCGACGAAGTTGATCCTCCGGCCAACGACGAACTTCCTCGTGGGATCCAAATACAAATCGATGCCATCCGAGCCGGCATGGAAAAAGGTCGCATCCCCAGCGAGATCGGTGAGAGAATGATTGCCGGGCTCGAGTCGGCGAATACCCGCGGCTTTGCTGGAATGGGACAGGGAGAGCGAGACGATGAGGCCCCAGCCCGCTGGCGAGGCTTTGGACGTCGCGGCTAAAGAGTTGATGTCGAGCCGATGACTCTCAAAATAACGCTGCCCGCGAGCGAGCTGGCAGCGTGAATTGGCATCCCGAAGTCTACATCCCGAAGTCTACGTCGGGATCTTTCTATTCTTTAATGATCTCGTGCACACTCATGCCGGATGGAATCATCGGCAAGACATGTGCCTGATACGGAACCTCGACGTCCAACAGGAATGGTCCGTCGTAGTTGATCATTTCGAGCAGAGCGTCCTTCAATTCAGACTTCTTCGAGACCGTCGCGGCTCCGCAGCCATATCCCCTGGCGATCTGCACGAAATCGGGATACCGTTCCACGGCAAACTCACCGCTACCTTCGCCTCGTGCTTCGGGATGGTCAATCGGTCCCAGATAGGTGTGAGCACGATTACCGTCCATGAAGCGGTCCTCCCACTGAACAACCATTCCAAGATGCTGATTATTGAGCAGCAGAATCTTGACGGGCAATTTCTCACAAAAACAGGTCGCAAGTTCCTGGATGTTCATCTGGAAACTGCCGTCACCGTCGATATCGATCACCAACGCATCGGGATGAGCTGCTTGAACGCCCATTGCGGAAGGTAGACCGAATCCCATCGTCCCGAGCCCGGAACTGGACAACCAATGGCGAGGTTGATTGAATTTGTAGAACTGCGCCGCCCACATTTGATGCTGCCCAACGCCAACCGTTACATACGTGTCGCGTTCCTGAGTAATATCAGAAAGCGTATCGATGGCGTGCTGCTGAAGAATACCGTCGTAAGACGTGTCATAGTGCAGTGGATCGGCTTGCTTCCAATCTTCGCACTGTTGTCTCCACTGAGAAATATCCTCGGGCGGCTCGACAATCTGGTTAAGTTCGGTGAGCACCTGCTTGACGTCGGCAACGATCGGCAGATGAGCCTCCTTGTTCTTGTTGATCTCGGAGGCATCAATATCCACATGAATAATCTTGGCGTGCTTGGCAAACTCTTTGAGTTTCCCGGTCACTCGATCGTCAAAGCGAACGCCCAGAGCGATGAGCAGGTCGGCTTCGGAAATGGCCACATTGGAGTAAACCGTTCCGTGCATGCCCAACATGCCCATAAACTTTTCGTCGTCAGCCGGAAAAGCACCAAGCCCCATGACGGTGAGGGTCGTGGGAATCCCAGTTTTGGCAACCAGTTCCCGCAAGTCTTCACTCGCATCGGCAGCGATCACTCCCCCACCGGCATAAATCAGCGGACGTTTTGCCAACTTAATCGCGGCAGCGATCTGTTTGATCTGTTCAGGACGAGCCTTGCGCTGCAGGACGCGATAACCGGGCAGATTCATTTCTGCATCCCAATCCGGTACGCACGTATCGATTTGAACATCTTTTGGAATGTCCACGAGGACCGGACCTGGGCGACCCGTCGTCGCAATGTGAAACGCCTCTTTGATGATTCGAGGCAAGTCGTTGACATCGGTAACGAGGTAATGATGCTTGGTAATGCCACGACAAACTTCAACAACCGGCGTCTCTTGAAAAGCGTCTTTTCCGATGACATGCGTCGGGACCTGACCCGTGATCGCAACCATCGGAATGCTGTCCAATTTGGCATCGGCAATCGCGGTTACCAGATTGGTCGCGCCCGGACCACTGGTCGCCATACAAACGCCAACCTTCCCCGTCGACCGCGAATAGCCCTGGGCCGCGAAGCCACCGCCTTGCTCATGCCGAGGCAAGATGGTGCGCAATCGATCCTGATATCGCGTCAACGCTTGATGTAAAGGCATACTCGCGCCGCCTGGATAAGCGAACAGAGTATCAACACCGTTTTCCACAAGTGCGTGGACGAGGATGTCAGCGCCGGTCATAACCGGGACATTGGTGGACTTTTCAGTCGTGGACACAGATTTCTCCCTGCGGGATATACATCCGCTGCCGCGGCAATCGGGTTGAAGGAATTCTTTGCGGAGATGCACGGGCCTGCCTTTCGAAATACAAAGCCCGTATTCCGAAGCATAGCCTTTAAGGCGCCAACCTGTCAAAGCTAGAGAGCGCTAAGTTGTCGCGAGAGGAGCATTTAGGCGAACCCCTTTCAAACGCCTCAATCGGCCTCGATTCCAGTCTCTAGAGACAAACGCAGCAGCATCGGGTTCGGGCATAATCGTCATAAACCGTAGATCCGTGATCGAGCCGATTGTCTCCACCGTAATTTCCGAACGAAGCAGGGTTACACCACACCCAACAGAACTAATCTAATCGTCAGAGGCGTCAAGTATTTTCGGGACATTACAAGCGTCGCTCGGAAGCCTTTTTGCTACCGTAATGATTGGGGATACAATGAGGACTGGCTAACGTGATGGGATGTTAACGTTTAGAAACACGAATCGCCCCACATTCGCACCGACACGCCTGCATGTCTTTTACAGTATTTCGATTTTTTCGATTCGGAGCACTGCTGGCTCCTGCCCTGTTGATGATGACATCCACTCTTCGCGCGGATGTCTTCTTGGATTGGAATCAAATCGCCTGTGAAGTCTTCAAGCAGGACGTGGAATTCCAGAACCCTGGCCTCTCATCTCGGTCGATGGCGATGATGAATCTGGCCATGTACGATGCCGTCAATGGAATCACGCCGAGGTACCAACCTTTCTATGGTCACCAGGCACCGCCAGCTTTGGCTTCGCGTGAAGCTGCGGCAATCCAGGCCGCCTATCACGTGCTGTCGTCGAATTACACGAGTCAACAAAGCTATCTCGATGCAGCGCTCGCTACCTCTCTCTACAGCTTCCCCACGGACGCGGCGACGACGAACGGTATTGATTATGGAGAGCGAGTTGCCAAGGACATTCTTGCGATGCGGGCCGCGGACGGATTCGAAAACACCGTTCATTACTCACCCAGCGGTGAAGTTGGCCACTGGGAACCCGATCCACTCAACACCGATCAACAAGCCTGGGGCCCGGAATGGGGCCAAATCGACCTCTTCGGACTCGATGAAGTTAACACGCTCTATCCCGCGCAAGCACCTGAGCTAACCAGCCAGGAATACACCGACGCTTTTAACGAGGTCAAAGAGCTCGGCGCAAAAAATAGCTCAACGAGGACTCAGGAACAGACCGACATCGCTTATTTCTGGGCATACGACCGGAACGGTATGGGTACTCCCATGCGGCTCTATAACGACATCTTGCGGGAAGTTGCTGAGAATGAGAACAACGATCTGCTGGACAATTCGCGATTGTTTGCGATGACCAGTACCGCGGTTGCCGATGCCGGAATCGTCGCGTGGAATTCCAAGTTTGAATTCGATTTTTGGCGACCGATTTCGGGAATCCGTCGCGCCGATGAAGATGGGAATGATGACACGGAGGCCGATCCGAATTGGGAACCTTTGGGATCACCCGGAGGCATCACGCCCGACGGGAGTTCGATCGATAACTTCACCCCTCCCTTTCCGACCTTTATGTCGGGACATGCCGCTTTTGGATCGGCCTTGTTTCGCAGTCTAGAAAACTTCTATGGCACGGACGAAATCGGGTTTGAGATTCGCTCGGAAGAAATGCCGGGCCAACTCCGCTCGTTTGAAAGCTTCAGCGAAGCGGCAACAGAGAATGGTCAAAGCCGAGTGTATCTTGGCATTCATTGGAGTTTTGACGACACCATCGCTCGTCAGGTGGGGTCGGATATCGCCGACGAAATCGCTCGTGAACACTTTCAACCGGTCCCCGAACCCTCAAGTCTCCTGCTGGCATTGATCTCAACGTTGCCGCTCCTTCATCGAGCTCGCCGCAGCTGTCGTGCATAACGTCCTTTGGGTCTCCAGGGGCGATCTCACCGGCTGCCTGACGCTGAACAGCCCCCTTGGCGTCGGAGACTAAGAATTCTGATCACGGTATTTTGTCTTGATCACCTTTCTTGATCACGATCAATGGTGCCCTGCATTGGGTCCATGATTCTGGGGTAGCACCGGTCTTGGCTGTCTTATCACTGCATCTGTGCGGGTAATCTGCTGTATCATTCCGTTGCCAAAAGGTGAACACAGCTCCATAATAAGGGGCCTGAACAAGCTCCTTCGCCAGCACATTGGCTGCCGAATCGAACCTTCCTTTTGAAACTACGGTGTGTTGCGATGCCAGGTTGCACCCGTCCCTGCCTGTCCCTGTTATTACTCAGCATTCTGTTCTCACCGGCTGTTCTGCCGCCGGCGATTGTGACCGCTGAGGATTCGCCACCCGATGGCAAGACGGTCTATGCCGAGAAATGCGTTCGCTGTCATGGCCGGGAGGGCCAAGGAAGCGAAAACGTCGATGGGCGGCTCACGGGAACTCTCTCGGTTGCTCAGCTAGCCAAACTCGTGCAGGAAACCATGCCGGAGGATGATCCCGAAACCTTGACGGCAGCCGAATCAAAGGCGGTAGCCGACTATATCCATAACGCGTTTTACTCAGCCGTAGCACGTGATCGCAATCGGCCTGCTCGAGTTGCTTTGGCCCGCCTGACAGTTCGACAGCACCGACAGGTTCTAACCGATCTAATCGGCTTGACAGGTGTCTCTAATGACAGCGAGTCGGTACCGGGCCTGCAGGCCAAGTACGCGGAAGGGCGTGGTGGTGGCAAGGACTCGCAGTCGCTAGAACGCATCGACCCTCAGGTGAATTTCGAATTTGGCCAAGATCCTCCTGTCAGTGAGATCGAAGACGCGTATGAATTCACCATTCACTGGAAGGGTTCTTTACTCGCGCCGGTAAGCGGCGAGTACGAATTTCGCGTACGCACCGAGCATGCAACTCGTCTCTCGATCAACGATGAAGAAATCATTGATGCGTGGGTGAAGTCTGGAGACGATACGGAATACACCACGACGATGACGTTGACAGCTGGTCGGCGTTACCCGCTGGAGCTGGGATTTACCAAGGCCATTCAAGGCGTCAATAAGGAGCAAAAGAGAGATCAGCCCCCTCCCCCCGCCTCGATTGTCTTGCTCTGGAATCCGCCTGAAAGCTTGCTCGAACCGATCCCATCGCGTTACCTGACGACGGCCCCAGTGCCCGTTTCGTACGTCTGTTCAACCGCATTTCCACCAGACGACCGGAGCTATGGCTGGGAACGTGGTACAAACATCTCGAAGGAATGGGATGCGGCGGCAACGCATGCCGCGATCGAAGCGGCCGGCTACGTTGACGAACATTTGAACCGTTTAGCCGGTACCCATGACGAAGATTCGGAACGATCCGAGAAGGTACGACAATTTGCCGATAATTTTGTTGAGGCAGCGTTCCGTCGCCCCCTGGATGAATCACTCCAATCACTCTACATCGATCAACATTTCCAAGAGGACCGACCGCTCGACGTAGCCATTCGTCGTGTCGTTATTATGACGTTGAAGTCACCTCGCTTTTTGTTTCGTGAAATCGATAACATCGGCGATGACTATGATATCGCCTCCCGACTATCGTTCGGTCTCTGGAACTCGATCCCCGACGAATCGCTACGCGCGGCAGCGGCAGCAGGCGAGTTGAGTAATCCGGAGGAACTTCGGCGGCAAGCCGAGCGAATGCTGGAAGACCCTCGTGCAAAACGGAAGCTACGAGGATTCCTCATGGCATGGGTCAAATGTTCGGATCCCATCGATCTCGAAAAGCATCTCGAACATCATCCGGAATTTGACGCGGCGACGATGTCGGATCTGCAAACGTCTTTAGAATTATTCCTGGACGATATCATCGCGTCGGAAACGGCAGATTTTCGTGAGTTGTTGACCTCTGAAAATCTGTTCGTGAACCAGCGGTTGGCCCAACTTTATGATGATGTAGCGAGTGAGAATCAGCAGTTCACTCTGGTACGTTCTGAGGACACATCGCGATCGGGCATCCTGACTCATCCCTATTTGATGGCCCGTTTTTCACATGGCTCTGAGAGTTCGCCGATTCATCGGGGTGTTTTTCTAGCGCGTGGCATGCTGGGACAAAGGCTGAAGCCGCCGCCCGAGGCGGTAGCTCCGCTAGCTCCCGACTTGCACCCTGATTTGACGACTCGTGAGCGGGTCACGCTGCAAACCTCAGCCGCCACCTGCATGACCTGCCACTCAATCATCAATCCCCTAGGCTTTACCCTCGAGGAATTTGATGCGGTCGGTCGATATCGAAAAAAGGACCGCAACAAGCCGGTCAAGAGTGGTGGCAAGTATCTGACCCGAAAGGGTGAAGAGGTCACCTTTGAGGGTCCCCGCGACCTCGCCCAATTTTTGGTCAGCAGCGACGAAGCCCACAAAGCATTTGTCGAGCACATGTTTCATCATCTTGTACAACAGCCGATTCGCGCATTCGGCTCGTCGAAAATGAGCGAATTACTGGAGGCATTCCGGCAAGAGGAATTTCATATCCGCAAGCTCGCCGTCGAAATCATGGTTGCATCGAGCCCCGTTAAGCGGGAAACTAAGGTGGCTGCTACCAGCGACTAAACCTCTGAAATCGGAGAAGACATATGGCAGGTCAAGAAAATCGCCGCACCTTTCTTCGCGAATTGGGCATCAGTGCCGCTGCCGCTCCCTTTATCTGGAATCTACCGAGCCTGGGGTTTGCAAATCAGACACAGCGCAAGCAGCGGCTTGTCGTGATGTTCAGCCCCAACGGGGTCGTGCCAAATACCTTTTGGCCGAATGAGGAAGGCGCCGAATTCGCATTGAAAGAAAGTCTGAAACCTCTCGCACCGTTCCAGGATCGCACGTTGATTTTAAACGGAGTCTGTGATCGGGTTCGGGGCGATGGCGACAACCACATGCGCGGGATCGGTTGTTTGTTGACGGGCATCGAGTTGTTTGCTGGTAACATCCAAGGTGGATCACACACTCCTGCCGGCTGGGCGAGTGGCATTTCGATTGATCAGGAAATCAAGAACTATCTCCAACGAAACGAAGCCACTCGAACTCGCTTTGGGTCCCTGGAGTTTGGTGTGCTGGTACCGGACAGGGCAGATACCTGGACAAGGATGGTCTACAGCGGTGCCAACAAACCGGTCACACCGATTGACAACGCCTATCAGATGTTCAGGAAGCTCTATGGAGAACGGAAGGACCGTGAAAATCTCTCGAGTGTTCTCGACGGACTTCAAGACGACCTTGGTCGGCTCAGTGATCAACTAAGTTTGCAAGACCGCCATCTACTCGACGAACAAGCCACCTTTGTTCGCGAGATTGAGCAGGAATTACAATCTTCCGATAACACCGTCAGCGACCACCCACTGCCGGAGCTGGAACCAGGTATTCGAGAACAGAACGACAACATGCCTGCCATCAGCAAGATGCAAGTCGAACTGATGGTCAATTCCTTTGTGAATGATTTTTCGCGGGTCGCCTCACTGCAATATACCAATGCAGTGGGTGGAGCCCGAATGCGTTGGCTGGGCGTCGACGAGGGTCATCATAGCCTGTCTCACGAACCTGACTCGAACGCAGATGCTCAAGACAAACTCACCCGCATCAACCACTGGTTCTGCGAACAGCTCGCCTATTTAACAAAGCGACTGGCCGAGACTCCTGAACCGGGCGGCGATGGCAGCTTACTCGACAATACGTTGATCGTTTGGACCAACGAGCTGGGCAAGGGCAATTCGCACACTCTTAACGACATTCCATTCGTGCTGGTCGGTGGAGGGCTCGACTTCGCGATGGGTCGCTCACTGAAGTTCCCACGCGTGCCTCACAACCGTCTACTCCTCTCGCTCGCTCACGGATTCGGGCACACGATTGAACAATTCGGAAACCCTGATTTCTGTAGCGACGGGCCGCTGAGCCTCAGCTAAGGCAACGTGCCTTGCCCAGCTGGCGTTGCACAAGTTGATACCGTGCACAGAGGGATAACGAGTCCCCAAAAGACGTCAGCGGGATCATCACCCCAAATGGGTCACAATCCCGCTGACGGAATTTGGAATTGTTACTGCCAACAACCTACAGCGGATGTCGCGGCATTCGTCTTGGATAAGGCGGTGATTCGGAGGGTGGAACCGAATATCCCGTATCTTCGTACCAGCGGGCTCGCTCTTCGTCGGAGGCATAATACCGCAACCAGACATCGGGATTATTGTTCGCGTCAATGCACTGCCAGTGCAAAAAGGTGTTACTGCGTTCGATATTCTTCTCGAGCGAAGGCAGAATGTCCCGAACAATCAGGCGATATAAATTGCGGTCGGTAAGGTGATCGGTGTAGTCGAGCGCGATTCTCTGTTGATACAGCTTGTGAATCGTATCCCACAAGAGTTGCGACAGTTCTTCGTCATTGAGTGACTCAGATGCGGGCAGTTCCAACTCAGGTTGGAACCATCTGGCAATCGGCAACACAGGGGCGCGTTCCCATTCCAACATGGAGGCTAGATACTCGTTTTCAAGCCGAGTTGTCATGACGCGAGTGTTGACGACCTCAACCGATTCATCGAGAAACGGTTCCAGTTCATCACGCAGACGTGCGTTCAAAAGTAATTGGTCGACTTCTTCTTGGGGATCCGGTCGAGACACGTTCCGACCCTCTCTTGTCTAAACTTGTACATCAGCAAATGGACTTGATCATCATCGATTCGCGAACAGGCAGGCGTGCTGTTTGCGTTGATGTCACGAGTTCACTCTAACAAGAATCAAAACAGCATCAAGATTATGTGAAGCCCGGTTTCGGTACTGTTTTGTGAATGGAGTCGCTGCGCTAGATACGACTCGTATAACCCGACCATCGACGTTAATTATTTGGAAGAGTTTGCAGAATAGGTTGACCACGCGGTCAAAACTTTATGCTAAGTAACGCGAACAATTTGGACTCAAGCAGATCGATCTGAACGACTGCATGCAGACTGGCTCAACCCTCATAAAACGAGCTGTAAGATGTCACGAGGATCGAAATCAACGATAGAAAAGCGGAAAACCCGGGGAACTGCCGTCACGAGCCACATTCTTCCAAGTAGAATCGTCGGCTGTAGCGATCGTAAACGTTATTCGCTTGGAACGCGGTCTTGGTCTTCAATCGCCTGAATCTTGGCAATACGACGAGCATGGCGGCCGCCGTCAAAACGCGTCTCGAGCCAGATCTCGATCATGTCGTCCGTAAACTCATCGCTGAACTGGTCTCCTGAGAGACAGAGCACGTTGACATCATTATGGCGTCGACATATTTCGGCGGTAACTTCGTCGTGACAGGTCGCCGCTCGGACCCCGCTGATCTTGTTGGCGGCAATCGCCATTCCAATGCCGGTACCACAAATAAGAATGCCACGATCGGCGTCTCCGTTGGCCACCTTCTCGCCCACAGCAACGGCGAAATCGGTGTAGTCAACGTTTTCATTTTCGGAACAACCCACGTCGACCACATCGTGCCTCAATTCAAGAAGAATTTGATCGATTCGCTTTTTCAGGTTGAATCCTCGATGGTCGCTACCGATCGCGATTTTCATGACCAGAGTCCTTAACAAGTGTTGCCGCTGAAGGTCGAGATTGGAGAATTCGCTTTAACTTTTGGGCAACTCAATTTCAGCGAGTCGACGCTTTATCGCCGACTCGATTTGTTCCGAACAACGCTTGTAGAGTTCGCGTGGACCACCAATGGGATCAGCGACATCTTCCTGGTCACCACACAGAACAAATGTGCGTGCTGCCGCAACGGGCCAATGGCCCACGATGGCTTCACGATGGCCTCGGGTCATCGTGAAGATCAGATCCGCATGCTGCACCAAACGGTCGCTCAACGGTTGGCTGACATGGCCGGATAGATCGAGCCCTTTTTCAGCAACCACCTGCACGGCTTCGGGAGTCGGTCCACCACCTGCCATAGCAGCGATGCCAGCCGACATGACCATGACTCCTCGATCGTCGAGTTCATCAATCTTGCAACCGAGCTTCTCCGCAATCAGCTTACGACACAAGATTTCTGCCATCGGGCTTCGACAGGTATTTCCAGTACAGACAAATAGTATCAACATGCTCGCTAGCCGCCTTAAGGTCGCTTCGGTAACCACACCCGCTCGCAGCACCTTCATTCCCGACTTGTCGACCAAGACAACCGAAGAGGGCTGGGCAAATTGACTGGTGCCATCATCCAACACCAGGCCAATTCGATCACTTAGTGAAGACTTCACCACATCCGCCGCCGTCACCGCGTCTGGCTCACCCGATACGTTCGCACTCGAAAGTACCAATGGCCCCGGCATTAATCGCAAGACATCGAGAATGAGGGGATGGGCCGGCACGCGTAAACCAATTGTGGTCTTCGGCACCACCAATTCCTGGACAGCCTTGGGGAGTTGTTGGACCAGACTCTCGGGATGCCGATCCTCCAACACCAAAGTCACCGGACCCGGCCAACACCGTCGTGCCAGTCGCTGACCTAAAGCGTCCATACCTGGAACATAATCTAAGGCGTCATCCGCACTCTTGATTGCCAGGGTCAACGCATGGCCCGCCTTTCTCTGCTTGACATCGATCAGCCGCAAAGCGGCCGATTCGTTCAAGGCGCTGGCTGCCAGTCCGTAGACCGTCTCTGTCGGGAAGGCCACAACCTGTCCCTCGGCCAAAGCCTGGACTGCACGGTGCACAACGTCGCGTCTGTCACGTGCGGAGCTGAGTTCAATGACTGCTGGCGGCATCGAATTGGATCTGCCCAAGGGTCGTCAGAATGATGCGAAGCACCGGACTGCCGGCTTCTCGGGACAACGGTCTTCAAGAAAACCCTGCCACAAAAAATCGCCGACTTTTTCCGAATCACCTACTTTAGCGGTGTCCGCGCACCAGGGTCAAGTAGCGGGGGTCAAGTAGCGGGGCATCCGGGGCGTACCTGAATGCGTCCGTTGCAGCGAGGATCTCGAGCGAAGAATCGGCAAGTGATTGTTGGCTTCGACTTAATTCTGAGCCGAGAAAGAACTAGAATGACAAGATCACTTTGCCACACACTCTTTTGACCGTCGTCAAACGGCCAAAGGCACAAACTTGAACTCTTCCCAGGCCAACAAGAAAAAACGCCGAACGATCGTGATCCTGATTGCGGCGTTTCTCTTCGGTGCTGGTCTCTTGCCATTAATCGGCCTAGCTCGCAACACCGGTTTGATTTCCGGAGGGGAAGGCAGTCTCGAGAAAACATGGGGCCAGATCGGCGTTCGTGACGGACGATTCCGAAAACCCAGGGCGATGACGATTGACGACCACGACCAGGTCTATATTGTCGACAAGACAGCTCGAATCCAAGTCTTCGACCGAGATGGCAACTTTTTGCGACAGTGGCAGACGCCCGAGTATGCCAACGGTAAACCGACTGGACTGTCGTTTAATCGAGAAGGTTTGCTGATGGTTGCGGACACTCATTATTTTCGAGTTCTGTTCTATCGGCCGGATGGAACTCTCGTCGAAGAGCGCACGTTGGGAGGTGAATTCGGAAACCAGCCGGGTACGTTTGGGCTGGTCACCGACGTAGTCGAGGATTCTCGGGGCAATATTTACATTTCGGAGTATGGGGAATTCGACCGCATTCAGAAATTTGATCCCGATGGCAATTTCGTGATGCAGTGGGGTGGGCACGGCAGCGAACCGGGTCAATTCCTGCGACCGCAGAATCTGGCGGTTGACGGAAACGATCATATTTGGGTCGTCGATGCTTGCAACGATCGAATCCAAGTTTTCGACGCAACGGGTGACGAGGCCACGTTGATTCGTATCTGGGGAGAACGAGGAAAAGAGCCGGGCCAATTACGATACCCGTACGACCTCGTCCTCGATGGCGAGGGGCACATTTATATTTGCGAATTCGGAAACCACCGGGTGCAAAAGTTGACGCTCGACGGAGAACCTTTAGGTTCCTGGGGAACTCAGGGTCGAGGGAAGGGACAACTTTTCAATCCTTGGGCCATCGTTCGCGACTCGAATGAGCGGATTCATGTCCTCGATACCTACAATCATCGATTGCACCGAATCAGGTTTTGACGAAAGAAGTACACTGTGTTCAACCTTTCCGACCTATTCGATCATCCTGGCTACCTGCTGCTGTTATTGCTGTTGCCAGTGATTTGGATCCTCAGCTATCGCAGCCTGAGCGGGTTGGGGGCTATTCGCCGTTGGATTGCGATCGGTCTCCGATCGGTTGTCTTCCTGGTGATCGTTCTCGCCCTGGCGGAGATGCAGTTCCTACGGCAGCACGACGGCATGACCGTGATCTATCTTTTGGATCAATCGGAGAGCATTCCGGAAGCGCAACGGGAAGCCATGGTGGAGTATGTGAAGGAGGCAGTGAGTGAACAGCGGGACGATGCTCGAAATGATCAAGCAGCTTTGATTGTCTTTGGTCGGGATGCCAACATCGAAGTGCCTCCACTCCAAGCAGACTTACCGATTCTGGGACAATTGGAAAGCATCTTCGATCTGCGAACCGACGCAACTAATCTAGCGTCGGCGATGAAATTGGCTCAGGCAACTTTCCCGGAAGACTCTTCGCGTCGCATCGTGGTCGTCACCGATGGAAATGAGAACATTGGCGATGCTCAGGCCATGGCTCGACTGCTGGCTCAGGACGGGGTCGGAATCGACGTTGTCCCGATCACACTCGGTGATCGACCCGAGGTTTTTGTTGAACGCGTGACGCTTCCCGCCGACATTCGCAAAGGCCAACCTTTCCAAGCACGGGTCGTCGTCAACAACCTTTTCCAACCAACTGAAGAAGATTCCGGTGAGATTCCGGGGGTGATGAAGCTCACTCGACGGGCCGGACAACGAGTGGAAACACTGAGTGAGACACCGGTCTCATTACTTCCTGGCAAAAACGTCTACCGCTTTGACAACGAAATTGATCAGCCAGATTTCTACGAATACGAGGCCACCTTCGTTCCGGATGATCCCAACGACGATCTGATGATTCAGAACAACCGGGCGACCGCCTTTACCCATGTGTTGGGCGAAGGCCATGTTCTACTGATTGAAGACTGGGAAAACCCTGGCGAGTTCGACACGTTGGTCAACAGCCTGCGACGTAACAATATCCAAGTCACGTTGATGCGCAGCAACGAATTGTTCACGAGTCTCGCGGATCTGCAACGTTACGATTCCGTGATTCTGGCCAACGTACCTCGTAGCAGTGGCAATGAGATTGCCCTTACCAACTTCAGCGACAACCAGATCGACATGCTCGTGCGCAACACGCAGGACATGGGCTGTGGACTGATCATGCTGGGCGGTGCAAACAGCTTTGGCGCGGGAGGCTGGTCGAACACCGAGCTAGAAAAGGCATTGCCGGTCGACTTTCAAATCGACAACGCCAAGATTGCCCCCGTTGGCGCCTTGGCGATGGTCATGCATGCCGGTGAGATGGCCCAAGGAAATTTCTGGCAAAAGGAAATCGGCAAAGAGGCACTCAAGGCACTCGGACCACAAGACTATTGTGGAGTGGTTCATTGGACAGGCCAGGAAGCCTGGCTCTGGGGAAGCCCAAAGGGCCTGATCAAAGTCGGTCCCAACAAGAGAAGAATGGTTGCTGCTTTGAGTCGCATGACGCCCGGCGACATGCCTGACTTCGATCCGTCCTTGAAACTCGCGCTGGCCGGTTTTGCCAATTGCCAGGACGCTGCGGTCAAACACATGATTGTGATCAGCGACGGTGATCCAACACCCGCGAGCGACGCGGTCCTGAACGGGTTCAAAGCTCAAAACGTCAAAATCACGACGGTTGCCGTCGGAACTCATGGACCGGCAGGCCACCAGGAATTGAAAGACATTGCTGACGTTACCGGTGGAAAATATTACGTGGTCAACAATCCAAAGGCACTACCTCGGATCTATCAACGAGAGGCCCGTCGAGTCGCCCGGCCACTTGTCAAAGAAAAGCTGTTGCAACCTGTGGTGAACATGGACCATGAGATCCTGCAGGGCATCGAAGGAGCTCCACCTCAGATTACGGGCTTTGTGCTGACCTCGCTCAAAGATAGCGCTCTCGTCGAAGTCCCTCTTCTCTCTCCCGAACCAGTGGAGGCCAAAAACGCCACCTTGTTGGCTACCTGGACCTTTGGCTTGGGGCGTGCAGCTGTACTGACTACGGATGCAGGTGCACGCTGGACGAACAACTGGACACAGTGGAACGGATACGAACAGTTGTTCAGCCAACTGGTTCGATGGTCGATGCGACCCACCGGAGGCCAGGAAAACTTGACCGTTGCCTCCCAAGTAAAAGACGGAAAGGTCCGGGTTACGATCACCGCAATGGATCAAGAAGACGAACTCATCAACTTTCTCAACATGTCTGCGGCGGTGGTCAACCCATCGATGGAATCCGAATCGATGGTGATTCGACAAGAAGCTCCGGGCCGTTACGTGGGTGAATTTGAGAGCAGCCAATCGGGCAGCTATTTTCTGACCATTAATCCCAGGTCCGACCTCAGCCCGATCCGTGTTGGTGTTACCGTGCCCTACTCTTCCGAATTCCGAGAACGGCAGACCAACATGGCCTTACTCGAACAATTGGCCGAGATGATTCCTGAGGGAGGAGCACAAGGAAAGATTATCGAGGGTAATGCAGAGGGTGCAGGAGCCGCCGAAGCATCTGACATCAACAGCTTTCGCCGTGACCTGGCGAAACAGATCAGTAGCAGCGATATTTGGCCGCTGCTCGTGCTGTTTGCTTCCTGTGTTTTTCTGGCCGACATCTTCGTGCGACGGGTCAGTATCAGTCTGGCTTGGCTCCAACCTGCGTGGACCAAAACCAAAGATTTTGTTTTGCGACGCGAACCCCTTCCCGTGCCCGATGAACGGATGGCAAGACTGCAATCCCGAAAACGCGAGATCGAGGGTGAAATTGACGACCGCCGTTCGATCAGACGTTTTGAACCCGAGGTCGATGCCGACACAAATGTCCTGGAACAGGAGGGGGTCTCACCAACAAATCAGAGGACCACAACCTCGGATCAACCGGGTTTAACGCCCGACGACGTCGAGGCGGAGGACTATACGTCGCGACTGCTAAAAGCGAAGCGCGATGCCACCAAGGATCGGACAACAGACGAACAGAACGATTAACACGACTCCCTTTGAGACTCGGCCAGGGCCTCCGTGACAACGACGCGATCCATGATTGCGTCAGGTCCCTAGAACCGAGCGTCGTGCCGACAGAACAAAAACGAATTAAAGAGACATGCTCAAGGGAGCATCCACCACGATCAAGGAGTTTAGTTATGGCCACGGGTGAAAACATCCAGCAGCAAGCCGAAGAGTTCCGTAAACGGTATCAAGCTGTGAAAGACGAGATCGGTCGCGTGATTGTCGGCCATGACGATATTGTTCACGGAGTCCTCACCTGTTTGTTCGTAGGCGGGCACTGTCTGCTGGAAGGCGTACCGGGTCTAGGCAAAACGATGTTGATTCGCACTCTCGCGGAAGCTTTGGATTTGCATTTTTCACGCATTCAATTCACACCCGACTTGATGCCCGCCGACATCTTAGGCACGAACATGGTGGTGGAATCTCCTGACGGGAAACGAGTCTTCGAATTCCAGAAGGGCCCTCTCTTCACCCAAATCTGCCTCGCTGACGAAATTAATCGGGCCACCCCCAAAACTCAGTCAGCGATGCTTGAAACGATGCAGGAGGGAACCATCACTACCAGCGGTCATCGTTATGAACTGGACCAGCCGTTTTTCGTGATGGCAACTCAAAACCCCATCGAGCAAGAGGGAACCTACCCGTTGCCGGAAGCCCAATTGGATCGATTCTTCTTCAAATTGGTCGTCGGCTATTCCAACCGAGAACAGCTGAACACCATCGTCGATCGCACCACGACAGCCTCAAACATCGAGGTACAAAAGGTGATGGACGGCAGCGAGATCTTGAAGTGGCAGTCGTTGATTCGCGACGTCATCCTGGCCCAACACGTACAGGACTATATCGTCCGCCTTGTTTTGTCCACGCACCCAGAAGGGCCTTTCGCGTTGCCAGTAACCAACCAATATCTGCGTTGGGGCGGCAGTCCGCGTGGCGCCCAAACGTTAGCCTTAGCGGCCAAGGTACGAGCCTTGCTAGAGGGCCGCTTCAACGTGAGCTTTGAAGATGTTCGGCGCGTGTTCCTGCCTGCCATGCGACATCGGGTGATCCTGAATTTTGAAGCACAGGCCGAAAACATCGAAGCCGATGAAGTGCTCCTACAGATCCTCGAGGCGCTGCCCGAAAAGTCAGAAGATGCGCCGACCACGGCAACCTTGGCCGACTAAGCTCACCGCTGTCCCATCATAAGGCTTACTGCTGTGAGCGACACACGCGATAAAACCACCCTGCTCAGCCCGGAACTGCTTGCCCAGCTGGAGCGATTGGAACTTGTCAGCCGGAAGATCTTTCGCGGTCGGATGAAGGGTGAGCGCCGCAGTCGCCGCAAAGGTCAGAGCGTTGAATTTGCCGACTACCGAAATTATGTCGCTGGCGACGACCTTCGCTTCATCGACTGGAACCTCTACGCCCGCTTGGATCGGCTTTTCTTGAAGTTGTTCCTGGAAGAAGAAGATCTGCATTTCTACACGCTGATCGACGCCAGTAGTTCGATGCTGTTCGGCGACCCGACCAAACTTGAATACGCCAAGCAACTCGCCGCTGCGCTCGGCTTCATCGGATTGTGCCGTGCAGACCGAGTGAAGATGGATCTGCTAACGACATCCAACGCCCATCAATCGCCCGTATTGCGGGGACGCCAAAACACGTGGCAGATGCTCGAGTATCTCGAATCACTCCAAGGTGGTGACAATGTCGGTCTTGAAGCCGGCATCAAGAACTTCTGTCTCCGCAACAGCGGGAATGGAATCCTGGTTTTGATCACCGATTTGATGGACAAATCGGGCTACGAGAAGGGACTCCGTTATTTGCTCTCGCAAAACCTCGACATCTACGTGATCCAGGTTCTTTCCCCGGAAGAATTGGAGCCGGAAATCAGCGGGGATCTAAAACTGGTCGACTGCGAGGATGCGGATACTGCTGAAATCACCGTCAGCCGGCCCTTACTGCAACGATATCAAAAGACGTTGGCCGCCTTCGTCTCCGGAGCACGCGAATTTTGCAACCGCCGAGGAATCTCCTATCTCATGGCGAACACGGAGACACCGGTTGAACAGTTGGTCAGTAAATACCTCCGTCAGAGAGGTTTGGTGAAATGATCGACCTGTTCGCCCGTTACGGTACGCTTGCCGGTTGGCAGTGGCTCACCCTGCTGTCGATCCCGCCGCTGATCGTCATGCTTTATTTCCTCAAGCTGAAACGTCAGCCGATCGAAGTGCCCAGTACGTATTTGTGGCACAAGACGCTGGAGGATTTGCACGTCAACAGTCTCTGGCAACGACTGCGACAAAACCTGTTGCTTTTCCTGCAACTACTCCTACTCCTGTTGGCAATCTTGACATTACTTCGCCCAAGCTGGGAGGGCAGTAAACTTAGTGAAGACCGATACATCTTCCTGATCGATACCTCGGCGAGCATGAGTAGTTCGGATGTGGAGCCGACGCGTCTGGAAGCCGCCAAAGAAGAATTGATTAATCAAATCGATCAAGAATTGGCGACCGGCAGCCTAGCGATGGTCATCAGCTTTTCGGACCGTGCAATCGTAGAACAGCCCTATACTGATAACCGTGCGTTACTGCGAAGGCGCATCCAGAATATCAAGCCGACCAATCGCACGACCGAAATCGAAGAAGCGCTGAAGGTCGCCGCAGGCCTGGCAAATCCAGGTCGTATCGGCACCGAAGACCAGGATGTTGCCGCAGCCGATGCCAAGCCAGCTACCATCATGGTGTTCAGCGACGGCGGCTTAGGTACGATTCCGGATTTTTCGATGGGGAATCTGAAGCCTGTCTATCGGCCCATCGGTAACGAGACCGCCGAAAACATCGCCGTCGTCGCCTTCGATACGGCTCAATCTCCAACAAGACCCGATGAACTCCAAGTCTTCGCACGACTTCAGAATTTTGGCAGTGAAGACCGCTCTGTCACCGTCAATCTGATCAATGGCGACTCCAACGAATTACTGGATGCAGCCCAAGTCAACGTCCCCGTTGACGGCATTGGAGGCGTTGAATTCATCATCGGTGCCATTGACTCCGGTGCCTTGAAACTGTCAATCGAAGAACAGGATGATCTAAAGCTTGACAACATCGCATATACCGCGATCAATCCAAATCGTCGGGCAAGAGTCCTAGTCCTATCACCTCGCAATGATGCCCTGGAGACGGTGCTTCAGACTCAGTTCGCCCAGCAACTGGCTGTCGTCGAAATATTGTCCAGTGAGGAACTCGATCGTGATGAGTACAAGAAGAAGGCAGAAAGTGGTTCCTATGATCTGATCATCTACGATCAGTGCAGCCCCCAGGAAATGCCTCAGTCCAATACCTATTTCATCGGTTCGTTGCCTCCCGACAGTCGCTGGTCGGCGGAAGGGCCGTCGGACCTTCCGCAAATCATCGATGTGGATCAATCTCATCCACTCATGAGATTTGTCGAACTGGGAAATGTGAAGTACATCGTAGAAGGGACGCCACTCACCATTCCGGCAGGTGGTTCCATGCTCATCGACTCACACCTCGGCGTTCTGATGGCGATTGCGCCGCGGGAGGGCTTTGAGGATCTTGTCCAGAGTTTTGAAATCGTGGGAACGAACGAGGCGGGCGAATCCTATGCCAATACCGACTGGCCAATTCGCACAAGCTTTCCAATCTTTATCGGAAACGTACTGACCTATCTGGGCGGTGCGGAACAGGAAGAATCTCTGATCAGTGAGAAGCCGGGGCAACCGGTCACACTACGAACGAATCTTCCCGTCAAGGAGATCGATGTACTGGCACCGGACCAGCGTAACACGACCATCCAACGGAGTGGACAGAATACGTTCATCTATGGCAACACCGATGAACTCGGCATCTACGAAGTAACAGAGGGAGATGTAGAGGCGAGCAACCAACGCTTTAGCGTGAACCTGTTCGACACCATCGAGAGCGATATTCGTCCGCGGAATGAGTTGAACACGGGTTCCGAAATGGTTCCCCCCGCACAAAGCTGGGAAACGACCCGTCGGGAAGCGTGGAAATGGTTGCTCTTGGCAGCTCTCATCGTGCTATTGATCGAGTGGTATATCTACAATCGACGTGTTTACGTGTAGATCAACGAGCCCAATTTCTTTGCCAAGTTTGGGCTCCGTCATGCGGTTGGCCACCCGTTACCCGACAAAAAAACGGACAAGGGAGCTAACCCTTGTCCGTTCTAGTGCGCGAGAGAGGACTCGAACCTCCACGCCCTTGCGGGCATATGGCCCTCAACCATACGCGTCTGCCAGTTCCGCCACTCGCGCATTATTGCGGCAGCCTGAGACTGCCATCGGAAAGCATAAGTCTATAGGGATTCCTCGGGTGGTCAACCCAGGCCAGGAACGACCAGGCAACCCAGGTGAATCGGACGTTTATGGATCATCCCGTTTAACGACTACAACGGAGCGAGCCTGTTCGTCCCCAACCTGCTCCTGAATCAATTGAACGGCAAGCTGAGCGATCTCCTGCGTCGTCAGATGGCTATGTCTAAGGAGTGTTTCAGCAATCTGCGTCGTATCCAATCCATCGTCCATCGACTCGAGTTTACGATCATTCATGATCACGAGAATGTCACCACGAGCAATCTGATGTCGTTGCTTGAGATAGCCGGATTCAGGTTCGATTCCGAGCGGCAATTCATCCCGCACAATCGGCTCCCAACCGTGGGGTCGCAGGATGTAGGCGTCCATCGTCCCGGCACTGGCCGATTCGACCCAACCATTCTCAGTATCAATGCGGGCCAGCATCATCGAGCATGGTGCAGGACTCGGGGAACTCGCCCAAGTCACCTGATTAAGGTTTTGCAGCACTTCGGCGACCTCTTCGGTAAACTGAATCTGCGATTGCAATGCGCCGCGGATCAGTGCGGAGGTCAGAACTCCTTGCGGTCCTGCGCCTCCCATGCCGGAGAGAGCGACCATCAGGTGGTCCTGATCAAGCAGTCGCCAGTGGTGAAAACCGGCTGAATCCGCGGGACCGAGTTGAGCCTGAGAAACACTCCATCCATCAAGCATAGGCGGTACAATCCGCGCCCGTTCCTGGACCCATTGCTGGATCACTTCTTGCTGATTTTGGAGTGACTGGTTGTCTTCGACGGCATTCAATAACACTCGCCGCTCCAATTCCGTCGCTAGCCGACCCGCGGACATTTCGACCAACTGAGTCTCTTGCGATGAGAAATCCCGAACGCGTTCACAGAAGAACCACAATGTACCGAGGATCGCATTGGGTCCCGTAACGGGAACGCAAATCGCGGAGAGATACTCTTCCGGCACATTCCAGTGGGCAAATTCGCGAGTATCCTCCAGCACAACCACCTTGCCCGTCAATGCTTCCAGATCGGCCATCGAGCCTCGGAGCGGACGAGCCGGTTCAACAAATCGCAGGTGTGGCAGGCCCCAATGAGATCGCAACTTAAGTTTCGAGGTTGCATCGTCCAACAGATACAACGCCGCTGCGGTGCCATCGAGACATTCAACCGTCCCTCGTAACACGGATTGGATCCGGGACGCCAATTGGGATGCATCTTCCTGATCCGAGACGACTGGAATGGCGGTCGCCAGTTCGGCTTCACGCTGCCAAAGGGCACGTCGCGTCGACTGCAGTTCGGTAAGAATCCGGGATAACCCTTGACCGAACTGGCGAGTGACCAGCGGGGTTTCCATTCCCTGCTTGGCATCGGCCGCAAGCGGATTAAGACACAGATACTCAAGCTCACCGTCAACCGACATCGTCATGCGGCCTAAAGCTCTGTCCGCACGAACTGGTTCACTGACCTGGCACTGCAGGGTCCATCTGGTGAGTTCCTCAAACGCCTTCAAAAAGGTGTTCAAGCCCGGCAGATCGAATCGTGTTTCAAGATCTGCCGATCGATTATCGTCAACAACAAGTCGCAAATGATTGCTTATAGGTTTCAACACTTCATCCAACCGACAACAGCGGGGCTCATCTTATCAATCCTCCGTGCAGACCATGCCACTCCTACGTGGCTAGGAAATGAATCGCTTGCGCACATTCCCTAACGAACAAAGTCATTCATCGTCAGTACGATCGGATTACGTAAAAGAGTTTCGCGCCGCGTACATCGCACGCGATTCACCGAGTAAGGGTGTTGTACGCGTTGTGACGATCGCACGGTCCAGATAAACGAACGGGAAATTACTTCAGAATTGCCATTGGGCCCTCGTGCCACAAAAAGGCACAAGAGCCAGCAGAAATGGCGACCTCGATCCCGTCACAGCCGAAGAACGGCTTGAAGATCGTGAGCTAGGCGTTGGACATGACGCCAGGGGTAACCTGAGTCGTAACGCTGGGGATGCGGCTCTGGTAGAAGCGAGAAATATGGTGGACGACGGTCTGCATCTCCTCAATTCTGAGTTCCGGGAATACCGGCAAACTCAAAACCTCGCTTGCTGCTAACTCGGTCTCCGGAAGACTCCCCGCCGAATAACCTAAAGCTTGGAAACATTGTTGCTGGTGGAGCGGAACCGGATAATAGATTTCGGTTCCAACGCCAGACTCCTGGAGATGTGCTCGCAACTCGTCTCGCAAACCATTCAAGACTCGAATCGTGTATTGATTCCACACATGCCGCATACCACCCTGCGTGACCGGCAGCGTCAAATACCGATTCAACTGTTGAGCACGGAACATTTCATCATAACTACCGGCGTTACGGCGGCGCGAGACGGTCCAGTCTTCGAGGCGTGGCAGTTTGACGTTCAAGACAGCGGCCTGGATTGAATCAAGTCGACTGTTGACGCCCACCTCTTTGTGGTAGTAGCGAGGCTTCATGCCGTGTGCACGGAGCAATCGAAGACGTTCGGCTAATTCGTTGTTGGAGGTCACCAACATGCCACCATCGCCAAAGCCGCCAAGATTCTTGGTCGGGTAGAAACTAATACAACCAACATCGCCAAGGCTTCCTACCGGCTGCCCATTGCAAGTGGCACCAACCGCTTGAGCTGCATCCTCGACAACAAACAGATGATTCGCTTTCGCGATCTCGACAATCGCTTTCATGTCTGCAGATTGGCCAAACAAATGAACGGGGATAACACCCTTGGTAGCAGGCGTGATAGCCGCTTCGAACTTGGCGGGATCCAAGTTGTAGGTGACGGGATCAATGTCCACAAAAACCGGTTTCGCGCCGAGTCGCCAAACGGCGCTCGCGGTGGCAAAGAAGGTGAAGCTAGGAACAATCACCTCGTCACCTGGCTTTACGTCTAGTACTATCAACGATAGCACGAGTGCGTCACTTCCCGAAGCACAGCCGATGCCGTGAGGAACACCGCAGATCTCCGCGATAGACTCTTCTAACTTTTGACACTCTGGACCCATAACAAAGCATCCCGCCTTACAAACATTAGCAATCGCTTCTTGAATCTCGGCATTTAACGGGGCATTCTCCCGTCCAATGTCCAAAAAGGGCACGGATGACAGCGGCTGGCTTTTGCTCATTGAGGAATGCGGGTTGGTGTTGGTCATCGATTTATCCCGTGAGGAATCTGATTTTTGGATGTATTGACGGGCGAAAAGTACGGAGATCGCACGGCAGGGTCAAGACCAATGACGGAGAAAGCCTCATTACCTCACGGAATTACATCACGGAGAAGCAAGAGCTGAGTACCAGGACACACATAGCGGTAGAGCAACGCGTAAAAATGCCGTTTGCCAGCAGTGATCGACAGGGGAAAGATAAGCGGTCGACGAGGCCTATCGGGAGAATTTACTGTGCTTGCGCAGTCTGCGAATCGTGAAGAATCACGTTTAAGAGATCACCCGGTCGCACGCTCTGCTGGCGGAGTGAATCTGGGATACGAATCTTGATCGGAGTCGCCCATTCGGACAGGGATTGGTCGTTCAGTTGATGGGGCGGAACGGGCTCCACATGCGGCCCAACCTCTTCAACCTGAGTCCGGAAATCCTGATGCGTTGCTCCGGGCTTTCTTAAGCGGAGCACGACACCCATGCCTGGCTGCAGCGGCGTTGGGTTGTTCTCCCGAACGTAGCTCAACACATAGGTCATTTCCTTGCTAGCGATTGTCACAATCGGATCACCTGCGACAACGCGCTGCCCCGGTCGCCGGTGGACGGCTGCGATCACGCCGCCGATAGGTGCAGTAATCTGCAGGCTTGCAAGCTCGGCATCCAGCTCTTCAATCACAGCTTCTTGAACAGAGATCCCGGCACGAATAGGGGCAAGCAGCGTCTCGACCTCAGGCAGTTCAATGGTAGATGAGTAGGCGTCGAGCAATTCCTTTGCTTGATTACGCTGTTGTTGCGTGACTCGAATGAGTGGTTCGCTTTCAGCCATTCTGGTCTGCAGGTCGCTCGCTTCACGTTCCAACTGAGCAAGCCCACCGGGGCCAGTCAGCAGTCCACTCAGCTTTTCAATACTATTCTTAACCTCTTGTAGACTGGCCTTGTCGATTCTGAACTGAGTCATCAGTTGCAGAAACTCAATCTGCTTACCCTCGTAATCCATTTTCAGACGCAGCCACTCTTGATATTGCTGTTGGCGAGCGTTGATCGCCTCAATTTCGTGATTGCTGCGTACGGCTTCGAGATCTTTCCCGAGTTTCACGAGTTCCGCCTGAGCCGCTTCATATCGGGCAAGAGTCTGTTGATTATCGAGTTGAGCGATTACATCGCCCTTCTGAACGGGCTGGAACAGCTGCCAAGTTGCACTACCCGTCATGATTTCGCCGCTCATATCGGCGACGACATCCAGCCGCTGACCCTGGATCTCACCGATCACGGAGCCGTTGTAAGCTTGCTTCTCCCACAACGCCAAAGTGACCAAAACCATCAGCACAAAGCTGATGATCGGCAACGCCCCGAGGCGGAAGCGGTGCCAATGCTGGATCATTGGCGTCGGTATTCGAGAAGATTGCGGCACGCCTAAACCTCCGACTCGTCTTCTCGCATGAAGAGGGAGACTCGTTGAACTCCCTCGGTACTTTCCAATTCCGTTTGCAAATCATGACTTCGCGTTGGATCGCGGAGTTGCAAACGATACGACATATCGATGCCATCACCGACCTTTCGGGAGGCGGCAAGCTGCATCTTGCGACTGTGCCGTTTCAGCACAGTGGTGAGGTTCGCGTCTGCGGCACAGAGCAAATTGAGCACGACATCATAGCGTTGACGGCTACCAAATTGGGTGACTCGCAGATAAACCGAAATACCAATCACGACCAATGCACCGATCACCGCCGTCGATTCTTGTCGAGTTCCGACCGCCATTCCCTCGACGATCGCCCACAAAACGAAGCTGGTATCCCGCGTATCTTTAAGAACGTTTCGGAAACGAACAACGGCAAAGACGGCTAATAGACCGAAGGCAATGAATACACTGCCGGCCATGAGCATCATCATGAGCGATACGAGGACGGGTAGAATCACCAACGACGACGTGAATGTCTGGGAATACGACAAGACACGGTGGGTCCACATGTAGGTCCAGCCGATCATTTGCCCAATGACAAACGCCAGCAGCAGCAAGAACAAAGCTTGCTGAGGACCACCGATGGAATCGTAGTCGCTATAGAAGAGTAATTCGAACCAGTTGTTCATGTCGTCGGAATTGAATGCCCGGGGCTCTTCAGGACGCGTTTGTCCTTCAGAACATCAACGCATTTCACGTACTTGGGTACGGATGTGCGTTGCAAGTTAAAATCCTTAGCCAAATTCCCCATCCAAGTTGGGAACCGATCCGTAAACTTCAGTTCCAGCACCACACCTTCCATTTTTGGGCGAGCGCTGTCTCGTGGGATGGCTAAATCCGTGCCGGGGACGTAAACTCCCCCCTCCAACTGGCGATCAAATGTCACCCTAATCTGATTGCTATCTGGCGAAACGTATGCCTCGCGATGGTAATAAACATAATTGCAACCGTAAGCTGAAATCCGGTCGCGCAAATAACAAAACTCATCGAGGGCATCGACTGCCCGCATAGTTCGCTTCGAGCCATAGAGATAATCAACCGAAGGTGTTTCTCCGGCGAGAACTAACTTGGCCCCTTCTCTTGTAATTGCTGCTCTCTTCTTTTTAATCACGTCCGAGTCACGACGCTTAATCTCGAGGAACGCGGGGTTCTCTGGATTGTCGTCATAGAATCTGATTCGGAGTTTGAATCGATTCTTTTGACCCTGCATCGTTTGGTCGTAAAGCAGTAGTCCCGAGCTATCGAGATACAAACTGCAAACCGGGTATCCAATGCCGCCAAACTTCACAAGGAACTCGTCCGGTTCTAAGTAACTCTTCACGAAGTCGCGAATCGCCCTAGCGCGACCTTCGTCGACGTAATACTTGTACTCAAACCGACTGGCTTGCAGACCTTTTCCTGCCACAGTTCCGTTGACCTTCCAGTGTTCCTTTGTGGGGCACTCAACTCGCTCCAGTGTAGTCAAAATTGAGTGAAATTTCACAGATGTCATTATAGTTTGCCAGATAAGCAATGAAAATGCGCAATCAGTGGGAGATTTGACGGTTTTACGTATCTTCTGCCGAACTCCTTTCGGTCGATTGTCAACAGAAATTAACCTTGACGACCAAGTTGAATTCTCGAAGAATCCGCCCCTATTTTGAGTCTCGGAAATCTCCATCTCTGGATCTCTGGTTGTGATCCTCCCGCGCCGATCGGCACCGCCAGACCGGCAGAAAGGCAAACGGATGTGCCTTCATCGAAAGACGCTGACGCTGTTAATCACCGCAGTTTTCCTGTCGGATTCGGCAATCGCTAGTGAAACCATTGTATTTTCAAAGCGGCCGGCTCAACCCGGCGATATATCCATTCAAACTATCGAATGCGACTTGGACATGAGGCTATTGATTCGACAATCCGGCCAGGTGGTCCAAGCTCAAAACCAGTCGATTGGCCGCAAGCAATTGCGGGAATTGACCATTCTTAACGTCGGTCCGAACGCACCCATCCAAGCTCAGGTTCAATATGACGAGTCGAGTGTCGCGTTGAAAACAGCGGGGAGTTCGCAGGACGCAACGGCACAACCACCAACGGCTCAACCGGTAACCGGAAAATCTTATTTGGTGGTTCGCGACGGCAACGCATTAACGATTACTTATCCGAACGGGACCGAGCCACCGGCTTTGGAGAAAGAAATTGTCCGTCAGAACATGGAGAGCTTTGGCTTGCCGAATCCGATCGCAAACTTTTTCGATAAACGACAAATTCGCGTGGGAGAGACCGTCCGGCTCCCAACCGAAGTTGCTCGCGAGCTGCTTGGGTTTCCTGATACCGTGAAGAATATCACGCAATTCCAACTTCGTTTGAGTGAAGTCAAGAAGATCGAAGATCGCCAATGTGCCATCTTCGACATTCGACTGATCGCCAACAACGCAGAAGAAAACTCACTCAAAATGGATCTGGCCGGATCCTTGATTCTTGAAGTTGGGACATGTCGTACCGTGGCCGTGATGCTCAACGGACCGGTTGGTGCTTCGGAAACTCACGGCCCAGCGGCAGGTCAATTCGAAGTTGCCAGTGAGGGAACGATCCGAGTTGCGGTTCATGCAGACTACACCACCAAGTCGCGTTAGGCTGCATCGGGTTCAGATAAAAACAAACAGACCGACCGGCCATACACCGATCGGTCTGTTCTGCATTTCCCTCTCAGTGTGCCCCTCTCAGTCACGTCCTGAAAGGGCGATCCGTTTCACTTAGCTGAGAGATTGATGGCGATCTAGCTACCGAATAACGCATCTACTGCTTCGTAGTTACCGTGCTGGAAGACGTGAACTAGATCCGTGCTATCGAAGTCGCCATCTCCATTCCAATCGCCATCCGCCCAACCGGCGTTGTCTTCGGCATCATCCTCGTACTTGCCAATCTTGAAGACTTGCACGAGATCGGTGGAGTCAAAGACTCCATCCAAATTCGCGTCACCGTACTCAGCCTTGGCAATCTGTTTGACCATATGGTCATAGTCCCGATCATCCAGTTCACCGTCGCCGGTCAGGTCATACTCGGCTTCACTGTGTTTCGCTCGGATCGCAATCGCGAGCAAATCGATATCGGAATCAGCGACGTTTCCATTCATATCAAAGTCACCAGTTTCAAACTGGCGAACGGGTCGATTTCCGAAGTTGTATCGACCGGCCGTTTTACCTGGCTGGACAGAAACCCGATGGTGACCATCGTGACGCACGACAACTTCGCCCTTCAATTTGAATGCGTCGAGGAAAGGACCGTCGGAGGTTCTGCTTTCGTTCAATACCGCTTCAACCCGATATTCACCATTCGGGGGTGGCGGCAAGAAGACTCGCTGACGCTCAGCCTCAAGGGCCTGAGTGCAGATTACGCCTTCCTGAGTCCCGAACAATTCGACGCGGATTTGATCGCCTTCGATCTTGGCTTCAGCCATGCTCGGGATGAGCGTACCGCAGCCATTCGGCCAGACAACTTTGAAAGTGAGGCCTAGTCCCATACCACCGGGTGCATTTGGATCAAGTCCTGCATCGATCAGCTCAAAGGACAATGCCCGTCCC
>Ga0163179_10000162_pt1 | contig 45432 bp, 56 predicted proteins | sample AtlANTMetagenome_FD_109643 | JGI IMG/M metagenome (GOLD analysis project Ga0163179, IMG submission 109643) | Marine eukaryotic phytoplankton communities from the Atlantic Ocean - Atlantic ANT 2 Metagenome | ecosystem: Environmental > Aquatic > Marine > Oceanic | place: North Atlantic Ocean... | reverse complement strand
GGTTTGACACATCACACCCATTAATGGTAAATTCTCCTACTGACCATTCCACAGTAGCGATTTTACACGCTGGTGGAGGCACTCCAAACAGAGGCTTAAAGATAAGTACATTCTCTGCTACTAATGCGAATGCAGGTGTTAATTTAGATGCACAACAGTCAACCGGTGTTCTTTCATTCAGTGCAGCTGGTGACGAAAAAATGCGTATCGCAAATGATGGTAAAGTTGGTATAGGATATAACAGCCCAGCAAATCCTCTTACTGTTTCTGGCGTTATAACAAGTGGTAATACTACTGGGGTTGGAATAGGTGGTACACCTTCAGATGCTAATTTCGGAGAACTTGGTCCTGGATATTTAAATCTAGCTAGAGATGATACAGCTGATGCTAAACAAATAATATTTGGTAAAAATGGTGTTAAACATGCTTATCTAGAAACAGCTACAGCAGGAATGTATATTGAATCTATAAGAGATCTTCAATATAGAACTACAATGACTAATTCAACAGCAGGACATCACATATTCAAATCTTATAACACAGAGATTATGAGAATTGATGGTGCAAATAATAGGGTTGGCATAGGAACTGATAGTCCAAGTGGTATTCTTACTATTTCAGATGGTGGAGATAGTGAAATTAATTTTGTTGATGGTGGAACTAATGCAATGGTTATGAAAGCAGGTGCAGGAGATGAACTTTATATTGGATCAGATAATACCTACACTTTTAGATGTACAAATAATGCTCGTAGAGACTTATTGATTGATAATGGTGCTTTTGTTGGTATAGGAACTGCGAGTCCTGGATCAGCATTAGTAGTATCTGGTGCTAATAATTTAGCTGCTCAAATGAGATTAATTAATACAAACGCTAGCCCAGATAATGATTGGAGTATAGGAGCTTATTATAACGACCAAACATTTAGAATAAGAGCAAATGATAACGCCGTAAATGTAATGACTATGAAAGACACTGGCCAAGTTGGTATTAACTCTACTAACCCACAAACTAAATTTGTAGTACAACATACTGATGGAGCAAGTGGAATTGAATTCTCAATGGGTTCTTCTTTAAATTATATTCAATCTTATGATAGAAATGCTAGTGATTATGTTGGTTTAAAACTTGATGCTGACGAGATAAGATTTGGTGTGGATAATGGTACAGAAGTAGTTCGTATTGCTAAGGGTACTGGAACTAACGTAACTACTTTGAAAGTAGGAACAAACTCAGATTATCTAGCTGGTAAAATGAGAGTTACTACGGGGAGTACTTCCGGTGGTACTGCAATGAACACTGGCTCGTTCCAAGAATTTAGAAATGTTTGTACAGCAAATGGTGCTGGTGCAAACAATTATTGGCACATTAAAACAAACTTTAAATGCACTAATAATATAATGTTTGTTGCAAGGATGCATGGATATGCTTATGGAAATGGTGGAGCTATTATAGATGTACAAAGAAGTGGATATGCTTATTCAGGAAGTGGGGGATCTATTATTAATAGTACAACTGTGAATAATGGTACTTCAAGCCACACCTTAGAATGCTATAAAGCTTCTGATGATTATGTTGTTTTCAGAGGTTATTGGGTAGGTGGATATTATACTGGGGCATCTTTTGATATAAAAATGCCTTCTCCAACAGGATATAACTGGAATTTCCAAGTAGTGAGTCAGGCATTAAATACAACAAGTGGAAATCATTTTTAAGGAATAACTATGGCAAAAACATCAGAAATAGAAAATAAATTATCAGTATCAGAAGAGTCAATACCTGGAGATGGTTCTGGAATGGTAGTATTAATAAAAAAAGAAACAAATAAAGAAGACATTCATGAGTTTTATAATACTTTATCTAAAGCTCAAACAGCAAAATCTGAATGGGACGATTAATAGGATATAAATAGAAGTATGGCATATTCAAAGAATAGAAGATTAGCAGATTTAGTCGCAACCGATGGAACTATGGATGCGGCCAAACTTAAGTCTGGTACAGTTACTCAAGCTCATTTACATTCATCACACGGTATTACTACAGCTCATATAACTGAAGGCAGTAATAAATATTATACTGATGAAAGAGTAGATGATAGATCTAATTCTTTGTTACAAGATGGTGCTAATATAACTCTTACATATAATGATTCAGCTGGCACACTTACCGTAGCAGCTACAGATACTAATACAACATATAGTGCTGGAACAGGATTAGCACTAAGTTCAACAACATTCAGCTTATCACATTTAGGGCTTCAATCATTAAGCGATCCGAATGCTGATAGAATTGCATTCTGGGATGATTCAGCTGGTGCCTTTGCATGGTTAACCATAGGATCTAATTTAACTGTATCGGGTACTACACTTTCAGGTGTAGCCGCTTATGGTGATTCAGATGCTCGAGCAGCTATAAGTGTTACGGATGCAGGCGGAGATGGTTCTTGTTCATATAATAGTTCAAGTGGTGTTATTACATATACAGGGCCGAGTGCGGCCGAGGTGCGTGCGCACTTGAGTGCGGGTACGGGCGTAACATATTCTGGTGGTGCAATTGCAATTGGACAAGCAGTTTCAACATCAAGTAACGTTACATTTGCAGATTTAGCGGCCACAGGAAACGTAACAGTTACAGGTAATTTAACTGTTAATGGAACACAAACAACTTTAAGTACAGCAACATTAGATGTAGAAGATAAAAATATAACATTAAATAAAGGTTCAGGAGATACTTCTGCTTCAGCAGATGGTGCTGGTATTACAATACAAGATGCTGTTAATGCTTCAACTGATGCTACATTAACGTGGAATGCTTCTAATGATAACTTTGTATTTTCACATGAAGTTGTTGCTCCAAGTTTAGATATATCAGGTAATGTAGATATTGATGGTACATTAGAAACAGATGCATTAACTATTAATGGTACAACATCTGTTCCTTTTGAGTCTGCAGACCATACTAAATCAGATGGAATAGCAGCAAGTGCTAATAATTATTCATTACCATTAGGAACAAGTTCAGCTAGAGGCGGATTTAAAATAGGATATACCGAAAGTGGTAAAAATTATCCTGTTGAATTAAGTTCAGAACAAATGTATGTTAATGTTCCGTGGACTGATACAAATACCACTTATTCAACGGCAACTTCAAGTGCACTAGGTCTTGTTAAAATAGGATATACCGAAAGTGGTAAAAATTATCCTGTTGAATTATCAAGTGGTCAGATGTTTGTCAATGTTCCATGGACTGATACTGATACTAATACAACATATAGTGTTGGAGATGGTGGACTAACACAAAATAACTTTACAAATACATTAAAAACTAAATTAGATGCAATAGAAGCTAGTGCAACAGCTGATCAATCAGCAGCAGAAATTCTTACTGCAGTAAAAACAGTAGATGGATCTGGTTCAGGATTAGATGCAGACTTACTTGATGGTGTTGATAGTGGGCTTTACTTTAAATCCCAAACAAACAATAATGGTGGTTGGTCACAATCTAATAGGAACTTTAGTGTAAGATCTGGTGGTGATGCCGTTGGACTTCATATGGAAGAATCAGATGGTACATTTGGATTCCAGCTTTATGGTAATGGCGGAACATATGGATTCTTAGATGGAGAATGGTCAGCCTGGGATATTCAAAAAGCTTCCAGTGGCGCATTCAAAGTTGATGTAGGTTCTGGATTAGTAAACGTAGCTACTGAGCCGTGGGTTCAATCACAAGGATATGCAACATCTGCAGCTTCACTTTCTGCAACTCAAACATTTACTGGTTCAAATAGTTTTTCAAATTCATATAATGAATTTGGTAATGGAGTTGGTTCTGTAAGTAACGACGGAAGTTGGGCAGCAAGAGTAAACGTTGCAGGAAATAATCATGCTAGATTAGATGTTAAAGATAATACTGATGGTATTATTGCTTCAATGTATGCTCATACTGGCCATGGTGGTCCTAGGTTTGGATCCTTATCTAACCATCCAGTAGACTTTATGGTGAATGGTTCTGTTAAAATGAGATTAGATAGCAATGGAAAAATATATCCAGGTGGTGATGATAGAGGATATATAGGTCCGGTAGGAACACATGATATATCATTACATAGTGTTAAGTTTATAACGTTTGACTGGGATGGTAACTACGATCATGAAGATTATCATGGGGTATTTTCCACTAACTCAGCTAGTACATATACTGATTCAATGGCGATTAAATCATTTGATGATATTACCTTAATGCTAGATACAAATAATAATGATGCAGCATCTTATATGAGGGTTACGAATAATGTAACTAATGGTTCAAGTGTAATGGGCTCAATCGGATTTAATGGAACTCAGCCTATATGGGATATGCCTTCAGCAAGTACAAAGCTTTTATTCTCAGGTAGTAGTACAACTTATGGTATTGGTGCACAAGGACATAACTACAATACGGCATATCTAGATACTTGTGATTCCGGTGGTAATACAGATGTATTAGAATTGGTTTATTACTCTGGTGCTGGTGTTAAAGTTGGTGCTAGTGGTGGTACTAAACCTATATATGCTTCAATATATTATGATGGTAATAGTACAGGATATTATGGTGATTTTGCAGGTACATCTAATATGTACACAATTCAAAATCAGAATACAATTACATATCCAACATCAGCTGGAGCTAGTTCTGCAGAAGGTGGAGTTTCTTATGCGATATTCCAAGAATCAGGAGCTTGGTCAAATCCGTATCCTGAATTACAAATAGCATTCCATACCGGTATTAATTTTGGTGGAAATGCTTCCTATAATGGTATGAGATTCTATAGTGACTCTAATATGTCATCAAGAGTTATACAGATAAATGGTTCATCAAATTATATCTATAAAGATGTTTGGATGCACACTGATGCTGGTGAAGGTATGTACTCTAGTTCAAGAGGATTCCATCTCTATCCAAATACTAACGGAAGTTATGGTTCTACTCAAATTAATGGTACACACAATAGTTATTCCGGAATCAATATGGAATCTGGTGGAAGAACTACTATTGGAATGTATGACTCAGGTGGTAACGGTGGGGAATATAAAGAAGGTAATAGTAAATGGAGACAGTATTATCATACAAGTAATGATTGTTTAGGTATTGCTGGATCAACTACTTCTAGTTCTTATAGATTATACGTAAACGGTCCAATATATGCAACTGGTGACATTGTAGGTTCTTCAGATGAAAGACTGAAAAAGAATATACATGTAATAAATAATGGATTGGAAAAAGTGTTAGCACTACGAGGTGTTACATACGAATGGAAAGAAGATCGTGCAAAGAAAGATGGTCATACTGATAATAACATAACCCCTGAAAGAATGGGTGTTATTGCACAAGAGATAATGGATATAGTACCAGAAGTTGTTACATATGATAAAGAAAATGATAGATATGGTGTTGCTTACGGACATTTAACAGGATTACTTATTGAAGCAATAAAAGATCTCAACACTAAAGTTGAAGATTTAGAAAAAAAATTAGAGGAAAAATAATTATGGCATTAAAAATGAATTATACAGATAGAGCTGGCGTGACACACGCAAACAGTTATTGGGCTATATCAGATATAAAAATGTTTAAGAAATTAAACAATACAGAAGATATGTTAAGGAAATCCCTTGACTTAGCCGATGGCGAAGATACTCATATTAAAGCAGCTGATGTTGATATAAAGAAAGGATATTATTTAAGCTTGACGATAATGGGTTGGTCAGTCGAAGCAGATAGAACCGCAGGTAAACCCCCAATGAGTGTTGCTTATAGATACCCAACGGAACATCAACCTTGGGGAACATTTGGTATACAACATCACGCCGAAGAAGGTACTTCAATGGCACACGAGTTGGTTGCACCTTTCGATCCTTCATCAAGCGATAATATGTTAAAACAAGCTTATGATTATCTTAAAACATTAGATATGTTTAAAGACGCTACCGAGGTTTAAAATGGCAGTTAGTTATAGTTATGAAATCTTATCTTTAAGAAAGAAAGATATAGAATCTAATACAGATACTGTATACCATGTCCAATGGAAAATGAAAGGCGTGGATGATACAGATAATGTATTTGGAGAACATCATGGTGCATTTCCCTTAGAATCTCCTTCAGGTTCTTTTATAGCATATAGTGATTTAACTGAAGCAAATGTAAAAAGTTGGGTTGAATCAAAAGTAAATTCTAATAAGACTTATTTAAAGCATATTAAAGAACAGATTGATTATGAAATTAATCGTAAGAGAGAAGAAGCAGGAACACCTGGTGGTGTAATTGGAGACGTACATACAACTGAAGGTAAAATTGAATTACCATGGAGTAGTTAATGACACTTCAATCTTCAGGTGCAATATCAATAAGCCAAATTAATACAGAAGTTAGTTCTGTAAATTCTAATTCACTTAGAGCTTTATCTTCAGCCGCGAGTAAATCTGCTCCAGACGCTATGACTGAATTCCATGGATATTCTCATGCTACCCCAATACCAACTTCACTTAGTACAAGACAACTTGGGAGTGGATTAATGGCTCAAGCTTATAAAAGCGTTACTGCAGCAATTGCATTTGTATCTGTAAACTTATATTTCAGATTACGTAATGATGGAACTAATTTAATTTGGGAAGTAGCGAATCGTTCAGGGCAAGGTGGAAGTTGGTGGAATTCTTCTGGAAGTGCTTCAGGTTTAAGTACAACATATGTTACCCTTGCAACCTGGACTGGTGCAACTGCCGGAATGGTTGATTGGTCCGGTTCAAGTTCTGGAGGTGGGGGTGGAACATTTGGTTCTGGCTCTATAGCTGGAAACACTAGTTTAGTAGGTGCAACTTATGCAGCAGCCGATACTACTTGGAGAACATTAAGTACTGGTCAATCGATGGGTTGGGCTATAACTTTAACTAACACTGCTGAATGTTATGCATCATCTACTAGATATTATACAGCAACATTTCATAATATATACGGAAGAAGATCGGGATATGATGATACTTCTATTGGAGCTTTCCAAGCAAGATGTGATGCAACTGCAACATCAAATAATTGTTTCTAATGGCTATTTGGCGTAAAAATAGAATAATATACGATGATATATTAATCAATCGTACAGACGGTTTAACAACCTCTATAGATGTTGATCTTAAACTTTATAAAGAAGAAGATATGATTTCAAAAACTGTAAAATATAATGATGAAAGTGGAGATGAACAAACATATGAAGATTGGGATTACGAAAAATGTCAAGTTATATCGAATAGAAAATTTAATTATGTTATTCCATTTGAAGAAAGAACAGTGTTAGAAAAAGGAACAAAACACCCTCATAATCACACAGAAGAAATAAAATTTCAAGAAAGATCTAGAAGCTGGGTAGAAGGTTATCAAGCAACAGAAGAATATATCACAGCAATGCGTGATTTAAACAATAAAGTGTTATAAATAGTAATATGGCAATACCAACATCAGGAAATATATCAATCAAAACAGCAGCTGGATCTAGTAGATCTATAGACACTGCCGTAACTTCTACTAGTAGTGGAAGCTTAGTAACATTAAGCTCAAACTCTATAGAACACACTGGTGGAAGAGCAACAATTACAAATGATACAAATACTGCACCTTATAGTATGTTAGAATTTTCTGGATATCAACACGAAATTGCTTTCCCAACAACAGGAAGATATCAAATGTCTAGAACAGATCAATCTGGTTATTCTGTTTATGGGGGAAGTAGTGTAACAGCAGGTGAACCAAATGCTCGAGCATTAATTCTATTTGCATTATATAATCACCCAAACCAAAATGCTGTTTATCTATTAGCTAAAAGAGGATGGTGGGATGCAGGAGATGATGATGCATATGGCCTGATGAGTCAGGGTTATTATTTAAATGGTAATACTGCAGGAACAAGAACTACAGGTAGTACAACTATTGATGGATTTAGTAATCAGACAAATCCTGGAGGAACAGGTTGGCAAACACTTTGGTATATAAGTACCCAAGTTGATAGTGGTATTGAGCCAGATGCTTTTAAAGTTAATTGGTCACACACATCTGCTGGAGCTGGCGGAGGCGGTGGTATTCAAGGACTTAGTAGTGGTTGGGGATCAAGTTTTACATATGCAGCAGCTGATAATTCATGGCGAACATTAGGTAATGGTGAAAGTATGGGATGGTTGATCCAAGCAACTTGTTTTGCAGCATGCTATAATTCAAATACAAAACACATTTACGGAACTTTTGAAATTGATGCTAGAAAATCAGGATATACAGATACAAGAGTGGTTAATTATGATGCTCATATGCAAGCTACAGCCATTTCAAATAATTGTCAATAATGAATTATTATTTTGATATAGAATTAACACCTCAAAGAGATGAGAGTGATGTAGTTAAAACCATAAAGGTTAAAGTTAATCGTTGGACTAATGATGGGGAAATGACCCAAGCAGGTAGTACATACGTATCAAACTCTGGGGTGAAAGCTTTATGGAAAGAAACAAATAAAGAACCACTTATAGGTTCAGAAGAGTTTACATATACTGTACCAGCTGATGATCAGACAGATATAATACCTACTGGTTATCCAAGGGCAGAAACAGATAATCATAAAAATTGGGCTGAGTTTCATAATAAATGGCAACTTGGCATAATAGAAGATAGTGGATATTTAGCCGCAGTAGAAGAATTAAAGAAATTATGATTATAAATAGTAATAGAGGATAATAGAAATGGCTAAACCAAATTCAAGAGCAACACTAGTTTCATACTGCAAGAGAGCGTTAGGCCATCCTGTGATCGAAATCAACGTTGATGATGATCAAGTAGACGATAGAGTAGATGAAGGATTACAATTTTACCAGGAATATCATGCAGATGCAGTCGAGAAAGTTTATTTAAAACACTTAGTAACTCCAACAGATCAAACTAATGGTTATATTTCAATACCAGAATTAGTTACAAATGTTGTTAGAGTATTTCCACTAAGAGATGTTAATAACTCATCTATAAGTATGTTTGATGCTAAATATCAAATGCACTTAAATGATATGTTCTCATTAGGATATATGGGATCACTATTAGAATATGAATTAAGTCAACAATGGTTATCAATGTTAGATATGATAATCGATTCTAATGATAAACATATTGATTTTAATAGACATAGAAATACATTAAGAATTAATATGGATTGGTCTGAAGAAACAGATTCAGTTGCTGCGGCAACTCACGTAATTAAAGTTGCATCTAATAAATTTACAATAGATGGAGAATCAAAGGAGTTAGCTTTAAGTAAAGGCGTGGTATACACCTTTGACGTTTCAGATGCATCAAATAGTGGACATCCATTTAAATTTTCAGAAACATCAGATGGAACACATGGATCAGGAACAGAGTATACAACTGGAGTGGTTGTTACTGGAACAGCTGGTCAATCTGGTGCTAAGGTAACATTTACAATAGCAGAAGATGCGCCTGATACGTTATATTACTATTGTGCAAATCATTCTAATATGGGTAGTAAACTTACATTAGCTATTAATTCAACATATCTAGTATTAGAATGTTATAGAATATTAGACCCAAATACATATACAGATGTATATAATGATTATTATTTAAAGAAATATGTTACTGCTCTTATTAAACAACAGTGGGGACAAAACTTAATTAAATTTGAAGGGATGCAGATGCCTGGTGGAGTCACCTTCAATGGAAGACAAATATATGATGATGCTACTCAAGATCTTGAGAAATTAGTAGAAGAAGCTAGGCTCAATTGGGAAGAACCGATTGACTTTATGACGGGGTAAATCATGGCTAGGAACGTATACTTCAGCCAATCCGTTAAGTCCGAACAAAATCTTTACGAAGACTTAATCATAGAATCTTTAAAGATTTACGGACAAGACGCTTATTATCTACCTAGAACTATAATAACTAGGGATGATGTACTTGGGGAAGCTTCAGGATCCAAATTTGATGATGCTTATATTATTGAAACTTATATTGAAGATATAGAAGGATTCGCTGGTTCAGGCGACTTATATTCTAAGTTTGGTTTAGAAATTAGAGATGAAGCTACTTTCATAATCTCTAAAAGACAATGGAACAAACTTATTGGGGTTTGGAATAATACCGTTGATTATCCTGTTCCGAATGAAGGAGATATTATATTCCTTCCAATGACAAACAAGTTCTTTGAAATTATGTTTGTCGAACACGAACAACCGTTCTATCAATTATCTAATTTACCAGTATATAAATTACAATGTGCTCTTTATGAATACAATGAAGAAGATTTCGAAACTGGTATTGATGCAATTGATATTACTCAGCAGAAATTATCCTATCAAGAAACAATAGAATATACAACCTCAGGTGGTAACCACTATAGTGTTGGAGAGATAGTTAGTCAGGTAGTTTCATCTGGTATTACAGTAAGTGGTGAAGTTCAAACAATTACTAAAACCTCAGATATTGCAGGAACAATTACAGTATCTAATATTGGGGTTAGTGGAACAACCACAGCAACAGACTTTATTGTTTCAAGTTCTATTGCATTAACTGGTAATACTTCATCTGTATCTGCACATATTTCTAAAATATATGATATAGGTGATAACTCAGAAAACGTATTCCCATCAGACGGTGGAGCCGAGAATGTAGCATTTGAAATATCAGCTGATGGATTTATTGATTTCTCGGAGTCAAATCCATTTGGTGATCCTTCGGAGAATTATTAATGTTCGGTTCCCATTTCTATCACGCAACCATGAGAAAATCCGTAGCGGTTTTTGGTACTATGTTTAATAATATTTCCGTAGTTAGAAAAGATGGTTCTGGTGGTATATTAAATCAAATTAAAGTTCCATTAGCTTATGGACCAAAAGAAAAATTCTTATCAAGATTAGATCAAGATACCCAAAGTGATGCAAGTATGGCAATTAAATTGCCTCGTATGTCTTTTGAAATAACATCATTATCTGTTGATACTAATAAAAAAGAAAATAAAAAGAATAAACTTCATTATGAACATGGAACAGATAATAATAAAAGACAAGTTATTCAAGCTCAAGTACCATATAATATAGGTATGTCTTTAAGCATTATGACAAAGAATCAAGATGATGGATTACAAATATTAGAACAAATTATTCCATTCTTTCAACCTGATTATACAGTCACAATTAAACCTATTGATGGTTGGACTAATTTTAAACAAGATGTTCCTATTATTTTAAATGATACTAGTATTGAAGATAGTTATGATGGGGATTATGCTACTAGAAGAGTGTTAACTTATACTATGACCTTTACTATGAAAATGACATTCTATTCTGGTACAACAGAAATGAGAACTATTAAGAATGTTGATATTGATTGGATAGATAAATCAAATAACATCTTTCTTGAAGGACAAGACTTTGCAGTTAATCCTCCGACAGCAGATAAAGAAGATTCTTATACTGTTACTTCTACAGTAGATTATTTAAATATCCCTACATCAATGACTTTAACGCTATCAAGTGTTAGTGGTACATTCCAAGTAGGAGAAACTATAACAGGCGGAACATCTGCTAGCACAGCTAAGGTTACTAGTATAAGTGGAACTACAATGGTAATTTCAGATCCAACTGGCTATTTTTATCAAAGTGAAACCATTACTGGAGGAACGAGTACAGCTACTGCAACCGTAAATCAAGCTGTATAAATAGTATATTATGAATAAGAAAGATGCAATCGCTGAACGCTTAGAGAAAAATCTTCCTGGAACTAAAAGAGAAGATTACGTTGCTAAGAAAGATATAAAAGATGATTATGAATTTTCTCGTGATACTTACAAAGAACTAATCGCAGTAGGTACACAATCAATGGATTCATTAGCCGAGCTCGCACGCGAGAGCGAGCACCCACGCGCATTCGAAGTATTATCTAATCACTTAAAATCTATAGGTGATATTACAGATAAGCTTATGAAGCTACAAAAGAACAAAAAAGAATTAACACAGGATGATGTGAAAAGAGAAATAACTAATAACAATGTATTTGTTGGTAGTACAACAGAACTACAAAGAATGTTATTAGATACTAAAGATGATGTAATAGATGTCAAACCAGAGGATTAAGAATACTGAATTTGGTTACTTAGGCAATCCATCAGTTAAAAGAGATGGTGTTGTTAGTGATTTTACCAAAGAAGAAGTTATAGAATATCAAAAATGTATGAAGGATCCTTCATACTTTGCCCGTACATATGTAAAGATTATATCTCTTGATGAGGGTTTGGTTCCATTTAATTTATATGATTATCAAGAAAAGATGTTTGAACATTTTAATAATAATAGATTTAGTATTGTATTAGCGTGTAGGCAAAGTGGTAAATCAATATCATCGGTGGTATATCTATTATGGTATGCTTGTTTTCACCCAGAAAAAACTATAGCTATACTCGCGAACAAAGGCGCGGTCGCCCGTGAGATGCTTGCGCGTATCACGCTCGCGCTCGAGAACTTACCATTCTTTTTACAGCCAGGAACTAAAGCTTTAAATAAAGGATCTTTAGAATTCAGTAATAATAGTAAGATAATAGCTTCAGCAACATCTGGTAGTTCAATAAGAGGTTTATCAATTAATTTATTATTCTTAGATGAGTTTGCATTTGTAGAGAATGATGCCCAATTCTATACATCAACTTATCCGGTAGTTTCAGCGGGTAGAGATACACAAATTATTGTTACATCTACAGCAAATGGTGTTGGTAATGTTTATCATAAACTGTGGGAAGGTGCTACAAATGGAACTAATGAATTTAAACCATTTAGAGTAGATTGGTGGGATGTACCAGGAAGAGATGATAGATGGAAAAATGAAACTATTTCTAATACATCTGAATTACAATTTGAACAAGAGTTTGGTAATACATTCCATGGTAAAGGTAATACATTAATAGCAGCAAATCATTTATTAGCACAAAAATCTATAGATCCTTTACGTTATCAAGAGAATATATGGATATATAAAGATGTGGTTGAAAGCCACGATTATATAATAACTGTTGATGTTGCTAAGGGTAGAGGACAGGATTATAGTACATTTACTATAATTGATATATCAGTAGAACCTTTTGAACAAGTATGTGTCTTTAGAGATAATAATATATCACCTATGTTATTACCTGATATAATATACAAATATGCTAAAACATATAATGAAGCTTATATCATTGTAGAGTCAAACGATGCTGGTATTGTTGTATGTAATGGCTTATATTATGATTTAGAATATGAAAATATGTTTGTAGAATCAGCTATTAAAGCCAATGCTATTGGTGCTACTATGACTAAAAGAGTAAAAAGAATAGGTTGTTCTACAATAAAAGATTTAATTGAGCAAGGAAAGTTAACAATATATGATGCAAATACAATAATAGAAATGGCTACATTTGTAGCAGTGGGTAGATCTTATATGGCTAAAGCACCAAATCACGATGATTTAATGATGAATTTAGTTTTATTTGCATGGTTTACCACAACAGATATATTCAGTTCTATATCAGATATTGATATGAAAAACTTATTATATAATGAACAATTAAAGGCAATACAGGATGATATGTTACCATTTGGTATTGTAGATGATGGACAAAAAGTAGATAAAGGTGAAGGTGATGGAAAGGGTAATGTGTGGTTCGAAGAAGATACAAAGACCACAGGACTCTTTTAATCATAAATAAAGATGAGTGAAAACAAACCTTATTATGATAACTTATAAACAAACCTTATTGAGAGGATAAAGCGATGGCATTTCAAGTATCACCCGGAGTACAAGTCAAGGAAATTGACGCAACTTCCGTAGTACCTGCCGTTTCCACTAGCATTGGTGGAACCGCTGGGTCATTCAATTGGGGACCAGTTCTAGAAAGCAAATTAATTAGTTCTGAACAAGAATTAGTTGATACGTTTGGCGAACCAGATGACAACACGTTTAAATACTTCTTAACAGCAGCATCATTCTTAAAGTATGGTAATGCTCTTAGAGTTGTACGTGCAGATTCTGGACATCTAAACGCTACTGCAGATGGAAACGGTCTCAAAATTAAAAATGATACCCATTACGTTGATTCAAGCTACAATACTGGCGCAGGTTCTAGTGGACATTGGGCGGCTAAACACCCAGGGTCTAAAGGAAATAGCTTAAAAGTTTGTATCGTTACTGAAGGTGTTAACAGTTGGTCTACTATTACGTATGCAACTGGTAAAAAATATTCTGAAGTATTCGATGCAGCTCCTGGAACTAGTGAGTACGCAGGGAATCTTGGTAAAGGGTCAATAGGCGATGAGCTTCATGTCCTAGTTTTAGATGAAGATGGTTTATTCACTGGAACAGCTAACACTGTTTTAGAAACTTTCTCATTTATGTCACAAGGATCTGATGCTAAAGCCTCAGATGGAACTTCTAATTACTACGTAGACGTAGTTAATTCTGGTTCTAATTACGTTAGATGGATGGATCATCCAAGTGCATTATCAAATGCAGGATCCGCTATATCTGCTTCAGCTTCAATTGCTGGTTCAACAACCGCAATTACTGATAGCTTAGCAGGTGGAACAGATGATAACGCTCCTACAGCAGCTGAAATAGCAGCAGGATTCGATTTACTCGAAGACGCTGATACAGTTGATGTTGGATTATTATTTGCATATCCAGACGCTAACGGCGCAGAAACAATCGCAGAAGACTTAATCTCAATTGCAGCAGCAAGAAAAGACTGTATGGCATTTATATCACCTCCGATAGCAGATTCGCAAGGATCTTCAGCTCCGGACACAGATGTTATGGCATTTGCAAATGGACTTACATCTAGTTCATATGCTTCTTGCGACTCAGGTGCAATCTATGTTTATGATAAGTACAATGATACTTATCGTTGGATAGGTGCAGCTGGTCACATAGCTGGACTGTGCGCAGGCACAGACAGAGTTGCTGATGCATGGTTCTCACCAGCTGGTGTGAACAGAGGGCAACTATTAGGCGTAACCAAGCTTGCTTGGAACCCTAATCAAGCTCAAAGAGATACACTATATAAAGGAAGAGTTAATCCTATAGTTTCTATGCCTGGACAAGGCACAATTCTATTTGGTGACAAAACTTTATTAAGTAGACCTTCTGCCTTCGATCGTATTAACGTTCGAAGATTATTCATAACTTTAGAAAAGGCTATATCAACAGCAGCTAAAGCTCAATTATTTGAATTCAACGATGAATTCACTAGAGCTCAGTTCAAGAATTTGGTAGAACCTTTCTTAAGAGATGTTAAAGGACGTAGAGGACTTACTGATTTCAGAGTCGTTTGCGATAACACAAACAATACAAGTCAAGTGATTGATGGTAATAGCTTTGTTGCTGATATTTTTATCAAGCCAAATAGATCTATTAACTTCATAACATTGAACTTTGTAGCAACAAGAACCGGCGTAGACTTCTCTGAAGTTGCTGGTACATCGAGTTAAGGAGGAGTAAGACATGGCAATTTTAGGCATAGACGATTTTAAATCGAAACTTACTGGTGGCGGTGCTAGACCTTCTTTATTTAAAGCAACTGTAAACTTTCCGTCATATGTTAGCTCAGCTAACGTTGAACTTACATCATTCTTATGTAAGCAAGCTAGTATACCTGCTTCAACCATTAATGGTTTTGAAGTTGGTTTTAGAGGCAGAAAGGTTAAGATAGCAGGAGATAGAACTTTCGAGAACTTATCTCTTACTGTTATTAACGATGCAGAATTCGACGTTAGGAATGCTTTCGAAGAATGGATGAACGGTATTAACGAACACGTTAACAACACTGGATTAGTAGATCTAAGCGATTACTCTGCTGATGTGGTTGTTGAACAACTTAGAAAAGACGGATCTACTTCAAAGAGATACGACTTTAGAGGTTGTTGGCCTTCATCAGTAGCAGCTATTGATCTTAATTACGATACAGTAGACGCTATTGAAGAATTCACAGTTGAACTACAGGTTCAGTATTGGGAATCAGGTACTACATCATAAAAAGTAGTATAAATATGTTAGAAGAGGGGATTAATTTCCCCTCTGATAATATGAGGAATTAAAGAATGGCAGAATTTTTTGGATTTGAAATAAATCGTAAGGCTAATAAAAAAGCCGAACGACCTTCCTTTGTACCAAACACCGAGGCTGATGGCGCTGGTGTTATACAATCTGGTGGACATTTTGGTGTTTATCTAGATCAAGACGGAGACAAAGTAAAAGGTGAACTAGATCTTATCATGAAATATAGGGATATATCCGCCCAACCAGAATGCGATGCAGCAATTGAAGATATAGTTAATGAAACAATCGTAGGAGATCATGATTCATCTCCTGTTGATATAAGATTAGATGCTTTAGATGTATCTGATCAAATTAAAGAAGTGGTTAAAAATGAGTTTGACAATGTATTAAGGATGATCAATTTCAATCAATACGCACATGATATATTCAGAAAGTGGTATATTGATGGAAGATTACCTTATCACGTTATTATAGACGAAGGATCACCAAGTAAAGGTATTAAAGAATTAAGATATATTGACCCAGCTAAATTAAGAAAGGTCAAAGAGATTGAAGAGAAAGAAGATCCTAAGACTGGTGCAAAGATAATCACCAAACAAGAAGAATACTTTATTTTCCAAGATAACAAAATGGAAAAACATAATCAGGGAGTTAAGATTCACCCTGATGCTATTATATACTGTACTTCAGGTCAATTAGATCCTGGAAGAACAAGAATCTTATCATATCTACATAAAGCTATTAAGCCAGTAAACCAATTAAGAATGATGGAAGATTCTTTGGTTATCTACAGAATAAGTAGAGCACCAGAACGTAGAATATTCTATATTGATGTTGGTAACTTACCTAAAGGTAAAGCAGAAGAATACCTTAAGAATATTATGAACCAATATAGAAATAAATTGGTATATGATGCAAGCACAGGTGAGATTAAAGATGATAAAAAGCATATGAGTATGCTTGAAGATTTCTTCCTACCAAGAAGAGAAGGTGGAAGAGGTACTGAAATATCTACATTACCAGGTGGTGAAAGCTTAGGCCAAATAGATGATATAATATATTTCCAAAAGAAATTATATAAAGCTTTAAACGTTCCATTAAATAGATTAGAACAAGAAGCTCAATTTACTTTAGGAAGAAGCACAGAGATTTCTAGAGACGAAGTTAAATTTAAGAAATTCGTTGACAGATTAAGAAAAAGATTCTCAGACTTGTTTATGCAAACATTAAGAACGCAGTTATTATTGAAAAAGATTATAACTAAACAAGATTGGGATTCATGGAAAGAACAAATAGCTTTCGATTTCATTGAAGATAATTACTTTAGTGAATTAAAAGAATCAGAAATGATCAGAGAAAGATTTGAGATGTTAGCTTCATTAGACGAATATGTAGGCAAATATGTATCAAATGAATGGATACGTAAGACTATATTACGTCAAAATGATGATGATATTGCTGAAATTAATAAACAAATTGAAGCAGAACAAGAAGAAGATGGTGAAGATCTCGATCTTGACATCTAAATTTTTATAAATAAGAGTACGAGGAAAACTTTATGAGTACAAATGAATTGATAGATAATATTAAGAATGGTGATAATGTTAACGCAGCTAAGAGCTTTGATACATTAATGAAATCAAAACTAAATGATGCGTTAGATGCAAAGAAGGTAGACATCGCGTCTTCTTTAGGTAAATCAAATGATGAACCTGAAGCAATAGAAGAACCGGTAGAAGCCTAATGTTATTCAAAGAGTTTCGAGAAAAAATAAAGTCTCAACCGATAGTAGTTAAAAAGCTTGGAGACAGTGTAGTCATTTTTAAAGAAAATGGCGTATACAAAGTCCAATGTGCTAATCAATTATTAGATGAAGACTTTAATGATATTCTTGAAGCTGAAGAAGCTGGTAGAGATTTTCTTAAATTATTAGAGGAAGACTAATATGAAGTTAATATCAGAATACGTTGAATCTCCATTAGAGGTTATCGTAGAAAAGAACAATGGTAAAAAGAACCTTTATATAGAAGGTGTCTTTATGCAGGCCGAGAAAAAGAATAGAAACGGCCGAATATATGAAAAAAAGATTTTAGAGAAAGCTGTTAGCAAATATGTTAAAGAACAGGTTTCTCAGGGAAGAGCGGTTGGAGAGTTAAATCATCCAGAAGGACCAACCGTAAACCTGGATAAAGTTTCACATAAAATTACGAACCTGGAATTCCAGGGAAATAATGTTTATGGAAAAGCATCAATACTTAAAACCCCAATGGGTCAAATCGTCGAAGGTTTGCTCGAAGGTGGAGTTAAGCTTGGTGTATCAAGTCGTGGTATGGGAACTCTTGAGAACAGGAGAGATGGCGCGTATGTACGGGATGACTTTATGTTAGCCTCCGTAGATATAGTCCAAGATCCCTCTGCACCTTCCGCTTTCGTTAACGGAATTATGGAAGGAGTAGACTGGATATGGGACAACGGCATTTTGAAGCCTCAAGAAATTGAAGAAATTGAGACTGAAATAAAACGTGCTCCGATGAAGGCATTGCCTGAATTGGAAATAAGAGCGTTTAAAAATTTCCTCTCTAAATTATAAATTACTTTGGGAGACAAAGATATGTCTAATATATCGACAGAATATAAAAAAATAGTCGAAGGCGTACAGCCTGAATCAGAAGAAGTAGTTGCTGAAACTTTGGAAGTTGAAGTTCCTGTAGAGGAAGATCAAGTAGAAGAAGTTGTTGAAGCTAGTGAATCTGAGGAAGAGCAAGTTGAAGTTTCCGAAGAGGAAATTCAAGTTGATGAAGCTAAGGTTAAAGAAGATGATGACGAAGATGAAGATGACGAAGACGAAGTCGAGGAATCTGCACCTACGTTTGAAATGCCTAAAACTAAAGCTGGTATCATAAACGCCGCAGTCGACATGCTTAAAAAAGCACGCAAGCACGAAGCGCAAGAGCTATTCGCCAGGATGGTCAAAGAAGTTGAAGAGTCAATCGATGATGGATCAGTAAAGAAAGCTATCGATGCTCAGGGGAAAAAAGAGAAGGATAAAAGTATTAAAGCTAAACCTTCTGATGCTTCCTCTAAGCAAGAAGCTGCTGATTGGTCTGAGGACTTGGATCTTATCGTTGCTAATGAAGCAACACTATCTGATGGATTCCGTGATAAAGCCTCTGCTATTTTCGAAGCAGCTTACGCAACAAAAGTAGGCGCTGAGATTGATAGACTAGAGTCTGAATATGCGCAAAATCTTGAATCTGAAGTAAAGGACGTCCAAGAAGGTATCGTAGAGAAAGTAGATTCTTACTTGAACTATGTTATTGAAAATTGGATGAAAGAAAATGAAGTCGCAGTGCAACAAGGTCTTAGGACTGAAATTGCTGAAGAGTTCATGCAATCTTTACAATCAGTGTTCAAAGAACATTATATTGAAGTTCCAGAAGGTAAAGCTGACCTGATCGACGATTTAGCTGATCAAGTTTCTGAACTGGAAGAACAGCTCAATAAAACCACTGAAGACAATATACAACTACACGAGAAAGCTCAATCTTTTGAAAAAGCTGACATCGTGCGTAAGGCGTCTTCCGGCTTAGCAGACACAGAAGCTGAGAAACTAGCTGGTTTGGTTGAAGATGTAGAATTTGAAGATAGCGAAACTTTTGAAAATAAAGTTAACGTTATTAAAGATTCTTACTTCAAACAAGAAGTTAGTGAATCAACTGACGAGTCTGATGCATTAGTAGGAGAAGATGGAGAAACAGAAGTTGAACTATCCTCAAATATGAGTGCGTACACTCAAGCCATACGAAATTTTAATAGCTAAATGCTATTAAGTAATATTAATAATTGCTAACCTTAAGGGGAAAACAAAATGTTTAATGCAGATAAAAATCTTATCGAAAAATGGGAACCAGTCTTAGGTCACGAAAGTGCTCCTGCGATTGACGACCATTATAAAAAAGCGGTAACTGCACGTCTTCTTGAAAACCAAGAAGTTGCCCTACAAGAAGAAAGATCTAAAAGATCATACGATCTATCAGAAGCAGCAGCTAACGCTACTGGCTCTAACATAGATAACTTTGATCCAGTTCTTATCTCTCTCGTAAGACGTGCAATGCCTAACTTAATTGCTTATGATATAGCAGGTGTTCAGCCAATGTCTGGACCAACCGGCCTTATCTTCGCAATGAAATCTAGGTATTCAACTCAAGGTGGAACAGAAGCACTATTTGACGAAGCTGATACAGACTTCTCAGGTACAGGTACACATCAAGCAGATCCAACAGGTCTTGCTGGTGTAGTTGATGCCGATACAGATGGTTCAATTGCGGATACAGCAGACGTTGTATCTACATTTGGTTCTGGTTTACCAACAGCTACTGCGGAAGCCCGTGGTACATCCGGTGGCGCTGGTGCGGCATTTGCTGAAATGGCTTTCTCAATCGAGAAATCAACAGTAACTGCTAAATCAAGAGCACTGAAAGCTGAATACACAATGGAATTAGCACAAGACCTTAAAGCAATCCACGGATTGGATGCTGAAGGCGAACTTGCTAACATATTGTCAGCTGAAATCCTTGCAGAAATCAACCGTGAGGTTGTAAGAACAATTTTAACAAAAGCTAAAATTGGTGCTTTACAATCTTCAACAGCTACATCAGGTATTTTTGATGTTGCTACTGACTCAGACGGTAGATGGATGGCAGAGAAATTCAAAGGCCTAATTATGCAACTCGAAAGAGAAGCAAACGTTATCGCTAAAGAAACAAGACGTGGAAAAGGTAACTATGTTATCGTTTCTTCAGATGTTGCTTCAGCTTTAGCAGCTTCAGGCATGATGGATTACTCTCCAGCCTTAGCAACTAACCTTAACGTTGATGATACTGGTAATACTTTTGCTGGTGTTCTTAACGGAAGATTGAAAGTTTACATTGATCCTTATTCAACTGTAGACTTCGCTTGTGTTGGTTACAGAGGTTCAAATCCTTATGACGCTGGTATGTTCTACTGCCCATACGTTCCTTTAACTATGGTTAAAGCCGTTGGTGAAAGTGACTTCCAACCAAGGATCGGATTCAAAACAAGATATGGAATGGTTGCTAACCCATTCGTCGCAGCAGACGGTGTTGGTACTGATAGAGCTAATCCATACTTTAGGATCTTCAGAGTTGATGACATAATGGTGTAAACCGTTTTTCGAAACAACAAATTAAAGAGGGACTTCGGTCCCTCTTTTCTTGTGTAAACTAAGATTATAAAGTATATAAATAGTAGTATGAATGAAATAAAAAGAGAATATCTTGAGAGCTTTATTACTAGAATGTGGTTAGATTATTGTGATGAACATAACGATCCTATATCAGCTCCGAGTAGATTGACGCATGAGGAATATGCACATCAATACGGAGATTGGTTACTAGAGAAATACGACGAGAAATATGGCATTAACGGATAACAAAAACTTTCTAAGTCCAGTTGGATATACATTAAAGATAGATGCAAACTTTGCAAATACAGAGTATTTCTGTACTGCTGCAAATATACCTGGGGTTGGTATATCATCTGTAGATACTCCTTACAAAGGAGTAAATCTAGGTATGACTGGTGATAGAATGACCTTTGATGATTTTAGTATCACATTTAATGTGACAGAGAATATGGAAAACTATATAGAAATATATAATTGGATTAAGAATCTAGCTACTTTAAAAGAAGCTGATAAGGATTATAAGTATGATGCTAGATTGATGATATTAACCTCACATAATAATCCCCAAAAAGAAATTAAGTTTAACGATTTATTTCCTACATCTTTATCATCTATAGAGTTTAATGCTCAAGCAAATGATATAGAATATGTACAGGCACAAGTAACATTTAAATACTCGTACTTTGAAATAATATAATAAAGGGTTTACTTTTTAAGTAAACTGTGGTATAATAGACATTATGAATATAGAATCTTTACTCGAAATGTGGAAAAAAGATGCGCAGATTGATGAAATGGCATTAGATGAAGCATCACGTGAATCCGCAAAATTACACTCCAAATATCTTGATTTATACTCTAAATCAAAACTCAAATTAAAAAAACTAGAATTAGACTTTAAGCCTTTATTGAGGGATAAGTTTCTTCATTATGGTGGTAAATTAAGCCAACAGGAATTAGACTTTAAAGGATGGGAATATGATCCATTAAATGGATTAACTGTTCTTAAAGGTGATATGGATAAGTGGTATGATGCTGATCCTATCATACAAGAACATCAATTAAAATTAGCTATGCAAGAAGAAATAGTTAATTGTTTAAAAGAGATAATGGATAACATTAAATGGCGTCATCAGAATATTAAGAATATGATTGAATGGCGTAAGTTTACTAGTGGCATATAAAATACATGACTTTAAATATGAATGGAAGGGTAACTTCGGACACGCTCGTGCGTGCGTAGAACAAGCCTTAGAACAAATAGATCATAATGAATATCATCTTAATATTTGGAATCATACAGATATAACTAAAATCCCACACCAAGAAGCTTTGATTATTAAACCTACTGCCCCTACATCAAAACATTTTGCTATTGATACTATAGGCTATGCTAATAGTTCTTCTTTAGCATTTACAAATTATGGTGAATATGAAGTAATGTATTCATATTTAAATCCTAATCACAAAATGCAATGGAGTAAAATTAGATCTTTAATTAATAGTAAATCAAATAAGTGGGATGATTCTATTTTACTTAAATGGAAGAAAGGTAAAAAGGTAGAAAAGAATCATACATTAGTTATTGGTCAAATGCCTAAGGATGAAACAGTAGAAGGTTTTGGATTAGGTGGACACATTAAAAAATTAGATCTAATAGTAGAAAGATTAGTTAAAGAAACAAATTATCCTGTTGTAGTTAAAATGCATCCTAGATTACAAAAGAGAGATAGATTAATAGATAAATGGAAATCGTGGGGTGTAGATGTAAGAGAAGGATTTGAATCCTTACATGATATACTCCCGCGCACTCGTGTAGCCATTATAGATAATAGTACTGCAGGGATAGAATGTTTAATGCACGAAGTACCTATTATATCATATGGATGGCCAGAGTATCATTGGGTAACAAAAAAATTACAAGTGTTACCTCAACTTCCTAGATTAGTTAATGATTTAAGTTTTCATAAAGCTGATGATGCTAAGAAGTTTATATATTGGTATATACACGATTATCTTTGTTGTGATATTGAAAGTACAAAAAGAAGAATAAAAGAAATATTAGATTCATGGAAACTGTAATAGCAAATAAGGTTAATGAAACATTCTTACAAATAGAATGTGAGGCTAGTACTGAAAGAGAATTATCAGAACATTTCTGTTTTTATGTGCCTGGATATAAGTTCATGCCCGCGTACCGCAACCGCGTGTGGGATGGTAAAATACGTTTATTTGATATGCGTAAGAAGACTTTATATGTTGGATTACATAGGTATTTAGAAGAATTTTGTGAAGAAAGGGATTACAATTTACTCTCAGATAAATCATTAATAAATGATTATAATAATGATTTAGTTGAAGGTATGTTAGAAGAAACAACGTTACCCAGTCATATATCACCAAGGGATTACCAATTAGATGCGCTTAGGCACGCGCTACGGAGCTCTAAATCACTCTTATTATCACCTACTGCATCAGGTAAGTCATTAATCATATATTTATTAGTAAAATATTATCTTAAGCATTGTGATAATAAAGTCTTAATTATTGTACCTACTACATCATTAGTTGAACAAATGTATAGTGATTTCGCAGAGTATTCTAAAGAAGATAATACATTTGATATAGAAGAATTAGGACATAAGATATATGGTGGAGCAGATAGATTAACAGATAAAAGAATAGTTATATCCACATGGCAATCACAACATAAATTACCTGCGAATATGTTTAAAGGTTATGGTATGGTAATAGGTGATGAAGCACATCAATTTAAAGCTAAATCTCTTACATCTATTATGGAGAAATGTGTTAATGCACAATATAAGATTGGAACTACAGGAACATTAGATGGAACACAAACACATCAATTAGTATTAGAAGGATTATTTGGACCAGTTCATAAGGTAACAACTACTAAAGCTTTAATGGATAGAGATGAATTAGCTAAGTTAGATATTCAAATATTATTATTAAAATATAAAGAAGATTTCTGTAAACATATATCTAAAGCAAAGTACCAAGAAGAGTTAGACTTTATTGTAGGATATACTCCGCGCAATAAATTTATAAGTAATTTAGCTTTAGATCAAAAAGGAAATACTTTAATCTTATTTAATTATGTAGAGAAACATGGTAAACCTCTTCATGATATGTTAAAAGATAAGATTGAAGAAGGAAGAAAACTATTTTATGTTTCAGGAGAAACAGCTGTTGATGATAGAGAACAAATAAGAGTTATAACTGAAAAAGAAAATAATGCAATAATTGTTGCTTCACTTGGAACATTCTCTACTGGAGTTAATATAAAAAGATTACATAACCTAATCTTTGCTTCACCTTCTAAATCCCAAATAAGAGTATTACAAAGTATAGGAAGAGGACTTCGTGTGAGTGGAGATAGTATAAATACTACTGTATATGATATAGCTGATGATCTTCATTATAAATCGAAGAAGAATTATACACTAAATCATGCAGCAGAAAGAATTAAAATATATTCAAAAGAAAAGTTTAAATACAAAATATATGAGATAAATATATAATATGGATAATCTATTACTACCTATACGTCACTTTAAATTAGTTAATGGTGAAGAACTAGTAGCTTTAATTAAAGAAAAAGATGATGGTACATTTACATTAGAAAGACCTTATGTTGTAAAGAATAATATAATAGGCGGATTTGCATTCTTACCTTGGTTTCCTTTCTCTTCCCAAAAACTATTTAAAATATCTCGTCAGAGTATACTACATCATGTAGAGATTGACGAAGATATGAAACAAGAATACATCAAGCTTGCCACTGGCCAATTGAAGCCACGGTCCAGACCACTTCAAATGAGTGATGATGAACTAATGGCAAACCTAGATGATTTTATAAATGAACCTTATGATGATATTGAACTTGAACCCGTTCCACCAAATGATACAAAGAAGGAAACTATTCACTAGTGTCTCTCTGTCCTTGGGACGACAATATATTATACCACACTTTTCAGTGTTTGTAAACCCCCTAGCAAAAATAAATTTAGGGGTTTACTTTTCAGATAAACTATGGTATAATAGAGCCTTTATGGAGATTAATTATGGCTAAACATGCTGATGCGAAAAAAAAGCCTCACTACATTAACAACAAAGATTTTTCTTTAGCTGTTGTTGAATATGTAAAAACTGTTAGAAGTGCTAGAGAAAAAGATAAACCAGATCCTAAAGTAACGGATTACATTGCAACATGCTTTCTAAAGATATCTGAAGGTCTATCTCATAGACCAAACTTTGTAAGATATACATATAGAGAAGAAATGGTAATGGATGCAGTTGAAAACTGTTTAAGAGCTATCGGCAATTATAAGATTGAAACCGCTACTCGAACAGGTAAACCAAATGCATTCTCATACTTTACTCAGATATGTTATTTTGCCTTTATACGTAGAATAACTAAAGAGAAGAAACAGCAGGATATTAAAATGAGATTCATCCAAAAGATGGGTATAGAAGATTTCACTGCACTAGGTATGGATGAAGCTGGAGCAGCTGAAACTATGCAATACGTTGATACTCTAAGACAAAGAATGCAAACAGTAAAAGCTAAAGATACAGCTATTAAAGATTTTGCAAAAGAAGAAAAGATTAAAGCAAAAAAAGAAAAAGAAAAGCTAGAACTTTTCATGGGGTAATATGAAGATAGCAATATTAAATGACACGCATTGCGGTGTCCGAAACTCAAGCGATATATTCTTACAATATCAAGAAAGGTTCTATGAAGAGATATTCTTTCCTTATTTAAAAGAACACAATATAAAACATATACTCCATCTAGGAGATTACTATGAGCATAGGAAATTTGTTAATTTCAAAGCGCTTAATGCTAATCGTAAACACTTCTTAGAACCGATGCGTGATGCTGGTATCACTATGGATATTATTCCTGGAAATCATGATGTATATTTCAAGAACACTAATGAGCTATGTTCTCTCAAAGAACTTCTAGGGTATTTTACATCAAACGTTAATATCATTATGGAACCAACTGTATTAGATTACGATGGTTTAGGCGTAGCAGTTATACCATGGATTAATAATGGTAACTATCAAGAGTATACAAATTTTGCTTTAAACTGTGAAGCAGATATATTAGGCGCACATTTAGAATTAAAAGGATTCGATATGATGGCAGGTATATCTAATCCTCATGGTATGAATGCAGATATATTTAATAGATTCGAAATGGTTCTTACAGGACATTTTCATACTAAATCTAGTAGAGAGAATATACATTACCTTGGATCACAAATGGAATTTACTTGGGCAGATGTAGATGATCCAAAATATTTCCACGTGTTGGACACCGATAAGAGGGAAATAGAGCCCGTACGTAACCCGATAACCATATTTAAAAAGTTCGTTTATGACGATGAAACAGTAGATTATAACAATATAGATATAAATGAATTCAAAAAAAAGTTTATAAAGATTATTGTATTAAATAAAAATGATCTTTATATGTTTGATAAATTTGTAGATAAGCTACAGAGTATAGAAACCTATGAACTTAAGATAGCAGAAAACTTCGAAGAGTTTTTAGGTGATAGTGTACAGGATGAAAAAGTTTCTTTAGAAGATACTACTGAAATGTTAGACTCATATGTTGATGCAGTAGAAACAGATCTAGATAAAGAACATATAAAAGTGAAATTAAGAAAGCTATATACAGAAGCTCAGAACTTAGAGGTATTATGATACAGTTTAAATCATGTAAGTGGAAGAACTTCTTATCCACTGGAAACGACTTTATAAATATAAATTTAGAAAAATCCCCAACAACATTAATCGTCGGCCAAAATGGCTCAGGTAAATCTACTTTACTCGATGCCTTATCTTTTGGTCTTTTCGGTAAACCCCATAGAGATATAAATAAAGCTCAATTAGTTAATTCAGTTAATGCTAAAAAGACTATTGTAGAAGTCGAGTTCGAAATTGGAAGTAAGTTATTTAAAATAGTAAGAGGAATCAAACCTAATAAGTTTGAAATATATAAAGATGGTAAAATTATCAATCAAGCATCAAATGCAAGAGACTATCAGAAATTTCTGGAACAGAATATACTTAAACTTAATCACAAATCCTTTCACCAGATTGTGGTACTCGGAAGCAGTTCTTTTATTCCTTTTATGCAGTTACCTGCTTGGTCAAGGCGTGAAGTTATAGAAGATCTTTTAGATATTGGTATCTTCTCTAAGATGAACCAATTACTAAGAGAAAGAAATGCTAATATAAAAGATCAATTACTTGATTTAGGTCATAGGTTAGAATTAACTAAAACTAAGATGGCTTCGCAAGAGAAGTACATTAAAGACCTACAGGGTTTAAACAAAGATCAGATCAATCAAAAGAGAGATTCAATCCGCACGCATAAACAAGAGATCAACACTTTATTCGATGAATCTAAAAAGCTAGGAAAGAATCTCTCTGCCAGTATGTCCACCGAAGAAGGGAATTACCATAAACAAATGGATCAGATAGCAACTATCAAATCCCATAACCTACAATTAAATAGTGAGATAAAGAAGTTAGTTAAGGAAGCTAAGTTCTACGAAGATAATGATAATTGCCCAACCTGTGATCAAAGTATCTCTACAGATTTAAAAGATAAAAAGATTGCATTAGTTAGAACTACAGCCACGGAGGTTCAGTCTGAAAAAGAAGATTTACAAAGAAAGTTATCAGTCCTATCAACCACAACTACAGAGATCAATTCGAATCTGGACAAACTTAGAAATAAACAGAATAAGATTAATTCGAACAACGATTCTATATCTCTATTACAAAAAGAGATTGATAAGATACAAAAGGAAATTAATAAACTATCTGGCCAAACTGGTGATGTTAAAACAGCAAAAGATAGTTTATCTCAGCTAAGAGATAATAAAGATGATCTAACAGAAGACAAATTAAAGTATACAGAAGAAAGAACCTATAATGAAGTGATTGGGGAAATGCTTAAAGATACTGGTATTAAAACCAAAGTAGTTAAGCAATACCTTCCAGTTATGAATAGATTGATTAATGAATACCTACAGGTTCTAGACTTCTTTGTTGCATTTCATTTAGATGAAAACTTTAATGAAACAATTAGATCTAGACACAGGGACACGTTTAACTATGCATCCTTTTCCGAAGGCGAGAAACAAAGGATTGATTTGTCCCTGTTGTTTACTTGGCGTCAAATAGCCAAAATGAAAAACTCAGCAGCTACCAATCTATTAGTATTAGATGAAACTTTTGATAGTTCATTAGATATAGATGGTATAGAAAGCTTAACTAAGATATTAAGTACATTAGATTCCGATTCAAACGTGTTTATCATCTCCCATAAAGGTGATGTACTAGAGAACAAATTCCGCTCTAAAATAGAGTTCTTTAAGGATAGAAACTTCTCTAAAATTAGATAAACCCCCGTTTTTAATTCGATCCGTAACAAATCGTAACAAATCGTAACAAACGATTTACAAGGCTCCTTTTTTATGGTATAATGATCATATCATTTAAACAATAAGGAGTAAAAATGACAAACCAAGATAAAGTACAAGGACATTTAACAGACGATCAAGTTATGGATCAAATAGTTTTCAGATATGGATATAAAGCACCAGATTGGTCAGGCGCTTTGAAACAGTATGGAATAGCAATCGATTATCATACACCAGGAAAAGGTTGCTCAAGACCTGATGCAAAAGGCGTAAGCTATCCTTGCAGAGGTCACTACGGTATGAGTCATATGAGACTATTATTAAAAGCAATCAAAGATGCTGATCAGCTGATCTGGGATAAATTATAATCCCAGTTCGTGACGTGATTGTGACGAAAAAGATGAAAAAAAAGGTTTACAAGGGGTCAAAAATGTGGTATAATGGTACCCATATTCAATTAAAAAGTAAGGAGTTTAATGAATCATAATAAAACAATAGCAAAGCTACTCGCAAAAGAGAACCTAACTATCCAGCATGGTAACTATAAAACTGCTTGGTTCGATATTAAGAACAGAATCTTAGGTCTTCCTCTTTGGAAAGATATGCCAAAAGACACTTATGATCTTTTTATAGGTCATGAGGTCGGTCACGCGCTATATACCCCATATGAAGGATGGCACGATAGCCCAAAGAAAATCGAAGGTGTACCAAGATCTTATATGAATGTTATAGAAGATGCTCGTATAGAAAGATTTGTACAGAACGATTATCCAGGATTAGTTGGTCCTTTTAAAAGGGGATATATGGATCTGTTGGATAGAGAATTCTTTGGTGATATAGATGATCTAGATTATGAAAGAGTTAAACTCATAGATAAAATAAATCTAAAAGCTAAATTAGGGGATATGATCGAAGTACCATTTTCCCCAGAAGAAAAATCTTTCTTTGATAGAGCATTTACCACTACAACATTTGATGAGGTGGTTCAGCTTTGTAGAGAGATCTTAACTTACACTCAAGAAAACCAATCTGAATTATTAGAGCAACCTGAGGACAATGCACCTGATCTTGATTTACCAAATGGTGATCAAGAGATGGAAGATGATCCTACTAGCTCTGGCCATGATGATTATATGCCAGGAGAAGAATCAAATGAAGAAGAAGAAAATAACGCACCTTCAAGCGAAGCTTCTGATGAAGGAGATGAAGAAGAAGAGGGAAATACAAAATCAGAAACTCCCGAAAATTCTTCCGATGAAGAGCCTACTGAGGAATCTAAAGATGGGGAATATTCTCCAGAGCCTGAAAAAGATGCAGATACGTCAACTACTGATGAGATTTTCAGAAGAGCAGAAAAAGACCTAATCGAAGGTAATAATGAAAGAGGTGCACAACCTCTATACATGAGAGAGCCTAATAAGCAAGTTAGAGATACCGTAATAAAACCTTATAAAGAAGTTAAAGCTCAAAGAGAGAAAGCTTGGGACAGATGGTATAACGACGATCGAATGAATGGTTCTGAAAAAAGAGCTAAATTAAAACAAGAATTTGACGCTTACCACAAACAAGTTAAGAAATCTGCTAACTACGCAGTAAAAGAATTTGAAATGAGAAAGGCAGCTTATCAATGGTCAAGAGCCCAAACTGCTAAATCAGGTTCCTTGGATGTTAACAAAGTTTGGTCTTATAAAACAAACGAAGATATATTTGCTAGAGTTACTAATTTAGCAGATGCTAAGAACCATGGCATGATGATGTTCATCGATTACTCTGGTTCAATGTCCGGTACTTTACACCACGTCTTAGATCAACTTATACATTTAGTCGTTTTCTGCAAAGCAGTTAATATACCTTTCGACGTATATGCTTTTACTACAAACAATAGAGAACGAGATGATCTTATTGGTCAAAGAGATGGCGAAATAGCTATGGGTGATGTTAGCATACCTCTATTAATTAGTTCTTCTTTAAAGAAAAAAGACTTTGAAGAAGCCTTGCTTGGTCTTTATCTTAAAAAGATTGGTAATGAAAGTAGATGGGATTGGGATGGTGACGAGTCGGTTAGTGAATACGCAGTCACAGGAAGATGTGAAGAGTTTGGATCTACACCTTTAAATGATGCTTTAGTTCTTGCTCATAAAATGGTTAAAGAATTCAAAGGTAAGCACGCAGTTCAAAAGATGAATCTAATCGTTCTATCTGATGGTGATTCAAATGGCCTAAACGCTTATAGAGATTATTCAATGGATAATCACGCTGAGTCTAGATATAGCTATTATGATACAGTTTTAGAAATCGATGGAAAACAAATAAGACATGATGGTGGAAGAGGTAGAGAATTAACTAAAGTTCTTCTAGGGAATATCCAGAAAAGATATAATTGCAGAACCTTAGGATTCTTTGTTTCAGATAGCTCACACAATTGGAACAACATGCTTTGGAGAATGGATATGGGAACTCCTGAAGATAAAAAAGAAGCTAATAAAGAATACAGAAAGTTCAAATGTGTTTCTAAAGAAAACGTCTTAGGATATGACAACTACTACCTAGTAAAAGGACACGGTAAGCTCTCAACAGATTCAGATGAGTTTAGTGCTTCTAGTGAAGATTCAATAGCTAAGATTAGAACTTCATTCAAAAAGTTCTCATCTTCTAAGAAGAACAATAAATCAATCTTAACTAATTTTGGTAAGGCAGTAGCTTAACTGTGACGAAATTGTTACGAAAAAGATGCAAAAAAAGGTTTACAAAGACCCAAAACTATGGTATAATGGTACCTATAATAAAAAATAATATAAGGAGTTAAATTTATTATGAATGATATGAAAAAATCCACCGAGATAATACTGGAAGAACTCGTAAAAAGAAATCCAGATTCTACTGAGTTTAAGACTCAACAAATCACTTCAACCGCTGCTGATCTAGGCTATAAAAAGTCTGATTACTTACCCTTGATAAATGGTGAGTTTAGATCTAGAGTTGGTTGGTATAACCTAGCGCATTTGGTTGAACCTATTAGACAGGAACAAACTAATGTTCTTCCTTTACCAACCCAAGTGGCTGCAATGGCACCACAATCAGTGGTTAACAAAGAAAGAACCTTTGCAGAAGTTGATCCAACTTTCGTAGCTTGGGGCGCTTACGCTGATGTAGTTAAGGTTATTAAATCAGAAATGTTTTATCCAGTTTATATATCTGGTCTTTCTGGTAATGGTAAAACCTTTATGGTCGAGCAAGCAGCTGCTAAGCTAAATAGAGAATTCATTAGGGTTCAAATTAATCCAGAAACGGATGAAGATGATTTACTTGGTGGATTTAGATTAGTTAACGGCGAAACAGTATTCGCTAAAGGTCCAGTCCTAAAAGCAATGGAAAATGGAGCTATCCTTCTTCTTGATGAGATTGATAGAGCTACAAATAAGATCATGTGCTTACAAGGTATCTTGGAAGGTAAACCAGTACTAGTTAAAAAGACTGGTGAGGTTGTTAAACCAGCAAATGGTTTCAACGTTATAGCTACTGCTAACACTAAAGGTAAAGGTTCCGAAGATGGAAGATTTACAGCAGCTACTATAATCGACGAAGCTTTCCTAGAAAGATTTACTATCTCAGTTGATCAAAAGTTTGCTTCTCCATCTATCGAGAAGAAAATTCTTAATAAGCACTTTGACAAATTCGGTGCTTCAGATCCTGAATTTATAGATAAGCTTATTGACTGGGCTGATATCATAAGAAAAACATTTTATGATGATGGTGTCGATGAAGTTATTTCAACTAGAAGGCTTTGCCATATAGTTCAAACTTACTCTATCTTCAACGATAGAATGAAATCTATCAACCTTTGTCTCAACAGATTCGATGATGATACAATCGAAGCTTTCTTAGATCTTTATACTAAGGTCGATTCTGGAGTTGATATGGACCTCGAAAACGAGCATCCAGATTATGATCCTGAAGAAAGAGCCAATGAGGAGTATAATGATAAAATATAAGGGTTTACTTTTCACCCAAACTATGGTATAATATACACTATGAGTAACAAAATAGATTACAAATTTAACGAAGCTGATCTCTGCAAAGAGTTAGCTTCTTATATAGATAAAACCTATGATTCACATTATAGCAAAAACAAATTCCAATCTACGGAGTTTATTGTTGATTGTGGTCATGGTATAGGTTTCGCAATAGGTAATATCTTGAAATACGCACAACGTTATGGGCGTAAAGGTATACCCGAAGATCACAGAAAAGATCTTATGAAGGTATTGCACTATGCGATTATTGCTTTATCTATTCATGATGAGGAAAATGATAATGCAAATAAGTAAAGAAACGTTAGAAGTACTAAGCAACTTCGCTTCGATTAATCCTAATATATTGATTAGTCCAGGTCAACAGCTTAAAACAATTGCCGAAGCTAAAAACATTATGGCTTCAGCCGAGATTACTGAGGACTTTCCGCAGGAGTTTGGGATTTATGATTTAAATGAATTCCTGTCTGTGCTTGGGTTAGTGGATGATCCCAACCTAGACTTTAGCGATGATAGCGTGAAGGTCCTCGGTTCAGGTGCCAATGTTAGATATTTCTATTCACAAAAAGAAATGTTAACCACACCTGAGAAAGAAATCAATATGCCAGATCCTGAAGTATCCTTTAATGTTTCAACAGAACAAATGGATAGTTTAAGAAGAGCATCATCAGTATTAGCTCACGATGAGTTATTAATTACTGGTGCTGATGGGGTTATTAAAGCTGAGGTATATGATCCTCAGGATAAAACTTCAAACGTATTTAGTTTAACTCTAGATGAAACCAATGCATGTGATAAGGCATTTAAATTTATCTTTAGTATACCAAACTTAAAGCTATTTAAAGGGGATTACTATGTGAATATAAGTTCCAAGTTAATCTCACATTGGACCAATACTGATTATCCAATAAATTATTTTATAGCTTTAGAAAACGGATCAGAGTTTGACGTATAAATATAATAAAGATTTCTCATTTAATTATGAGGATAAGGTGAAGGGTGCGAATGATCGGCCCTTCTTAATTAGTCTACTTGCAAGGAGAAAAAAATGACTGAAGAAGTAGTAAACCAAGAGCAAGGCCAAGCTCCTGGACTTTCCCTCCAAGACATCGCGACAGCCGTTCAAATAATTGATATTTGTTCGAGGCGTGGTGGGTTTGAAGGTCCTGAATTGGCTAGTGTTGGCGGATTAAGAGAAAGATTTGTTTCTTTCGTTAATGCGAATGCACCAAAAGATGGTGAAGCACCTGCGGGCGAAGTCCCAGTTGCAGAAGCCGAAGAAGATTCAGTAACTGAATCTTAATCATGACGGGGAGCTTAGCTCCCCTTCAGTTTATATTATAGGAAATATTATGGAAACAAGTGAAAAACACAGATTATTAACAGCCTTAAAGAAAGGCACGGTTACGGTCACCTTTCAAAAGATCGACACAGGCGAACTCAGAGTTATGCCTTGTACCCTCAACCCCGTAGTTCTAGAAGCTAATGAAGCTCCAATAAACTTCGATAAGATATCCGCAGATGATATGGAACATTTTCCAGTATGGTCTTTGGATAAGAATCAATGGAGAAGTTTTAGATTAGATACTGTGAAAGGTTGGGAGGTTCTAGGTGAATGAATTTCTCTGGGTAGAAAAGTATAGACCTCAGCTCATACAAGATTGTATATTACCTAAATCGATAAAGAAAACTTTCGAAGATATTGTTAACGGAGGTGAACTGCACAATATGCTTCTCACCGGCACAGCCGGCACAGGTAAAACCACAATTGCAAAAGCACTTTGCTATGAGCTCGGTTTAGATTACTTAATGATTAACGGATCAGAAGAATCCGGAATTGATACACTAAGAACAAAGATAAAACAATTCGCATCAAGCGTATCTCTTTCGGGTGGATACAAGGTGGTTATATTAGATGAAGCTGATTATCTAAACCCCCAGTCCACCCAACCTGCTCTCAGAGCATTCATGGAAGAATTCTCTTCGAATTGTAGATTCATTCTTACGTGTAATTTTAAGAATAGAATTATTGAACCACTACATTCAAGATGTGCAGTGGTAGAGTTTAATATCCCTAAGAAGGATATGCCAAAATTATGTATGGAATTCCTTGATAGATGTTGTTACATTTTAAATTGTGAAGGTCCAATCGAATATGAGAAAGAGGTAATAGCTGAATTAATATTAAAACATCAACCAGATTGGCGTAGGATTATTAATGAATTACAAAGACATTCAGCTTCAGGTAAAATTGAATCAAGTATATTAATAGCACAGATAGCAGATTTAGCTATCATAGATTTAATTACTTACCTTAAGACAAAGAACTTTAAAGCTATGAGACAATGGGTCACAGACAATATGGATGCTGAACCAGCTTCAATCTTTAGGAAGTTATATGATGCTATGAATGATAGAGTTGAACCTAAATCAATTCCACAATTTGTACTCATATTAGCTGATTATCAATATAAGAATGCTTTTGTTGCAGACCATGAATTAAATATGGTTGCATGTTTAACAGAAGCTATGACACAGGTACAATTTAAATGAAAAAAGACGATACAATAAAGATATTAGAACAGAATGTAAAAGATCTACAAGGTCAATTAGCAGCATGCCAAAAGAGGATTGCAGAACTAAATGATATGGTTAATAAATTACATAAAACTGTTACCCAACAACAAGCACAATTGAGTTATTATAAAAGTGAATCCATTTGAGTATGTAAAAGCAATCAATACCACCAAGAAAGATATAATGGTGGATGATATAGCTGAGAAAGATTACAATGCATTTATGGTGAATAGATCACTATCTAATTTCCAAGATACTATATTATATGCAAATCTAATGAATCAATATCATCATCTAGATGCGCGCCTTCAATTCGATTTTTTCATAAATACTATTAGAAAGAAAAATAGATTCTCTAAGTGGTTAAAACCCCTCAATTATGAGAACTTAGAGATTGTTAAAGAATATTATGGGTATAGCAATGAAAAAGCTAAATCTGTATTGTCATTATTAAATAATAATCAAATTGAAGATTTGAAAGAAAGGATTTATAAAGGTGGAAGAACAAAACAAACCAGTTAACGATTGGGCTCCTGCGGATATGCTGGAAATCACATTAAACGAGCCAGATGACTTCCTTAAGGTAAGGGAAACATTAACAAGAATAGGTGTAGCTTCTAGAAAAGATAATAAGCTATTTCAATCTTGTCATATCTTACACAAACAAGGACGTTATTTCATAGTACATTTTAAAGAATTATTCTTATTAGATGGGAAACCTTCCAATCTAGTGGAGAATGATGTGCAGCGTAGGAACACTATTGCTACACTATTAGCAGATTGGGGATTAGTTACAATTCTTAATCCAGAAGCTGCTAAGGATATAGCACCACTTCGTCAGGTTAAGGTAATATCTTACAAAGACAAACATATGTGGGAACTATGTCCAAAATATAATATAGGTAATTCTCAACCTAAAGAGTAATTGCGTATAAATATATACTGAGGAACGCCGAGGGTCGGGTTCCCAATAACCTTGCTATTTAATAGGAGGAACTAAAGATGGTAAGAAACACAATGAACGTACCGCGTTCTTTATTTGTAGGCTTTGATAGCCTATTTGATGAGTTGGAGAGAATTCATTCTTCAGCTAGATCCAACGATAACTATCCACCACATAATGTGGTTAAGATCGATGAGGAGAAATTCCTAATTGAGTTAGCTTTAGCTGGCTTCAAGAAAGAAGACATTCAAGTTGAAGTTAAGGATGGTATTCTAAAGATCAAAGGCGAGATGCCTAATGATGGGCGTGAGTTCGTATACAAAGGTATTTCATCCCGCAAGTTTGAGAAGAGCTTCCGCCTCTCAGAATTTTGCGTAATAGATGGTGCCGATTTCGAGGATGGAATACTCGTAGTATATGCTAGAGTAGAGATTCCAAAAGAAAGGCGTCCAAGGAAGATCGATATAGGATCTACTGGGGCATCAACGAAGAAATCATTTAATATAAAATGATGAATTAGAGAAACCTAGTAGAAAAGTTTAACTTATTTACTAGGAGATTGAAATGGGCTACGTAAGAAAGCACAAACAATCAATTAGATCCGGTTTCGAATTTATCGCTATACTTGCACTTACATTAGGTGTAGGACCGGCATTATTATTCTTAGCTGGACTTAATTAAAAATAGTGAACCCCTAAGAAATTAGGGGTTTACATTTGACTTGAACTATGGTATAATAGACACATTATGAATTTTTATACAAACGTATCTCGTTATGGCAATATGCTACTTTATCGTGGCATAGAAAATGGCAAACGTGTACAAAAGAAAATCAAATATAAACCTACACTCTATGTAGGAACAAACAAAGCAACCAAATGGAAATCCTTTACTGGGGTTCCTGTTGCTCCTGTCCAATTCGAATCTATGAGAGATGCTAAGAATTGGGTTAAAGAAAACGAATCAGTAGCAGGCAGAAAGATCTTTGGTAATACCAGATATCAATCCTGCTTAATAAACGATCTATTCCCAGGTGAAATAGAATTCGATAGAAACTCAATCAATGTTACATCTATCGATATAGAAGTACAATCCGATGATGGATTCCCTGAACCTGGTCCAGCACTAAAAACCGTAACTGCTATTTGTCTTAAGAACAATATAGATAATACCTATTATGTTTGGGGCTTAGGTGATTACAATGTAGAAAAAACCTACATGAAAACTAACCGTGTGGTCTATAAGAAATGTGCAGATGAAAAAGAATTACTCATAGACTTTATTAACCACTGGGCTACACCCTCAAACACACCTGATATTATTACTGGTTGGAACTCTAAGTTCTTCGATATACCTTATTTGGTCAATCGTATCCGTAGGGTATTTGGTCCAGATCTTGGCGAAGAGAATATTAAAAAGCTTTCCCCTTGGGGTATGGTAGAACGTAGAGAAGCTAGAATAGCTTACAAATCTATGAACCGTGATGAAACATATGAATTCCAAGGTATATCCCAAATGGATTATATGGAAGTATTCAAGAAGTTTGGTTATGCCTATGGGCAACAAGAATCATATTCTCTTAATCATATTGCTCACGTAGTACTTGGGGAATCTAAACTATCCTATGAAGAACATGGTACATTAAATAATCTATATCAAGCCGATCACCAAAAGTTTATTGATTATAATATTAAAGATGTAGAATTGGTAGATCGATTCGAAGATAAGATGGGATTAATTACCCTTGCTCTTACTATAGCATATCGTGGCGGTGTTAACTACAACGATGTGTTTGGTACTACTGCAATTTGGGATACAATCATACATCGTGATCTATATGCTAATAATGTTATTATGCCATTCCCAAAAGATCCACAAGAGAAAACAACTTATGCTGGTGGCTATGTTAAAGAACCTCAAGTAGGTTTACATAACCACGTAGTTAGCTTCGACCTTAATTCACTATATCCTTCCCTAATCATGCAATACAATATGTCACCTGAAACCATAGCAAATGGTGAAATGGTTAATGTTAATGTAGATTCTATGCTAGAAGGTAAGCAAAAGGTATACAAAGATGGATATGGATTATGTGCTAATGGTCAATACTTCCATACTGAAAAACAAGGTGTACTTCCCAAGATCGTAGAAGAAATGTACAGTGAAAGGGTAGAGGTTAAGAAACAAATGCTGGACTCGCAAAGAGAATTACAAAAAGCAGATCCAGAAGATAAACAAGAAATTTACAGAATACAAAGAGATATATCCCATGCGGAAAATAGACAAATGGCAATTAAGATTCTTCTTAATAGCTTATATGGCGCTCTCGGCAATCGTTATTTCAGGTTCTTCGATCAAAGAATTGCCGAAGGAATCACATTGTCCGGACAGCTCATTATCAGATGGGGCGAACAATCAATCAATCGTTACCTAAATAAGCTACTTAAGACCAACACAGACTACGTCTTAGCAATCGATACCGATTCTTTATATATTGGGTTAGGTCCATTAGTAGAACAGTTTAAACCAGCGAATCCAATAGATTTCCTAGATAACGTATGTAAAGAATTAGAAAATGTATTCATAGATTGCTATGAAAACATCTACCAAAGATATGGTGGTATTAAGAATACAATGGTTATGGGCAGAGAAGTTATCGCAGATAGAGGCATTTACCTTGCTAAGAAAAGGTATATCCTCAACGTGGTGGATAACGAAGGTGTTAGATTCAAAGTTCCAAAGATCAAAACAATTGGTGTAGAAGCTAACAAATCATCTACCCCAAATGCTTGCCGTCAAGCTTTAATAGAAATGTTTAAAGTTATTATTAGCAAAGAAGAGAAAGATGTACAAGAAGCTATTAAGGTATTCAAATCTCACTTCTTTAGCTTACCCCCGCACGAAGTAGCTTTTCCAAGAGGGGTAAATAATATAACAGGCTTTATAGAACGCTACACATATAATACCCAAGGTGGGGAAACTAAAACAGTAGAAAGCTATAAGAAAGGTACTCCGATACATGTTCGTGGTTCCTTAGTATATAATTGGCATAGAGAGAAATTGAATTTAACTAAATATCCTAACCTTAGAAATGGTGATAAGATTAAATTTACATATCTTACAACCCCAAATCCAGTCAAAGAAAACGTTGTGGCATTCCCAGATTACTTACCAGAAGAATTTGGTTTGCATGATTACGTTGATTACGAATTACAATTTCAAAAAACATTCATAGATGCTATTCAACCAATTTTAGATGCAGTTGGTTGGAATGCAGAACAAGTATCAACATTGGAGGATTTCTTTGGATAAGATAATACCTACATTTAGAAAGGTAATTTATGTTGGCACAAAGCCAGGTAATTTCCCACCTAGTAAATCACCAACTATTAAACGAATAACTAAATGGTCAGATAGAGCTGGCATTATAAATTGGTCCTGGACTAATGTGTCAGATCCCGACCATTTAGATAAGATAATGGGATGTAAAGTAATAGCTATGGGTAATGAAGTAGATGAATACTTTACTAAGAAGAATATAGAACATTTAAAAGTTCCACACCCCAGCGGACTTAACCGTATGTGGAACGATCCTGAACTTGAACCGAAGGTGATAGAGGAAATTAGGGGGTTTACAAATCAATGATTATGTGGTATAATGGAGACCAATATGAAAATTAAATTAATAAGATTAGTTTCAGGCGAAGAATTAATTGCGGAAGTAGTTAATTCATCTGAAGATAGTTATACATTAAAAGATGCAATTGTTATGATACCAGCTGGTGAAGGTAGAATAGGGTTTATGCCTTTCTTACCTTATACTGATGCTAAGAATGGTATCGCAATTAGAAAACAAGATGTTATGTTTGTTGTTGATCCAATAGATGATCTAATAGATCAATTTAGACAAGCTAGATCTGGAATACAAACAGCACCAAAAGGAATTATAACAGGATGAGCAAGAACTGGGTAAAAGATATTCATGAAATGCAAGACAAATACCGTGTCCATAAATGGGTAGAAGGTTCAGATAAAGATAGGCTAAGAGCTTATCTACATTTTAGAATAGATTTTCTAAGAGAAGAATTAGAAGAAACTGAAACAGCATTAATCGATATGGACGGTGAAGAAATAGTAGATGGACTTATAGATTTATGCGTAGTAGCTATTGGTACACTTGATGCATTTGGAGTTGATCCATATAAAGCATGGGACGAAGTACTTTATGCAAACATGAGAAAAAACGTAGGTGTTAAAGCAGAAAGACCTAATCCGCTAGGACTACCAGATCTGGTTAAACCAGAAGATTGGGAGGCACCATCACACAAAGGTAACCATGGTAAGTTTAACGATATTTGACAGTATATACGATAATAAAACTGCAAAGAGAATGGATTATGAATCCTTCGAGCAGTTTGAATCAGTATTATATAGATTAGCACAAGGAAACAAATATGAAAAGAAAGCTGATGCACCGCTTATTAGCCCGGCTATATATAAACCTGACACGACTCGGGCCAATGAAAATGTACTCGCTTGGGGTGGTTTTGGTATTGTTGATGTGGATGACTTTCAAGGTGATATAAAAGATATAGAAAAGCAATATGAAAATTATAAGTACGTTTGTTATAGCACTGCAAGTAGTAGTATTGACAGCCCTAAGTTTAGGCTTGTCTTTCCTCTTACTAAATTTGTTGATCAGGCTGATATCAAACATTTTTGGTATGCATTAAATAAAGAAATAGGAGATATAGCAGATGCCCAAACCAAGGATCTCTCAAGGATGTATTACGTTCCGTCGCAGTACAGGAATGGATTCAACTTCATCTTCTCTCATGAAGGAGATGTTATGGACCCAGATGAAATTATGGTACGACACAAATACATCGTACGATCTGAAAACTTTTACGATCGTCTTCCCGATGCCATCAAGCAAGGGTTAATGGAACACAGGAAATCTCAATTAAATAATACAGATATAACCTGGACTGGTTACAGAGATTGTCCGTTTGTAAATCAAAAAAAGATAACCGAATATAAAGCTTTAAACGAAGGTTGGTATTATTCAATGTATCAACTTATGGTTTCTATAGCAGGTAATGCTATCACAAAAGGTTATCCAATAACAGCAAAAGAAATAGAATTTTTAATTAGGGATTTAGATCAAGATACAGGAAATTGGTATTTAAAAAGGCCAATAAACAAAGAAGCGGAAAGAGCAATTGAATTTGTATTTAGGAAAAATATTTAGGGGCTGTAGCTCAGTTGGGAGAGCGACTGGTTTGCATCCAGTAGGTCGTAGGTTCGATCCCTATCAGCTCCACCAGTTATGATTGAATTAGCAAAACTACAAGATGGCCAATTAATTTATGGCACTTACGAAGAATGTGAAGAGTATGCAGAGAAAGAAAATACGTGTGTTGATAGGTATTTTGATTATATAAATCCTTCTACCGTTTATAATAAATTTAAATGGATAGGAAAAGGATTATCAAATCCTTATGCAGTATCAGTTCCATATGATTATAGTAAATCAAAACCTGATGGAACATTTAATACACGGGGAGTGAATACAGAAAAATGGTAAAATATTTAACAAATAAATTAGCGCCTTATGCTATAAGGTTTAGAGAATGGTCAAGAGGTAAAACATGGGTCCAAATACCACTAATGATCTTTATATTATGGATGTTAGGATTCGCCAATCCATATTGGTGTGTATATCCAGTTTGTTGGATCCCAGGAGTAGGTTAATGAAGAAAATATGGAAATCAAGTTCGAAATGGTTTGTGCCATTTCATTTAGTTACAATGTTAATAGTATTTTTAATTATACTTTTTATTTCATCCCCAGTACATGGATATGATGAGAATGGAGATAGGTATTGTTTAGCACAAAATATTTATTTTGAAGCTGGCAATCAACCTTTCTCAGGTAAAATAGCAGTAGCTAATGTTACTATGAATAGAGTAAACGATTTACAATTCCCAAACGAGGTTTGTGAAGTAGTATATCAAACAAAGAAATGGAAAACATCTTGGTCTGGAAATCAGATCCCAGTCAGAGGACAATGTCAGTTTAGTTGGTTCTGTGATGGGAAATCAGATGATCCTAAAGATTCAATTACATGGCTAGAATCAATCAGAGTAGCCGATTTAATATTACAAGAAAGTGTTATCGATATAACAGATGGTGCATTATGGTATCATGCAGACTATATCTATCCATATTGGGCAGATCATTTAACTAGAGTTGTACAAATCGAAGCACATATCTTTTATAAATAGAACTAGAGGAATAAATTATGCCAAGAAAGAAAAAGAATACAACAATAAGAAAGACTGCTCGAAGAGAAAAGAATGAAGCTCAACAAGCTCATGAAGAGAAAATCTTTACACCACCAGTCAGAGCTAGAAAGGAACCTACTAAAGCTGAAGAGCTTGAATTCTTAGGTGAATGGTTAGCTCAAGAATATCTAAGTGTTGAGCTTAATTATAATCCTCTTGAGGATCATCACGCAACTAGAAATAATAAGCTAGCCAAAACTGATGGAAAAGATCCTAATGGAAGATCTGTTGAAGTTAGAACTAAAAAAAGATCTGGAACTAATTTTCTATTAACTAAAGAAGATTTAGAATCATTTGCTAAAGTAGAAAGAGTTATTATATGCGAGTATACCGACTCTAATACGATTGGTTTATGGGAAGTATTAGATAGAAAGATCCAGGAAAAGAATAAAGAAAACAGACTTCCTGTAAAACAACTACAATTATTGCTCTCTTTCGATAACCAAGAGTTTGCCGAAAAGATGAGAGCTAAGGGGTAAAACATGTACGAATATATGGCAACAATAACTAAGGTGGTAGATGGAGATACTGCTAAGGTAGATGTAGACTTAGGTTTTGGTATGTCTTATAAAAACCAAACTGTAAGATTCTATGGTATCGATACTGAAGAATCTAGAACAAGAGATCTTACAGAGAAATGGTATGGTAAGCTAGCCGCACAATATGTAAAAGATAGATTGATTGTTGGAGAGAAATATAAAATGACTACATCAATCAGTAAAGGAAAGTTCGGAAGAATATTAGGAACTTTTTATTGTGAAGATGAGAATGGTGAATATAATCTTAATGAAAGAATGGTAGAATTAAATCATGCAGTAGCATACCACGGCCAATCAAAAGAAGATATTCAAGAAGGACATATGGCTAACAGACAAAGATTAGCACAAAGAGGTTTACAACCAGAAGAATAAGCTTTATTATATTATATTATGAATTTTAAATTTGGAATTGACATTAACGAAACTTTTGAAGAATCTATTTTAACTCAAGATAGTTTACAGTGGATTGAAGAAGAGTCTACTCGAATAGCTTCAGGGGTTATACAAAGTAATGTAAGCCGTAATTCCCTATCTGGGAAATACAGAACATTCGAAGATATTAAATCAGATGCTAAAAATGGATTAGTAGCTGAAGCTTATCTTATACAAGAATATAACTACAAAGATAACTCAAAGAAATTCCATGATGTGATTACACCAGAAGGTGTAGAAGTAGAGATTAAAACATATAATGGATATGCCATTGGAAGTAAATACAACCAGATTTTACGTTTAGAATCACGTAAAACAAAATACCAACATGTTCTTATGTTTAAAAGAACTGATGGTGTTTACACCTTTGATTCTTATTGGACACATAATAATGACACTAGATTATACGAGGAAGTGATATGTCAAAACCCCAACCAAAACACGATACAATAAAAAAATTCGCTGCGTCTGACGTACGTACAGCAATGATATTTGACAGGCCTGAGATACCTGAGGATTACCATGGTAAAGATGTTATTATAGGTGAATGGTTAGGAGAATTATTTCATACACCCACAGATCAATACTACACTCAAAGCACGAGATCACAATATTATTTCCCAGATGTAAAACCAGAAGGTGGATTCGATAAGCATATATGTCCTGGACATTGGTCTGGATATAGATGGGCAGTTCAAAACTTTACTGAGTACGGAGATTGGGTTTTAGATCCAACAGTTGGTACAGGAACAGCGGTTGTAGAATCTATTAATCACGGAAGAAACGCTATAGGAATAGAATTAGAATTCTCAGAGATTACTAATAGAACAATACAAACACAATATGATCGTGCTGATAAGATTGGAAGTTTAGTTCCTTTAGGTGAAGGAAGAATAATAACTGGTGATGCTAGAGATCTGCATGAACATGTAGGAGATCAACAATTTGATATGGTTATTAACGGAACACCTTATCCAGTATTAGGTGGAGGACAATCAGATGCTCCAGAGAGAGGATATACCTCTAGAAATCAAGGTGCAACTATCCAATACCAGAAAGATAAAAACGTTGGAGTTCTAAAGGGACAAGTTTACTGGGATACTATATTACAAATCTATTCAGCTGCTATAGAGAAATTAAAACCTGGTGGAAAATTTATTACTCTTATTAAAGATCCAACACAAAACAAAAAACCTTATTTACTACACAAGATGATAGCTGATATGCTAATGGAACATCTTCCAGTAAAACCTTATGGGACATTTATTCATAAGCATTTACCTGCTACTATTTTTATGAATACATATCCTAAACAATGGCCAGAAGCCAAACAGATTCCCTTATATCAAACAGGTACAGTACTTGAGAAATATTAGGGGTTTACTTTTCATCAAAACTATGGTATAATATACATTATGAAACCAATACAAATACTTAAAAATGCCGCTGACTTAATCGTTAGCAAAGGCAATGATTATCAAAATCCTAAATCTAGGATTAAACAAGCAGACTATTATCCAAATGGTGCTCAAACCATTTTAGATATTATGACTGGCAAAGTCAATCGCATGCACTCAGTATTAGATGCTATGCGAGATGATGAACAATACGTAGAGAACTTCGAATCACTTCATGATTCGGCAGTAGATCTCATTAATTATGCAGCCTTTTTTGCTGCTTATCTTGATTATGATATTGATGGACAAGATCCTAGTCGAGATATATTCAACAGGATAAAAGATATTGAAAGCGAAAGATCTTAAAGAAGGGTTATATCGTCT